>Ga0310810_10000428_pt1 | contig 43121 bp, 53 predicted proteins | sample NCmetagenome_FD_207641 | JGI IMG/M metagenome (GOLD analysis project Ga0310810, IMG submission 207641) | Soil microbial communities from experimental microcosm in Duke University, North Carolina, United States - NC | ecosystem: Engineered > Artificial ecosystem > Soil microcosm > Unclassified ...
AGGGCTCGCGCTCCCAGGGGATCGACGACGTGCTCGCAGACAAGATCTGGAAGAAGCTCGTCACGTCGGGCACGTACGCCTTCAACATGGCCCACTGCGTGTCGTACAGCATGCTGGCCTTCTGGTGTCAGTGGCTCAAGCAGCATCATCCGCTGGAGTTCTACGCAGCCCAGCTGCGGAAGGTGGACGACGACCCGAAGAAGGGCAAGCACATCACCCTGATGCGGGACGCGGGCGACGAGCGTTACGGCCGGTCGCTCAAGGTGATGCCTCCGGAGCTGCAAACGTCGAGCGAGACATGGGAGGTGCACCCGAGTCGGGAGGGCGTCCAGGCTGGGTTCCTGCAGATCAGCGGCATCGGTGAGAAGTATGCCGAGGCGATCGTGCAGGGGCGCGAGGAGGTCGGCTTCGAGTCCTGGGAGGACCTGATCAAGGTCCGGGGCATCGGACCGGCTAAGATGAACATGATCATGGAGTTCTGTAACAAGGACGACCCGTTCGAGCTCAACAAGCTCAAGGACGGTGCGGCCGACATCGTGACGGCGATCAAGCGTGGCCAGCTCGGGACCATGCCGCTGCCCGACACGCTGGCCGACAACATCCCCTATGACGCGAAGAAATCTCGACACGTTATAATGGGGACGGTTCGTGCCAGGAACCTCCAGGACCTGTACGAGAACCACAGGTCGCGGACCGGCGACGAGCTCGACCCGGCGACCGTCAAGGACTCGCACCTCAAGGACAGCATGACGCTGTACATGGAGGACGAGTCCGGCCTGATGACTGTCAAGGTCAACAGGTGGATGTATCCGAAGCTGAAGGACGCGCTCTGGGACATCAAGCTGGGCCACGACTTCGTGCTCATGCGGGTGGAGAAGAAGGCGTTCTACGGCAAGACAGTGCACTGTACTCACATGTGGGTCATCGACCCCGACGACTGAAAGGAGCGCCGCCATGGGGCTCAAGGAGCGGATCATACACACCACCGTGAGCAACCTCATGACGGCGCTCTCGGCCGGAGCGGGCATGTTCGTGATGCTGAAGGCGATGCCTTGGCTGATCGACTCGGGCCTGCTCCACGTGACCGTGGTGATGAAGTGAAGTCTGACACGATGCGACGGGTACGCTCGTACCAGCGAGCTACCCGTCGTCGTAAGAGCAACCAGATGTTCCAGAGCAAGATGCTGGTGCATCTCGTCCAGTCCAGCAAGGCCACAACGCGCAGGAAGCAGAAGGAGCTTTACCGATGAGCCGGATCGCGACTGTCGAGCTGATCTACGTTGCCAAGAGCGGACGCCAGTACCGGGCGCAGCACAAGCAGGTGCACGTAGGCTGGGAGCTGGAGGACCTGGAGCAGCAGGCCAAGTCGGCCCTGTCGCTGCGGGACTACGCCATCGACTTCACCAACGACCGGGGCCACAAGCAGTTCATCATGCCCACGGACCTGGAGACGGTCATCGTCAACGTCGTCGCCGTGACCGAGGAGCGCTGGGAGGAGCCGGACTACGAGCAGCTCCAGCAGAAGTGGGGCAACCAGCTCAAGCCGTATGGCGACCCGGCTCCGGTCCAGAAGGTCGAGCCGGTCGTGTCCGCCCCGGACCCGGATCGTGCCCGCGCCACGGCCACGGCCCTCATGACCAAGGTCCGGCCCAACCCGACCGCCCCGGTGACGCCGGACGGCGAGACAACGCAGTCCATCAAGATCACGTGGCCGCAGGCGGACAAGCCTCGCCAGTACGTCAACTGGCCGAAGCAGCACGGCAAGTCCGAGGCCATGGCCGCCGACGAGACTCAGCCGATGCAGGTCATCCCGCATCAGGTGGTGGGCATGTCCGAGGAGGACGCGACGGCCGTGATCGAGCGGATCGCCGAGGGCGGCTCGGTTACGTCCGCCAAGGACTGACCACGGCATGGGGCCTACGCGCCCCGTAGGAGGCCGAACCCCGGTCCTCCGGTAGAAGGTACCGACGCCGTCCCCGCGTCCGCTTACGCGGGCTTCTACGGCGTCCGACAGAACGGAACGGAATGAGCGACACGCCACAGCTGGACTCCAACCACATCGTCATGATGGCGGCCGTCCGGAAGGAGCGACAGCAGCAGCTTGAGCGATGGGGCGTGCAGAGGCATCCGCACGGGACCGGCAGCGAGCTCGCCAAGGTGCTTCAGGCGCAGTGGAAGGAGATCTGCGACGCCAACCACGAAGCGGGCAAGGACGACTGGCTCACCATCGCTGGCGAGGAGTTCATGGAGGCCGCTTCCGAGACGGACCTCCGCAAGCTGTTCGACGAGGTCGTGCAGAACGCCGCTGTGTTCGTGGCGTGGGGCGAGGCCATCATCGACGAGATCCGCAAGGAGAACAACCAGTGAGCACTGGCAACAACATCCCGGCCTGGCTGGACAACCACCGCATGGAGCAGCCGTTCGCTCCGTTCGGATCCAGCGCGCACTTCGTGCACGAGCCGGACGACCACGGCAACATCACGCTGGCCGACGTCGCGTTCAACAAGCACTCGGTCAACGACGGCGAGCACGTCTCGCCGACGGACAACGGCGACATCTACACGGGTACCGCCGGTCTGAAGGTCAAGCTCGTCCAGGGCGTCGACCAGGAGCTGTTCAAGGCGGTCCTGTCGTCCGCGACGCGGGCCACGGTCGGCCTCGCCCCGGACGGCGGAGACGACGACAGGGACTGGGAGGAGATGATGAGGGGCGGCCTCCAGTCCGCGCTGGAGACGCAGTCGATCGTCTTCCAGGTCTTCAACGCGAGCCGGGCGCTGACCCACCAGCTCGTCCGCTCGCGCAACGCGGCCTTCCACCAGCAGAGCCAGCGGGCGACCTGGTACGGCGACCGGCCGGACGTCCGCATGCCGCTGTCGATCTGGAAGAACCCCAAGGCGCGTGCCGCCTTCCAGAAGGCGACCGAAGCGGCCTGGGAGGCGTACTCGCTCGCCTGTGACGAGGACATCTCGTACCAGGACGCCCGCTTCATCCTGCCCGAGGGCACGGTGAACTTCATCCAGTGCACCTACACGGTGCGCGAGTTCATCAACGTGTTCGCGTACCGGGGCTGCTCCATGTTCATGTGGGAGATGGTCGACGTCATGCGCAAGATGCGCACGGCCATCCTGGAGCAGTCGCCCTGGCTGGAGCCGTACATCAAGATCTCGTGCGAGAAGACCGGCACGCTCTGCATCGAGTGCCTGGGTGACGGCGAGGTCGTCATCGACGAGGTCTACGGGACCAAGGGCAAGTGCGGTCTGTGCAACGGACAGGGTCGCATGGGAGCCAAGTGCACGTTCCAGGGATGGGAGTCCCCGGAGGGCCAGTGCGACAAGCCCTGGGCCAAGGACGAGCAGCGGTCGTTCAAGCCGCTGTTCCACACCATCGGCCGTCGGCCGGGAATGGACAAGAAGTGAGCAGCAAGAAGGTGCAGGGATTCGCCATCGCGTTCGCCAGCGTCGTCGCGATCGGTGTGGTCGTGAGCGCCGTGGCGAACGCAGGGGCGGACACCAAGCCCAGCGTCTCGACGCCGTCTCCGCAGCCGAACGCCGCTCCGTCGGACCCGGCCAAGAAGACCGAGGGCGACACCAACCCGATGCCGGAGCTCAAGACCGAGCTCGACAAGTTCCTGTGGTGCTCGGCGCACAACAAGAGCTCCAAGGAGGAGCAGGCCGCTGTCAAGCACGCGACCAAGGTGCAGGTCAACGAGCACGTCGCGGCCGACATGGCGAAGGTCTACACCGACTTCAGCGGCGGCATGTTCGGTCCACACCAGGGCGAGGCCGAGCTGATCGTCACGTCGTTCGCCGACTGCTACGACTCGGACAACGGGCTCGTGACGGTGTACGACAAGGACGGCCACGTCATGGGCAACGGCAACTACTGATCGTGCGAGACAAGCTCGTCTGCCCGGCGTGCTGGAGGTTCCGTGGGTCGCCGATCCACTGGTTCGTCCGGCTCGCCGGGCTGTGCAACGGAAGGTCCTGGGATGGCTGGTAAACCGCATCGAGAAGAGTGTGCACACTTGCCCGACCCCGAGCTGTTGAGGGTGGGCGGTCTGTACTGGTGCGACGCCTGCCAGGCGTACTTCCATGTTCACGCCTTCGAGGGATACTTCGGGGCATACGACCGCGTGTGGCGGTATCCGAGCAAGGCACGCATGCTCTGGTTCTGGGCAACCGGGCGCGTGTCTTGGGCTGAGATCTGGAGGCAGTGATGGAGTTCGACCACAACTGGGAGCCGGGCGAACACGACAGTCCGGCTCGTCGCTGGGTGCGGCGGATCGTGTTCGTCCTCGGCCTCGTCGTGCTCGTGTGGGTCGTCGCGCTCACGTCCGGAGGAACGATCAAGTGATCACCATTCTCAACATGGCGGCTGAGGACAGCAGCACCAGCATCTCCGGGAAGAGCATCGTCGTGATCGTCATCATCGCGATCATCCTGGTTGGCGCTGGCTCGTCAGGAGGTGGACGCGGCCGGTGAGCCCGACGATGTCGTTCGGCTACAAGGAGCCGAACAAGAAGGGACCGGCCTTCCACGCGAACCACGGCGGTGCATGCTCGCACTACGAGTGCATCGAGGAGAGGTTCGAGGAGGGCGACCTGATCCGTGCGGACGGAGAGGGCGGCTGGGAATGTGCCGAGCACAAGGACAACGAGGACGCGCGTGGCTCAAGGTGAGTGCCTGACAAAGACGTGCACCCGGCTTCCGCAGATCAGCGGACCCATCAAGGGCGGGTGCTGCGCTCTCTGTCTCGTGAAGAACGGTGCGGGACACACGGACAACTGCAACATGATCGAGGCGGCTGGTTATGCCGAATTCGGAGAGCAGGACAACATCATCCTCGGATACAACTGAGCACCCTGGCGATCTCACGATCTCGGGTGCACCGGGGCGCAAGAGCACGTATCTGTACATCGAACGAGGCAGCCGACTGACGGCCATCGCCCGATTCCTGAGTCCGGAAACGGCCGAGGAGTTCCGCAACTGGGCGATGGCTGCGAGCGCGGCTGGCATGAAGATCAAGTGGATCGGTGATGGCGAAGAAGGGGATAGCGAGGAACAGGCGTAAGCTGGTAGAGCGATTCGGCCTGATCTGCCAGGGGTGCAAGAAGGAGTTCCCGAATCAGGAGCTGACGGTCGATCACATTCGGCCGCTCTCCAAGGGAGGGCACCCCAGAGCCCTCGGGAATCTGCAACTCATGTGCGAGCCCTGCAACTCCGACAAGAACGACTCCTGGGACGGCAAGTCGGGCCTCGGTATCGACGACTGCAACAGGCGAAAGATGACAACCGAGCAACAGGCCAATCAGTGCCTGGAAGAAGCCCTCGACTCCGTGGCCAGCGCGGTGCTGGAATCCCGAGGGAACGTGTCCATGCCGGAGCTGGTGGCTTTGGGTGTGGCGGCTGCAATCGACGCGATGCCCAACGGCTACGTCGGCAACAGCGAGCTGGCAGCGAGAATCCGATCGAGCAACGGCATCGTCGAGATGTTCGGAGCAGCGATCCACAAGAACGATCCTCTCCTCAGCGGAGAGTGAAGGGCAGGCATCATGCAGTGGCGCAACGACCGTGAGAAGGCTCTGGGTGTGGGGCTGGGATTCGTCGTGACCGGCTCGGGCCGGGACGCACGGGTCGTCAATCTCGACTTCGACGAGAAGGACGAGAACCACAACAGCCCGCGTCAGGGCCGCGTCCGCCCGGCGTCGATGGCCGAGGTGAGCATGTGGCAGGTGCTCCTCGGCAACAAGGCTCTGTGAAGCCCGTGTCCGACGCGACCAATGCACCAGTCGTCATCTGGGACGGTGGCATCTGGGACTTCGAGGAAGGCGTGGACTTCGACGAGGGCGAGTGGCCGAAGCTGGCCTGCGAGCTCAAGGCGATCGCGTCCATGCTCGGAGGGCACGGGTCGGCCGTCGAGATCATCCATCGCAAGAAGGACCTGACCATCAAGGAGCGGATCTTCCGCTGGCACTACATCGCTCGCACCGGCTGGAGAGGAGTTCTCTGAGTGGACTGGTCCTGGGCCACTAGGGAGCCGTCAGGCGGATCCTCCAACGGGATCCAGCGTCTGAGGGCGGAGGAGGAGGACGACCTCTCGCCGTTCTCCTCCATCACGGCCGTCGACCCCGGCGGCTCAACGGGAATCTGCACGGTGTGGTACTCGGCGCATGGCCTGGCCGACTCCAAGGTTCCCATGCAGAAGTGTCTGATGGCCTGGCAGGCTGCATGTCTCAACGGCGGTGAGAACGAACAGACGCTGGAGATCCTGCGCTGGTTCGCCAACCGGTCGTTCGGTCAGGACAAGGCCGACATGGTCATCGAGGACTTCATCCTCCGGTCCGCCATCAAGGGGCGCGAGCTGCTGTCGCCCGTCCGCATCGGACACAAGGTGGACTATCAGCTCTGGCGTGGCCTGAAGGTGGCCAGCGGCGACAGGTGCAAGTTCGAGCCTTACTGGCAGTCGCCGGGAGACGCCAAGTCGGTGATGACCGACGAGCGGCTCAAGCTCATGGCGATGTACACGCCGGGTCCGGACCATGCCAGGGACGCAACCCGCCACGCTCTCATGTGGCTCCGCAAGCACCGGGTTGACCTGCTCAAGTCGGTCTGACCTTTCGAGGCCGCCCGTCTGGTCATTTGCCGGGCGGCCTCGATCGGGGTAAAATCTCGTAGTCCGAAAGAACGACAACTGAGAATGCAGAACAGGGAGTTACGGAAATGACCGAAGGCGTCTACGAGGCTGCGGTGGAGATCATGGAGTCGGCAGGCATCACGCCCCGTCCCCGTCAGCTCGACCTCATCGGCTTCCTGAGCGAGACCGGGGCCAAGTACGTGCAGGCTCCGACGGGTGTCGGCAAGTCTTTCGCCGCCATCGCCATCGCCGCCGCGAATGCGGAGCTGACGGGCGACCCGTCCATCATCATCGCTGCCGACAACACGCTGCTCGACCAGTACGCCGCGAAGGACCTGCCGAAGATGGCGGAGTCCGGCCGGTTCACGTACGCGGTCGTCAAGGGGCGTCGCCACTACGCATGTGCCTCGGCCAACAACGAGGACACCAAGGAGTACAAGGCCATGATGCGGGCCTGTGAGGGTGCAGACCTCATGCGTGGTCCGGAGCACGCCAAGCCGATCGATGGCGTCATCAACCCCTGCAACGGCGGTGGTCGCTGTGTCTCGTGCGCCGGTGTCGGCGTGTGCATGCGCGAGGACTGCGAACACGACGGAGGCATCTGCTGGGCCAAGCGAGCCCGGCTGCTTTCCCACGAGGCCGATGTAGTCCTCACCAACACGTCGATGTGGCTGGTGAACTCCAACCTGTACGACCAGACTGACGGAGCTGTCCAGCTCATCCCGTTCGGACAGCCCTATGTGGACGAGGCTCAGCAGCTGCCGGCAACCGTCCGCGACTCCCTGGGCTGGGAGCTCACGCCGACCGGCGGACGCGTCCTCGGGCCGGACCTGTCCAAGGTTCTCCAGGAGGGCATGAAGGACGTCATCGACAAGTACATCGAGAGCGAGATCGCCGAGGGCCGGTCGGCTGACGCCAAGTCTCCGATGAAGCGCTTCAAGGACCGGGCGCTGGCCGACTCGGAACGTGGCGAGGTGCTGGCCATCCTCCGCAGCCTGTGGCACGAGGTCAAGAACGACCCGCGCATCATGGAGATGGAGATCGAGGACCCGGACGAGACCGAGAACGCGCTGGGCTTCCTGGAGCGTCGGATCAAGGCGATGGAGATCTCCTCCAAGGAGGAATGGGACAACGGAGCCGCCCTCACCTGGATCGACCCGTCCGGCATCCACTGGGACGTGCTCAACGTCGGCCTCCACGTGCAGGACGCTTGCCGACACTGGAAGCCCAAGATGATCTCTGCGACGGTGCCAGCGTCCCTGCCGCGTCGCACCGGCTACGGCACGGTCAAGCCGGACTTCATCCCGCAGATGTTCGACTGGAAGAACAACTGCACCGGTGTCGTCGTGGATGCCGGCATGGACCCTGGCGACTGGCAGAACCGTGGATGGTTCGACCAGCGCTGGGATGTCCTGGCCGAGCACATCGACGAGACCAAGGGCGGCGTCCTGATCCTGGCCACGTCGAACGTCGACGCCGACCGGCTGTACAACCTGGCTGCGAAGCGCTACCAGGGCGAGCGCCTGGTGATGGTCCAGGAGCCTGGTAACACGGCCGGGAACCCCGAGCTCATCCGCCGGTTCAAGGAGGACGGCAACGCCATCCTCGTGGGCGTGGAGAGCTTCTGGAAGGGCGTCGACGTCTCGGGTCCGGCGCTCAGCCTGGTGGCCATCTGGAAGCTGCCCTACTCCGTGCCGACGCTCCTGCACAACGCGATCGGCGGGAAGACGCGGGACATGCAGTTCTCGTACAGCAACGAGTGCATGCATACCAGGCTGGTCCAGGGCATCGGACGCCTGCTCCGCTCGTCCGAGGACACCGGGAAGGTGGTCGTGTGCGACGGCCGGTTCCGCCGCGTTCTGCTGCGAGGTCCGATCCCGCAGATGTCCAAGCACCTGCCGCTGGTCTTCAAGAACGGCTGAGAAGCCGTAGGAGCCCGCGTAACGAGCGATCTCGGAGCCGGTGGGCAAGGGGACCGACCCTGACCCGATCGCTCGTTACGCGGGCGCGTAGACCTCATGCCGGCATCAGAACGCCGAAGAGCCCCGCTTCCCTTCCGGGAGGCGGGGCTCTTTTGGGTTTCGGACCTCTACAGCTCGTGCGTCTCGCTGTACTCCAGCAGCTCGGCCATCTTGCCGAACTTGTCGCCCTGGCGAGCCTTACGCTTGTCGGTGATCGCGACGTTGCCCTTGACGAAGGAGCCGAACAGCATCCGGATCTGCGGGACCCAGGTGTAGGTGTCCAGCATCGCGTAGTCCTCCAGGCGAGCCTCCAGCCAGCCGACCGTGGCGGCGAGGTGGGAGAGGAACTCGTGCGCCGCCTTCGTGCCAGAGACCTCGACCGTCCTCCAGCCCTTGTCGGTGCGGACCGCGAGACGGAGAGCCTTGGGCTTGCCACCGAAGGAGCGGTTGTACATGTCGCACTCGGCCTGGGTCGGACGAAACTCGGTGTCGTTGTACCGGGTGAAGTCCTGCGGGGCGACCGGCAGGCGGAGGCGCATGGCGTCCACGAACGCGGTCCGGTCGATCGGGTGGTACCAGCCGTCGGTGTCGCCGATGCCACGGGAGACGTAGCCGGAGTAGGCGGCGAGCTCGAAGTCGTTGCGGTTGGTGATCATGGGGAGCCTCCTGGGGGCCTCTGTTGTTGTCCTTACAAGAAGAACTTTACCCCATGTCCATGCGTATGGAAACCTTCCTCTGGAACTTTCTTGCAGTTACTGCCAGAGGATGTGCCAGAGGTACCAGCCGGAGAAGCCGACCCAGAAGGTCCCGAAGGCCCACTTGCCGACCGGCTTGTCCGTCATGAACCACTTGCGCGTCGTGTCGGACAGCGTGTCCTTCCACCGCTTCGAGCGGATGGCGGCGAACTCGTACACGAGCCCGAGCACCAGCATGCTCGCCCAGACCGCGTCTGCAGTCGTCACGTCCATCAGTCCTCCTGCTTGATGAATGCGGCGTCGTACACCGCGCCGCCACCCCGGTGGAAGCGAGCCATCGTGCCTCGCGACCACTTGTTGATCCACTGGTAGTCGCGCGACCACTTGTTGGCCTCACGGAACCCGTGGAGATCCATGAACTCGACCATGGCGTCGTAGCCCGCAGCGATGGTCGGGTCGTCCTTCGTGCAGCACTCTGCGATCACGAGGTCGAACTTGGTCAGGTCGGCCGCTCCGAGAACCTCGATCTCGAGACCCTGTGCGTCGATCACGGCCACGTTGGCGTCGCCCTGGATGGAGTCGAGCCTGACAACCGAGACGTCGATCACTCGGTCCAGTCGATCTGAGTGCTGCGGCTCCACGAGCGTGGACAGGTTCGTCTTCTGCATGATGCTCAACGTGGCGGTGGTCGGAGCCGGTCCGCACGCCGCCTCGATCACGGTGACGGTGTCGTCCTCCTCATACCTGTCCCGCAGGAGCTCGGCGAGTTCCGGGATCGGCTCGACCAGCGTGATGTGCCCAGCGGCCGAGTCCTTGTAGAACTGCACCTCCTCGCCACGATGAGCTCCGACGTGGATGATGTGCGTCGGCTCGATGCGGAGCTTCTGCAACAGGTTCTGGAAGTCTACGAACACGCTGCCCATCAGTTGCTCCTCGTTGCGGGGTGGCGCTCGTAGTCCACCGGGAAGTCGATGTCGTCGGTCTCGTCGTTGATCTCGATGAAGTGCTTCGGCGTCACCTTGTGGCGGCTGAGCGGTGTCCGCTGCCATGAGCGCAGGAGCATCCAGCCCGGCGGACGCGTGATGGTTCCTTCGGCTCGCAGCTTGTGCACGTTGGCGAGATACTTGTCCATCTGGATGATGTGCTCGCCGTACCAGCTGGCAGCGAACAGCTCGCCATACGGCGTGCCGGTGATCTTGCTCGGACCGAACCGGCCGAACGCCATGTACTGTCGCTTGGCGTACAGCATAATGCGCTCGATGGCCTGATGGCTGAAGAACACATCGCCCAGCAGGAGCAGCGTCCTGCCTTCCGGATCCCACAGGTGGCGGCTGGCCTCGAACTCGCTCTGACGATACTCCTGCACGATGTGCCTCGTCGCCGAGAGGCCGACATAGGCCGGGTCCGGAGGAGTGAGCACGTGCACCTCGTGCCCGTACGGCTTGAGCTGCTCGATGGTTCGCTCGATGAGCGGCTGTCCACCGTGGCGCGTCAGCGGGGCGAAGTGCGACGGGACGCCAAGATGTCGACCCCACTTGCTCTGGCTGCCGGATGCAGCGAGGATCAGCTTCATCCCAGAACCTCCTCTTTGATCTGCAGCAGCCTGTGCCGCCACATGTGCCGTTCTTCGGTGACGGTGAGCGCGGCCTCTCGCATGCCGGCAATGTCGTCGTTGGTCATGCTGTCGATCTTGTATCCGAGCTGGTCGAAGTCGAACCTGTCGAACAGGATCATGTTGTCGTCGTTGTAGCCGTGCTCCTCCAGGCCGGGCGTCCTGGGGTAGGCGAGCACTCCGCCTCTGCCCATGGTTGTCGGGATGCGGTCGGACCAGTAGTAGTCGGCCGGTGCAGAGTCTCCTATGACGACGCGTGCAGACGCATAGAGCTGGCTCAGGTCGTCGCCATAGATCTTGTTATGAGCGCCATACCGCTGGAAGCCCTTTGCATATTTCTTGTTGGCCCACTTGAGCAGCTCGACACGGTGGTCTCCGTGGATCCCGCGTGAGCAGCTCCCCACGAACACATATCGCTTCTTGAACCTGTTGCGAACCGGAAGGTCTGCCAGTCCGAAGAAGCGATCTCCGAATCCGGGCGGCATCCAAAAGTGATTGACGCCGCGCTCTGCGAACTCGGCCTGGTGCCCGCCGTCCGCAGTGTAGACGCGCTGGCACGACCACCACGGATTCTGATGGATGTTCACCAGCGGCTCTCGCTGCGGAAGGTCCCAGTACAGGTCCATGTGCATTCCGACCGTCGGGACTCCTGCATCCTCGATCCGTCGAAGCATCGCGTATGCATCGCCGTGCGGATCGTTGTTGTGCGTCCGCAACCACAGGAAGAGGTCCGCGTCCTTGGCTTGACGCAGGACCTCTTCCGGGTCGGCGGCCTGAGCCGCCTCGTGGACCACGTTCCATCCGAGGCCGACGGCCGACTCCTCGATCTCCCGCTTCCAGTGGTTGCCACGGAACTCTCGCGGGAAGCCGAGGATGTACAGCTTCATGTCGGACATCGTTGCTCCATTCCCAGGGCGGACACTCATCCGCCCTGGGCTTCTATGCTACCCGCTCGACGTGAAGTCCGCATCCGGCGAGCAGGGTGGTGTCGCCAGCGTTGGAGGTGTTCTGAGCCCAGCGCAGCGTCAGGTTGCCGGCACTGCCGGCAGTGATCAGCGTGCCCTTGAGCGTAGTTCCAACCGTCACGCTGAACGTCAGGTCGGTGCCAATCGTGGCCGCAACCGATCCGTCGTTGTCCACCCAGAGCATCGTGGCCGACGTCGGACCGGTGAAGTCGAAGCGCATACCGCCTCCGCCGTTCGTCCATCCCACGATCGCGGTGACCTCGTACCGAGAGTTCGCCTCCACAGCAACCACGAGGTCGGGGTCGGCAGCAGGGCTGGCAGTCGTGTTCCGACTGGTTGCAGCCGTTTTGATCGCGGACCTGGTCGAGTTGACACCGGCCGACAAGACGACGCCGGTCGAGAAGGTCTTGACGCCTGAGATGGACTGGTTGCCAGTCGTCTTGACGTTGGCTCCGTCCAGGGTGTCGACGTACGACTTCCTGGTGGCCTCATTCGCGGCCGTCGGGTCGGTTCCGGGGAGCACCGGGATGGAGGAGAACGTCTTGACTCCAGCGACCGACTGGGCTCCGGTGAGCTTGACGTTGGCTCCGTCCAACGTGTCCACGTAACTCTTACGAGTGAGCTGGTTGGCCGTTGTCGGGTCGGAGTTCGGGCCGACCGGAATGGAGGAGAACGTCTTGATGCCGGCAACCGACTGGTCGCCCGTGAGCTTGACGACAGCGCCGTCCAGCGCGGTGACCGTTCCGGCAACGGTCGCGACCGAGGCATCCACGTACGACTTACGAGATGCGTCGTTGGCATTGACCGGGTCGGATGCAGGCAGCACAGGGATCGAGGAGAAGGTCTTGATGCCTGCGACAGTCTGTGCACCCGTGAGCTTGACGTTGGCCGCGTCCAGGTTGTCGACATATGTCTTGCGCGTCAGCTGGTTGCCGGTCGTGGGGTCCGAGGCCGGGCCGACAGGGATGCTTGAGAACGTCTTGACACCGGCCACGGTCTGGGCACCGGTCAGCTTGACGTTCGCTCCGTCGAGGCCGTCCACATACTGTTTCGTGGCGGCTCCGAGGGCAGCGCTCGGGTCGGCGTTGAGGATGAGCGGACCGGTCATGGTCGAACCGGCGATCAGCACGGCGAGCGACAGGCTGTCTGCGGAGCCAGCGGAGTTGCCGCTGATCTTGGCAGCCTGGACGATCCTTGCGTCTGCAGGGTTCGACAGATCCGTTGCACCCTTGCGGATGGCGATGTATCCCAGCAGGACCGCGTCCTGCAAGTTGGGGTTGCGCACAGCCTGCTCGCTGCCGATCGCTGCGATAGCGTCTGCAAGGCTCGCATAGATCGTCTGTCCGTACTGGACCACGATCTGGTCAACTGCGGTGTTCAGGGGAACGCCATAGATCCTCTGAATGGTGGCGGTGTTGTTGCTGCCGGGCATCGCAGTGATGGTGCCCGCGTTGTCGTAGCTTCCAGGGATGACCGATGTCACCGTGGCGACGGGCGGGGCAGTGAGCTGGGTCGCGTACCGGATCTGAACGGGGTTCTGCGAGGCCAGGGTCGAGATGTGCGGGTTGTTGGTGAGCGTGCCGCCGTCGAAGTGGTTGAAGCCCCTGTCGAAGATCGTGCCAGAGGTCTTGGCGAGAGTGAGGTTGGTGCTGGCCGCCTGGAAGATGTTGCCAGACACGTTGAACGGTCCGATGGCGTCCATCAGGTCGTACAGCTGGTTGAGCGTCTGAGGCAGAATGGACGGGACGCTCTGGTCGGCGATGATCACGCCGGACGCGACCACGACAGCTCCGAGCTGGATGTGCGTGCGCCGCTGCGAGTTGGTCGGACGCGTCGTCTGCTGGCTCACGACTCCGGCGCTGCTCAGCATGAACCATGTCACGGGCGCGACGAGGTCGGACACGGTGATACCGGTCGCTCCTGCATAGTTCACGACAGTCATCGTGGGAGCACTCGGCGTCGTCAGGTAGTCGGCCACGATGCCGATCGTCGCGCCGATGTCGACCTGGGTGTTGTTGCTGCCGTTGACGTTGACCTCGCCGCCCCAGATCACGCCGGTGTCGATGCCCTGTCGAAGCAGCATCTCCGAGACGATCTTGTTGTCGACATAGGTCTTGCGCGTGGCCTGCTCCGAGAGCGTCGGGTCCGACGCGGGGAGAACGGGGATGGACGAGAATGTCTTGACCCCGGCAACCGTCTGGCTGCCAGTCAGCTTCACATTCTGTGCATCCAGAGTGTCGACGTACGACTTGCGCGTGAGCTCGTTCGCTGTCGTCGGGTCGGAGGCCGGTCCCACGGGGATCGAGGAGAACGTCTTCACGCCAGCAACGGTCTGGTTGCCAGTGAGCTTGACGTTCTGTGCATCGAGCGTGTCGACGTAGTCCTTGCGCGTCAGATCGGCCGCGTTGAGCGGGGCAGCCCCGGTGACACGGATCTGGCTCGTAGCCTGGAGGACGCCGACGTCGATCCGCTCGAAGAATGCGTCACGAGTCGCGGCTCCGGTACCCCAGCCCATCCGGCCCCGGTGCGAGACCTGCCAGCTGTCGAACACATCCGTGCCGACGAGCGATGCAGCAGCAACACCGTTGACCGCGTTGTTCATCTGCACCGTGTTGGCGAACGTCTTGATGCCGGACACATTCTGGTTGCCGGTGATCTTGACATTCTGCGCATCCAACGTGTCCACGTAGGACTTGCGGGTCGCCTCGTTCGCAGCGACCGGGTCCGAGCCGGGCAGGACCGGGATCGAGCCGAAGGTCTTGACGCCGTTGACGGTCTGCGCTCCGGTGAGCTTCACGTTCTGAGCGTCGAGGGTGTCGACATAGCTCTTGCGCGTCGCCTGGTTCGCGGTCGTTGGGTCGCTTGCCGGCAGGACGGGGATGCTGGAGAAGGTCTTGATCCCGGCGACCGTCTGATCTCCAGTGAGCTTGACAACCTCGCCATCCAACGTGGCCAGGTCGGCGGCCACATCCGCGATGGCAGCCGCGTTGGTGGCGTCACCCGCGTCCACGTAGAACTTGCGAGACAGCTGGTCTGCCAGCGTCGGATCTGTGGAGGGTCCGACCGGGATCGAGGAGAATGTCTTCACCCCGGCCACAGTCTGGTTTCCGGTCAGCTTCACGTTGGCCGCGTCGAGCGTGTCGACGTAGAACTTCCGCGTGAGTTGGTCGTTGGTGACCGGGTCCGTCGCAGGTCCGACAGGGATAGACGAGAACGTCTTCACGCCCGCGACCGTCTGATTGCCGGTCAGCTTGACGTTCTGAGCATCCAGACCGTCGACGTACTGCTTGGTAGCCGCTCCGAGAGCCACGGACGGGTCGGCGTTCAGGACGAGAGGGCCCGTCATCGTGTCGCCAGAAAGACTGACCGACTCCGCAGCAGCGGCGGCCTCCGCATCGGCAGCGGCCTGATCCACGTACTGTCGGGGTGCAGCTCCGAGGGCAACGGTCGGGTTGCCGAAGAGCACGAGCTCTCCGGTCATCGTGTCGCCATCGATGGAGACCGACTCCGCTTCGGCCGCAGCCTGAGCCGCGTCGACATACTGCTTGGGCGCGGCTCCCAGTGCGAGGGACGGGTTCGCGTTGAGCACTAGGGGACCAGTCATGGTGTCGCCTGAGATCGACACGGACTCGGCAGCAGCAGCCGCCTGTGCAGCGTCAACGTACTGCTTCGGAGCGGCCTGAAGTGCAGTGCTCGGGTTGCCGCTGAGGACCAGCGGACCCGTCATCGTGTCTCCCGCGACGGCCACCCGCGCGTCGTCCCCGGCGTCGGCGTAGTCCTTCGTCGCGGCTCCGAGGCCCGTTGCCGGGGCTCCGCTCAGGATTAGCGGGCCTGTCATCGTGTCGCCGGACAAACTCACCGACTCGGCCGCCGCAGCCGCCGTAGCGGCCGTTACGGCGTCCGCCTCCGCCTGGTCGACGTACTGCCTGGGAGCGGCTCCGAGAGCCTGTGTGGGGTTGCCGAACAGGACCAGCTCACCAGTCATGGTGTCGCCAGCCGTGTCCACGAACTGGGCCGGGTCGAATGCATCGTCCACGTACTGCTTGGTTGCAGCTCCCAGGTCGACGACAGGGTCAGCCGCGAGGATCAGCGGGCCGAGCATGGTGTCGCCGACCTTGCGGACGAACGTCGTGTCGGGGTACGTGACGTCGCCAGGCGTGAGGACGATCACGTCGTCCAGGAACACGTCCGGGTCGGCCTTGGTGATGTCGATGTATCGCGTCCATCCGGGCGCGTTCTCGAACTCTCCGATGGCCGTGTAGGTCCAGCCGGTCGGGGTGATGCCGGTCGCGTCGGGTGCAACCAGCGTGATGCTGAACTCGCCATGGCAGAGCTCAGCCGGGGACTCGCCGCCGAAGATGAAGTCCTCGTCGTCGATGAGGTTGAGATCCGGTGCCACGAACCGGATGTGGCCACGGATGAGAGTGCCGTCGGGCAGCGTCATGGGTTCGCCACTGCTGACGGTTACAGTCTCGACTCCTTCGGGGATTGCCACGGCTGAGCTCCTCCAGGTTTCTTACTTCTTGTCGGCGGTGTCGTCGGCGGTGTTGAGAGCGCCCATCACCTTCTGGCCGAGGTCGGACGCCATGAAGCGCGTCACGACGCCGGAGACCGCTACGGCTCCAGCCAGCCACGGGACCGCCTCAGTTCCGCCGACCTGGTCGACGAGGAGCGGGGTGATGACGGCCAGGCCGAGCACGACCTGTATGACGGTTCTGATGGTGACCTTGGTCTTGGGACTCATGCTGCCTCCTCAGGCGACGACGTCGAAGCCGTGCTTGGCTCCGAGCTTCTTCAGGCTCGTGGAGCCCGGGATGCCGTCGGCGTCCGAGCCCGTGTAGCCCAGCTTGAGCTGCCACTTCTTGTAGGCAGCGACGGTGGTCGAGCCGAACGAGCCGTCGTGGGCGTACGTCTTGGAGAGGAAGCCCTCCTTGACGAGCGCGTCCTCGACGAGGTTCGTGCCGGTCATGTACGTGACGTGGCCCTGCTTGGCACCGGGGTCGGTCTTGGCCGCGCTCACGATGAGCGACAGGTCCACCTTCGGCTTGACCGGGGTCGGCGTCACGATGACGTCACCGGGGCTCTTGGCCAGCTGGACCTTGACGGCCTGTCGGAAGGCGTCCATGTCGAAGGTCGGGTCGATCTTGCCGGGCTGGACCTCCTTGTGGCCAGCGACCGACTTCTCGGACCAGCCGTGCTTGCGGCACAGAGCGGCGGCCCACAGGACAGCGGTGTTGTACTGAGCCGTCGGATACGGGTCCTTGCCGTCTCCGAGGTTCTCGATCTCCAGCCCGTACAGGCTGTCGTTGCCGTCGGTGTCGGCCTCGTCGTCCTTGGGGAGCGGCGATCGCTCCTCGATGAGGGCCTGGATGACGTCGCCATCGACGAGCCCGGCGTGGTTCGCTCGGCCGTTGCCGATCATCCACAGACCGGCCGTCTTGCCGAGCCAGGAGTGGCACAGCGGACCGGGGAGGTCGCTGCGTCCGTTGTAGCAGACCTCCTTGTCGTTGTGACCGGCGGTGTGGTGAATCAGGACACCGTGAACCGGTCCGAAGGTCTTGCCCGTGGCCGCGTCGCGGTTGTGCGTCCGCCAGCCGGTGTGCTCGAAGACATCGATGCCCTCGGCCCGCAGGACCGTGAGGATCGTGTCTGCACTGAGCGGTGTTGCCATCTGCTGCTCCCTGCGTTTGCCCCGTAGTTTGTGTTCGGCTCCTATCCTACCCGAAGCATGCCGCCGGAGAGGGCTCGTAAAACGCCGTAGAGGCCCGCGTAGCGGCCCCGTAGGTCGGAGTCGGTACGCGGGCCTCGGGCGCGCTCGTTCGGGCCTTACGCGGGCTCTCAGCCGTTCTTCATGTTGATGAACGCGAGAATGAGCGCTGCGAGCGAGATGAGCGCTGCCAGCGAGGGCAACGGCCACTTGTTCGCTTCGAGGCTCTTGATGCGAGCCTCGTGATCGTTGCCCTGAGACACGAACTGCTCGATCAGACGGAGACGCTGTTCGTGATCGCTGTGCACGACCGCCTGAGAAGCCTGTGATTCTCTGAGCCCGTCCATCTTCGATTCCAGACGGGTCATCATGATCACGAGATCCATCACGCTGGGTCCTTCGCCCATGCCGTTGCCTCCTGACGACGGACTCGTGGGATCGCCCATGTTGATGCCTCCAAGTCCCCTGGTTATGCCAGACACTATCTACGCTCCACTCGCTCAGCCCCCGCAAACAACATGCACGGGCATCACGAGCACTGTTCTCTTGGAAGCAGCATTGCCCTCCTGATGTCCGACCGAGTGAAGCCTACCTGGCACCACAGAAAGCGCGTTCTACTGGGAGACGTTTACGAGGCCTCGTACTCGATGACGCCCTTGACAGACGACCCACTTGCCCAGACGAACGGAGAGATCGCGTCGACCAGGCCGGTATTCGCGATCGCTCCGGAGTCGGCACGGTTGTTCGTGATCTCGATGATCACGTTGCCCGTGTCGAACAGCCTTGCGCGACAGGTGAGCTTGGCACCGGCCGCAACCGTGTAGATATGGAAGTCTCCCACAGACTGCATCACGACGCCACCGACCGGGGCGGATCGCGCTTGGACCGGCAGGCTGAACTGGTAGTTGTCAGACCCGGCTCCTCCTCCGAAGTTCGTCGTGGAGCCGAACGTGATGTCGTAGTGTGCGACCACCAGGTCGCCGGACTGGCTGTATCGACAGTCGATCACTGCGTTGCCGTAGTCAGGGAAGTTGGCTCCCGACGTCGTGTTCCAGTCCGGCGTGAAGTCGTGCATCTTGTGGAGCATGTTGCTGAGTCGATCAGCGGAGGCGCGCTGTCCTCCGACCCACTGCTGAGCAGACATCGTTCCTCCTCACGCAGCTTCGTAGCGGATCATGCCCTTGATGGCCGAGCCGTTGACCCAGGTGAACGGAGTGCCAGAGTCCGCAATGCCCGTGGCGGCAGCTGCCACGGCATCCGGCGCACCACCCGATAGCTCAAGCTCCATCGCAGTGGTCGTCGTCAGACGCGCACGATGCGGATAGCGCTTGGCGTTGCTGAGCTCGCAGAAGATGACGCCGACCGCCTGCGTTGTTGCTGCTGCCGGGAGCGGGAGGCCGATCCTCCAGTTGACGCCAGCGGATCCGTATGTCGAGGTCGATCCCCAGGTGATGTTGTAGTGCGCGGTGACCAAGTCTCCGGAAACCGAGTATCGGCAGTCCACGGTCGCGTTGCCGTAAGCCGGGGGCGTCCCGGCAGCCGACAGGGCGAGCGTCGGCGTGAAGTCGGAGAACTTGTTCAGCATGTTGGACAGCCGCTCGGCCGTCACACGCTGTCCTCCGAGCCACGGGGCAGAACTCATTTTGCATTCCTCCCTATCGGGCAGTCGTGACGAACGGCTTTTCTACATTCACGTCGGAGCCGATCGGCAGAGCCTTCACGACGCCATTGATGGACCTGTCAACGATGAACATCTGCGGGTAGAGGTTCCTCGGGTAAGCATACGCGATCACCGGTGCCACATTGGTGTTGCCAGTGGCCACGATGGATCGGAGACCGAATCCCGTTCCTGTTGTCAGGTCCGAGTCCGTCGCTTCCAGGTCCCACTTGCGGTCGGTTGCCTGGGGCAGGCTGCTGTCCCAGAACTGAGCCTTGATGGCTGTGCCTCGGATGTACAGTCGGACTCCGTAGTTCCGGCCAGCGACATGTGGCTGTGCCGTGACCATGGAGATCAGTTCCGTCTCAACCGCTGCGACACGCTTCCTGATCGACAGGGTGATGAATCCGTCGGTGCGGAAGTCGACACGAGTCGAGTAGTAGTTGCTGCCGTCAAGGAACCGGCCAACGAGGACTCCGTACTGGCTTCCGCCCGTGCTCAGAGCCTTGGCCTGCACGTACGAGAACATGTCGCAGTCGAGGTCTCCGTTGTCGATCACGGAGAACCGAGACACGTTGACGGTGTTGCAGGTGTGCCGACCTTCCATCGTTGTTGCGTCCGTGCTGAAGTCGCCAGCGCTACCACCAGTGTTGGAGTATACGTGGCCCGACTCAGACGTCCCCCAGCTGCTCGCCGTCGTCCTCGTGAAGGAGTCGTAGAAGCCCGGCATGCAGGACGTCGCCCTGACAACCTCGCCCGCGACGCGGAGGTCGAGGGGATACGTCTCCGGGTCGTATCCGAACTGAGACGCAACAGACTGCCTGCGGATGTAGGGCTGTGCACCGTACACCTTCGCCGAGATCGGCACAGAGCCGGACCCGCCAGAGTCGTCCAGGCTGAAGTGGACGGCGACCCGGTCGGCCAGCGCCGGAGAGAGGAGCGACGCGCTCAGGTATGTCCATGTGTTGGCCGCGATCGCGATCGTGCTGCCGCTCGTCGTGGAGATGTACGTGCCGGACGAGTTGTGCCAGTTGGCCGCGATCCGGGCTCGGATCGCCGTGTCCGAGTAGATCCAGCCGTTCGCGAAGTAGGTCAGTGCAGGCTTCACGCTGCCAGCGGCCGATCCGGAGTTGATGATCGACTGCGTTGTGGAGACGCCATCGCTGACGAACCGGGCGCACATGTCCTGGTCGAACGGCGGGAAGTCCGGCGTGACGTCGTAGACCAACGAGCCGCCCTGAGCACTCCAGTTGGCGAGGCTCGTCTTCATGGCCGGGTTGACGCTCAGCACCGGATAGGCCATCGCCCACGGCACGAGGCTCCCGCTCGCCAGCAGGACTGGCAGGTTGGTGTCGTCGTTGTCCAGGGCTGCGTAGGTCGTGACGCCTTCGAGATCGGCCCGGTCGTTCGCGTTGGTTGCGAACTCCATGCTGTCCTGTGTCGGCTGCGTCGCACCAACCTGGTAGGGATCGCCAGGGATACAGATGAACGAGATCTTCCACTCGCTCGGGCCCATGACCTCGTTGTAGCCGATCACGATCAGGTCGACGTCGTCCGGCGGAAGGTCGTCCGGAAGGTTGGTGAGCCGGATCATGTCGCCAACGTCGACGTTGAAGATGTCCGTGGCGAACGCGGCCACGCGGTCGTTCGCGAGGTTGAGCGTGATCTTGGTGTATCGCAGACCGTCGAAGGTGCCGGTCCGAAGCAGCCATCCGGCAAGGCTCTCTGCCAGGCCGAGGTTCTCCAGGCTGTATGTGTACTCGACGTCGTACAGGCCGACGCCGTCAGGCGGGTCCTGGATCGACATGCGGCCGGTCTCAAGGACCGCCGGAGAGCTGGACGATCCGCCGTCCACCGTGACGACGACGGAGTTGCGCGTCAGCTTGTCGTCATCGACCGGCTGGAATGGCGGGCTGATGACGCCGTTGGAGTAGTCGAGGACGATGCCGGGCAGCTGGTTGTACATGGTCGTGAGAGACCTGTACTGGATCTCCAGGGCGTCACGAGCCTCCAGCAGGAAGCCCTGGTCGGCTGTGGCAGCCTCGGTCAGGAGGTCGATCAGCGTCTTGATGCGCTGCGGACCGAGCGTGACCTGGCTGGAGAGCGGCGAGAAGTTGTATGCCCCGATGATCCCGTTCTCTGCACAGAGCCGCACGATGCGGTTGCCTGCAGTCTCGCCCGCGTAGGCGTCCAGCTGCTCGACGATGTCGAACAGGTTGGTCTCCTGCCGCTGGAACGTCACATGCCCGATCGACGTCTGTCCGAGCCCCGACGCCGTGCCGAGCGTGATGCTCGTGACGCGGCCGAAGGTTGCTCCGTTGAGCGTGTCGACGAGCACGTTGGCGAACGCGGCGTTGGGGACGAGCGAGCCCATCGTCACCTGGACGTTCGCGCCAACCTGCGTGAGTCCGATGGAGAATCGCATCGGCCGCCCGTTGACGTCGAACAGGATCGGACCCGTCGAGTCGATCTCGACGTTGTCGCCGTCGACCATCTGAACCTGGAGCGCTCCGCCCGTCGTGTAGATCAGGTTGAACGCTCGGGCCGTACCAGAGCAGTTGACGCGGCAGATCACGGCGTTGTTGGTCGTGCCGCCGGACGGGACCGACAGGAAGAAGCGGACCTGTGCAGATGCAGAGGTCGTGTACGACCGGACGTTGGCCGTGACCGTGCCCTTGTTCATCGTCGGCAGCGGAGCCGAGGATGCGAACACCGACTGTGACGACAGGTCGATGTCGCCCTTGATGGACGCGTTGGGTCCGCCATTGAGACCAGACGTGATGGCTGTCGCCTCGGACCCGTCCTCCCAGGGCCAGTACTCCAGGATGGGAGAGTCAGGGCTGTTGAACGTGATCGACCGGAACGCGGCCGACTTCAGCGGCTTGGCTCCCGAGCCGAGGCGACGCAGGATGCCAGCAGGCGCGATCGGCACCGTGACGTGTCCGCTCGTCGTCCTGTTCGGCGGCCAGGCCGGGACCTCGCCCACGAGGCGCGAATGCGTGTTGGAGATCGATGCGCTGTTCTGCACCGACCATGTCCGTCCGACCGAGTCCGTCCACGCGGTCGTGCCGACGGCCAGATTGGTGAAGTCGGCGTTGGCGACCAGCGTGCCGTTGATCCCGTTGCGAAGCTGGAAGGCGTAGAACCGACCGACCGGCCGACCCAGGATGATGCCGTCCGTGTCGCCAACGTCCAGTGGAGACGTGGAGCTGAAAATGCTGGTCGTGCCGGCAGTCGTCACGGTCTGGTTGCCGAACTGGGTCCACGGACCGGCGATCGTCGGCGCGGTGTAGAAGGTGACCGTGTACCCACCAGCACCGTTGTTGACGTCCAACGTGGCGCGCAGCGCGACACGAGCGTTCGGCGGTACGCGGAGCACCTCGCTGGAGGCCACGGACAGACCAGAAGCGGCCGTGCCCAGAGTCGTCCAGGTGAACTCCAGCGTGCCATTGGCGAGCTGGAGGAATCGCCAGGATCGCTGGTCGGCCGTGATCTGCTGCTTGTTGCACAGCTCGGTGATCGACCCGTTGTTCCAGTTCTCCAGCTGTGCCTCGACCCGGACGTCGATATCGCCCGTGATGTCGAGCGCGTTGTTGTCCGGGGTGCGGGCGCGGGAGCCGTCGTTGGTGTCAGGAATCTGCAACCACGGCTTGCCCGCGTCCACGTTGAAACGGATCGGCGTGTTGCGCCCGATCTTGCCGTACAGAGAGCTGTTGGGGTTCTTCGGGCTGAAGTTCCCCGTTGCGTTCTGGAGGAGAGCCGAGCCCTCGTTGGGGTCCGGCTGGTTCCCCTCGGACGTGGTGCCCCGTGTGATCTCGATCGACTCCGTCTGGCTCAGGCCATACGTGATGTCGTTCCACACGCCGTCATAGAACAGATCGGACGTGATCCGGGGCGGCAGGCTCGGCATCTCTTATCCCTCCGCGAACTTGATTACGCTTCCACCGGCCTGGGTGCGAACCGACTCCTGGAAGAACTCCCGGAATGCCCGGCTTCCACCTCGGAACTCGATAACGGCAACTCCTGCACCGCCACCTCCGCCAGCAGCATTAAGCATACCCTGAAGCTTGCTCAGGGGAAGCACGGCTTCCTGCTCGCTGCCTTCACCGATCATGGCGAGTGTCGGGCCGGTTGTGACACCACCCGATGCCAGGTACGGGATATGCGGGATCTGCGGAATGTTGACACCAGGAACTCGGTTGGCTCCGCGAATCAGGGTGTTGATTCCGCCGATGGCGCTGTTGATGAGGCCGATGGCTCCGTTCAGGGCCGAGCTCAGGCCACGGCTGATTCCGTTCCACATTCCGCTGAAGAAGCCCTTGATGCGCTTCACCGCGTCGTTGACGAATCCTGCAGCCTTGTCCCAGACGCCCTTGATGTAGCCGGTGATGGTCCCCCAGTTCTTGATGATGATGCCAAGCGGGGTGAAGTTGAAGAAGATGAACTTGATGATCTCGATGGCTCCAGAGATCACGGCCTTGATCTTGGTCCACAGGCTCGTGAAGAAGCTGAGCACCGCGTTCCAAGCTGTCGTCACGCCGGACTTGATCGCCTCCCATGCGGACGCGAGCCAGCCCATGATCGTGTTCCAGACCGCGATGGTAGCGGCCTTGATCTCGTCCCAGTAGACGATGATCAGGACGACGATTGCAGCGATGGCGGCGATGATCAGCGCGATAGGCCAGATCGACAGGAGCCATGCGGCCGCCATGGCGATCGCCGAAGCCGTGGCGCTGGCGGCCATGGCAATCCAGCTACCCACCCAGGCAGCAGCTGTCGCCACAGCCGAGGCAACAGCGGTCGCAGCGGTCGCAACCGTCTCCGCACCGAACAGGGCGAAAGTGCCGATGAGGCCGAACAGGGCCGTGCCGATCTGCGACACTGTGCCGATCCAGCCCGCCATGACGCCTGCACCGGCCACATTGCGCTGAGCCTCGTTGAGGTCCAGCTGTGCGTTGCTCGCGTCGATGGTGGACTGCTTGCCGTCGATCTGCGCCTGGTTGTAGTCCTCGGTCGCCTGCTTGCCGTCGAGCTTGGCCTGTGTGGCGTCGGCGTCAGCCTGCTTGAGGTCGATCGCCGCCTGCTGAGCCTCCAGCGAGTTCTTGCCGTGCTCCTTGACCGCGTCGTTGTAGTCCTTGGTCGCGGTCTTCTGGTCCAGCAGGGCCTGCTCCAGGTCGATGCCCGACTGGGTGCCGTCGATCTGTGCCTGGTTTGCGTCGATCTGCGACTGCTTCATGTCCTGGTTGGCCTGCTTGACGTCGAGCGCGGCCTGTGCGACGTCGTTCTGTGCACGCTGAAGGTCGTCGGCTCGCTGAGCACCCTGGTGCATCAGGTCGTTCGCCTGGCCGATGATGTCGTCCATGCTGGCGAATGCAGCGCTTGCCGCGATGGACCCGGCAGCAACCTTGTTCAGGCCGCCTGCCGACTCCTGGCCTGCGTTGCCAACTCCGTCGAGGTCGCCGCTTGCACCGTCGGCCGCGTTGCCCAGATCGTCCAGGCTCTGGGCTGCACCTTCAATTGTCGAGGATGTACTGCCGAGGTTGGCATCGATGTCAATCGTCACGTCTGCCATGTTCCACACCTCCCATCGACTTGTTGAGATTCTTGATCGCCGCAAGCAACTGCATCGGCGACTTGCGCTCCTGCCTTCCGTACGGAATCAGGAAGTCCGACAGCTTGAACTTCTTGCCCTTGCCCCGGTTGCCATTCGCTATTGTTGCCGCAATGGTGGCCGCCTGGATGTCTCCTCGACGTGCGCCGAGTGGACCGCTCATGTTCTCGTAAGCGATCCACTCGGTCAGTTCTGAAGAGCTCAACCGGGAATCCAGGTCCGCCACCGTCATCCCGAGGTGTGCCGCTAGTCGGAAGCGGAAGAGTCGCTCGGGGCGGCTTCGGAGTTTCCCTCGGCTTCCTTCACCGCGTAGCGACCCATGCCAGAGAGCTCCTGGACCTTGGCCGCCAGCCGTTCGATGATCGCTCCGGACTTGCTGCCCAGCTCGCCCGCAGCGATGTCCTTGTTGGTGTACAGCCGGTCGAAGTTCTCGTCGACCATGGCCATGCCCACGAGCTTCTCGCGGTACACCTTGAGGGACTCGACCTTGAGCTGGGGGTTCTGGCCGTTGGCGACGACCGAGCCCGCCTCGATGTAGCCCCGGTCGGCGGCAGACAGCTCCATGAGCCTGACGTCCCCGCCCCACTCGGGCACGGGCACGTCCTCCCACTTGCGGTCGACCGCGCTGTTGATCTGGGACTTGTTGGTGATGAGTGCCATTTCGCTCTGTTCCTCAGCTGCCAGCGGTGTGGGTGAGCTCCGGCTTGCCGGAGATCTTGACGGTGACGGTCCGCTCCATCTTGTCGTCGTGCGGGAACTCGTCGCCGTTGGCCGTGATCAGCCCGGCGAAGTCCCACGTGTACTCGTCGGCGGTACCGGGGAAGATCACGACCTGGTAGTTGCGCAGGTCGTCCTCCTCGAAGTCGTCGTCGAGCACCGAGATGGATGTGACACCGGGGTCGTAGTTGAGCGTGATCTCGACCTCGCCGCCGTCCTTCAGCCCCTTGACGAACTCGCGGTACTGGTCCGGGCTGTCGTGCGCGGTGACCTCGATGGCCTCGCGCTCACGGCTCGGACCGCTGATGTCCGTGATGTTGGCCACGGCCGCGAACGTGCCGGGCGTGTTGGTCTCGCGACGGAACGAAGTTCCCCACGCGTCCTGTCCTGCCATTGGGTCACACCTCCTGGTGAATCACTATCCGGAATTGTACCGGAACGTGGCGGATCTCGGGGTCCGGGTCGCGCAGCGTACTCAATTGCACGAATCGGATGGAAACGATATACCACGAATCCGGCAGATCAATCGCCAGGATCTGGTGGTCCAACAGCGCGATGATCTCGTTGGCGATATCGATCGCCGTCTTGAATCCGCGCGCTTTCGTCCACACGTGCATCGTGGACAGGATGTCCCAGCCGAATCCGCCATGCCAGTTGTCAGGGATGGAGAACATCTCGCCCATCGTGACATACGGCTTGGAGATATCTTCGGGAACGTCGTCGTACACACCGGCCGAGATCTCGCCATTCAGTGTGGCGTACAACCCGACCAGGAGCTCGTTGAAGGGACCGGCCGCAACAGGAGCGCTCATTAGCTGATCTCTCCTTCGATGCGGCGCGCGATGCGCTTCGGACCCTCTTGACGCGCCCACTGGATCGTGGGTGCAACGTACGGCTGAGCCGGGCTCCGGCTTGTACCGTTCTCCACGTAGATGGCGTAGTCGACACCACGTGGCCCGACGGTGTAGCCGGTCCCAACCTTCTGTGCCTCGATGGAGTCGCGCAGCTTCCCGGTGTCGACCGGAACGACACCCTTCATGTGCGACTCGACATCAGCAGCGAACTCTGCCACAGCCTCCTCGGTAACACCGGCCACACGGTCGGCGATATCGCGAAGACGCTGCTGAGCTCCACGGAGCCCTCTTGCGTTAATGCCCACGACGCCCACCTCCCGATGCGTTGTGCCTACCCAGAGCGAGCAGGCCGAGCAATGACCAAGCCTGCGACTCATCCCAGTTCCCGGCACGGGCTGCGGCTTCCGCCCGCTCACGCGCCTCGCTGGGGCCGATCGGCTTCTCCGCCTGAGCGGGCTTCTCGATGTCCGACACGGCCTAGCCCTCCTGCTCGCTCTGGATCAGCTCCACGTCCGCGCGGAGATACACGCCCGGTGTGGAGGGCTTGACGACGTTCATCACACGGAAACGATCCGAGCCCTGGCGAAACTCATCGCCGCGCTGGATGTCGTCGTCATGGTTCTGGTACACCTTGTGGGTCAAGGATGCACCTGCCTGCTCCGCCTCGAACTGCTCACGGGCCGACGCCTGGTCAATCTTGACACGGCGCTGGCTCTGGAGCAGGGCGTAGGAGTAAGTCACTCCGCCTTGCCCGTCCGACACTTCAGCGCGACGATAGACATCGGCACGCTGCTTGAGCAGATGTGACACCAAGCTCATGTCAGTACCTCGATCCGAGATCGGGGCGCTCCACCCAGGGGAAGAACCCGTCGATGCCGCCGTCCTCCACGAGGATCTTCTCCGTGGGGGTCAGCGGGTCCATCGTGCGGGTCCGCTTCCAACCGAGCTTGGTCACCCAGCGCTGCGCGATCGGAGCGAGCATCGCGGAATCCTCCGAGCTGCCGCCCGACCCCGAACCGCCGGAGCCATTGGTGTAACTGTAGTCGCCGAGCGATTCGCTCTGCTTCTCGGTGCCGGTGCCGAAGTCCTCGACACCCTGCTCCTTCTGCCACTTGGCCTGCCAGGACACGGCCTGCTTCAGGATGCGCAATGTGCGCGGCTGGAGGCTGTCCTTGAGTCCGTAGTGGACGTCCGTGAAGAGGTCTATGATGGACTGCGCAACGTTCAGGTCTGCCTGGTACAGCGTCACGCCTGTGATGGCGCTCGCTTCAGCCGGGGTTGCCCAGGTCTCAGCGCAGTCCTCGGTGGGAGTTGACACCTCGGCCTCCTCGGCCTCGTAAAGGCGGCTCGCTGGCCGCGTAAGCTGAGAACGCCCCGGTCCCGGTGAAAGGGGCCGGGGCGTCCCTGGCAGGCCGCCTACGGGGCGTACGCGGCCTTGGCGGATCAGCTGAGCGCGGAACCGTCGTCGATCAGGACCGCGAACGCCTTCTCGTGGCCGATCGCGAAGCCCTTGCGGACACGGATCTTGACGTTGGCCTCGTCGGTCGTGGAGATCGCGGCCGGGATCGGCTGGGTCTCGACGGTCGAGCGGTCGCCGACGACCAGGAAGTCGCGGTTGCCGAAGACCATGACCGGCGCACCCGTGGGCGCGGCGGAGGCCGTGGCGTTGACGCGGCAGCCGTTCGACCAGCGCACCGGGAGGTCGAAGACGGTGTCCGGCGTACCGGCGTCACCACCCTGCCCGCGCACGAAGATCGGCTGACCCTGGTCGTCCTTGATCTGGCGGAGCTGCTTGCGGAACGTGGGGTGGGCGATGACGACGGACATGGCCTCGTCGAAGTAGTCGCCGTCCTCGTACCGACCCAGCGCCTCGGAGAGCTCGTCGTACGTGACCTCGCCCGCCGTCACCGTGCCGACGATGTTGTCGTTGGCGGTGTAGCCGGTGGTGGCGTTGGTCTGCGTGAGCGCCCGGTACACCGAGGTGTAGGGGATGGTCGTGCCGTTCTCCGCCGCCGAGACCGCGAGGGTCGCGTTGTCGAAGTACTTGGCGTAGGAGGTCGCCCAGTCCCGCTCCTTGGTGGCGATGATGTCCGCCGCCGAGTCGTTCAGGTCCTCCTCGGCCACGGTCAGCAGACCGGTGTGCTTGCGGGCGGTCAGCAGGACGTCGTCGTTCTCGTCGTTGCTGGAGGTGTACTGACCCGACTTGCCGAGGGTCTTGACCTCCATGCCGGACGAGCGCGGCTCCTTCTTGGTCGCCGTGGACATCGGGGTGTGACGCCCGAAGAACTCGACGGCCGAGACCTGCGCGACCCGCTGGATGACGGCGGAGTCGGTCTCCTCCGGGATCCAGTCGTCGAAGTTGTCGGCCGCACCACCGGCGATGAAGTAGATCGCGTCGCCGTTGGCTCGGTAGCCGACGACGTCGCCGGTCTCGAACTCGGTCCAGACCTGAGCGGACTTGCGCGTGGCCGCCAGTTCGGCCTTGCGTGCCGCCCACTCTGCCATGGAGTTGTCCATGCGGGGCTCCTTTCGGGAGACGTAGGTAAATGCATACAGCCCCAGGTGAGGGGTTGCCCCACCCAGGGCTGCTGCACTCGGCACTTGGCCGGACGTGCTCGCCGCAATGATACCTCATGCAGCGGGTTCTCGCTTACAGACCTCGCAGCCTGTTGGCGACCTTCTGTGCGGCGGTGAGCTTCTCGTCACCGGCACCCTCGTCACCGCCACCGGCTCCACCGGCCTTGCGAGCGGAGCCCTTGCCCGAGCCCGCCCCGGTGCCCGCCCCCTCGCCGGTACCGCTGGAGGTCTTGGTCCGGGTGGTGCGCTTGCTGGTGGCCTTGCGCGGCCCGAACATCTCGGGCATGTCCTTCTTGAGGGCCTCGACCTGGTCGGTCACGTCGATGGTGCCGTCCTCGTCGTCGATGTCGACCTCGCCGACATCGATCATCCGGACCAGACGGTCCACCAGAGCCGGACGAGCACCAGCCGCCATGAGCTCGGCACGGGCGGCCATGCGGATGACGGTCGGCTTGAACGCCTCGCGCCCCTCCTCCTTGGCCTTCTCGATCAGCTCGTTGATGCGGCGCGTCGCGGCCTCGGAGTCGACCTCCTTGCCGGCAGTCCGCTTGAGCTCGTCGAACTGCTCCTGCAACGTGGCGAAGTCGGAGGCCAGCTTGGCCTTCTCGGACTCGGCGGCTGCGAGCCGGGTGCCCCGGTTCTTGGAGTTCTTCAGCTTCTTGAGGTAGGCGGCACGGAGACGCTTGACTTCGGCGGCGAGTTCCTCGGGCGACTTGCCCTTGTCCTCGTCGTCGTCGTCGTCGTCTTCGTCCTCCTCGTCCTCGTCGTCCTTCTCGCCCTTGTCGTCGTCCTCGTCGTCATCGTCCTCGCCACCGTCGGCGTGCCAGGGCATGAACGGGTCGGACGCGGGGTAGATGTGAGCCCACCCAGGCTCGTATCCGTCCACACCGGAAGCGGTGAGCAGGTCCAGGCCTGCACCCTTGGCCGCTGCCAGGCCGGGACGGAGAAGGTTCTTCATCATGCGTTGATCCTCACGGGTTACTTGTCGGAACACTCCGGCCTCGACCGAACTCGCCATTCTTCAAATCTCGACGAGCCCGCTCAAGCACGGTCTTGGGGAGATCGGGATTGCCCGAAAGCAATTCCTTCAACGCTCGGATCCTCGCCGCGTTGGATTCGGATGGAAGTGAGAATCCCCTTGCGATGGATCTTTGCGCCTCTCGGCTTACCGCGTCTGGCAAGCTTACCTCGCCAGGCTTGGCCCACGCTGGATCCCACGGAACAGGGCGGCATCGGCAATGTGGATGGAGAGGAGGCCGAACTCCCTTTCCGCCCTTTGTGGGCTGGGGGTCGTTCTGCTTGGGATCCCAGCTGAGACCCTCTTGCCAGTTCTCTCCAACAGGCACGATCTTGCCGGCATAGGCCAGGCAGTTGACGCAGGCATCTCGCTCAGATACCCAGACCTCGTACTTGGCCTTGTTCGCTGTGGTGGTTGCCTGCATCGTCTTGGTCACGTGCTGATTGACCGTCGTCGTGATCGTGCTCTGTGCACGTGCCACAGCGTTGCGAGCCCGGCGCAGCCCCGACAGCAGGCCACGCAGACCCAGACGCTCGATGATCGGCCGCTTCAGCAGAGCCTTGGACTCCTTGAGTCCGTCCTCGACGGCAGCCTTCACAGCGGTGCGCGCGTCCTTCAGGTCCACCTTCGGAGCCACTACGTTGGTCGCTGCGGCCTTGCCGGACGCGCCCTCAACGAAGGCCGAGCCCTGCTCGGTCGCGGTCGTTACAGCGTCGCCTACGGCCGTCGAGAGGGCTGAGATGGTCGACGCTTCGAGCCCTCCCAGCGCCTTGTTGCTCGCACCCAGCGCCTCCTTGATCATGGAGTCCAATGCATCACCGGCACCGGGCGCAGACATGGAGCCGAACTCCTTGACCCAGTTGGTCGTGGCCGAGCGCACGGCATCGTCAATTGCAGCGAATCGCTTCTCGGTCGCAGCCTTGATGGCCTTGTCCTCGATGCTCGCGATGGTGTCGATCTGCTTCTGCTGCACGAGCTCCAGCAGCTTGTCGACGTCAATGCGCTCGGCCATGATCCACTCCTGTCAGACGTTCACGCCGAAGTGCGCGGCGAGTCGGCCGACCAGATCGGCCTTGAGCTTGAGGTCGGACACGTCGACCTCCTCCTTGTCGGCCAGGTCCTTGAGGGCCGGGACCGTGAGCGCCTCCAGGTCCGCCAGGGTCGGCTCGTCGCCTTCCTCCTGCTCGTCCTCGGGCGCGGTGGTCGGCTCGACCTCCGGCTCCTCATCGATCTCCAGGAGGAACAGCTTGCCGTGCTGCATGACTCCCTCGTCCACCCGCAGCGCGTCCTTCTCGTCGCGGCTGAGTTCGTCCTGGTGCACGACACGCATGGCGCGCCCCTTGCTCCACATGAGCTCGGACATGTCAGGTACCTTCCTCGTCGGTGTTCTCCTCACGCAGCCCGGCGATGTCGCCGAAGAGATCTGCGATGAGCTCGTTGGCCTGGGACAGGTCGATGCCCAGGGCTGCGGCAGTGCCGATCTTCTGGACCGCGTCGCCCATGGCGTTCAGCAGCGTCACCCGGCGCAGGAGCTCTGCGTCGTTGGGCTTGCCTGCCAGCCACGTGTGGACGGTGGTCTCGTCGTACCCTGCCTCGGCGAACGCGATGGCAGGCGGGATGCCGAGGTCGATCTTCTTCTGGACGAGCTCCAGCTTCTCGGCCTCGGGGACGTACTCGATCGGCTTCCACTTGATCGAGATGGACAGATCGTCCGGAGCATCGAAGGCGATGTCGACCGCCATCTGAAGCATCTCGTCGAACTGGGAGTCCAGCAGCTTCTGCTGCCACTCGGTCTTGGTGTTGAGCCGGGCGTCCCTCTGTCGGACAGCCTCACCCGAGGGCGTGCCGCCTCCAACGTTGTCCGCCTTGAAGTAGTACACAGGCGTGTTCGTGGCGGCGGCCATGAGCTCGACCGCCTTGTCCAGCGGCTTGATGTACTGGTCCACATCGGCGCTGTTGAACTGGCCCACCGAGTCGAAGCCCGACAGGTCCCAGATGCGACCAGGGCCGGACACCAGCTTGCTGGTGATGTTGGACTCCTGGTCCGGGATCGTCTCGTCGTTGCCCGACCAGTCGATGTCGTCGCCGCCCTGGCTGGCAGACCTGGTCTTGGCGAGCGCGTACCGCTGGGGGAAGGCGTTGAAGTCCGAGCCCGACACCTCGTTCACGAGGAACTTGGTGATCTGGTTCTGCGGCCCATACGCCTTGTGGTGCAGCGGGCAGCCATACGGCAGGTCATTGCGCAGGTGGATGAACGGGATTCCGCCTGCCAGGTTCTCGACGTCCTCCACGTACTCGAAGTCGTCGATGCCGCACTTGTTGACAGGGGTCTCGTACAGCTCGATGGTGCCGTCCGCGAGGTACAGCCAGGCCTGCTCCTGCTTGCCCTTGCCGGTCTTCTTGCGCTTGACGGCGTGCGTCTTGTAGGCCGGGTTCATGTCGTCGTAGAAGACGCGCACCTTCATGGGCGACTGGTAGCAGGCGATGATGCCTGTGAGCTCCTGCTGCGCCCCGGTCACAGCGTCCTCGCCGCTCGTGGCCGTCTCGTCGATCGCTCCCTCGACGTCGTCGTACTCGGGCCACATGAAGATGTAGGCGTCGCCGAACTTCTCCGCAGCGAGGATGGCGGTCTTGTGGACGAACTGGAACTGGTTCGCCTTCCAGACCTCCTCCTGCAAGAAGTCGGTGATCTCCTCGTCGGACGACTGGATGTCGACGATCTCCAGCTTCTCCACAACGGCGTCAACCGGGACCGCGCTGAGCACGGCCTTGTAGTTGACCTCCTTGCGGACAAGCAGGCGCTGCATCACCAGCGACTGAAAGGGCTCGGCGAATGTGCCCTTGTAGAACCGGTCGGCCTCGACATAACCGGGGATTGCCCGGTCGAGCTCCTTGAGCGATTCGCGGAGCAGCTGCTTGTGGGCCATTTGGACCTCCTCCCTAAAGCGAATTCATACACAATTCAGCCAGGGTCAGGAGGCTCCATTCAGAACCGATTCGTGCATTCCCCAGCCAGGGCATCGGGCCAAACAGCCGCAATGCCGGCAATGATACCTCTATGCGTAGTTCCCGCTGGACACCCTGCGTCGCACCTTGGCCACAGGCTTGAGGAACTTGAGGATGGGGTTGCCCACGGCGTCCACGATGTCGTCGTGAGCCATGCGCGGGAATCCGACCATCTGCTCCTCGGCCTGCTGAAGGCGCTCGGTGTGCAGGACGCGGGTCGGGTTCCGCTGATACAGAGCGTGCACGCGCCCGGCTCGTACCTCCTTGGGCTCGCTGTTGCTGAAGATGTGGATCTTCACCGGCATGTCGTGGAACACCTCACGCCACAGCTCCTGCCCCTGGTTGCCCTCGATCATCAGCAGAGAGATCTCGGGGTAGGACTCCAGGATGGACAGGACCTTGTTCCGCAGCGCCTTGCCCAGGAGCTTGACAGCCACGGCGTACTTGACCTCGCAGCGCCTCTTGGGATCTCCAGGCTGATGCGGCGTGGCGCCAACGACGGCCAGTCCAGTGAAGTCGCTCTTGGCCTTGTTGGTCACGGCACCGTCGACAGACAGGACCGTCATCGCGCACGGCACTGAGCCATACGAGAAGTCGTCACGAGTCCAGTACTGACCGTCGATCGCCAGCGGGTTGTTCTCGTAGTTCTTGGCGAACGACCGGGTGTGGCGTACCGAGTTGAGCCAGTCCATGGGCCACTTCTCAGGCCACAGGCTGCGCTCCTCGCCGTACTCGTCCGTGACGATCGGCTTGTAGTGGTGGACCTTGAACTTCTCAGTGAGGATCCACTCCTCGGTCTCCTCGCCATGGATCGTGGACTTGATCAGCTGGTGCGTGATCGAGCCGGGCATGGTGACCGTGCCTGCCAGGATGACGCGGGCTCGGATGTTGAGCGGGAGGATGGCGTCGGTCAGAGTGCCACGGCGCTGCTCCATCTGGTACAGGCTGTAGGACGCCTCGTCAGGCTCCAGGTCGTCGAGGATCAGGAGGTCGGGACGTTTGTCCTCCACCTTCATACCGAGCACTGAGACGTCCGCTCCACCGGCCGCGAACACGAACCCGCTCTGCGCCTGGTACAGGTCCTGGGTGTCGGACACAGTCATGTTGCCGCGCCTCTTGAGCGGGACACACAGATCGGGGAAGTCCGACTGGAGGAGTGCGTTGGCCTCCAGCTCTCGCTTGAAGCTGGACAGGTGCTTCTTGGCCTGCGGCCCGGAGTCGGCGAACGCAGCGACGAACTTGACATGGCCGTGTGCAGCCGCCCACATGGGCAGGATCTTGAACAGCCAGGTGGACTTGCCGGCATCTCGAGGCGCGATGAACGCGTCCCGCATCTCGGCCGGTCCGAACTGAGCCGCTGGCTTCTCGGCCCACTCGCGCGCCTTCTCGCAGAGGTCCCAGTGGAACTCCGACATGGACACGACGCCGATCTCGGAGTCGGCACCGTCTGCCAGGTCCTCCATGGGCGCAGGCATCTTGAGCGAGTGCGGCATGTAGGTCAAGGCGAACAGGAGCGGCTCGTCATAGGTCAGGTATCGACGTCCAGCCGACTGGCCCAGCAACATGCGCAGCGCCTCGACAGAGCCGTCACACATGGCGTCTGCCACGTCCTGGAAGTACTCAGCCAGCGTCGTCGTCATCGTCCCTTGCTCCCAGCTCATTGCGCGCCACCTCAGCGCGCAGCACGGTGTGTGAGTAGTCGATCAGGCCCATGACCCGGTGGTATGGCAGTCCGCCTCCCATGGGCAGCACCATCATGACGGATCCGGCTGTGTCGCCCTCGTCGTCTATGGTCTGCACACCGCACAGCGTGACGTACTCGGTCAGGATGCCCTCTGCACCCCGGAGCCGGAGGACGCGCTCAATGGCGGCCTCCAGCTCACGGTATGCCTGCTTCTGTTCAGGCGTCAGACTGGGCACTGTCGTCCGCCGTCGGGATGAACCGGTCCATCTGGACTCCGAAGAACTTGAGCAGGTTGGTCAGGCGGTCCGGAGATGACAGCTCGGTCATCATCGCCTGGTAGTCCTGCTGCGCCTGGTACTTGGCGGCCTGGCGACCGTTCATGGCCTCCATCGCCTCGGGCAGGGACGTGTACGGGGCACGCGTGTTGTTGACCAGATCCGTGCCCATGCTGTCGGTCTCGACCGGGGCATCGTCGACCGGGGGCGTCCACCCCAGCGACACCAGCCATGCCTTGGTCTTCTCACCGACCGTGAACTCCACGTCCGCAGACACGCCCACGCTCATCTCGGCATCAGCCATTGTCCTGCTCTCCCTCTCCCATGTCCACCTTGTCGAGGCCGCACTGCGCGTGCCGACGGGCGTAACCGATGGTGGTCTCGCCGTCTGCCAGCACCAGAGCGACCGGCTTGTTGCATGTCGGGCACGGAACCGAACGCTGGACCAGGATCTCGTCCCCGTTGGGCATCAGGAAGGACACGGCCCTCTCGATGCGCTCCCACTCCTGGACGTCCCTGTTGATGGTGTTCGGCTTCATGCCCAACATGTTGATCTCCTCTTCAGTACGGCACACCCAGCATGCGCACCGTCGGTTGCCCACACAGTGGTGGCTGTCCATCCAACAGGACGAGCACGTCACGCGCCTCAGACGCGCTTGCGCTCCTTGCCCTTCTTCGCGGGCCACCTCAGGGCGTACGAGGCTCGGCTCGACTCCACTGCTGCGCCCTGCATCTCCGCCTGCTTCCGGGTCGGGTACACCGTCCCGTTCGGACCCCAGCGGTATCCCGTCTGGACCTTCTGCACCGGCATCCTGATCACCTCCTCCGGAGATCATACTCCGGCGTCCAGCAGCTCAAGCAGCTCGGCGAGGTAGGCCTGGAGCTCTGCCGGCATCTTGGCCCTCAGCTCGACCGTCAGCCACTGGCGACGCGCCTCCGGGTCGAACCGATAACCAGACGCCCACAGCGTCTGAGCCATGGCCTTGTAGTCCACGCCGTCCTGCTCATGGCACGAGTGCTGATCGGTGGCCTCAAGCCCCTCGGCCACAGTGCGCATGAACTCCTGATAGCCGACGACCAGCTTGTCAGACATCTGCCTTCGCTCCATTCTTCCGGGCATACGTGGCGCAGCGCGCGGCATCCCGGCATTCGTATCCACCATCGGCCTCCACAAGGTATCGCAGAGGCCGGTCTCGCTCGCAGAACTGGCAGCTCATCTTGGCCCGCTCAAGGCCAGTCTCGATGAAGGGGCATTTGTTCCATCCGGTGTGCGCAACCTCGCGCATCTCGACGTTCACGGACGTGGCGCAGCGATAGCAGTCGGACTCCGTCTCAACACCACGAGACAGGACGCGGTACCATCCGCACACGAGGCACACGTGGCGATAGCAGCCAGTGCACACCACAGGTCCGCGCCCCATCAGCCACCAACCAGAACACGCGACTGTCGCTGCGCCCGGTCACAGGCATGCGAGTCCTTGCACTCCCAGCCCGCCCGACCAATGCGCCTCATGCGGTCGTCACGCCGAACCCGCTCGCACCATCTGCACGTGAACCGCTTGTGCTTGGCCGACGAGTCCGCCAGCGAGCAATAGCCATTCCGATGCATCACAGCATGAGCCGTCACGGCGTGGCCACAGCGCGGACATCCGCTCTGATATCCAACCTTGCGCCTTCCAGACCATCCGCATCGCCCGCACCTGTGACGCCTGCACACCTTACATCTGACGCTCACGCCGCTCATCTCCGATCGAACCCCGACCCTCAAGCCAGGGATGCCCCGTAAACCGATTCTTTGGGGCCTACGGCGAGCCGCTACCCCTGTCTGAGGCCCCGGTCCCAACCGACCCGTAAAAGGCCCGCAGAAACCAACGCTGTGATTATGACTGCTCTCGCCTCACAACCTCGCCCTGGATAACGTGGCCCGCACCGGGAGCGGCATCGGGCGTTCCGAAGAACTGGTCAAGCAGTCGCTGCGCCTCATTGGCATCCTGGTCCGCATTGGACACGGACAGCGAGACCTGCACCGGCTTCTCAACACCGGTCAATCGCATCTCGCGATCCACCAGTCGAGTCCACGCCGCGATCGCCTTCTCGTCACCCATCAGCATCTTGGGTTCGAGCCGCCGCTTCTGAAGCGAGATTTGCTCCAGCAAAGTCTGGCGATATGCCTCAGCCGTCTCCTCAAGCTCGGGCTTGATCCGCTCCTGGATCCAGCGCCTCACCGTCTCGAAGGCGAGCGAATCCCCGAACTCCTCGTTGACGATCTCCACCGTCTCTCGCAGCGTGTACGAATCACGCCTCAACTCCATTGCGCGTGTGGCGACCATGTCCTTGAACTCGTTGGTGATATCCGTGGGCCTCCCTCCCTTGCGCCCGCCCACACGCTTTGTCAACTTCCTCGGCACCATGCACCCCATGTCGACTCGATACTACAGCGACTCTGTCAATGACGACAACCCTACCTCTGCGACTCGTTTCTCGCTCTCCACACTCGCCATCGCACAGCCGCATCGGATGCCGTTCTCATGCGAAGCCTCATCCGAACCATCATCCGTTCTCAGTCCTACCTGCTCTTTCTCTCTTCTAGTTCGGATGATCGGATGAATAGGTAATACTACGCATAGGCCGTAAATTAAATGAGCCCTATACCCCCTATATATCCACTCCATATTCAACGCTCTACGCCCGTTCACCGCTAAACATTTCCGTAGCCCCGGCGGCCGGAGATAGCTCCGTCATCGTTCATCGGACTCCGATTCACACGTTCCCGCAGGTAGCGACATGTTTCTCATGAGAACGCCGCATCGGACGTTCTCATCCGAACGCCCTGCGACCGTTATGTTTTCTTCCACATCTCACACCTTGTCTCCATTCCACACCAGCCCATTTCACACACGTCTCGACACCGCCAACGCCCCACGGCCGTTTGGGGTATAGTTGACCGGGTAAGCTTGAACGACCCCGACCCGTTCCCAACCAGATCGGACACCACACAATGGCGATGAAGACCGCCAATGACGATGTTTACTTCCGCATCAAGAGTGCTGGCGCGCTCAAGGCCGCTGGCATCCGCCTCAACAACCGCGACATGGAGCAGGAAGGCCGCGAGGCGTACGCCGCTGCGTACCTCGAGAACGCCATCCTGGTCTACACCGAGGACCTGACCGACGCGGCCCGAGACGCTCTGGTCCGGCTTCTGTTCGAGGTTCCCACGCACTCCACCGACGCGGACGAAGACGCCACCGCAGACGCCGAGGAGACCGCCGCAGAGATCGAGGCCGAAGCCCGTGCCCTCCGCAAGGTGCGCACCCCTTCCGACATCGTCCCGGCGCGCGAGCTCCCGCCCGAGACGCTGTACGACCCCGACAACGAGGTCGAGGACGAAGAGGACGACTACGTCGACATCACGGACGACGACGAGGATGATCTGTAGTCCAGCAACAAACTCCTCAGAACACTCAGCAAGACAGGAGCACGTAAGTTGGCGAAGACGCCACCCCGGCAGCGCGAGAAGTACGCGCCCAAGCCGAAGCCGACGGACGAGTGCCAGTGCACCCGCGCCACGGCTGCCAAGCCGTTTGGAGAGGTGACACACCAGTTCCCCTACCAGACGGCTGACGGCGTCCGGCTCTTCAGCCGGTTCCGGTACCGAGTCACTGACCCCGCCTCCACCGAGGGCGAGAAGACGTTCCGGTACTGCCCGCACTACGACCGGACCAATCCTCAGCACGTGGCGATGCCGTACGGTCTGCCGCGCATCAAGGAAGCGATCGAGCTCAGCAAGCAGGATCACAACCAGACGATCTATCTGGTCGAGGGCGAGCCCGACTGCGAAGCCACATGGGCGCTGGCAGACGCATATGCAACCACCACACACCTTGGCACCCGGTTCCCGATGGAGGTGGCGGAGCACTTCCGAGGGTTCGAGGGCAAGATCCTGATCGTCACGGACCGCGACCACCTGGACCCGGAGCACAAGGCCAGGTTCGAGCACCCCGACGAGAAGAAGCAGAAGGATTACCCCGGCTCAGCCAGTGCGCTGCGTCGTGGTCGGGCTCTCAAGACGATGGACGCCACTATGAAGGTGTTCTTCCGAGAGGCCACCAAGGGCAAGGACATGCGGGACCACCTCGAAGCGGGCAAGACGCTCGACGGTCTCCGCAAGATCCGCCTGGACCAGCACATCAAGCCCAGGGCTCCCAGGGAGGCCGGGAACAAGCGCTCCACGACCTTGCAGCTGTCCCAGGCGGATATGCCTGAGGGACCGGGGATGCTGCGCTTCATCCAGGCCCTGGAGGCCAAGGGATACTTCCTGGAGAAGATCGGCCCGACGCGGTACAAGACCAACTGCCCGCACCCAGACCACGACGACCACAACCCCAGCTTCGAGTTCGAGCAGGGAGCCAAGGGCGTCGTAGCAACATGCGAGTCTTCGGACTGCACCGTGGGCGACGGCATGAAGGAGATGGCCGAGGCTCTCGGCATCAAGGTCAAGGACCTGTTCGACGAGCAGCGCGGCCGTCCTCGCAAGGAGCAGCCCGCCAAGCCCGACGACGGCGAGACCTATTGCCCCGACCCCGGCGACCCAATGGAGGTTGCCCGCCACATCCAGAACGAGTGGGTCAACAAGGACGATGGCACGGTCGGGATCATGTACTGCAACGAGGACACGTGGCTGTACAGGGGCACGCACTGGGAGTCGGTCCTCGACGGCACCATCCGCTCCAAGTTGTACCACCGCATGGACAACGAGTACATGCTCAAGCTGATCGAGGAGGAGTGGAAGCCCGTGCGCTGGGCTCCTGCCCCGGCCAAGATCGGCGCTCTGCTGGAGTCGGTGCGCGCCATCAACGCGCGTGACAGGCTGCCAGACCCCAACACATGGCAGGGACCGCCGGAGTACGACTCCAAGCACGTGGCGATGGCGAACGGCATCTTCGACATCGAGGCGCGCGAGATGCGCGAGCACACGCCACGCTACTTCAACACATGGTCGCTCCCGTTCGAGTACGACCCTGATGCTCGGTGCCCGCAGTGGCTGGAGTTCCTGGAGGACGTGTTCGAGGGCGACCCCGAGTCCATCCGGACGCTCCGACAGTTCCTGGGGCTGTTCATCTCGGGTCGGACGGACCTGGAGAAGATCCTGGCGATCATCGGACCGTCCCGCTCTGGTAAGGGCACCATCGCCGACATGATCATGGCGCTGCTCGGCTCGTCATCGGTGGAGTCGTTCACGCTCAAGCACCTGTCGGGCGAGTTCGGACTCCAGAACCTGGTGGGTAAGTCGGTCATGATCGCGGCCGACTCCCGCGCGGCGCTGAAGGCCGAGGACCAGCAGACGGCCATTGAACGGCTGCTCAGCCTGTCGGCCAACGACCCGCTCATCATCAACCGGAAGAACCAGAGGCCGCTCACGATGCGGCTCGGCGTCCGGCCGGTCATCATGTCGAACGAACTGCCGGCATTCATGGACTCCAGCAACGCCATCAATCAGCGCATGGTGATGCTGAAGATGCGCAAGTCGTACATCGGGCGCGAGGACATCACGCTCAAGGCACGACTCATGAAGGAGGTCCAGGGCGTGTTCAACTGGGCTCTGGGTGGCCTTGACGACCTCAACGAGACCGGCAAGATCCTCCAGCCCGCCTCTGCTCAGAACTATCTCGACACGCTCAACGAGGGTGCGAGCCCGCACGAGCAGTTCCTGGAGACGCACTGCGAGGTCGGCATCGGAGATGAGTTCTGGTGCTACCACCCGGAGCTGGTGCAGCTCTGGAAGTCGTACTGCGAGCAGAACGACATGAAGCCAGGCGTTCCCAACTGGCTGCCTCGTAAGCTGGCACCCATCGTCACCCGGCTCGGAGGCGAGCTCGGCAAGGGCTGGCATGCTGACGAGAAGGGTACGCGCTTCCGCACCATCACGGGCATCCGTCTGAAGGAGGCGGCTCCAGGCCCCAAGGACAAGACCGCAGGACTCAATCTCAAGCAGGAGAACAAGTGAGCAGCTTCAGCATCAAGTCCCTCGTCGTGGCGCAGCCCGGATACGTCGTGACGATCGAAGACGGAGTGCGAGACGCCGACGTCGAGATGACGCGGATCGACGAGCAGCTGATCGCATGGGCCGTCGTCACCGACAACGAGACCGGTCAGGACTCCATCGAGCCCGTCTTCCTCGACGAGTACAACGTGCCGGTCGTCTTCTCGCAGTGGGAGCAGGACCAGAAGGCTCAGAACGACAAGGCCGACCCGTCGTACGAGGTGCACGCGCCCGATGAGATCGACGTCTAGCGGGCAGTGTGCATGGTGCCCCTGGGACTGTCCGAGCCCCTCGGTGGCCGCCTGCCGAGTGAACGACCCCGAACCGGCCCAACCGGACACACGAGCCGTGCCGAGCGTCCTAGCGGGCGTCTGCGAGCCCGCGTGGGCTCAGACGCGGACGCAGCGACACCGGGCGCGGGGCACGACCAACGTCATCCGAGACCTAGCAGACTGGAGGAAGCCGATGGAGCTGACCGCAACGCTCCGAGACGAGATTGTCGCCCACGCACGAGAGGAGCACCCCGGCGAGGCGTGCGGAGTGCTGGTCGCTCCGATGGGGCATGAGTTCCCGATGCGCTTCATCCGCATGGTGAACGCGGCTGCGGACACGACCCGGTTCTACGAGTTCCAGGCCGAGGACCTGCTGGCCCTCTTCAGGGACCTGGACGTACGTGGCGAGGACGTGGTCGCGCTCGTCCACTCGCACACCGCCACGGAGGCATATCCGTCTGGCGTCGACATCAATGGCGCGGTGCACATGGGCATGTACTACGTCATCGTCTCGACCGCGAGCGACCCGGCTGAGGTTCGGGCGTACCGCATCGAGGGTGGCGCAGTACTGGAGCAAGAGGTGCAGATCGTGTAGTAACGCGTCAGAGCTACTGCCAACTGCAGAGGCTGTAGACGGCGCGTAGGCCACACGGACTGCACACGAGCATCCGTTAAAGCCCACCTGTGAGGCCGGCATGTGCAGGCGGCCATATGCAGACGAGGCCCCGATCCCACCCAGGGACCGGGGCCTCGCTGTCGGACGACTTAGGCCAGGTCGAGGCCCGCGTCCTCGCCGCAACCGGCGTGGCACCACACGACCTCGGTACGGTCGCTGTCCTCGTACTGGCCCATCTCACCGTCGGCCGGTTCGCCGCACAGCTCGCACTCGTCGGTGTCCATCAGCGACACCTGGACCGCCTCTGCCTCGGCGTTCCAGTGGCCCTCGGCCTTGAGCCGCTCCACGACGCCCGGCAGCTTGTCGGCCTGGAGCTGGAGCTCGGCCATCGGCAGGACCTGGTACGCCGCGATGGTCGCGTCGTCGTTGGGCCGACCGAGAGCCGCCGCCACCTGCATGGCCAGCTCGTGCTTGGTTGCCATCTCGTCCTCCTTGGGGACCGGGCGGACCTCCCGCCCTCAACAGATACTATACTCCATCTGGACACAAAAGGCAAGGGGCGGACCGTCGGGTCCGCCCCGCACGCCCTACAGCGGGTTGCCCTCCGGGTCGGCCAGGTGGCGGCTCAGGATCTCCAGCTCGTCCAGCTGAGCCTCTCGCCGACGGGTCGCCTGCTCGATCTGGTACAGCTGCCAGTCGACCGAGGGCTCGTCCGGGTTCGCGTTCTCGTTGTTGTCCATACTAGAACTATACCCCATCTGCACACGGAAAGAAACCCCATATGCAGACTTGCTTTCCAGGCCGGCATGGAGTAGAGTTGCACTCGTCAACGACCCCAAGGAGGTCCAAATGCCCGCTCCGGTTCTCGTCCCGGTCTCCCACCTCTACGTCCGCCTGCTCGCTCTGGTGGTCGCTCGTGCCGCGCGGTGCTCCGACTGCCGGGCGCTGCCCGATGGCCGCTACTGCCTGTCGCACGTCTGCATCGACTGCGGGCGTATGGCCCACCCGCACGGGCTCGGCTGCTAGTCGGGCGTGCGCCCCGGTCCTCGCGACCGGGGCGTGCCGGCATGTCCAAAGAATCTTGGCGCGAGGGGTAGCCAGATCTCCACATCTGGAGTAGACTTGGTTTGATGCCCAAAATCCAGGCCGGCAAAGATCTTGAAGAAAGTTGCAGTTTGAGGTAGCGCGACATGTGCAGATGGAGTATAGTTCTTACTGTAA
>Ga0310810_10000429_pt1 | contig 43101 bp, 44 predicted proteins | sample NCmetagenome_FD_207641 | JGI IMG/M metagenome (GOLD analysis project Ga0310810, IMG submission 207641) | Soil microbial communities from experimental microcosm in Duke University, North Carolina, United States - NC | ecosystem: Engineered > Artificial ecosystem > Soil microcosm > Unclassified ...
CATTGACGCATGCCGCCGCAGGCGGACGATCTGCAGGAAGCCGAATCCGTTGACCGCAGTCCGTTCGAACGGCTGGGGAAGGATCTCATCGACCACCGCAGCAGCGGCCTGGCGGGCATCCTTGCTCTTGGCCGTGGGCAAGTCGATTCCGATCGACCCGCCGATCCCGTGGCGGCGAATGGACTGGCTTGCCGCTCGCGCACCGGCGACGGCCAATTCGGCCGGCGGCAGCTGGCCATCAACATCAATCAACGTCATCGCCGGCGTCAACGAAACCCTTAGCTCGCCGCCCTGAAATGCAACGATGCCATTGCGCGCCTCCTCGACCAGGTCCGGCCATCCCGCCTCGTCAAATTCGCCAGCAATAGCCTCGCGGGCCGGGAGAGAAGGGGCAGCGCCGGCTGGCTGATCGGTCAGCCGTGCTAGCGGCCGCTTCCATGGTTCGGCTCCGCCCAGCGCCTCGCGGGTCACCTCAATGTGGAGGCGGGCGCCCTGGGTTACGCCCGGCGCACCCTTGGGAAGCAAATACTCTTGTCCCTCGGCCACTGCGATGCCGTTCAGCCCGGCCGACATCAGCCTTGCTTCAATGACTGTGCCGGCGGGCATAATCCCGTCGACAAGGACCCTTGCCTCGACGATCCAGCCATCCTCGACCAGCCCGCATCGGGTCTCGCCGATCCCTCGTTCGATCAGCCATTCAGGCGATGGCATAGCCGGCGCTCTTCAGCAGCAACCGCGTTTCCGCCAGCGGAAGGCCGACGACATTGGAATAGCTTCCGGAAATATGGCGGACATAGACCTCACCATAGCCCTGAAGTGCATAGCCTCCGGCCTTGCCATGCCATTCGCCATGGCCGGCGTAATAATCGATTTCCTCCGAAGAGAGCCGCTTCATCGCGATCATCGTCTCGACCACCCGCGACCGGGTCGGCTGGCCGGGGATAGCCAGCGCCACGCCGGTCAATACCCGGTGCCGCCGCCCGGACAGAAGCTTCATGCATTCGCGCAGCGTCACTTCATCCTCGACCTTGGGCAGGATCCTGCGGCCGACCGCAACGACCGTGTCCGCAGCCAGGACCAGCGCATCGGGATGACGCGTCTCGATCGCTTCGGCCTTTTCGATCGCCAGCCGCAGCGCATGGTCGCGCGGCAGCTCGCCGGCTGGGACGCTTTCGTCGATATGTGCGGGATCGATCGCATCGGGCGTAACGCCGATGCGGGCCAACAGGTCGAGGCGGCGGGGGCTCGCCGAAGCGAGAACCAGCTTCATCAGGCGGCCGGGCCGGGGCCTCCGCGCCCGGGCATGAAGCGATAGGTAATACGACCCTTGGTCAGGTCGTAAGGGGTAAGCTCCACCAGCACTTCGTCGCCGGTCAGCACGCGGATGCGGTTCTTGCGCATCTTGCCCGCAGTATGACCGAGGATCTCGTGGCCATTCTCCAGTTCGACGCGGAACATCGCATTGGGCAGCAGCTCGACTACCCGTCCGCGCATCTCGAGAAGTTCTTCCTTGGCCATTCAAATCCTTCGTCACTGAAATTCAGGTTGGCGGCTCATAGCCGCGAAGGTGGGCAAAGAAAAGGCGGGCCGCGACGGTCGCGCTCAGACCGTCAGCACGGTCGATCCCGTGGTTCGCCGGGCTTCGAGCGCGCGGTGGGCTTCGGCCGCATCCCTGAGCGCGAACCACTGCTTGACCTCGACCTTGACCTTGCCGCTCGAAACCATCTCGAACAGCTCGCCAGCGGCAGCTTCCAGCTCGGCCCGGGCCGCGATGTAATGGAATAGCGTCGGCCGTGTGAGAAACAGCGATCCCTTTTGCGCCAGCAGTAGCGGCGAGATCGGATCGACCGGACCGGAGGCATTGCCGAAGCTGACCATCAGGCCGCGCGGCCGCAAGCAATCGAGCGACCCCATGAAGGTGTCGCGGCCGACGCTGTCATAGACTACCGGCAGCTTGGCTCCGTCGGTAATCCGGTCGACCTCGGCAACGAAATCCTGGGCAGGAGTGACGATCGGATGGGCGCAGCCGTGGGCGCGGGCGAGGTCCGCCTTTTCATCGGTCGAGACCGTCCCGATCACGGTCGCGCCCATCGCCGCTGCCCACTGGCACAGGATCAGTCCAACCCCGCCGGCCGCGGCATGAACCAGGATTGTATCGCCCGCCTGCACGGCATGAACCCTGCGAAGCAACATCTGGACGGTCATGCCTTGCAGCAGCATCGCCGCCGCCTGTTCGTCGCTTATATCGTCAGGCAACTTCACCAGGCGGTCGGCATCGATCAGCCTTGCTTCGGCATAGGCCCCGATCGGGCCGGCATAGGCGACCCGGTCGCCGGTTTTGAGCCAATCCACGCCGGGCCCGACTGTTTCGACCGTCCCTGCGCCCTCGACGCCGGGAATGAAGGGCGACGCCTGGGGGTAGAGGCCGGTGCGATGGTAGACGTCGATGAAGTTCAGGCCAGCCGAAGTTTGCCGTAGCCGGACTTGCCCGGGCCCCGGCTCGCCGACCTCCACTTCGCGCCATTTCAGCACCTCGGGACCGCCCGGCTGGTCGACGATTATCGCATGAGACATTGGCTGCTCCTTTGTCGGGGGCAGATGGGATTGCGCTGGACCAAAAATAAGCCCCGCCGCGGCAAGGCCGGGCGGGGCTTAAGGTAATTCGGGGTCTGGCGCTTAGTGCACCGCGCCCTGCGCCGCCAGCGCTGCCAGCAGCAGCAGGGCGACGATGTTGGTGATCTTGATCATCGGGTTGACCGCCGGGCCGGCCGTATCCTTGTACGGGTCGCCGACCGTGTCGCCGGTGACCGCGGCCTTATGAGCGTCACTGCCCTTGCCGCCATAATTGCCGTCTTCGATATACTTCTTGGCATTGTCCCAGGCGCCGCCGCCCGAAGTCATCGAGATGGCGACGAACAGGCCGGAGACGATCACGCCGAGCAGCAGCGCGCCGACCGCGGCCAGGCCCTGCGAGCGGTCGCCGGCGACGAAGCTGATGCCGAAGAAAACGACGATCGGGGCCAGCACCGGCAGCAGCGATGGCAGGATCATTTCCCGGATCGCGGCCTTGGTGACCAGGTCGACCGTGCGAGCATAGTTGGGCCTCGCCGACCCGTCCATGATGCCCGGATTGTCGCGGAACTGGCCGCGCACTTCCTCAACCACCGCGCCCGCGGCGCGGCCGACTGCGGTCATGCCCATCGCCCCGAACAGATAGGGGAGGAGCGCGCCCAACAGCAGGCCGACGATGACATAGGGGTTGGACAGGCTGAACAAGGCGTCGAGATTGGCAGTGACGCCGATCTCGGGGCCGAATTCCTTAAGGTCGGCGGTATAGGCGCCGAACAGTACCAGCGCGGCGAGCCCGGCCGAGCCGATCGCATAGCCCTTGGTCACGGCCTTGGTCGTGTTGCCGACCGCGTCGAGCGCGTCGGTGCGGTTACGGACCTCGCCCTCCATCCCCGACATTTCGGCAATGCCGCCGGCATTGTCGGTCACCGGGCCATAGGCGTCTAGCGCCACGACCATGCCGGCGAGTGCAAGCATCGCCGAAGCGGCAAAGGCTACGCCCAGCGGCCCTGCCAGCTGCCAGCTGATGACCACGCCGGCAACGATAACCAATGTCGGCAGCGCGGTGGATTCGAGGCTGATCGCCAATCCCTGGATGACGTTGGTGCCGTGGCCGGTCTGGCTGGCCCGAGCGATCGATTGGACCGGGCGATGATTGGTGCCGGTGTAATATTCCGTGATCCAGACGATCAGGGCGGTAACCGCCAGGCCGACGAAGCTTGCCCAGACTAGCCTGATCGCCGGGAAGCTCAGGTCGGTTGTGGTTATGACCTGGTTGAGATCACCCAATGCGTAGGTTGCTGCGCCCCAGATCGCCGGGACTGCCAGGATCGTCGCCGTCCAGAAGCCCTTGTAGAGGGCTCCCATGATCGATTCCTTCTTGCCAAGCCGCACCATGTAGGTCCCGGCAATGGAGGTGATGATGCAGACTCCTCCGATCAGCAGTGGCAGGCTCATCAACGGCAGCAGCAGCGGCGATGTACCGACCAGAAGGGCCACGGTGACCATCGTGATGCCGACGGTGACGACATAGGTCTCGAACAAATCGGCGGCCATGCCGGCGCAATCGCCGACATTGTCGCCGACATTGTCGGCGATCACAGCCGGGTTGCGGGGGTCGTCCTCGGGAATTCCGGCCTCGACCTTGCCGACCAGGTCGGCGCCGACGTCAGCGGCCTTGGTGAAGATCCCGCCGCCCAGGCGGGCGAAGATCGAAACCAGCGAAGCACCCAGCGCGAGCGCGGTGAGCGCGGTCACGACGACGCGGTCGTTCGGTGCATAGCCCAAAACATCGGTGAGGATGCTGAAAACCCCGGCAATGGCGAGCAGAGCCAGGCCCGCGACGAGGAGGCCGGTGACGGCTCCCGCGCGGAAGGCCACGGTCAGGCCGTTCTGCAGGCCCGTCCGGGCGGCCTCGGCAGTGCGGACATTGGCGCGAACCGAGATGTTCATGCCGATGAAGCCCGCCGCCCCCGACAGGATCGCGCCGGTCACGAAGCCGGCGGCGCTGAGGCGGCCGAGGAAGGCATAGACCACAACCGCGACGATGATGCCGACGACGGTGATGGTGGTGTATTGACGGCGCAGATAGGCCGAGGCGCCTTCCTGGATAGCGCCGGCCACTTCGACCATGCGCTGGTTGCCGGGCGAGGCGCGGAGCACCTGCTGGCTGGTTAGGATGCCGTAGAGCAGCGCGACCACGCCGCAGGCAATCGCGATAAGGACCAGATTCATGAAGTGAATTTCCCCTAATTGACCCTGGGGCGGCTGCCCGGTGACCCGGTTGCCGCCAGAATGCGGAGGGGAAGATGTAACGGGGATTGCGGCGGAGGCAACCCGCCTAATTCAGCAAGATTTTAATTAGTTGAGCAGCAGCGCGGCCGCCATCCCGGAGGCGAGGCCGACCAGGCCGATGATCCACTGACGGGCGCTAAGCGCGATGTTCATAACCAAGCTGCTCCGGCAACGGCACCTCGCCCGCCGTGTCGAAGAGCTTGAGCCCATCGCCTTCGGTCAGCGTGCCGATGCGGGCAAGGATGGTCCGCGCTGGTAAAGAAAGCCTTAATGGGTCGAAACTGGCCGGGAGGGCGGCGAGGAGCGCATAATCGTCCCCACCGGTTGCTGCGGTCAGCCTGGCGCGACGCTCCGAGCCAAGTTCGGCGACAAATGCTCGCGACAAGGGCAGCGCATCGAGGTCGATGCTGGCGCCGCAGTTGCTGGCGGAAACCAGTCGGCTGACGTCAAGCAGCAGCCCATCCGACAAGTCCATCATCGCGGTCGCATGGGGTGCCAGCAGGCTACCGGCGGCAAGCTGCGGGACCGGGCGCCGGTAAGCCTCGACCAGCGGGCCTTCGGCGTCGCCATCCTCTTTCAGCACGGCAAGACCAAGCGCCGCATCGCCCAGCGTACCGACAACCCACAGCGCATCGCCGGCCGAACCGCCGGCGCGCGAGGGGATGCTTGCCCCGCCGCGTCCGACCGCCGTCAGGTTCAGGACGCGCGGAGCTCCTGGAGGCAAGGCGATGGTGTCGCCACCGACCAGCGCGAGACCATAGGTTTCGCAGGCGGCTTCGACGCCGGTGAGGAAACGCTCGTCCCAGTCGCTGTCGCCACCCAGCGTCACTCCCATCAGCGCGGCGAGCGGTTCTGCTCCTTTGCCGGCGAGGTCGCTGAGGTTGACCGCGACAAGCTTCCACCCGACCGACGCAGGCGGATCCGTCGGCAGGAAATGGACCCCCTCGGCGATCATGTCGTGCGTCAGGACGAGATCTCCGATCACCGCAACGTCGTCATCCAATCCACGCGAGGCCGGATCGGTGGCGATCAGCCGCAGCCGGTCGATGAAGGCAAACTCACTGTCACTCATGCGACTGCTTATAGACCCGCGGAAACCGGCGCTGGAAAGCCTTAAGCGGCGGGCCGCGCCGCCTTGGCGATGGCATCGAGCAGGCCATTCACGAAGCCCTTCTCGCGCTGGTCGTAAAATGCGTCGGCGACGTCGACATATTCGCTGATCACGCTAGCCATCGGCACATCCGGCCGGGCAATCAGCTCATAGGCGCCAACCCGCAGGATCGCCTTCATCGGCTTGTCGAGCCGCTCCAGGCTCCACCCCTGGGCCAGACGCTTGGAGATCAGCTGGTCGATCTCGTCGCGGCGTGCCAGCGTCCCTTCGACCAGGTCGTCGAAGAAGCTGATCTCCGCCTCGGCGTAGGTCTCGCCTTCGATGGTCGCACCAAGACGGTGATTGTGGAATTCATGGAGCAGCCGCGCGGTTGGCGTACCTTCCATTTCCTGCTGGTAGAGCGCCTGCACGGCGGCAAGCCGGGCGGCGGAACGGGAAATGGAGCGAGTCATGTTGGCCGCGGCCTGTAGCGGCTCATGTCGCCAACAGGAAGGGCTTGAGCGCTGCGGCAACCTGCTGCGGGGCTTCCCAGGGCGCGAAATGGCCGACGCCCTTCAACGGGAACAGCTCGACGTCGTCGCCGACCTCTCCAATCCCCTCGAGCTGGATTGGCAGCAAGGCCTTGTCCTCCAGGCCCCAGATCACCCGGACGGGGATCTTAAGCTTGGGAACGCCGCGCTCAACCCAGGCCGGCATGGAGGCTTGCTCATCTGCGGCCGGCACCACCACCTGGCTAGCCCGGTACCAGTTGAGCATCGCCGTCAATGCGCCGGGCCGGCTCCATTGGTCGATATAGAATTGCCGCTCCTCCGCAGGGATCAGCGAGAGGTCGGCATGTTTGGCGAAGCTCTTGTCGAAAAAGGCTTCAAAGCCCATCGCCGCGATACCGGCTTCCATGCCGGGGTTGCGAAAGGCGCGTATATATTGGGACGCGGCCCGCTGCGCTTCATCCTCGATCAGGCTCTTTTGGAAAATCAGCGGGTGGGGCGAATTGATGATTGCCAGCCGTTCGATTCTCGGATTGCCGCGCAAGGCTGCCGCCCAGGCGATCGCTCCGCCCCAATCGTGGCCGACCAATGCGAAGCGGTCGATTCCCAACGCATCGGCGAGCGCGAAAATGTCGGCGATCAGGGTATCGGTCGCATAGTCGGCGGCATCCTGCGGACGGTCGCTGTCGCCGAACCCACGCAAGTCCGGCATGACGACCCGCAGCCTGTCCGACAGCAGCGGCGCGAGGCCGCGCCACGTGCGGTGCGATTCCGGGAAACCGTGGACCAGGATGACGGGTGGCGCGTCCGCCGGGCCCGCCAAGGCCATACCCATCGAGATGCCGGTCGACAGCTCGACCGTACGATTTTCCGTCACGGGTAGGTGACCGTCAAAGGAATCTCGGGAAGCGGGATGAACTCCTGATCGTCGCCCGGCACCAGCGGAAAGCGGCGGGCCTTCCAGTCTTCCTTGGCCTGGTTGATCCGCTCTCTCGATGACGAGACGAAGTTCCAGAACACGTGGCGCTCGGTTGCAAAAGCCTCGCCGCCGAGCAGCATGACCCGCGAAGGCACTTCAGCACTGAGGGTCATCGGCTGTCCCGGTGCCAGGACATATAGCGTGAACGGCTCCAACCGGTCGCCGTCGAGGTTGGCGTCACCTTCGGTTACCAGGACCGCCCGCTCGTCAGTCATGGCATCGATTGGAATACTCGACCCGCCGCCAAGCAGAATGTCGGCATAGATGGTCTGGCTGTGTTCGGTGACCCCAGCCGTCTTGCCCCACAGGGTGCCCATCAGGACGCGGGCCGATACGCCATTGTCCTCGACCAGCGGCAGGGCCGAGCCGTCGACATGCTCGAACCCAGGATCGAGCTCTTCCTTGCCGTCCGGCAAAGCCAGCCACGTCTGCATGCCGTAAAGCGACGGCCCGTCGGCGCGGAGTGCGCTGGGGGAGCGCTCCGAATGGACGATGCCTTTTCCAGCAGTCATCAGGTTGATCGCGCCCGGCTCGATTACCGCATGGCTGCCAATGCTGTCCCGGTGCTCGATCGCTCCTTCGAACAAATAGGTGACGGTGGCGAGATTGATATGTGGGTGTGGACGTACATCCATGCCCTTGCCCGCAGGGAGCTTCGCCGGACCGAATTGATCGACGAAGATGAACGGGCCGACCATTCGGCGGGGCCTGGATGGGAGGGTGCGTCGAACCTTGAAGTCGCCGAGGTCGTGAGTAGTCGGAGTAATTGTTTCCATCGGCGCGACTCCTTCGCCTTTCTCAACCACAAAAGCAGGCTGAAAGGAAAGGGTCGTCATCTGCTGTCATTAAAAAAGCGCAACAAATCCAATACTTAGAAACAAAGTCGCCAAATTCGACGAACGGAGGTTGGCAGCGGCGGTGCAAATTGGCTAATCGGCGCGGTGCGGAACACCGCGAGTTCGGTTGCGATTAAATAAAAGGTAGGTTTTCAAAGAGTTGCGAAGCCGCCCGGCGTTCGCCAGTCCCCATAAATAATCTGTTCATGAGGCGCCCGCGATGCCTGGCGGTGCGCTCCAGCAAGAGGATCCCCGATGCGCAAGCTGCTTGCCGCCACTTGTTTGACGCCCCTGTCGTTCGCTCTGCTTCCGGCGATTGCCAACGCCGAAACCGTAATTAGCACGGCGCTCACCACGCCGGTGCTGACCAGCGCCGGCAATGACGATGTGCGGATTTCCTCCACCGGCTCGGTCAAGCCGGCCGCCGGCAACGCGGTCACCATCGACAGCAATGACAGCGTCAAGAATGAGGGCGCGATCCAAATCACCGGATCGAACAATTCGGCCGGCATCGTCGCCAACCCGGGCCTGACCGCCAACATCACCAACACCGGCACGATCACCATCGACGAGACCTACACGCCGACCGACGCCGACAATGATGGCGACATCGACGGCGCTTTCGCCCAGGGCTCTGGCCGTTTCGGAATTCATGTCCTGTCCGGCGGCACCTTCACCGGCAACATCCTCAACAGCGGCAGCATCACCATTGAGGGCAATAGTTCGGCCGGCATCGCGGTCGACAGCACCTTGGCCGGGAACATCTCCCTTACCGGCGGTACGATCAACGTTCTTGGCGACAACAGCGTCGGTCTCCGCGCCGCGGCAGTGAACGGGAACGTCAGCCTCACCAATGGCACGATCCTCGCCCAGGGCGCCGGCTCGGTCGGCGTGTCGCTGGGTGGAAACATCAGTGGTGCGCTGGTTATCCAGAACAGCGTCACGGCCACTGGCTATCGCTATCCGTCGCCGCCGGCCGACACGTCAAAGCTTGATGCCGACGACCTGTTGCAAGGCGGCTCGGCGGTTGTCGTCGCGGGCAACGTTGCCGGTGGAATCGTGTTCGACGCGCGCCCCGCCGATGCGAGCACGACGGACACCGACGAGGACGATGACGGCATTGAGGACGCCAGCGAAGGCACCGCCGCGATCTTCAGCTACGGAGCTGCTCCGGCCGTCCAGATCGGCACCTCGTCGCAGGCCGTCACCGTCGGCCCGGTCGCCTCGTCGAGCGCCGGACACGGCCTCGTGATCAAGGGCGGCATCCACGGCAACGGTCTCTACAAGGGTGTCTCCTCAACCGGCCTTTCGATCGGCGGCGCGGGTCAGACGGTCACCATCGCGGGTGGGGCGACGATCAGCGGCTCGGTTACCGCGCAGGCCGCCGAAGCCGACGCCACGGCGATCAAGGTCGGGACTGGAGCAACCGTTCCCGAGCTGGTGATCAGCGGAAGCGTTGCCGCTCAGGGTGGCGGTACGGCCACTTCATCGGCCACGGCGATCCTGGTCGATACCGGCGCAAGCGTCACCGCGATCAAGAACAGCGGCAACATCACCGCCGCCCGCAGCGGCAGCGCCGGCACCGCTACCGCGATCCTCGACAAATCGGGCAGCCTCAATCTCGTTGAAAACACCGGCATTATCACCGTCAACAACAGCGACACGCTGGGCGTTGCCGCCACGGCGATCGACCTCAGCGCCAATGCCAGCGGTGCGACGGTCCGGCAGAAGGTGGTCGCGTCGGGCACGGCGCCGACGATCAATGGCCAGATCAAGTTCGGCGGCGGGAACGACCTGCTCGACATCCAGGATGGCGCCATCAACGGCAACGTGTTCTTCGGCGGCGGCAGCAACACGCTGTCGATGTCGGGCGACGCGGTGATGAACGGCAATGCCGACTTCGGTGGCGGAGCTGGCGCGCTCCAGCTGAGCGGCACGTCCAGCTTCACCGGCAACCTGATGAACAGCGGCGGCATCGCCGCCACGATCGGTGCCGGGTCACACCTCAACGCGACCAACCTCGGCAGCGTTGGCCTGGCGTCCCTCACGACCGGGGCAGGAGCGACGATCGGCGTCTCCATCGACGGTGACGCCGGGACCCACACGCTCTACAACGTCAGCGGCGCAGTCAACCTCGGCACCAACAACCTGATCGCGGTCAACCTGCTCACGGTTGGCGACGTTACCGGCACCTACAAGATAATCCAGGGCAGTTCGCTGACCGCCGGATCGGGCCTTTCCAGCTCGGTCGGCTCGCTTCCGTTCCTGTTCGACAGCAGCCTGGTCACCACGGTTCCCAACGAACTGTCGCTGACCATCCGGTTGAAGTCGGACGACGAGCTCGGGATCAATCGGTCGGAAGGCGATATTCTCGACGCGGTGCTTGGCGCGGCCGATTCCGATTCACAGGTGGCGGGCGTGCTGCTCGACATCGGCGACAGCGAAACCCTGCAGGACACGCTGCAACAGATGCTTCCGGATCATGCCGGCGGCGCGTTCGAAGCGGTCACCAAGGGGCCGCGGCTGGTCAACCGGATGTTCCTCGATCCGCGCGCTCCTGGCGAGCCGGGCGACTGGCGCGTCTGGACCGAACAGGTCGGCTGGGCGACCAGCAAGTCGATCGGTGCGACGTCCGACTATGACCTTGGCGGCTGGGGCGCGACCTTCGGCCTCGAGGCTGGGCTCGGAGAGGCGGGCGGCGTCGGCGTGACCCTGGCCTATTTGTCTGGGCGCGACACGCACGGCGACAATGAGCTGATCGCCAACCAATATGAAGCCGGTCTCTACTGGCGCGGCAAATGGGGCGGGCTCAATACCTATGCCCGCGCCACGGCCGCGATGATCAACTTCGACAGCACCCGCCGCTTCAGCGGGACGGCTGATGGCGTGGTGGTCGCCCGCGAGACCGAAGGCGACTGGAAGGGTCACCTTTATTCCGCCTCGGTCGGTGCATCATACGACTGGCAAATGGGCCGCTTCTCCGTCCGTCCGTCGGTTTCGCTCGACCATTTCAAGCTGAGCGAAAAGTCGTACGACGAAAAGGGCGGCGGCGATGCCTTCGACCTCCATGTCGACGACCGCGACAGCGACGAGACCTCCGTCAACGGCGCACTTGCGCTTGGCTACGACCTGTTCGGCCAGCGCGAGGACAAGTCCTGGATGCGGGTCGAGCTGGAAGGCGGCTACCGCGGCATCCTTAGCGGTTCGCTCGGCGAGACCACCGCTCACTTCACCGACGGCGAGGACTTCACCCTCACTCCGGAGAAGCGCAAGAGCGGCTGGCTCGGCGCATTCAGGGTGCTCGGCGGCGACAATGGACTCGTGCTGGCCGGCGAACTCAACGCCGAAAGCCGCGAGGACAAGGTTTCGGTCGGCGGACGCTTCAGCCTCCAGCTGGCACTCTAACAATATCCTCGTCGTGGCGGCTCGGGTTACTCGCCCGGTGCCGCCGCCCGGATGGTGAGGGCGTGCACGCGCTCCCGCATCAGTTCGCCCAGCGCGGCATAGACCTTTCGCTGGCGCTCGACCCGGCTCAGCCCGGCGAACGCCTGGCTTTCGATAGTCAGGGCGAAGTGGCTTTCGCCGCGCGGATCGTGACCGGCATGGCCGATATGCTGGTTGCTCTGGTCTTCCAGCATCAGCCGCGTGGGGTTCAGCGCGGCGGTCAAACGCTCGATCATTTCCCTCGCGACGGGTCCGGTGGCGGTCTCGGTCATCGGTCCTATATAGATGGGTTCCAATTGCGAGGAAGCGGTGACTGCAAGGCAGACGAAATGGCACGGAAGGGTCGAGGGCGCGAAGGTCCGCTGCTCGGTGCGTGGCTGCCATGAGCCGGGAGAGTTTCGCGCTCCCCTGACGCCTTCAGACTTCGACGGGCCGGGCAGTTGGCGCTGGCTGTGCCTCGAGCATGTCCGCGAACACAATGCCAAATATAATTTCTTCGAAGGGATGACCGCGGACGAGATCGAGGCGGCCCAATCGCCGATCGCAGGCTGGGACCGGGCAACCCGCGCCTTCGCCCACGTCGGCTCCGATACCGGCCCGGCGTGGCGCGATTTCGCCGACCCGCTCGACGCGATCTCCGCCCGGTTCCGGCCCGAGGCGCGGCGTCAGGCGGTTGACCGGTTCACTGCAAGGGAGCGCCAGGCGCTGGGAGTAATGGGCCTCACCGACGACACCGACCTCCACAAGGTGCGCAAGCGCTATTCCAAGCTGGTCCGGCGCTACCACCCCGACCGCAACGGCGGCGATCGCAGCCATGAAAAGAAGCTGGGTGAGGTGATCGAAGCCTGGCAGGTGCTGCGCGGGGCGAGGGCATTCCATTGACCCACGTCCGCCTGTGGCGCTTCGAAGTCCCGCCGGAGACCGAGGAGCGCTTCCTCATCGCCTACAAGCCGGACGGCGCTTGGGCGAAGCTGTTCGCCACCGCCCCGGGCTTCGTCCGCACCGAGCTGTGGCGTGACGGCGACGGCATTTATTTGACCGCAGACCATTGGGAATCGGTCGAGGCATTCGAGCGATTCCAGGCCGGGCAGGGCGATGAATATCGCCGGCTCGATGCCGAGCTTGAGGGCGTTGCCGGGATTGAGACATTTCTCGGCGGATACGACCTGGTCGACTAGTCCCGGTCCGGCGCACCGAGCGGAAAGTAGGGACGGTAAGGCCGGCCTTCGTCGACAGCCCGGGCCACCACCGGATGCGCCAACAGTCGCGCCCGATAGGCTTGCAGCCTGGGCCGGGACGGCCCGATCTCCTCAACCCAATCCGCATAGAATAACGATGGCGCCGCCGCGCAGTCGGCTAGGGTGAAGGCGTCTCCCACGGCCCATGGCCCGTCCCCCAGGTTGGCCTCAAGCCAGTCATAGGCGATGTGAAGATCCTTGCGGGCCTTGTCGGCTCCATAGGGGTCCCGGCAACCTTCGGGGCGGAGGATGTCGTTCCCGGACTTCTGCATGTTGCCCATGACATAGAGGTCGAAGAAGCGGTCGAGGAACCTCGCCCGGCGTCCTGTCTCGCCCTCCGGTATCCATGCGTTGGGTCCCGGATGGTGGGCCTGCAAATGCTCGATGATCGTCGAAGATTCGAACACGGGCGTGCCGTCATCGATTAGCAGCGGGAACATGCCGTAAGGCGAATGCCGCTTGAGCTGATCGAAGTTCTCCGGATGGTCCGGCGCGATCATCCGATAGTCGAACGGCGTCTGGTCGGCCCAGAGGGCGATCAGCACCTTCTGCGTGTAGCTGCTGAACGGATGCCCGTAGAACTCGAGGCTCACCAGGCGCCTTCCTTGATCTTCTCACGAAGTTGGAGCTCTTCCGCGCTCGGTTCCTTTGTTGCGAACGTACCGGTCTTGACCTCGCCATTCGGTTCATAAGCCCCGAAGACAACTCCCTTGTCGGACACATGGCTCTCGACGAGCCTGAATGCGCCGGAATCCCGAAGGCCGTCGTAGATGCTCTTCCCGCCGCCAAGCAGGACGGGAAACGTCATCAGGACCAGCCGGTCGATCAAACCGGCCGCAAGCAAGGGCGGATAGAGCGTGCTGCTGCCTTGGATGAGCAAGTCGCGTCCATCGCTTTCCTTGAGCCTTGCGACAGCTTCCGCGGCGGTCTCGCCTTCGATCTTGTGGCTGTTCTCCCAGGCAAGCGGCTCATCGGAGTGGGTCAGCACATATTTGTTGATGCGCTGGAATTTCGCGCCGATCGGCTGGTCCTGGTTGTTCGGCCAGTAGGCGGCGAAAATATCGTAAGTCCGTTTGCCCAGCAGCAAGTCATAATCGGAATCGATTACCTTGCCGAAGGGCTTTTCAAGGCTCTCATCCCAGAAGTGGAACGACCAGCCGCCGAGGCGGAAATCGCAGGTCGGATCCTCCTCCGTTCCCCCGGGCGCCTGCATGACGCCGTCGAGGGACTGGAACACCGCGCCGGTCAGCTTACGCATTTACCGTTTCGCCTTTAAGGGCAGCCTCGATCTTGGCGATGTCGATCTTCTTCATCGTCATCATCGCCGCAAATGCGCGCTTGGCGGCTTCCTTATCGGGATTGTTGGTCGCTTCGAGCAGCACCCGCGGCGTGATCTGCCAGGAGAAGCCCCATTTGTCGCGGCACCATCCGCACATGCTCTCCTCGCCGCCAGTCTTCGTGATCGCATCCCAATAGCGGTCGGTTTCTTCCTGGTCCTCGGTCAGGACCATGAAGCTGACCGCCTCGTTGGGCTTGAAGTTGGGGCCGCCGTTGAGGCCGACGAACGATTGGCCAAGAACGGTGAATTCAACCGTCAGCTCTTCGCCTTCTTCGCCGCCCGGGAAATCGGACACCGCCGCATGGCGCTCTCCGACCGTCGTGTCGGGAAACACCGAGGCATAAAATTCGGCTGCCTTGCGTGCCTCGCCCTTGTCGAACCACAGGCAGGTGGTCAGCTTGTTGCTAGCCATGGTCTTTCTCCTCAAGCTTTGCCGACCAGGGCGAATTCCGCGCCCTGCGGGTCGTTGCCGATGATGATGTGATCGCCGCCCGGGACCTCGTGCGGCCCGACAGTGACGGCCCCTCCGTTTTGCTTGATGGCTTCGACCGATTTCGCGATCGAAGGGACGCGGACATAGTAGCGCCACTTCGCGCTGCCGCCCGGCATTGGCTGACATAATGCGCCAATCGTGGTCCCGGCGTGGGCGAAAAAGCGATATTCGCCCAGCTCACCCATCGGCATGAACTCGTCACTCGTCCAGCCGAACAGGTCGCCATAGAAGGTGCGGGCCGCCGCCGGATCGTTCGTCGTCAGCTCGTTCCAGCTGATGCGTTGCTCTGCTGTCGGCGAAAATACGTCGCTTTGCGCATCTTCCTTGCCGGCAGGCGGGATCGGCTTCATCACATAGAATGGGTTGCCCTGCGGATCGGCGACCATCGCAATACGGCCCTGCGGGATGTCGAAGGCCGGCATCAGCGTCTTGCCGCCTTTGGCCTCGACCTTGGCGACCGTGGCATCAACGTCGTCGGCGCCGATATAGCCGAGCCAGATCGGCTTCGCGCCATGGCCCGCCATGTCGCTGGTCAGCTTGAGCACGCCGCCGGCGAACCCGCCGTCGCCGCGGTTGATCATGCGATAGTCCTGGTCTCCGCCAATCGGCTCGCCGATAGTCCATCCAACTACGGCCCGATAGAATTTGGTGGCGCCCTCCGGATCCGGCGTGATCAGCTCGTACCAGACATTGCTGCCATGCAGCGGACGAGCTCCAGCTTCGGCGCGCGACGGCGCCTCAATCGTATCAGTCATTGCCCTCTCCTTTTCCCGGCGGTTCAGGCGTCCGCCGGCTCCTTCGTCTTGGCGGTATCCAGGATCGGCTCGAAGCCGCCCCAGAACATGCGCTGGCCGGAAAATGGCATGTCGCCCTCGGGCTTCAGGCTCTCATCTTCCATGATCTTCTTCCAGGCTTCGTCGCGGGTCGCCTTGTCGGGCCATTCGATGAAGGAGAAGACAACCTTTTCTCCGTCCTCCGCTTTCACGGCGCGATAGAAATCGGTGACCTCGCCTTTATCGACGTCGTTCGAAAGCGCCTCGACAACCCGGTTCGCCCCATGGCTTCGGAACACCTTGGCCATCTTGGCGGCAAGTTTCTGATAGTCGTCCGTCCTGCCTTCGGGGACGGGCACGACGAAACCATCGGTATAGCCGCCGGATCCGCTGCCTTCTTCGACAATCGCGTCGAAGCCGCCCATGATCATGCGCTTGCCGTCGAACGGCATATTGGCGCCCAATTGCTTCATTCGCTCGTCGCTGCGCATCTTCTCGTTCGTCGCGTCTCGGGTGGCTTTGTCGGGATATTCGAACCAGGAGAAGACGACTTTCTCGTCCGGCTTGGCGTCGACCGCCTTGCGGAAGTCGGTGACCTTGCCTTCGGGAACATCGCTATCCCAGGCCTCGAAGTGACGGGTGACGCCAAGGTCCTTGAAGATGGGCGCCGCATCGGCCGCGCTCTTGCGATAGGCGTCCTTGTTGGCTTCCGGCACCGGAACCACAAATCCTTCGAAATAGGTCATGCTGCCTCTCCTTCCGGTTCATGTTGCTTGTAAGTGGCCATCTGGTCCGACAGCGCCCGCTGGAATGCCGGGCGAGCTTCGCCGCGCTTTTGATAGGCTGCCAGGTTCGGGAAGCCGGCGACCAGGTCGGTGTGGCGCAGGAAGCGAAGTACAGTCACCATCATGAGGTCGCCAATGGTGAAGCGATCGCCTTCCAGCCATTGCTTGTCGCCCAGCCAGTCGGACACGCGTTTCAGCTTGAGCTTGGCGAAGTCCTCGGCGCCTGGCCGGCGCAGCTTGGCCCATTCCTCGCCTGCGTAGAAGATGTCGATCAACAGCAGGCTGAGGACGGCCGGCTCGACGCTGTTGAGCGCGGCATAAGTCCATTGGATCGCACGATACTTGCCCTGCGGGTCGCGCGGCAGCAGCGCCTCGCTTTGCTCGCCGAGATATTGGACGATGGCGCCAGTCTCGAAGATCCGGACCTCGCCGTCGTTGAAGCAAGGCACCTGGTCGAATGGCTGCTCTTGGAGATATTCGGCCGGCCTTTCCTGGTCGAGCAGGCGCGCCCGATAGTCCAGGCCCGCTTCTTCAAGTGCCCAGCGGACCCTGAGGTCGCGAACCACCCCTTGCGCGAATTCCGGAACCAGCTTGAACGCGGTGATTTCGATCGCGGCCCTTTCATTAACTGCCATGGCTCACGCCTCCTCGAAGGCCGATGCGCCTTGTTCGGCGGCACCGGCATCCATCCACATGATCTCCCAATGATGACCGTCGGGATCCTCGAAGCTGCGTCCGTACATCAGCTCACCCATCTCCTGCTTCGGCCCCGGATCGGCCCTTCCGCCTGCGGCGGCAGCCTTGCCCACAGTGGCGTCGACGTCCGCCGTGCTGTCCGCCGACAGGGCGAGCAGCACCTGGCTGGACCGATGCGCATCGGCAATCGGCTTGCCGGTGAACGTCTTATAAAAGTCGTGGGTCAGCAGCATGACATGGATGGCGTCCGACAGAACGATCATCGCTGCCCGCTCGTTGGAGAACTTCGGTTCTTTCCGGCCGCCTACGGCCTCGTAGAATCCGATCGACCGGTCGAGGTCCGTCACCGGCAGGTTGATGAAAATCATCTTCGACATCGCGTTTTGCCTCCTTGAGCGACTCGATTCGCCTTGAACCTTGGTCGGGTTAGTTATAAATTGCAACAATGGAGTTACATAAACTAACTACGGCGCGACGAGCCGACGACAAACGGCGATATGACGATGCCTGCGCAGCAGCCCACGGCATGGATCTGATCGGCGAACGCTGGTCGATGCCGTTGATACGCGAACTGCTGCTTGGACCCCGCCGTTTCTCGGACCTTAAAACGAGCCTCAACGGGATTAGTGCCAACGTTTTGACGCAAAGGCTGGAGGGCCTGGAGGCGGCCGGCGTACTGGTTCGCCGGCGCCTGCCTCCCCCGGCCTCGGTTCAGGTCTATGAGCTTACGCCCTGGGGCTATGAAGCGGCGCCGATCTTCCAGGCACTTGGCCGCTGGGCGGTTCGAAGCCCCAATCACGATCCTACACGGCCGTTCAGCCCGGTCTCGCTGATGCTGTCTTTGAGAACGATGCTCAGTCCGATGGCTGCGGGCGACCTCAAGGCCAAAATACAGCTTGTGATGAACGGCGAGCCCTTCTTCTGGGTACGCAACAAGAAAGGCGAAATCCGCATCGGCCGCGGCGAGGTCGAAGATCCCAGCCTTGTCATCCGGGGCACCCCCAGCGAGATCGCCAGCTACGTCTATGCAGGTGCGCCATTGTCCTCAATCCAAGTCGATGGCGACCTGAAGCTTGCCGCGCGGTTGCCTGGCCTATTTCCAATGCCCGAGAAGGCGCGGCTTTCCATGTCTTGAGGGCCCTAACTGAAACGCCTAAGGCCGCACGCATGACCGAGATTCCCAACGTCACGCTCGATAGTAGATCGGACACGATCCTCGCATCGCCCGACAAGATGGTGAAGGTGCGCGAGGCGTTCGGCGTCGACAGCGACCTGGAGGTTCCCGCCTTCACCGAGGCTGACGAACGCGTTCCCGACCTCGACCCGGCTTATGTGTTCGATCCGGACACCACGATGGCGATTTGCGCCGGCTTCGCCCGCAATCGTCGGGTGATGATCCAGGGATATCACGGCACCGGCAAGTCGACCCATATCGAACAGGTCGCGGCGCGGCTCAATTGGCCCTGCATACGCATCAACCTCGATGCCCACATCAGCCGCATCGACCTCATCGGCCGCGACGCAATCGTACTTCAGGATGGCCAGCAAGTGACCGAGTTCCGCGAGGGGTTGCTGCCTTGGGCACTGCAGCATCCGGTGGCGCTGGTGTTCGACGAATATGATGCTGGCCGGCCTGACGTGATGTTCGTCATCCAGCGCGTGCTGGAAACCGACGGCAAGCTGACCCTGCTCGACCAGAACCGGGTGATCCGCCCCAATCCTTGGTTTCGCCTGTTCTCGACCACTAACACCATCGGCCTCGGCGATACCAGCGGGCTTTATCACGGCACCCAGGCGCTCAACCAAGGCCAGCTCGACCGGTGGAACATCGTCGCCACGCTGAATTACCTCCCGGCCGAAACCGAGGCGCAGATCGTCCTTGCCAAGTCCGGCGAATATGACAGCGAAAACGGCAAGGACGAGGTGGCCAAGATGGTCCAGGTGGCCAATCTGTCGCGCCAGGGGTTCATCAACGGTGACATCTCGACCGTCATGAGCCCGCGTACCGTGATCAGCTGGGCGCAGAATGCCATGATTTTCGGCGACATCGGGTTCGCCTTCCGAATCAGCTTCCTGAACAAGTGTGACGAAGCCGAACGGCCGCTGGTCGCGGAATATTACCAGCGAGTGTTCAACAAGGATCTGCCGGAAAGTATCGCCCATCGCGCCTGACACAAGCGACAAGCCCCGCCGCAACGATTGCGACGGGGCATGTGCTTAGCGGTTGGATAGGCAGTTAATGAAACAGGATCTGATCGGCGTGAATGGTCGGTGCACCGGTCAAAGACACGCTAAAGTCGGGCGCAATATCGCCGCCGAGATTGGCCGACAGCACGCCGCCGGCATAGCGTACCTCACCCAAAGCGCCGCTAAACGCCGCATCCCCGATGAAATGCAGGTCATCGCCGAGACCTGATAGGTCGATTGTGTCGCTGCTTCCAAAGTCTGTGATCAGGTCTCCGATCTCAAGGTGGTTGAAAACGAAGGTATCGTTGCCAGCTCCTCCTGTTAGCACGTCGGCTCCCGCACCACCGTCGATGGTGTCGTTTCCGCCGAACCCCCGGATGACGTCATTGCCGCCGAGGCCCTGGAGAATATTGTCCGCCTCATTGCCGTGGATCAGGTCGCGCGCCGATCCGCCGATCGCGTTCTCGATGATCGTGCCATAGGCAATTGCGACATTTTGGTATTCGCTAGCGAATATCCCTGTCACCGCCGGCTGGCCGAGATATTGCTGATCGTTCGCGATACTGGCTGCGTTCGCAGTCCGGAACGAATTCATCGTATTGGTCCATTGAGTGAGGTTAAAATCGCCGAAATCCGGGCCGCCGATCGCGACGATATTGTCGAGATAGGCGTTTGCCGCAGCAGCGCTCGGCAGCCCGCCCCCGATTGAGCTGAACGACCCGGGATGCAGGTCGATGAACTGCGAAATCGAGAAGCCCGACAGATCGATCGTGTCGACGCCTCCCGCATCGTAGATAGCCAGATAGGGATAGGGATTCTGGGCGAAATCGTAGATTGCGTTACCGGCGTTGGCATGGAAGCCGTAAACCGTGTCATCCACCCGGGTGTTGAGATCGGCGCCATATTTAGCCTGGATGGTCATGATGTCGTGAAGCATCGGCGTCTGCGGATTAGCGTTCAGCAGGCCGGTCCAGTTCACCACGCGCGCCCCGGTTTGGCTGGCGCTGAAATAGGACATGATCGTGTATTGATTGCTGTCCTGGGCATATTCCGCGAAATTCGCGTACGTCAGGTCGTCCGGCACTCCATCGCCGTCGCTATCCTGCCCGAAATTATAGGCACCCGGATGCGATAGGCCGAGCGAGTGCCCTATTTCATGGACCAGGGTGGTGTTGCCATAGCCGAGATTGCTGAACCAGTTGTTGGACCAATTGCCCGCCTCGACATTGTTCGGGTCGTTGGTGAAAACGTCGCTTTGGAATTTCCACCCGCGACTGCCGGGGAAGAAGGCGTAGGCCTGGGCCGGATCGAGCGAATTGGCGAAGACAATGTCCGCGCCCATGCCGTCCGTTTCCCGGAAGGTCTGCGGGATAAGGTCGTCCCAAAGATGGATCGCCGCGCGAGCCGCATCCTGCTGCGCCGGCGTATAGTTTGATAGGCCGAGGGCCGCCTCGAAGCCCGCAGTTGGGTTATTGTAGAGACCGGTCAGGTGCCCCTTGTCGAGGAAAGTGTAGGTGATGACGCCATTCGCGCTGGAAAGCATCGTTCCGGAATCGATCTTGTCCATTACTGCCGGCTGGTCGAGGATCGGCTTGGTACCGAAAAAGCGGAATCCAAGATCGTAGACTTGATCGAGATTGAAGTCGTTCGGCTTTTCCTCGGTCGCGCTGCTAACCCGGACCGCTTGATACTTCCCTACACTCATAACAAAACCTTCCCACGCAGGTCGTTACGCTGGCGATCAGGAAGCTAGACGAGCCAGTCCTGGCCAATTCGAGTCGGGGACCCTGTAATATGGATTTATATCCGTCAACAATTGTTTGGATTTACAGGAGAAATTCGCGCGTATATTAAAATTTAACTTGCGTGAACTTAATTAATATTATCGACTAGTGTCATCTAGTCGACTCTACCGCGCTCGAGCTCCCGCAGCCGCTCGGCGACCCGTTCGTCGAAGCTCATCTCGTTTTCGTAACTGCGTCCTCGCGTGGTCGCCCGCTTTCGCCCGCCAGCGACATAGCCGATGAAACGCATGAACTTCACCGCGTTGAACACCAGTCCCAGCACCAGCGGAACGACGACCAGCAACAGCGTTGACGAATCCAAGCCCATCATTTCTCAGCTCCAGGTCGCCATCTTGCAGCAGGGACGCTAACCAAATTGCTAACGTGCTCGCCGTTGACGTTGTCTATGCCCGGAGTCAGAGCATGACTGGCCAATGACCCTGCCTACTCCTCTCGACCGTTTTCGCTCCGTGCTGGCCGGCGCAACCCGGGCGATCGCCAGGGATCCCGAGGCAGACGTCGTTTTCGCCTCGGACGCCAGCGGTCAATCCCCGGGCAAGATCGCCCGGGTCGTGTCGCCCGGCCCTGGGCTGGAGCCGCGCCTGCTGGCCGAAGCGCGCGGGGCAGCCGACGCGCTTGCAGTGCGCTTGCGCTATCACGATGCCAAGCTGCACGCCCAGCGGGCCCCCGTGTCGGACGGCGACGCGCGAGCGGTGTTCGATGCCCTCGAGGCGGCAAGGGTCGAGGCCCTGGGCTCTAAGGCGATGGATGGCGTCCGCGCCAACCTCAACGACCTTGCCGAGGCGCGCGTCAGGATTGATGCGATCACCCGCGCCCGGACCGCCGAGGAGGTTCCACTGGCGACCGCAGTCGGCCTGCTCGCTCGCCAGCGGCTGAGCGGTGAGGAGCCGCCAGAACCTGCGCGCTCGGGGCTCGATCTGATCGCACCTTGGATCGAAGACAAGGCCGGCGCGGAGCTCGACGCCCTGGCCCTCACCATCGATGACCAGGGCGCGTTCGCCACCCTGTCGCGCCGCTTGCTCGAGGACCTTGACCTGCCGGCTGACGATCCAAGCGACCAGGAGCCCGAGGTAGGTGACGAGGGCGAGGGCGAGGAGGAGGGTCCGGACGAAGCCGACGATGCCGAGGCTGAAGGCGCGGACAGCGGCGGCGAAATGGAAATGCGCTCGGAGGAAACCGAGCAAGAGGAGGGCGAGGATGAGAGCACCGACAGCGAGGCAGATGTCGAGGAAGGCGAGACGACCAGCGGTCAGGAGGGCGCAGACCAGGAGCGGGCCAATGCCCAGCGCCGAAATTGGGTGGACGAGCCGCTAACCGATTACAAGCCGTACACCGCCCGCTTCGATGAGACTGTCGCGGCCGGCGAATTGTGCGATGAGGAAGAGCTAACACGGCTCAGGGCATATCTCGATCAGCAAATGACCAGCTTGGGTGGAGTCGTCACGCGCCTCGCCAACCGGCTGCAGCGCCGGCTGATGGCGCAGCAGGCACGCAGCTGGGATTTCGACCAGGAGGAGGGCATGCTCGATGCAGCCAGGTTGGCGAGGGTTATCGTTACCCCTGCTCATTCGCTGAGCTATAAGATTGAGCGCGAGACTGAATTCAAGGACACGGTGGTCAGCCTGTTGATCGACAACAGCGGCTCGATGCGCGGGCGGCCCATTTCGATCGCAGCGACGTGCGCCGACGTATTGGCGCGAACGCTGGAGCGCTGCGGGGTGGCCACTGAAATCCTTGGCTTCACGACCCGCGGCTGGAAGGGCGGGCAAAGCAGGGAGCAATGGCTATCCGAAGGGCGTCCGCCCAATCCCGGAAGGCTCAATGACCTTCGCCACATTATCTACAAGCGCGCCGACGAGCCCTATCGACATTCGCGGCGCAGCCTTGGACTGATGATGCGGGAAGGATTGCTCAAAGAGAATATCGACGGCGAAGCCCTGCTTTGGGCCCATGCCCGCCTGCTTGCCCGGCCCGAGGAAAGGCGGATCCTGCTAGTGATCAGCGATGGCGCGCCGGTCGATGATTCCACCGCTTCGGCCAACGGCGGTACTTATCTCGAAAAACATCTGCGACAGGTGATCGGCTGGATCGAGGGCCGCTCGAGTGTTGAATTGGCGGCGATCGGCATCGGTCACGACGTCACTCGCTATTATTCGCGCGCTGTTACGATCATGGATGCCGAGCAATTGGGCGGCGCCCTGATCGAGCAACTCGCGGCGCTGTTCGACAAGCGCTGATGATGAGAATTTGGAAAAAAGTTGGGCCCGGAGCAACTACGCGCTCCGGGCCCCCCTCGATACGCGACGCGAGGGATTTCGGTCCGCCGTTACCGGCGTCGAACGAGGAAAAAGGGGGAAACCTCGTCCTTGATGAAGCTTATGCCCGATTCGCAGTTGAACGGGGCTGAACGGGCCTTGCAGCAATCATTCAGGAAAATATTTGTTTTCAACGGCTTGCTGTTGGGCGCCTTTGTGGTCCTGGCTTATTTGCCAATCCAGCGGCTGCCTGATCGAAGATCCCATTCGGCGATAGTCGAGCCGCTGCAATATCAGCCGGTTGCATTGCCTCCCGCGCAAGGTCCGCTTCATCTCGCGGGGGCTTGGGTGCTGACGGCAAGTGACCCGCGGTTCGGCGGGCTTTCCGGGTTGGCAATGGACCGCGGCCAATTCCTTGCCGTCAGTGATCTTGGAGCAGTGATCCGCTTCGATATGCCTTCGGCGAGTCAACCCAAGGCAATGATCAGCGATTTAAGGGTCGGCCCTGGTAGCTTCGGGAAAAAGACGTCGCGCGATGCCGAATCGATCGTCCGGGATCCGGGTGGGCGCGGCTGGTGGGTCGGTTACGAACAGCACCATTCGCTGTGGCTCTACAATCGCGAATTCGATCATGCTCTTGCCGCCGTTGACTTGGGACAGCTTGGCTGGTTCGACAATCGCGGCGCCGAAGGACTGCTGGCCGACGGCGACCGGCTCCTGGTAACCGCGGAAAATGGCCGCGATGCGGTCGAAGCTGGGCCCAACGGCATCAAGCGATCGTCCCTCGGTGCCGGCCATGATGTGGCCGATGCGGCCCGGGCACCGGACGGGAGCGCTTGGCTGTTGCTTCGCTCGAAGGGCCTGAATGGCATCAGCCAGGCTATCGCCCCCTTGCTCGGCGACAGGCAAAACTACCGGGTGGGCGCCGGCTGGGCCCTGCCCAAGGACGCATTCGACAATTTTGAAGGGATGGCGATCGAACGACTGGCCAACGGTAGCTGGCGCTTCTGGCTGGTCACCGACGACGGTCACCGGTTCATGGCGCGCACCTTGTTGGTAGCGCTCGACTATGCGCCGGCCGCGCAAAACAAAAGCCCGGCGACGCGCGCCGGGCCTTCGAAACCGCAGACCAGCAAAAAGTCTTAGGCGGCAGCCTTGGCCTTCTTGGCGATTTCGCGCTTGAGCTTGGCGGCGCGGGCCGAGAGCTTGTCCTCGCTGGTCTTGGCCAGCCAGTTGTCGAGCCCGCCGACATGCTCGACCGAGCGCAGTCCGTGGGTGGAAACGCGCAGCTTGATGCTCCGCTCCAGCGATTCCGAGATCAGTGTAACGTTCTGCAGGTTGGGCAGGAACGTCCGCTTGGTCTTGTTATTGGCGTGGGAAACATTGTTGCCCACCTGCCGGCCCTTGCCGGTCAGCTCGCAAACGCGCGGCATCGGTCACATCCTAGTTCTGGGGTGGGCTTGAAGAAGCCCGGAAAGCGCCGCCCGATACTCGGGGAGGTGCGGTTCGTCAACCTGCGTGAGACCGGCAAGAGCGAAAAGCAACCTAGTTTAGGCACGGCGCGTTGGTCCCAGCAAGAAAGTCGAGGGAAACGTTATGCGCGCCATACTACTGATCCTGATTCTTGGGGTGGTTGCGCTAATCGCAGCCATCGCCACCGGATTTCTCGATATTAGTCAGACACGCGGCGCGAGGGCCCCCAATGTCGAAGCGAGCGAGGGGACGATTCGCGCTACCGGCGGCCAGTCGCCGGCGTTCGAGGTGCAAACCGGCTCGGTCGAGGTCGGGAGCCGCGAGGCCAATGTCGATATGCCCAAAGTCGAGGTGAAGCGCGACAAGACCAAAGTCGACGTCCCCGTCGTCCAAGTGCGCCGTCCGGAGGAAGTCCAGCAAAACGCAGCCCGCTGACATTCTCCTTGATCGCCTCGAAGGCATGACAGACGCGAAGCGGCGCGCTAGCGCTCACCATGTCATGGCATTCCCGCTTCCTCCGCCGATGCGGCGCGCACTCGATCTTGCGGCAGTCGCCGCCGAGGCAGGCGAGGTTCCGGTTGGAGCGGTAATCACGCTGGGAGAGGAGATTATAGCCGAAGCGCGCAACGCAATGCGCGGCAACCTCGATCCCACCGCCCATGCCGAAATGGTCGCGATCCGCCACGCGGCCACCCGTCTTGGTCAGCCGCGTCTCGATGGCTGTACCTTGTGGGTGACGCTGGAGCCTTGCGCGATGTGCGCGGCGGCAATCGCCCTGTCCCGGATCGAGGCCCTCCGCTTCGCCGCGGAGGACCCAAAGGGCGGGGGCGTCGTCCATGGCGCAAGGGTGTTTTCACAGGCGACCTGCCATCACCGCCCCGACGTCCTGGGAGGTATCGGCGAGGAAGAGGCCGCACTGCAACTAAAGACCTTCTTTGGGGCGCGCCGGGCCTAATCCTTGCGACGGGGCAAAATTACCGGCAAATGAGTTTCTATCTGCCTATGAGCGACACGCTCCTTCCATTTCCCTGGCTCGACCTGGTCCTGATCCTCGCCCTGATCGCGATCAACGGCTTGCTGTCGATGAGCGAGCTGGCGATCGTCTCGTCGCGCGAAGCCCGATTGAAGGCCATGGTCAAGGCCGGCTCCCGGGGCGCCAAATGGGCGCTCGATCTCGCCGCCGAGCCCGGACGATTCTTGTCCACCGTCCAAACCGGAATCACACTGATCGGCATCCTTGCCGGTGCCTATTCAGGCGCCAGCCTAGGCGCGCCGGTGGGTCAGCGGCTTGCCCGCTTAGGTATCGATCCCGAAACCGCCGATACCGTCGGGTTTGGTATCGTGATCGTGGTGACGACCTTTGCTTCACTGGTCATCGGCGAGCTGGTTCCGAAGCAATTTGCACTGCGCAACCCTGAAGCAATCGCGGCGATTGTCTCCCGGCCAATGGGCTGGCTCAGCAAGGCGACCGCGCCGTTCGTCTGGCTGCTCGACAAGACCAGCGCGCTGATTTTCCGCGCCCTTGGCCTGAACCGCGAGAACAAGAATGTGGTGACGGCGGAGGAACTTCACCTTGTTGTCGCTGAGGCCCAGTCGGCAGGCGTGCTGGAGGAAAGCGAGCGGGCAATCATCTCGGGCATCGTCCGCCTGGCCGACCGTCCGGTGCGCGAAGTGATGACTCCTCGCACCGATATCGACTGGATAGATATTGGCTGCGGCCGAGACGAAATTCGCGCCGCCCTAGCCCATACGCCGCATAGCCGGCTTCCGGTCGCCGAAGGCTCGGTGGACAATATCGTGGGCGTAGTGTCGACGCGCGACATGCTCGCGAGCCTGCTGGACGGCCAGGAATTGAACCTCAGGGCACTGACTCGAAGCGCGCCGGTGATTCCCGACCTGATGGATGCGATGGATGCGCTGGCCGTGCTGCGCTCGGCCGAGGTGCCGTTGGCGCTGGTCCATGACGAATATGGCCATCTAGACGGCATTGTAACGCCGGGGTCGATCCTAACCGCGCTAGCGGGCGCATTTGCCCATGATATGGACGAGGGCGAGGACCCGCCTCTGGTGGAGCGGGAGGATGGAAGCTGGCTGGTGTCAGGGGCGGCCAATGCCGACGTGTTGAGCGACCGGGTCGGCGTCTCCATGCCCGGCGATCGCGATTTTTCGACGGTGGCCGGATTTGCCCTCTCGGTCATCAAGAGGATTCCCGAAACTGGCGAGGTGTTTAAATTCGACGGCTACAGGTTCGAGGTAATCGACATGGATGGGCGGAAAATCGACAAGCTGCTCGTCAGTCGCCCAAAGCGGAAGCGCAGCGCGGAGGAGGAGGCGGGACGCGAGGCGCCCTCGACCTAGCCCAGGTTACAGGCTGCCGAACTTGGCCTGGTAACCCTCGATATCGCCGCGGGCGAGATAATCGGCCTGTTCGATCACCCGGTCCCGGGCCAACCGGCCGCGGAATGCGCCTAGTGACTCATCCAGGGCTTCAACCTGACCGGGAGACAGTTTGGCAATCTGGGCAAAGGTCATGATCCCCCGTTGATTGAGCATCTCGGCAAGCTTGGGGCCTACGCCCTTCAACTTCATCAGCTCATCGGCAGGCCCGCCGGCGCCGGGAAGTTCGGCGTGGACTGCGGCGCCGAGGATCGGCCCGGCGATATCACTTGCCGCGGCGGCTGCCTCGTCGGTCACGCTTCGGCCTTCGTGCGCCGGCTCAACATTCATGTGCGGACGAAGTGGGACGCTGTCGGTCAATCGGACGTTCTGCTTCGGCCGAAACACGCGCAGCCCGACAATGAATCCGATGACCAGTGCGACCAGAAATACGGGCCAGTAAATTTGGAAGAATTCCATTCCCGACAGATCCTCTTGCTACAACTTCACCTTCCACTCGTTCGCCCGTCGGCGGAGCTCGACGACATAAGCGATCACCATGCCGATGGCGAAGCCGGCCAGCCCAAGCAGCTGAGCCTCGATGGCGAGGGGAATCAACGCGTCTGTCTCCCTTCCTGTGGCAGCGAACCAGGGTCCCACCGCACCTCGAGCACGCCGGGCGTCTCATCCAGGATGCGCACCAGCTCGGTACGCTGGAAATCGTCGGCTGGTCCGCTGAGGATAAGGCGGCGGGCGAGCGGTCCTCGCTGCATATGAGCCTGCACCATCGGCAGTTCATAATAGTCGAGGGTACGACGGGCACTGGCCTCGGACTGCGCGACCAGCCTCTCACCCGCTCCAAGCGGGCCGTGCCAAAGGGCGGTGAAGCCGATCGTCGCCGCGATGCCGAGCAGCAGGGTGATCCGTTTGCTCATGAGGCGCGCTCCAGTTCCCGCCAGCCGATATCGCGGCGGTGGAAGCCATCGGCAAAGTCGATTGCGTCAACCCCCGCATAAGCGTTCGAGCGCGCCTCGCCGAGCGACCGGCCCAGCGCAGTCACTGCCAGCACCCGGCCGCCGTTGGCGACAAGTTGCCCGCTCTCGAGTGCTGTGCCGGCGTGGAACACTCTGACGCCGGGGATCGCTTCGGCGGAATCCAGTCCGCGAATTGGTCCACCCTTTGCGGGTGAACCGGGATAACCCTTTGCCGCGACGATGACGGTCATGGTTGTATCGCCCGACAGGGCTGGGGCTTCGAACGCCGTGCCTCTCGCCACGTCGAGAAGCAGCCTTGCAAAATCGCCCTCTATGCGGGGCATGATCGCTTCGCACTCGGGATCTCCGAAGCGGACATTATATTCGATGAGCTTGGGCCCTTCGCGGGTCAGCATCAGGCCGGCATAGAGAACGCCGCTGAATGGAGTGCCGGCTTCCGCCATCGCCCGGGCAGTGGGTTCGACGATCTCCCGCATCGCCCGCCCTTCCAGCTCAGCAGTCAGCACGGGAGCGGGGGAGTAGGCTCCCATGCCGCCGGTGTTGGGGCCCGTGTCGCCCTCGCCGACGCGCTTATGGTCCTGGGCAGACGCCAGCGGGATCGCGCGGGTGCCGTCGACCAGCGCGAACAGGCTCGCTTCCTCACCTTCGAGAAATTCCTCGATGACCATTGGGCCGTCGCCGGCGGCGTGGATCGCGGCCTCGGCCTCGGCCCGGCTCGTGGCGACTGTGACGCCCTTGCCGGCGGCGAGGCCGTCCGCCTTGATCACCACCGGGAGCGAGAAGCCGTCCAAAGCGGACAGTGCAGTGGTTTCCGAGTCGACCCTGACGTAGGCCGCTGTAGGAATTCCCGCCCGGGCGCAAAGATCCTTGGTAAAGCCCTTGGAGCCCTCGAGCTGGGCCGCGGCGGCGCTGGGGCCGAACGTGGCGATTCCGGCGGTGCGGGCGGCGTCGGACACCCCGGCGACCAGCGGCGCCTCAGGCCCGATGACGAGGAGGTCGACGTTCCGCTCCTTCGCCAGCGCTACCACCGCCTCGGGATCGCAGGGATCGATTGCAATGCATTCCGCCCAGCGGGCTATGCCGGGGTTGCCGGGAGCGGCGATCAGCGCATCGCAGCTTGGCGATTGCTTCAGGCGCCATGCCAGCGCATCTTCGCGTCCGCCCGAACCCAACAGCAGGATGTTCATGACTGTTCCGACCTTTGGCCCCGACGATCTCGATGCATCCGGCCTCCTAGCCGACGAGAAGAGCGGCGACAACGCGCCGCCGCTGACCGTCAGCGAGGTGTCGGGCGCGCTCAAGCGAACGGTCGAGGCGGCGTTCGGCTTTGTCCGGGTCCGGGGCGAGATCAGCGGCTGGAAACGCCATGCGTCGGGTCATTGCTATTTCACGCTGAAGGACGAGGCGGCATGCATCGACGCCGTGATCTGGAAGGGCCAGGCGGCCGGCCTCGCGTTCCGGCCGGAAGACGGCGCGGAAGTGATCGCGTCGGGCAAGCTCACCACCTATCCGGGCCGTTCCAAATATCAGATCGTGGTCAGCCGGATGGAGCTGGCGGGCGAGGGCGCGCTGATGGCGCTGCTCGACAAGCGCCGCCGGGCGCTGGCCGCCGAAGGCCTGTTCGACGAATCCAACAAGCGCCGGCTGCCGTTCCTTCCAAAGGTGATCGGAGTGGTCACCTCGCCGACCGGTGCGGTGATCCGCGACATCCTCCATCGGCTGGAAGATCGCTGCCCGACCCATGTCATCGTCTGGCCGGTTCCGGTGCAGGGCGAAGGCGCGGCGGAGAAAGTGGCGGCCGCGATCCGCGGCTTCGCCAGCATGACGCCTCGCCCCGACCTGCTGATCGTCGCTCGCGGCGGCGGGTCGATCGAGGATTTGTGGGCCTTCAATGAAGAGGAGGTCGTCCGCGCTGCCGCGGCCTCGCCGATCCCGCTGATCTCGGCGGTCGGGCATGAAACCGACACCACGCTGATCGACTTTGCATCGGACCGCCGCGCGCCGACGCCGACCGCGGCTGCCGAGATGGCGGTTCCGGTCCGCGCCGAGCTGGCGGCGATGCTTGGCGAGCTCGATCATCGCATGTCGGCCTGCGTGACTCGCGCCGGAGCCCGGGCGGCGGAGCGGCTCGACCTTCTTTCCTCGCGCTGGCCGGAGGCGGCCAATCTCTTCGCGCCCTTTGCGCAGCGGATCGACGATGCCGGAGAACGGCTGCCGCGCGCCCTGGTCCAGCGTACTGCCCATGCCCGCGCCGACCTGGCCGAGGTTGCGCCAAGGCTGCAGGCGCGATTGCTGGCGGAGCGAATCTCGCGCGCTCAGGAGAGGTTGGGTTCCTTGTGGCGCCTGGCCGAGCTCGCCCACCCGGAGCGGCCGCTGCAGCGTGGCTTCGTCCGGGTCACCGACCGCGCCGGCAAGACGCTGGTCCATGCGGCCGATGCCCGCGCCGCGGTAGCGATCGACTTACACTTTGCAGACGGGCGGGTGGCTGCCCATATAGGGGATGGCTCAGGGCCGGTCCCCTTCCGTCCGGCGAAGCGCAAGGGTAATGCCGTGCCTGGCCAACCGGGATTGTTTGATGAGGAATGATGCATGTTGATGGGCGCCGCCCGCGAGGCGAAGATCCACTATCTCGACGGCACCTTCCGCCTGCTCTCGGCAGGCGATCATGTCCGCTGCGCGGTTACCAATGCGGTCATTCCGCTCGATGAGCTGCGCTACTGGTCGGTGGAACGGCAGGAGGCCTATGCCGACGCCGCCGCCAGCCTCGAAGCGGAGCGGAGCGCAGGCAAGATATAGCCGTCAATTGGTCCGCTGGACCTTGACTCCGGGCATTCCCTCCACGCTCAGGAAATAGCTCCCGAGCGCGCCCTTTTTGACAACCACCTTGTCGCCGCCCTGAGGCGGGATTGAGAATGGCTTGCTGTCGATCTGTGTCCAGCGGCTGCCGTCGGCCAGGCGGAAGATATAGCCGCCGTCGGCATTGAAGGCCGTGCTGGCGATCGTGCCGTCGATCTGCTTGATCTCCACCGCATTATCGTCGTCCCCGAAGATGCCGAGGTTGGGAATGGAGAAGCCGAACAGGCCGCGTTTGGTCTTCTTGACCGACTCCCGGTCCATCACCACCAAATCCTTCCTGGCGACGGCCTCGCCGATCGTGGCGGCGGACTTGTCGTAACAGGCGAGCCGCGCAGCGCTGTCGGTGATGTTGCGGCAATTCAGCAGTTCCGTGACTGCGGCAGGAGGAGGTCCCTCGGCGACTTTCTTCGGCGCCGAGGCGGCAGGCGCTGTCATCAGAATCAGCCCAGCGATCACGACCGTAGCGGCCGACCCCAACCTTACCATCCAAACGCCTCCGTCCGAAAATCTTGACGGCACCTTAGGCATAGCGGGCAGTGGCGGACAAGAGAGCGGCCGGGGCGCTAGTGTTGCAGAAACACTACAGGGGGTCGACAACTCGACAGAGAAGGGCCTCGGTGCGTTGCGTTGGTTCAGCCCTTTCACTTATTCAAGCCCGCAGTTCGGCAGTGTCCCACTGCTGTACATGCACGGCTGCATCCCCGGTGCGGCCCGTAAGGGGAAGACTTTATGAAGCTCGATTTTCGTCAGCGGCTGCTCGGCACGACCCTATTGGTCGGCGCCAGCATGCTTGCAACGCCGGCGTTTGCGCAAGACGCGCCGGCCGCCGACACCGCCGCCCAGCCAGCTCCGGCCCCCGAGGCCGCTGCGCCGGCTGAAGAGCCGGCCAAGGACATCGTCGTTACCGGCACCCGCATTCCGTCGGCCAACCTCGAATCGGCCGCTCCGGTCACCGTCGTCAACAGCCAGGACCTGAAACTGTCTGGTACGACCCGCGTTGAAGACTTGCTGAATTCGCTGCCGTCCGTCGGCGCGTCGCAGGCTTCGGGCGTTTCGAACGGCGCATCGGGCACCGCCGAAGTCGATCTTCGCTATCTCGGTTCGAAGCGCACCCTGGCGCTGATCAACGGTCGCCGCCTGACTCCGGGCGATCCGAACAGCACGACCCAGGCCGCCGACCTTAACTTCATCCCGTCGTCGCTGATCAAGCGGGCCGAAGTCCTGACGGGCGGCGCTTCGTCGGTTTACGGCGCGGACGCGGTTGCGGGCGTCGTCAACTTCATCATGGATACCAGCTTCACCGGTATCCGGTTCGACGGCCAGTACAGCTTCTACCAGCACAACAATACCGATCCGTCGGTCAGCCACGATCGCAACATGAGCGACATTCTGGCGGGCCGCGGATTCACTGCGCCGACCGGTTCGGTCGCCGACGGCGGCGCCTTCGACGGCACCGTCTCGCTGGGCGTCAGCTTTGACGACAACCGTGGCCATGCGGTCGCCTATTTCGGCTATCGCAACGTCAATCCGGTGCTTCAGGGCCGGCGCGATTATAGCGCGTGCGTGCTGCAGAACACCGGCGGCGGCGTGCCGCGTTGCGGCGGCTCGGCCACTGCCAATCCTGGTACCGCAGTCATCTTCGCCACGACGACAACGAGCGAGGGCGGGCTTACCACCACATCGACCGTTGCGGCCCTTGGGGCGGGAACGATCGCTCCGTTTGGCCAGAACCTCTACAACTTCGCCCCGCTGAACTACTTCCAGCGGCCGGACGAGCGCTATATCGGCGGCGTCTTCGCTGACTATGAAATCACGCCGGCGATCAAGCCGTACCTTGAATTCATGTTCATGGATGACCACACGCTGGCTCAGATCGCGCCGTCGGGTGACTTCGGCAACACGCTGACGATCAACTGCGACAACCCGCTGATCAACACCACACCCGGATCGGGCGGCCACGACTTTGACCCGACCGCCAGCCAGTTCGACACGATTTGCGGCAATCCCAACAATTTGATCAACGGGTTTGTCGGCAACTTCCCGCTGACCCCGGTCAGCAACGAAGATAATCCTGGCGATCCGGCAATCCTCTTCCCGAACACGGTTCCGGGTGGGGCGCCCTTCAACAAGGCGTTCTTCCAGCTGCTGCGCCGCAACACGGAAGGCGGTCCGCGTATCGCCGACCTGACGCACACCAGCTATCGCGGCGTGCTGGGTTCGAAGGGCGACCTCGGTGACACTTGGTCCTACGATGCTTACTATCAGTATGGCCGGACCAACTACTCGCTGGTCTACAAGAACGAGTTTTCGATTGCCCGACTCAATCGCGCGCTCGATGTGGTGACCGACAACCGCGTAACAGTTGGTGGCGCGCCGAACCCGAACCTGGGACTGCCGATCTGCCGATCGGTACTCGATAATTCGGATCCAACCTGCGTGCCTTACAATCCATTCGGCACCGGCCCGGTTTCACAGGACTCGGTCAATTATCTGAATGTCTTTGGCGTAGTACAGGGCCGGACGTCGGAGCAGATCGCTCACGCTGACTTCACCGGCGCGCTTGGCGACTATGGAGTCAAGTTCCCTTGGGCCGAGGATGGCGTTGGCGTTAACCTGGGCGCCGAGTATCGCAAGGAGAAACTGGCCCTGAATCCGGATCAGTCGTTCCAGACCGGCGATCTTACCGGCCAGGGCGCTCCGACGCTGCCCGTCAGCGGCAGCTTCCGGGTGATCGAGTTCTTCGGCGAAGCCCAGCTTCCGGTGATCCAGGAGCATGGCGTCTACGACCTGACCTTCGGGGCCGGTTATCGCCGTTCCTACTACGAGCTGAGCAACGGGCGTAAGTTCAATACCGACACCTATAAGCTGTCGGCCGAGTTCGCTCCGATCAAGGACGTGCGGTTCCGTGGCGCCTACAATAGGGCGGTCCGTGCGCCGAACATCCAGGAGCTGTTCGCCCCGCAGTTCGTCGGCTTGGACGGGTCGAATGATCCCTGCTCCGGGCATGTCATCCAACCAACCGAGGTTGGCTGTATTGCTCAGGGCGTTGCCGCGGGCACCAAGACCCCGGAGAATCCGGCGGGCCAGTATAACGGCCTGCTGGGCGGCAACCCGGACCTCAAGCCGGAAACCGCTACCACCAAGACGCTGGGCGTGATCCTGCAACCGACAAGCTTCCTGCCGGGCTTCTCCTTGACCATGGATTGGTTCAACATCAAGGTGAAGGACGCGATCCAGGGCTTCGGTGCGGACGCGATCGTCACGGCCTGCAACGACCAGACGACGAGTGTGGCGACTCCGGCAGCAGCATGCTCGCTGATCCATCGTGACCCGGCTGGCTCGATCTGGCTGACGCCGGGCGGCTTCATCAATGACCTTCCGAACAATGAAGGCAAGGTTGAAACCAGCGGCTTCGACTTCAACGGTGCTTATAGCCATCGTGTAGGCGGCCTTGGCAGCCTGTCGGCGACCTTCAACGGAACCTGGCTCAAGCACTACAAGGTCGATAACGGCCTGACCGATCCGTATGATTGCGCCGGCCTCTACGGTCCGATCTGTTCGGGCGGAACCGTGGCCAGCGGCGCCCCGATGCCGCATTGGCGGCACAAGCTGCGCACGACGCTGAACATGAAGAATGGCATCGGCGTGTCGCTGCAGTGGCGCATGGTCGGCAAGGTCAAGGCTGAAACTCTGGATGACAGCAACTCCCTCCACGGGGATTTCAACTTCGATCCGGGCCTGCACATCGATGCGCAGCATTACTTCGACCTGGCGGCCACGTTCCGGACCGGCGACCATTATGAGTTCCGCCTCGGCGTGAACAACATTCTGGACAACGATCCGCCGCGGGTGACGGGCGGCAACGCTGGGCGGGGCGGTTCGAACCTGTGCCCGGCGGGTCCGTGTAACGGCAATACCTACCCGGGCACCTGGGACGCGCTCGGCCGGTACATCTACGCCGGCGTGTCGCTCGACTTCTAAGGGGTCTAACCCGACTCAAACTGGGGGCGGCGGATCTTCGGATCCGCCGCCCCTCTTGTTTGTTTCGGATACTGGCCCTTTCCAGCGATTGCGCTAGACAAGCGCCATGACAGTGACCCCGGTTCTCGATGGTCAAACCGCCCATGCTATTCGCCAAGCCGTCTCGGCTGCGGGGATGGGCAATATCACGGATGCCTGCTCCATTGCCGAGCGGGCGCTGGCCGATGGCGGCGATGCGATCGCGCTCAACGCTTTGCTGGGCATGCTGAAAGGCCGGGCCGGCGACTTCGAAGCAGGCATAGAGCATTTGCGGATCGCTCATGAGGCCAGACCGAGCGATGTGAGAATTGCGACCAATCTTGTTGACCTGCTGATCAACGCATCACGCGAAGGCGAAGCGTTCGCGTTGCTGAGCGATGACCTGGTGCGAGCAGACAGCAGCATGCACCTTGAGCGTCTGCGCGGCTTCCTTGCCCAGACGCTCGAGGACTATCCGGCGGCCGTCCGTTCCTATGAAAGGCTCGTTGCTGCCGCACCTTCCGATTGGGAGGCCTGGAATAATCTTGGCAATGCGCGGCGCAGTGTGGGAGAATTTGAAGGCAGCATAGAGGCCCTGCAGAAGGCCGCGAAGCTGGAACCCAACTCACCGCCGATACAGTTGAACCTGGCGATGGCCTTCGGCGCGGCAGGCGATTTTGCCGAAGCCGAAAAGCGCTTGCGGGAGATTTCATCCGCTTATCCGGCAGACACGGCGGCGCTCAGGGAATTGCACGCCCTTCTCAGGGAGATGGCGAAGGACGAGGAGGCACTTGCGGCGATCGAGGAGGCCGTGCGCCGTAATCCTAATGATATTGACTTGATTCTCGGGCTGGGCAGCCACCAATCGCAGATGCAGCACTACGACGCGGCAGGAACTGCCTATCGCCGAGCGATGGAAATCGATCCCTCCAACGGCACCGCCCACCTCGGCCTGACAATCGTCCTTGAGCTCACCAATCGCACCGACGAACTGTTCGACCTTATTCGCAGCGCAGAGCAGCGGCAGGTCAACGCCGATGCCTTGCAGTTCATGCGCGCGTTCGGATTCAGGCGCGAGAAGCGTTACGAAGAAGGCCTCAAAGCGCTGGAGCAAGTGCCCGACTCGCTGGACTCCGCCCGGCGTGCCCACCTGCATGGACAACTGCTGCAGGGCGCGGGGCGCTATGAGGAAGCGTTTGCGGCGTTCGAGCGAATGAACGAACGGTCCGCGGACGATGTGTCACAGCCCAAGCAGCGCGGTGCGAGGTATCGAGCCCTGATTGGCCGCAACATCGAAATGATGACGCCGGGACTGGTCGAATCGTGGAGATCGGAAAGCAAGGCTTACACCGGCCTCACGCCCGCTTTCCTGGTCGGCTTTCCGCGCTCCGGCACCACCTTGCTTGACACGATGCTGATGGGCCATCCGATGATCGAGGTGCTGGAGGAAGAACCGACGATGCGCGAGGCCGCCCAGTTGCTGCCGCATCCAGCCGATTTGCCGACGCTTGATGATGCGAAGATCCAAGCCGCGCGCGACACTTACTGGCAGGTCGCCAAGTCTCTGACTCCGCTGCGGCCAGGCTCCCTGTTGGTCGACAAGAACCCCTTGGCGATGAACAGCCTTCCGGCGATCAGGCGTTTGTTTGCCGAGGCCAAGATCGTTCTTGCCTTGCGCCACCCGTGTGATGTCGTCCTCAGCTGCTTTATCACCAATTTTCGCGCAAATGACGGCATGGCAAGCTTCCTCGAGCTCGATACGGCCGCGGAGCTTTATGACCTGAGCTTCCGCTATTTCGAGCGGGCCCAACAACTCTTTCAGCTTGCGCAGCATACCGTCGTTTACGAGCGGGTCGTTGCCGACCGCGAGCGAGAGCTGAAGAATCTGTTCCAGTTCCTCGGCCTCGATTGGCACGACCAGGTGCTGGACCATGAAACGACCGCCAAGGGGCGGGGCCGGATCAAGACTGCCAGCTACTCACAGGTGATCGAGCCAATTTATACTCGCGCCGCGGGACGCTGGTGGAACTATCGACGGCAACTCGAGCCCATCCTCCCGGTCCTTGCACCATGGGTCGAAAAATTCGGCTATTCGCTCGACGATCCTGACCAATTTCCCGCGAGCAGAGGGCTGCAATGAGTGCGCTGGTCGCCGAAGCGGATCGCGCCGCGGCGAACGGAAACCTGACTCGCGCGATCGAATTGCTGGAGCAGGCCGGAACCACGGATCCCGGACAGCCGCAGTTGTGGCTCAAGTTGGCGGCGTTGCGCCGGGCAGCGGGGCAACCGGCCAAGGCGCTGGACGCGGTCAATCGCGCGCTGGAGCTGGCCGAGCTGGACTTCATCGCGCTGACCATGAAGGCATCGCTGATCGAAAAGCTCTCGCCGGATCATGCCGGACAGGCGTGGGCGAACGCGCTGGCGCAGCGGCCGGCAGGCGACATTCCGCCGCAGCTGGGCGAGGCACTGGCGCGGGGCGAGGCGATCCGCGACCGCTGGATCGCCGAACGCGCGGCCAGGCTCGAACGCGTCACCGGTCCAATCGTCAAGGATGCCGATCCGGACGAAGCTGCGCGCATCGCCCGGTTCCAGTCCAACGTGCTGCGCAAGACCCGCATCTTCCACAGCGAGCCGACCCATTTCGCCTATCCCGGGCTGGTCGAGCGGGAATTTCATTCGCGCGGCGAGCATCCCTGGCTGAGGGCGCTCGAAGCGGCGACGGAAAGCATCGCTGCGGAACTGGCGGCCGTCATGTCGGCCGAGCGGGCCGAACTGGTGCCCTACATCCAATATGAGCAGCACCAGGCCATGGCGCAGTGGCGCGAGCTCAACCAGAGCCGCGACTGGACCGCCATCCACCTGTTCCAGAGCGGCAAGCGGATCGAAGCCAATGCCCGCCATTGCCCTCAAACCATGGCGCTGCTCGAGACCCTGCCGCAGCCGGACATTCCGGGCGCCGGCCCCAACGCCATGTTCTCCCTTCTCGCACCGAACACGACCATCCCGCCGCATGTGGGGGTGAATAACACCCGGCTGGTCTGCCATTTGCCCCTGGTCGTCCCCGAGGGATGCTGGTTCCGGGTGGGAGCGGAAACCCGATATTGGGAACGCGGCAAGGCATTCCTGTTCGACGACACGATCGAGCATGAGGCGGCCAATCCCTCCGACCAGCTGCGGGTCGTGTTCATCTTCGATGTCTGGAACCCGGCGCTGAGCGAGGTCGAGCGCGAGGCGGTCCGCCAGGTGATCGGCACGGAAGGGGGCGCCGAAGGGCTGTGAGCTTCAAGGCCGCCCTCGCAAGTGTTTCGAGCCGGCCGCTTGATCCGGCCGCTCTCGATCAGCTTGCCAAGGAAGCGATGCGCCAGGGCGAGGAAGAAAGCGCGCTGCCGCTGTTCGAGCGCGCAGTGGAGCAGGCGCCGACCGCGCAGCTGTGGCAATGGAAGGGCCTGCTCGAGCGCTCGATCGACGAGCATCAGCGGGCGCTGGACAGTTTCGCGGAAGCGGCTCGGCTCGATCCGGCGAATATCAGCATTGCCCACGGCCGGGCCCGGGTCACCATGGAGGCCGGCCTCGACGCACAGGAGCTGTATCGGCAGGCGAGGGCGCTGGCGCCGCGGAACGGCCAAATCCTGATCGGACTGGCGGCGGCAATGGCGGCGGCGGGCGGGACCGAGCAGGCCGTCGAACTATTACAGAAGGGCGTGACAGGCTCACCCATGTGGCTCGAGGGCCACGAACAGCTTGCCCAGTTTGTAGCCACGGCCGGCCGGCCCGATGAGGCCACGGCGTCGCTGGAGCGGGCGCTCGAGCGCACGCCGGAGGCCGCGGCGCTGTGGCAAACGCTGCTCAACGTCCAGCTTCGCCGCGGCGCCTACCAAAGTCTGGGCGACATCGTCGACCGGGCCGAGGCGGCCGGAGTGCGGTCCGCCGAATTCCTAATCTATCGAGGTATCCACGCCGCCGAGTGCGGGACCGAGGCATTTCCAGCGGCACTATTCGCTTCGGCGCCGCCCGAAGTAGATGCGGCACTTGGCCGTTGGCGGATTCGCCACTTGCTGCGCGTCGGCGAAGTGGATGCGGTCCTGCCGCTGATCGATCGCGAACTCAGCCGCGACCAGTCTGGCGAACTATTGGCTTACGCCAGCACAGCCTGGCGGTTGGCGGGCGACGCCCGCTCGAAATGGCTTGAAGGCGATGACCGCCTGGTCAGCTTCACCGACATTTCCGACCGGCTTCCCCCGCTCGATGTCCTGTCGGCGACGCTGCGCGATCTCCACACGGCGAAGGGCGAATATCTGGACCAGTCGGTGCGCGGCGGAACGCAAACCGACGGACCGCTTTTCTGCCGGATCGATCCCGTCATCCGCCAGCTTCGCCAGGCCATTATCACCGCCGTGGAGCGGCACGTTGCGCAGCTGCCGCCGCACGATCCCCGGCATCCGACGCTGCGCCAGCCGCGCGATCGAAGGATCCGTTTCTCCGGCAGCTGGTCGGTTCGCCTTCGCTCGGGTGGCCATCATTCCAACCACGTCCACCCGCTGGGATGGATTAGCTCAGCCTTGTATGTTGCCCTTCCGCCGAAGGATCCGGCAGAGCCGGAGGATGCAGGGTGGCTAACGCTCGGAAAGCCTGACGAGCTGTTGGGCATCGACTTGGCTCCATCGCGCAAGATCGAACCCAAGGCCGGCCATCTGGCGCTGTTTCCGTCCGGCATGTGGCACGGAACCGTACCCTTCAACGAGGGCGAGCGGTTAACGGTTGCCTTCGACGTCGCACCGCCAAGATAGCGACACAAATGCGCCGTCCGTCGAAATATCATTGACTCAAACACTGTAACTGACTGTCATTGTGGCAATATTGGTCGAGAGGTTCGTTATGCGCGTAGCTATTGGAATCATTGCCGCCCTGGCCCTAATCCCGGCCGCTGCATGGGCAGACGACAAGAAAGCTGAAGCCAAGGATCCCAACCGGATCATCTGCGAGAAGCAGGGAGTGGTGGGATCGCGCCTGGCCACCAAGCGGGTCTGCATGACGGCGGCCGAATGGGAAATCCGCCGGCGCGAAGACCGCGAGGCGATCGAAAAGGCGCAGGTCAACACCCGGGGTCCCAACGGCAGCTAAACAGGAACGGCGCACAAGCCGGCTGCTTCCTCCCGCGTTGACCGCTGTGATCCGCCGGTTATGGCGGAAAGGTGAACGCCGCCCCACTCCCGAACGGATGGTCTGACGACGCGAGCTGGTTGCTCCAGGCGATCGATCCGCGCGCCCGCCTGGTCCGGCTGGTGCGGATGGACGAAGCGGCCTATCGCGCCGCAAGCTTCCTTGACGACCGGATGCTGCATCCCGGCCTAGAAATGCGGCTTTGCTCGCTCGACCAAGCAATGGCCGATGCCGACTCCCTGAAACGGGAAGATGCGCGCTGGATCTTTCACATTGGCCATGTCGGGTCGACGCTCGTTTCGCGATTGCTGGGCGAACTCGACCGGACGCTGTCGCTGCGCGAGCCCAGGTCGTTGCGGGACCTGCTCGTGGCCAATGAGGACGAGCTTCCCAGATTTGCCCGGAACTTGCGCCGCGTCTTTTCGTGCAGCTTCTCCCGGTCCCAGCGGACGATCGTCAAAGCCACAAGCTTCGTATCGGAGCATGCACCGCTGCTGGTTCCGCCGAATGGCGCGGCCCTGTTCCTGACGGCGTCCCCGGAGAATTATGTCGCCGGAATCCTGGCAGGCGAATATTCGGTCAAGGAACTCGCCGCGGGCTTCGAGATCCGCACCGACCGGCTCCGCAAGCGGGGAATCGAACTCGCCGGGTTCGAAGCGAGCCTTGCACACCGTGCCGCCGCGGCATGGGCTTGCGAGATGACTTCACTGGAAGCGGCCGGCGAGGCGATGGGCGACCGCCGCGTCCTGTGGGCCGACTTCGACATCATGCTCAATGACATGGCGGGAGGGATCAAGCGTTGCGCCCGGCATTTCGACCTCAAGCTTGCTCCACGCCAGGCCGAGCAGCTGGCGAACGGACCGCTGATGCGCCGTTATTCCAAGGCGCTGGAATATGACTATAGTCCCACGCTGAGGGCGGAACTGCTGGCCGATGCGACACGCCGTCATCGGCTGGACATCGAGGCGGCGCTGACGGCATTGCGCCAGGCGGCCAAATCGGCGCCGCTGCTCGAGCGCGCGCTGAAGCGGTCCGGACAGGAGTGTTGAATGTACCGAATATTGCCGTTGCTGGCCGCCGGGGAAGTCGAGGAATGCAAGCGCATCGCAGCCAACACGCAATTCGTCGATGGCCGTGCGACCAACCCGCATAACAAGGCAAAGAACAACCAGCAGCTACATGATCCCACGGCCACCCAGGCCAGCGCGCAAATCATGCTCAAGGCCTTTGCGCGAAGCGAGGAATTCCGCGAATTCGCCTTTCCGGCCAAGATCGCGCCGCCGCTGCTGACCAAATATCAGCCGGGGCAATATTATGGCGCCCACGCCGACGCCGCCTTCCTCAACCTCGGCAACAACAACATCATCCGCAGCGACCTGAGCTGCACCATTTTCCTCAATGATCCCGCGAGCTACGAAGGCGGTGCGCTGCATATCCAGCTTCAGAACGGGGATCTTCGGTTCAAGCTGAAGCCGGGCGAGGCGATCATTTATCCGTCCGACACGTTCCACGAGGTGGAGCGCGTGACCAGCGGCGAGCGGCTGGTGGCAATCACCTTCATCCAGAGCCAGGTGAAGGACCCGTTCCAGCGGAACCTGCTGTTCGACCTCAATGAGGTGGCGGCACTGGAAGGGCTGACGATGAAGCAGGAAAATTTCTCGCGCCTGCAACTCGTCCAGGCCAATTTGCTTCGCTACTGGGCGGACAAGCCCTGACCGGCCCTGATCCGCTCCGTCTCAACGAGTTGGGGCTCGACGCGCTCGAAGCGGGCGAGATTGAGCAGGCCGTCCAACTTCTGGCCGCCGCGGCGGCGGCCGATCCGTCCGAACCGGCACTATGGATGAACCTGGCCAAGGCGCATCGCACCGCTGCGGACGACGAATGCGAGCGGGCAGCGCTCGAAAAGGTGCTGGAAATCGACCAGCTGCACCTGATGGCCCGGCTTCGGTTGGCGGAGCTTCACGAACGCCGTTCTGAGCTTGGCGCGGCCACCGATCATTGGGCGATGTTCCTGGGCGTGTGCGGCAACATCCCGAACCACACGCCGGAGCTCGCCGCGATGGTCCGCCATGCACGGCAGTTTGTCGAAGCGCGGCGGCAGGCACTGGCAGGCGCCCTCGAAGCGGGACTTGGCGAAGCGTTGGCCAGCGCCAGCGAGCGCGATCGGCGCCGCGCCACGGCCGCTGCCGACTTCATGCTGGGCAAACGCAAAGCCTATGCCAGCCAGTGCCATGGATTCTTCTATCCGTTCCTGCCGGCCGACGAGTTCTTCGATCGCGGCCATTTCCCCTGGCTCAAGACGCTGGAAGCCGCGACCGACGTTATCCGCGAGGAACTGGAGGCGATCCTTGCCAGCCCCGATCCGGGCCTTTCGCCCTATATTGAGATGCCGCCGGGAACTCCCGAAAATCTCTGGAGCGACCTCGACAAGTCGGCAAACTGGAGCGCGTTGCACCTGTGGAGGGACGGGAGCCGGATCGACGAGGTTTGCAAACGCGCTCCGCGGACGGCGGAGTTCGTCGAATCGCTGCCGCTGGCGCGGATCCCAGGGCGTGCCCCAGCGGTGTTTTTCTCCATCCTGAAGGCGGGAAAGCGAATTCCGCCGCATACTGGCGTCACCAACATCCGGACAATCATCCACCTTCCGCTGATCGTGCCGGGAAAGTGCGGATTCCGGGTTGGCGGGGAAGTTCGGGAATGGCGCGAAGGTGAAGCATTCGCCTTCGACGATACGATCGAGCATGAAGCATGGAACGACAGCGGCGAGGACCGCGCGCTGCTTATCCTTGACTGCTGGAACCCCTATCTCAGCGGGGACGAGCTGCAGATGATCCTCCGAATGTTTGCCATTTCCGAGGCGGAGCGGCCCGACCGGCCGCTGCGAGGTTAGGCGCGCACGGCCTTCGTTCGTCGAATTCCGCTTCCGGCGATGCGGCACGAGTCGCATATG
>Ga0310810_10000430_pt1 | contig 43058 bp, 46 predicted proteins | sample NCmetagenome_FD_207641 | JGI IMG/M metagenome (GOLD analysis project Ga0310810, IMG submission 207641) | Soil microbial communities from experimental microcosm in Duke University, North Carolina, United States - NC | ecosystem: Engineered > Artificial ecosystem > Soil microcosm > Unclassified ...
TGTTCGTGGCCACGAATCCTGCGGGCTACATTGCGAGCTGCGAGGCTATCCGGGACATGGACTTCACCTCATCCAATTCGCGCGTGACGGCGCCGACTCTGGTCATCGTCGGCAAACAGGATCCTGCAACGCCGCCTTCCGCGGGCGAGGCTATCCAGAAACAAATCAAGGGCGCCAAGCTCGCCAGCCTCGACGCAGCCCACATCGCGAATGTCGAGCTGCCGAAGCAATACACCGAGACCGTACTCAACTTCCTCCATGGCTGACGGAGAGAACCATGGACGACAAGGAACGCTACGAACGGGGAATGGCCAAGCGCCGCAAGGTGCTTGGCAATGCCTGGGTCGATCGCGCCAACGCCAGAAAGACGGCGTTCAACGAAGAATTCCAGGATTTCATCACGCGCACCGCCTGGGGCGAGATTTGGACACGCCCGCATTATGACGAGCGCACCCGTCGTATCCTGGTGATCGGCACGATGCTCGCCCTCGACAAGTGGGAGGAATTCCGCATGCATGTGCGGGCGGCGTTGACCGAGGCCAATTTCACCCCGGACGACATCAAGGAAATCATCCTGCAGCAGGCGATCTATTGCGGGGTACCGGCCGCCAACCATGCTTTCAAGGAAGCCGCCGACATCATTGCAGAAATGGCAAAAACGAAATGATGGTCACCCCGCGGTGACGCCCTCGTCATTTCGTTTTGAAAGAGCTTCAATGCTGGCCATAGGCCACATGATGGGGAACGGCCATGGCCAAGATCAAAGTGCGCAAGGGCATGCCGAGCGTCCAGCTCGACAAGCAGGAATTCAAGAAACGATTCCTGGCGCGATTTTACGATCCGGAGTTTGAACCGCTAAAGCGCGAACTCGACAAGATCGTTGAAACTGCCTGGGTGACTTATGACGACTATCACAAGTCACCACGCACCCGAAAAGCCGGCAAAGGCTTCGCCGATCCAGACTTCGACGCACCGGTTGAGTGGCTGCAAACCCGGGCCAACATCCAGGCCGCGGAATCAGTTCACAAAAATCCCAAGTCACTCTCACGGATTCTGATCGTCAACGGCTCATCACGCAACGATCAGACTTGCCCAGGAGAAATGTCAAAAACCTGGCGAATGGTGACGCTCGCAAAACAGGCCGTGGAAAAAACTCGCGGCTTCGAAGTCGACATTCTCGATTTGTCGCGCCTCACGGCCGAATATGGAAAAGTGATCTATCCGTGCAAGGCATGCGTCTCCACAGCGCAGCCGCTTTGCCATTGGCCGTGCAGCTGTTATCCGAACCATGCTCTCGGACAGGCCGGTGACTGGATGGCGGAGATCTATCCGAAATGGGTTGCCGCGCACGGCGTCATGATCGTGTGTCCAGTCAACTGGTACCAGGCGCCCTCCTCGCTCAAGCTGATGATCGATCGCCTGGTCTGTGCGGATGGCGGCAACCCGGACCTCACCTCGACAGGAGGCAAGGATCCGATGAAGGCCAAAAGGCTGGAGCTGGCCGGCTGGCCCTATCCGCGTCATCTCGCCGGACGAGTCTTTTCAGTGGTGGTGCACGGGGATGCGGCCGGGACAGAGAACCTGCGGCGTATTCTTACCGACTGGATGAGCGACATCGGCATGATTCCGTCGGGCCACCTCGCGCTCGTTGACCGCTATGTCGGCTACCTCACGCCCTACGCCACCAGCCACGACGATTTGGACGAGGACATCGACTTTCAGGATGACGTGCGCAATGCCGCGCTGACCTTGATACAGGCGGTCAAAGACAGGCGTTCCGGAAAGCTGCAGCCGGCGGATAGCGGCCTGCACGAGGCGCGGCCAAAATAACCGCGGCCTTATATCGCGCTGAGTGCGCGCGATATTGTCGTCAGTTTCTCGTCGACGAAGGCCAAGTATTCGTGCGCGACGAGCCAAACCAGGCTCAAACGCATGCCCCACAGCAGCGCTATGGCGAAAGACCGGGCGAGCATTGTTTGAACCAGCCGCCTTTAAACGTGAAGTCGAGGGGCCGCTTTCGTCGCGGCCGCATCGACTACGGGCTGCGGCTTGGCTTCCGGCGTTTCAGCGCGGTGCGCATAACTGCGTTCGAATATGCACAACCCGGTCGCAATGGCAGCAAACAGCAGCTGATAGGTATGCTCGCGCATCAAATCGGCGCTATGCGCCCATGACGCGGGACCGACCGATGCGATGCTGATCAACACGACCAGGATGAGTCCGGCTTCCAAAATTTCGGAATTGGGCTGTCCGCGCATGAAGCACCGCGCACGATCGGCGATGTGCAGCGCGCAGATGCACGCCACAGCGAGCTTGAGCGTTGCGAAAAATGCGGCAAGCTTGACCAGCCCGACCGGGCCGAGATCGAACAGCCGGCCGATGCCGAACAGAAATTGCGAACGCCACACATCCTCAAAGCCGTAACTCGGCGAGGTCAGAACCCGGAGCGCCTCATATCCCCAGGACAATGCGAAATAGAGAGCTATAAGAACGATAATCGATGCGGTGGCCGTGGAAATTTTTTGCACGGATTCCTCCTGACCAAGGCCTCACCGCTAATCGTTTCAAATGCGAAATTCAAAAGAAACCGAAATTTTACCTTACCGGCGAGCCGCTTAACGCTCACGCGTTAACCACGCAGCCGTCGAGTTCCCGCACGAAAAATCACAGAAAGCGGGTGGGACGCCGGCGTCCCGGCTCTTACATCGGGCGTTCACGCCATTAGCCGCGTCGCCATTGGAAGAAGGAACTCATGACAACAACAAGGATGAATGGCGCTGTGCGCGATCCGCGATTTGTGCTGCTCGCAACGTCGCTCGGTGTACTGCTGGCGCAGATCGACACGTCCGTCGTCAATCTCGGCTTGAAGAGCATTGCGCGCGATCTGAACGCCGGCGTCAGCGAAATGCAGTGGGTCATCGACGCATACAACGTCGTCTATGCGACCCTGCTGCTGACGGGCGGAACTCTTGGCGACATCTACGGCCGCCGCCGCATCTTCCTGCTCGGCATCGCCCTCTTCACCGCGGGTACTATTGTGTGCGCGCTGGCTCCCAGCGCCGTGGTCCTGATCGCCGGCCGCGCCGTCAGCGGACTGGGCGCGGCATTTGCGCTGCCGATGTCGCTGGTCCTGTTGACCCTCGCCTATCCGCGCCGCGAGGAACGCGCACATGCAATGGGTATCTGGGCGAGTTGTAACGGACTTGCTTTCATCATCGGCCCGACGTTCGGCGGCTGGCTCGTGGACAGTGTCGGCTGGCGAAGCATTTTCTATATGAGCCTGCCAGCTTGCGCGGCGGCATTGTTTCTCACGCTGTACGCGATTGAGGAGAGCACCGAGCCGGAAGGCCGACGACTCGATTTGCCCGGCCAGATCCTGGCCATTATCGCGCTCGGCGGCTTCGCCTTCGCCGCGATCGAAGGATCGCACTGGGGCTGGACAACGCCGCTCTTCACTTTGCTTGCGGCTGCTGTCTTCGCCGCGGTCGCGTTCGTGTGGACAGAAGCACGTACACCGGGGCCATTATTGCCGCTGTCGCTTCTGAGCCAACCCATCTTTTCGGCGGCGCTCGCCGTCGCCGGCCTGATGACGTTCGGCATGTACGCCCTTCTCTTCATCATGCCGCTCTATTTTCAGACGATCCGCGGCGCGACCCCATTCATCGCCGGGCTTGAACTGCTGCCGATGTCGCTCAGCTTTGTCGTCGTGTCCCAGTTGGTCGGCTATCTGACCAACAATCTCGGACCGCGCATCGTCATGGCTGCGGGGATGGCCTGCATGGGTTTTGGCGCGCTGGCAATCGCTTTCATTTCAGAAACGACGAGTCTCATCGTCGTCGAGCTGGCGCTCTTTGTGGTGGGCATCGGTCTTGGCTTGAATACCGCGCCCGTCAATGGCGTTGCGGTTGCGGCGGTACCGCCGGCGCGAGCAGGCACTGCCTCCGGGGTGCTCAATACGGCACGCATGGTCGGCGCAACGATGGGCGTCGCCATTCTGGGTTCGGTATTTGCTGCCTATGCGGGCCAACAAGCAAACGTTGTCGCGGGCTTCATGCCCGGCCTACGCGCGGCGATGATCGCAGCCGGATCGGCGGAATTGCTCGGGGCGATCATCGCCGCCGTCGTTATCCGGCGCGATTCTCTGCACGCAAAGAACTAACCTAGCCGCCGCGGCCGTCGCGAAACGCTTGCGGCGTCATGCCGGTCTGCTTGCGAAAAAAGCGGGTGAAATGCGACGGGTCGGAAAAAGCGAGATCGTAGGCGATCTCGTGGATCGCCTGGTTGGTGAATACGAGCTGGCGCTTGGCTTCGGTGAGAACGCGCTGCCGGATAAGATGACCCGCAGTGACGCCGGTCGCGCGTTTGACATGGTCATTGAGACGGTCGGACGTCATCGCCAGTTTTTCGGCGTAAAAACTGATGAGCCGTTCCTTGCGGAAATATTCGTCGACAAGGCGGCGCAATTCGTCGACGCGCACGTCGTATCGCGACAGCGTCACTGCGCCGCTCCGTGCCCGGCTTACCGCCAGACGTACGACTTCAATCGCGATAAGCGCAAGCAACCCTCGCATTGCGAGCCGATAACCTTCGCGCGCGAGCGAATCCTCCTCGTGCAGATCGGCGCATAGTGCCGAAAGGCGCTTGGCTTCCGCCACGTCGGCGAGCGGCAAGATCGGCTCGACGGCCACTGCTTTCAGTCGCGCAAGCGCCTCACCTGACTGATCGCCAAGCGCGTCGGCGACGTCCTCGGTAAAGCTCACAACCCAGCCATTCGTAACCTGAGGCGTGAAACGGAATCCGTGCGCCGTTGTTGCCGGCACGAGAATGACCGCGGGCGCGGCAAAGCGGGCGGTTGCGGTTTCGAAACTCATTTCGCCCCCGCCCTTCTCGATCAGCAGGATCTGGAAAAGATTGCGGTGGCGATGCGCGCGGATCGTCCAGTCGTGGACGGATGAGCGCGATGCGATCGTTTCGATATGAATGAAGTCAAAGGCGGAATCGTCAGGCGGATCGCCGTACAGATGAAACAGCGGCAGTGCCGAGACGTTGCCCATATGCCAAGCATATTCGAGCCGGTTGTCGATAGCTATGGCGGTGGAAAAGGCGAAGCCCCGCACAGACGTGCGGGGCTCCCGAACTTACGCGAATTGAATTAGCGGTCTTGGCCGTCCTACTGCTGGCCACCTTGCTGCTGACCAGGCTTCTGCTGGCCACCCTGCTGCTGCTGACCGGGCTTCGGCTGCCCGCCCTGCTGCTGCTGACCACCCTGCTGCTGACCACCTTGCTGGCCAGGCTTCTGATTTGGATTCTGATTCATCGTTCTTTCCTCTCCAATATTGGTTCGCCACTTCGATCGCTCGTTTTCCATGGCAGGAGTCAATTCGCGGCCAATGCATTCGTTCCCGGAGTCACATTGAAGCAATGTTTCTGGAACTTGTGCCCACGTTTCGAGTTCCCTTTTGCAACAAGGAGAACCGACGATGGGACGCTATATGCTTCTGTGGCTGCTTGGGGTGCCGATTCCGATTCTGGTGCTCATCTGGCTTTTTGGTGGTCTTCACTAGACGCATGATCGAGGCAGCGAAGCTGCCCCGATCGCAAGGTCGCGCGGCCGGTGCGCGCCTTTGACCGATCTGGCCGCGGTTCGGGCCCACTCCCTCAACGCATATTCAGTTTGAATCAACAGCGGCGTCGCGCGCCGTTGCCGCTCGCGGTTTGCCCTGTTAAGCCTTCACGCGGGGCCTGTTGGTCGTTGGCCGGATGACCATGGGGAATGGGGACGCATGGAATATTTCCTTCAGCAATTGATCAACGGGGTTACGCTCGGTTCGATCTACGGACTGATCGCCATCGGATACACGATGGTCTACGGCATCATCGGCATGATCAATTTCGCGCACGGCGATATTTTCATGGTCGGCGCGTTTATCGCGCTGATCGCGTTCCTGGCGCTTGTCGCCATGGGCATCACAGCCGTGCCGCTGGCACTGTTTCTGGTATTGCTGATCGCGATGGCACTTACCTCCCTCTACGGCTGGACCGTCGAGCGTGTCGCTTACCGGCCACTGCGGCATTCCTTTCGCCTCGCGCCGCTGATCTCCGCCATCGGCATGTCGATCGTGCTGCAGAATTACGTACAGATCGCGCAAGGCGCCCGCGTCAAACCGTTGCCGCCACTGATCAAGGACGGTTATACGCTGATCGACAGCCCGATTTTTGTGGTGCAACTCTCCAACGTGCAGATCATCGTCGTCGTCACAACAGTCGTGCTGATGGCGGTGTTTTCCTGGATCGTCGCGAAAACGCGGCTCGGCCGAGACATGCGCGCCTGCGAGCAAGATCTGAAAATGGCGTCGCTGGTCGGCGTCAACGTCGACCGCACGATTTCATATACGTTCGTCATCGGTGCCGCGCTCGCCGCCGTCGCTGGCATCATGCATCTGCTTTACTATGGCGTGGTCGATTTCTATATCGGCTTCGTTGCCGGAGTGAAGGCGTTCACCGCCGCGGTGCTGGGTGGTATCGGCTCGCTGCCGGGCGCGATGATCGGAGGGCTGCTGATCGGCCTGATCGAGACATTCTGGTCGGCGTATTTTTCCATCGAATACAAGGACGTTGCCGCATTCTCGATCCTGGTGATCGTGCTGATCTTCCTGCCGACCGGAATTCTCGGCCGTCCAGAAATTGAGAAGGTCTAACGCAAACGGGAATCCGTGTGACGCAGGAGGGGAGCAGCACGCGACACCGTGATCTTGCCGGCGCGCTGAAACACGCCGCGCTAGCCGCGCTCGTCGCGTTCGGATTGTTCTCGCTACTCGTCGGCATCCGCACCGACACCGGTCCGGGGGGCGCGCTCGAGCTGTCCGAACGTTTCGAGACCCTGGCCGTGCTCGTGGCAGTCGCCTTTGCAGGCGTGTTTTTGCGCGAAATCCTTTTTTCCGGCGGCTTCGTGGAAGCTGCAAGTGTGCCAGAATCCATCCGTCGCTCCGCGGCGCGTATCACGCAATTTCTTGGCCCAGGTTTACTCATCTTCGCGGCCGCGGCGCCGATCATATTTTACAACAACCGTTACCTGCTCGATTTGAGCATTCAAATCCTCACCTATGTCATGCTCGGCTGGGGCCTCAATATCGTGGTTGGCCTCGCCGGCCTGCTCGACCTTGGCTATGTCGCGTTTTACGCAGTCGGCGCCTATTCCTACGCGCTGCTTGCGCAGAATTTCGGCCTGTCATTCTGGATTTGCCTGCCGCTCGCGGGAATCCTGGCAGCCTTCTGGGGCGTTCTGCTCGGCTTTCCGGTGCTGCGCCTGCGCGGTGACTATCTCGCTATCGTCACGCTTGCATTCGGTGAGATCATCCGGCTTGTTCTGATCAACTGGCAAAGTCTCACCGGCGGGCCGAACGGCATATCAAGCATTCCGCGCCCGAGCTTTTTCGGCCTGCCATTCAACTCCGAAGAAGGCGGATTCGCGCACACCTTCGGCCTCGAATTTTCCCCCACCCACCGCGTTGTCTTTCTCTATTACCTTATCCTGGCGCTGGCACTGCTCACCAATGCGGTCACCATCCGGCTGCGGCGACTCCCGATAGGCCGTGCGTGGGAAGCCTTACGTGAGGACGAAATTGCCTGCCGGTCGCTCGGCATCAACACCACCAACACCAAGCTCACGGCTTTTGCGATGGGTGCAATGTTCGGGGGCTTCGCCGGCTCGTTCTTCGCCACGCGACAGGGATTCATCAGCCCGGAATCCTTCGTGTTTCAGGAATCGGCGATGGTCCTGGCGATCGTCGTCCTGGGTGGCATGGGCTCGCAGATCGGGGTCGCCATCGCTGCTGCCGTGATGCTCGGCGGCTTCGAATTCTTTCGCGAGTTCCAGCAATACCGCATGGTCGTATTCGGTCTCGCCATGGTTGCGATCATGATCTGGCGGCCGCGTGGGCTGATTTCGACACGCACGCCCTCTGTTTTTCTGAAAAAAGAGAAACCGGTTGATATTGCGCTCGCACGTGAGGAAGGCCGCGGATGAGCGAACCGATCCTCACCGTCGAGCACCTGACCATGCGCTTCGGCGGCCTGCTGGCGGTGGACGATTTGTCATTCAGTGCGCAGCGTGGCGACATTACCGCAATCATCGGACCCAATGGTGCCGGCAAGACGACGGTCTTCAACTGCATCACCGGCTTCTACAAGCCAACCGTTGGAATGATTCGTCTCACCCATCCGGACGGGCGGGACTATCTACTCGAACGGTTGATCGATTTTCGTATAGCCAAGCATGCGCGCGTGACGCGCACTTTTCAGAACATCCGGCTTTTTCCAGGCATGACGGGGCTCGAAAATCTTCTGGTCGCGCAGCACAACCCACTCATGCTGGCATCCGGCTACACCATCATTGGCATGCTCGGCCTGCCCGCCTTTGGCAACGCCGAACGCGCGGCGATCGACAAAGCGAAATATTGGCTCGATCGCATCGGGCTCTCGCAGCGGGCTGACGATCCGGCCGGCGAGCTGCCCTACGGCGCTCAGCGGCGGCTGGAAGTCGCGCGTGCCATGTGCACCGACCCGGTGCTGCTTTGCCTCGACGAGCCGGCCGCAGGCCTCAATGCGCGCGAAAGCGCCGAACTCAATGATCTTTTGCTTTACATCCGAGAAAAACACGCCACCTCGATTCTGCTGATCGAGCATGACATGTCGGTGGTGATGCAGATTTCCGATCACATCGTGGTGCTCGACTACGGCGTGAAGATTTCCGATGGCAAGCCGGCCGAGGTGCGTAATGATCCAAAGGTCATTGCGGCCTATCTCGGCGTCGCCGACGAGGAAGTCGAGCACGTTGAAGCGGAGGCGCGCGAATGAGCATGGGCGCGCAAGACAGGCAAGGACATCCGATGCTCACGGTGCGCGGGGTTAAGACTTATTACGGCAACATCCCTGCGCTCAAAGGTGTCGATCTCGAAGTCAATCAAGGCGAGATCGTCGCGCTGATCGGCGCCAATGGTGCGGGAAAATCGACGCTGATGATGACTATTTTCGGCACACCGCGCGCACGCGAAGGTTTCATCCTGTTCGAAGGCCGCGACATCACACAGTTGCCGACGCATGAAATCGCCAGGCTGCACATCGCGCAGGCACCGGAAGGCCGACGCATCTTCTCGCGCATGACGGTGATGGAAAACCTGCAGATGGGCGCATCGGTCGCCGATGTCGCTCATTTTGAAGAGGACCTGGCGCGCGTCTTCCAACTATTCCCCCGCCTGCGAGAGCGTTTACACCAACGCGGCGGCACGCTGTCCGGCGGCGAGCAGCAAATGCTGGCGATCAGCCGTGCACTGATGAGCCGTCCCCGCCTGTTACTTCTCGATGAGCCTTCGCTCGGGCTCGCACCTCTCCTGGTCCAGCAGATTTTCTCAGCTATTCGCAAATTGAACGGGCGCGACAAGCTAACCGTGTTCCTGGTCGAGCAGAATGCATTCCATGCGCTCAAGCTCGCGCATCGCGGTTATGTCATGATCAATGGCCAGATCACGCTCAGTGGGGCTGGCAGCGAGTTACTCAAGCGGCCGGAAATCCGTGCGGCCTATCTTGAAGGCAGCCGCATCGAACAGGCGCAAGGCAAGCAACCGTAATGTGGGAACTTTATGCCAGCGAAACCTTGCTGCAGGTGCTCCTGGTGACCGGCGCCATCGGCGGCGCGGCGGCGTGGCTGACCGGGCGGGCCATTGCACAGACTTGGCGACCTTTCTGGCATCTGCTCGTCTATGTCGCGCTACTCGGCGCAGCCGTGCGATTTGTGCATTTTGCGCTGTTCGAGGCGGATCTGCTCGCACTGCTCTCCTACATCGTTGATACGCTATTTCTGCTTGCGGTCGCCTCCCTCTCGTTCCGGATCGCCCGTACCTCCCAAATGGTCACGCAATATCCGTGGCTGTATGAACGCGTTGGGCCGCTGCGCTGGCGCGACCATGCGGCGAAATAGTCCCCCTGCCCGCTTTCCCAATTTTCCAGACGCGATATGATCGATTGAACTTCGCGGGACCGGCCCGGCAAGGGTGCCCGCAAGTAGCGACTCGGGAGGTCGACGATGAAAAAGTTACGGCTGATTGAATTTGCGCTCGGCGCCAGCCTGGCATTGACAGGCTCCGCGTTCGGGCAAGACATCGCCATTGGCGTGGCGGGCCCGATGACAGGCGGTGAGGCAACCTTCGGAAAGCAGATGAAGGATGGGGCCGAGCTCGCGGTTGCCGACATCAACGCCGCCGGCGGCGTGCTAGGCAAGAAACTCAGGCTCGAGATCGGCGACGATGCCTGCGATCCAAAGCAGGCGCGCTCGGTTGCCGAGAAAATGGCTGGCATGAAGGTACCCTTCGTCGCCGGACACTATTGCTCGTCATCGTCGATCCCGGCCTCCGAAGCCTATGCCGAAGGCGGCGTGCTGCAGATCACGCCGGCCTCCACCAACCCGACGTTCACCGAGCGCAAGTTGTGGAACACATTCCGTGTCTGCGGCCGCGACGACCAGCAAGGCGGCGTCGCCGGCGCCTTCATCGCCAAGAATTACAAGGGCAAGAACATCGCGATCCTGCACGACAAGACCACTTATGGAAAAGGTCTCGCCGACGAAACCAAGAAGGCGCTCAATAAAGCGGGCGGGAAAGAAAAGCTCTTCGAGGCCTATACGAAGGGCGACAAGGACTTCAACGCGTTGGTTTCCAAACTTAAAGCTGCAGCGATCGATGTTGTGTATGTCGGTGGCTACCACCAGGAAGCGGGGCTGATCCTGCGGCAGATGCGTGCGCAGGGCCTTAAGGCGCAGATGATCTCCGGCGACGCCATCGCCACCAACGAGTTCTGGTCGATCACCGGCCCCGATGGGGAAGGCATGCTGTTCACGTTCGGCGCCGATCCGCGCAAGCGCGCCACCGCAAAAGCCGTGGTCGACAAGTTCAAGGCCAAGAATATCGACCCGGAAGGCTATGTCCTCTACACCTATGCCGCGGTGCAGGTGTGGGCGCAGGCTGCAGCACAAGCCAAGACGACCGACCCCAAGAAGGTCGCCGAGGCGATCCACAAGGGCAAATGGAATACCGTCCTTGGGCCGATTTCCTATGACGCGAAGGGCGACATCACCGTCATCGACTACGTGTTCTACGTCTGGAAGAACGGCAAATACTCTGAGCTTCAGGGCGGAAGCTGACGAGAACAACTCGCCGATCGGAAAAACCCGCCCTGTCAGGGCGGGTTTTTTTATCCTATTTTGCCCAGCACCGGGAACGTTTCCAGTAGCCAGATACTGAACGAACTAATCCAATTGAGCGACGGAAAGAGAAAAGCAACGCCGGTCAATATCAGCAGCGCACCCATCACATGTTCGACGCGGGCGAGATGCTTCTTGAAGCGCGAAAGAAAGGCGGCGAACGGCTCGATCGCGAAGGCAGCAATGATGAATGGGATGCCGAGACCGAGCGAATAGGTAGCCAGTAGACTCGCGCCTTTGGTTACCGTCTGCTCGGAAGCCGCCACCGCCAGAATAGCGGCGAGGATCGGGCCAATGCACGGCGTCCAGCCGAAAGCAAAGGCAAGTCCGATCACATAAGCACCCCACAGGCCGACAGGCTTGGCGACATCGACCCGCTTCTGCCGATGCAACAGCGCGATCTGCGTTACCCCGAGGAAGTGCAAACCCATGATAATGATAACGACGCCAGCAATGATGGCGAGCGTTTCCGAATAGGCACGGATGAGCGAACCGATCACGCTCGCACTCGCACCAAGCGCCACAAAAACAGTCGAGAAGCCAAGAACGAACAGGGCCGCTGCTGCCACCGTTTCCCGCTTGACCCTTGGCTCGGGCTCCCTGTCGGCAAAGCGCTCAAGCGATGTGCCTGCCAGGAACACAAGATAAGGCGGCACCAGCGGCAGCACGCAGGGAGAGAGAAAGCTGACAAGGCCGGCGATCAATGCCGCCAGGTACGTGACATCGGCATGCATACACCCTAGATGCGCCAGCAGGTACGGCAGTGGCAAGTGGCCACGGCCGGTCTGACTTCGAAGTGATCGAACCGTGAACGGGACGATTGACGGGCCCCTGCAAATCGTTTCCGCTTTCCTCCCAGGAGGCACTTTTGCGAAATTTGATCACCGATATTCCTGGCGTAAAGGTCGGCCATGCGGGCGACGCCAAGCTCGGCTCCGGCGTAACCGCGATCATTTTCGATTCAGCAGTGGTCGCGAGCGTCGATGTCCGCGGCGGCGGACCGGGCACGCGCGAGACCGCCCTGCTCGACCCCGCGCAGACCGTTGAAGGCATCGATGCAATTGTGCTGTCCGGCGGATCCGCCTTCGGTCTGGATTCGGCTTCCGGCGTGCAAGCCTGGTTGCGCGAGAAAGGTCGCGGCTTTCAGGTGCGAGAGGCACGCGTTCCGATCGTGCCGGGCGCGATCCTGTTCGATCTCTTGTCAGGCGGTGACAAGAATTGGGGCCGCTATCCGCCTTATCGAGAGCTGGGCTACGAAGCTTCAAAACTTGCGGCCGATAACTTCGCGCTTGGAAGCGTGGGGGCCGGGTTAGGCGCAACTACCGTCAACCTCAAAGGGGGCATCGGATCGGCCAGCGCAAAGACTCGTAGCGGGTTCACCGTCGGCGCAATCGCGGCAGCCAATGCTGCCGGCAGCATGACGATCGGTGACGGACCGCATTTTTGGGCCGCGCCTTTCGAACAAGAGAAGGAATTCGGCGGCCACGGCTGGCCCACGAAGTTTCCCCCCGAAGCGCTGAAATTCCGCAGCAAAGGCAACTTGGGTGAGAACACGACACTCGCGTTAGTCGCTACGGATGCAAAACTGACCAAGGCACAGGCAAAGCGTCTTGCCGTAATGGCACAAAGCGGATTGTCGCGCGCGATCTACCCGGTGCACACGCCGCTCGACGGCGACGTGGTATTCGCTGCGGGCATGGGTGCAAAGCCATTGCCCGATCCGGTGTTTTCGCTCAGCGAACTCGGGATGCTTGCGGCCAATGTGGTTGCGCGCGCGATCGCACGCGGCGTCTACGAGGCCACGACTTTACCATTCGATGGTGCGCTGCAATGCTGGCGTGATCGCTTTGCATGACTCCCGAACTTCGCGTTGGTTTATGCGTTATCGGTCATGCCATCGAATGCGGTTGCCGAAATCAGATATGACCATGCGCGAGAGCGGCTCGCCGTTACGTTCGTGACCGGCCGGGTGTACGAATATGTCGATGTCCCAGTCGAGGTCGCGGCGTCCTTCCAGTCCGCTTTCTCGAAAGGTACGTTCTTTAATACCTACATCCGTGACCGCTACGATTTCCGCGAGATCACGCCCGCGCGCGCTAGTTGAATCGCTCGGCACGATACGGCGCTGGATCACAAAAAGGCGTCTCGCCGGCTATCATTTCCGCAATCAGCCGGCCAGTCGCAGGGCCGAGCGTCAGGCCCCAATGCGCGTGTCCGACCGCCAGCCATAGGCCGGACAGCCGGGGCGCGCGGCCAATCACCGGCCGCGAGTCCGGCAGACACGGCCGGTTGCCCATCCACGTTGTGTCGTCGGCCCGCTCGCCGAATGGAAACAGTTCGCGCGCCCGCGGCATGATGCGGTCAAACTGCACGGGCGAAGGCTGAGCATCGCGTGCGGCGAATTCGGCACCGGTCGTCATGCGGATACCCTGCTCCATCGGTGTGATCAGGTAGCCGACGTCGGCGTCGAGCACCGGACGCGCAAGTCCCGCATTGCCCTGCGCACGGAAATGACGGTGATAGCCCCGTTTGACCGCGAGCGGCAGCGCGATGCCCAGCTGCTTGAGCAGGTCGGAAGCCCAGGGGCCGAGCGCGATCACACACTGGCTCGCATCGAGCGCACCCTGGTCTGTTTCTACCCGCCAATTGCTGCCGGAACGGTGCAGCGTCCGCGCATTACCGGTCAGGAAGACGCCACCGAGCCCGGCAAAACGCGCTGCATAGGCCCGTGTCACACCGAGCGGGTTGCTGATGCTGGCAGCCTGCGGCCAGAACACCCCATGCCCGAATACCGGATTGAGAGACGGCTCGAGCGCTAGCGCCCCTTTTGTATCGAGGGATTGCAGCGGCAGCCCGAACTTGGCGGCCAGTTCGAACTCGGGCGCGAGCGACTTGAAACTCTTTTCCGCGCGGTAAACCTTGAGCCACCCGGTCTTACGCAGATATTTCATGGCGCCGGCCTCGGCCAGCAGCGCCTCGTGCTCGGCGACCGCACGAGAGAAAAGCGGGCGGATCAGCCGAGCCGTCTCGGCCAGCTTTTCCGGCCGGGAAGCCGCACGGAATGCCCACAGCCAGGGGGCGATCTTCGGCAGAAACGAAACGTGATAGTTGGCCTCGCTCGCGCGCTTGAATGCGACGCGCAACAGGGCGCTGAAGCTGGACGGAAATGCCGGCGGAAATATCGTGTTGCCTTCGATGATCCCGGCATTGCCAAAGGACGTCTGCTCGCCGATGCCGGCGCGATCAACCAGCGCGACGCTGAGCCCGCGTCTGGCAAGATGAAGCGCGATCGACGTGCCGACGATGCCGGCACCGAGGACCATTGCGTCGGTACGTGCCATGTCACCTATCCGTAGGGCGCCTACCCGCGCCGCTGCCCTTTATATGGATCGTCGAGCCCGAAGGCGCTATCAAGGCAGCCCACCTGCCGGAGTTTTCCGCAATGAACTGGTTGAGGCTGCCTGCGGCCGCGCTGGGCTTGGCTGGCCGCCACGGCACGTTGGTAGCGGCAGCGTCGATCTTCGTTGGCCTGTCCGTGCCGCCGCTCTCGAAGGCCTTCAAACCTCATCTCGGCGAAGCGATCATCGTGATGCTGACGCTCGCATTCCTGCGGGTGAATCCGAAGGAGCTATGGGCCCATTGGAGCAGGCCCGGGCTGATCGCCGCCGCCACCGTTTGGGTGATGCTGGTTGTGCCACTGATGCTTGGCGCCGTGTTCCTCCTGTTCGGCGTGGACCATCTCGCGCCCGGTCTCTATTTCATGCTCGTGCTGCAAATTTCGGCGCCGGGCCTGACGTCATCGCCGGCGCTCGCCGCCGTGCTGGGACTCGATGTTGCGCTGACCCTCGCCAGCCTGATCGTGTCGACAGCAATCACGCCGCTGACCGCGAGCCTGTTTACCCAAATCTACCTCGGCACTGCGCTCGCCTCGCCTGTCACCTTCGGATTGAGGCTATTGGCGATCATCGCCGGCTGCGCCCTTGGCGCGGCTGTCATCCGCCGCATTGCCGGCGACGCCTTTATCGAGGCCCAGCGTGAACGCATCGACGGCTTGAGCATGATTGCCATGTCGACATTTGCCATCGCCGCGATGGACGGCGTCGTCGACCATTTTCGCGCCGATCCGTTGCTTGTCCTGGGTTTAACCGCTTTGGCGTTTGCTCTCGCAATCGCCATGATCGCACTTACCGCGCTTGTCTTCCTGCGTGCGGGCCCCGCCCGCGCCTTCGCCATCGGCCTGATCGCCAGCAACCGCAACATCGGCCTGATGCTGGCGGCCACGGGTTTCGTTGTCCCCGACCTTGCCTGGCTCTATTTCGCGCTGGTCCAATTTCCGATCTACCTTCTGCCGCACTTGCTGAAACCGTTGGCACGGCGCGTATCCGCAAAACGTTAAACAAGCCGGTGCATTGGGCGGTGTGCGGCGTTGCCCGTTTGTCCGGCGCGTGTTACCCGAACCTTTCCGGAGACCGTTATGCGTCCGCTCATCATCGCGCCGTCCATTCTTTCGGCCGATTTCGCCAAACTGGGCGAGGAAATTCGTGCGGTCGAATCCGCCGGCGCGGATTGGATCCACGTCGACGTCATGGATGGCCATTTTGTGCCGAATATCTCAATCGGCCCGGCCGTTGTTCAGGCGATCCGTCCGCTGACAAAGAAGACGCTCGACGTCCATCTGATGATCGCACCATGCGATCCTTATCTCGAGGCATTCGCAAAGGCGGGCTCCGACATCATAGCGGTGCACATCGAAGCCGGGCCTCATGTGCACCGCTCCCTGCAGGCGATCCGTGCGCTCGGCAAAAAAGCGGGCGTGACGATGAACCCCGCAACCCCGGTATCGAGCATTGAGCACGTCATCGACCTGGTCGATCTCATTCTCATCATGTCGGTCAATCCCGGATTTGGCGGCCAGGCTTTCATTCCGGCAGCACTCGACAAGCTGCGCGATGTGCGCACACTCGTCGGCGCCCGCCCAATCGACATCGAAGTTGACGGCGGCGTGACGGCGCAGAACGCCGCCGACGTCGTGCGCGCGGGTGCCAACGTCCTCGTCGCCGGGTCCGCCGTGTTCAAGGGCGGCAACTACAAGGCTAACATCGCGGCCATTCGTCAGGCCGCAGCGCTCGCGCGCGGGGAAGCGGCGTGAAGTTCGCGACCATCCTGGCCCTGGCAGTCTTGATATTTACGGGTTGGCTTTATCTCGGCGAAAAAGACGCAGTCAGATTGACCAAGGCGGACGTCGTCGCAGCGGCGGACCGGACGGCAGTTGCGCTGTCTCAATCGGCCGACCCTGAACGCAACACCGACGCCGATGCCGAAGGCATTTTCAAAAAGCATGTTCAGACGCCGTCCGCGCTTGAGGACCTCGTCGTCAAACAAAGCGTAGAATCCATTTCAGCGGGTCACCTCCGGCAATCGGTCAAGGTCTCGGCGCGCGCGCGCACCACGCTGAGCGAATTCTTCAGCATGCAAGGAGCGGAGATCGAAATCACCGCAACGCATGATTTCGATAGGAAAAAGTAGCATGGCGCCGGCCGCGGGACGGTTTGCCGAAGACCCGCATCGTGCTAGTTCCTATTCGGAGGTTCCGATCGCCCGATGATCCCACGCTATTCACGCCCCGAGATGACCGCGATCTGGTCGCCGGAAACCAAGTTTCGCATCTGGTTTGAAATCGAGGCGCACGCCGCAGACGCTATGGCGGAGCTGGGCACCATTCCCAAGGACGCCGCCAAGAAGATCTGGGACAAAGGAAAGTCGGCAAAATTCGACGTTGCGCGGATCGACGCCATCGAGGCCGAGGTCAAACACGACGTCATCGCATTCCTCACTCACCTGTCCGAGATCGTCGGCCCGGAGGCGCGCTTCGTGCATTCGGGCATGACGTCATCCGACGTGCTCGACACCTGCCTGAACGTCCAGCTGGTTCGGGCCGCCGACATCTTGATCGCCGATATCGACACGTTACTGGCAGCTCTCAAGCGCCGCGCCTTCGAATACAAGCTCACGCCAACGGTCGGGCGCTCGCATGGCATACACGCGGAGCCGACCACTTTCGGCCTCAAACTTGCATACGCGTACGCCGAATTCGCGCGCGCCCGCGACCGGCTGACAGCCGCCCGCAAGGAAGTCGCAACCTGCGCGATATCCGGCGCGGTCGGCACCTTCGCGCAGGTGGACCCGCGCGTCGAAGCGCATGTCGCCAGGGCAATGGGCCTTTCGGTCGAACCGGTGTCTACGCAGATCATCCCGCGCGACCGGCACGCGATGTATTTTGCCACGCTCGGCGTTGTCGCCTCCTCGATCGAGCGTCTGGCGACCGAAATCCGCCACCTGCAGCGAACCGAGGTGCTCGAGGCAGAGGAATATTTCTCCGAGAAACAAAAAGGCTCCTCTGCGATGCCGCACAAGCGCAACCCGGTCCTGTCGGAAAACGTGACCGGTCTTGCCCGGATGGTTCGCGCTTATGCACTACCGGCCATGGAAAATGTGGCCCTCTGGCACGAGCGAGATATCTCGCACTCCTCTGTCGAGCGCATGATCGGTCCCGACGCCACCATTACGCTTGATTTTGCGCTCGCGCGTCTTGCATCGGTCGTCGACAAGCTCATTGTCTACCCGACCGCAATGCAGAAAAACCTCGATCGGCTTGGCGGGCTGATCCACTCGCAGCGCGTGCTGATCGCGCTGACCCAAAAAGGCGTGGCGCGTGAAGACGCTTATCGTCTCGTGCAGCGCAACGCCATGAAGGTGTGGGCCGGCGAAGGCGATTTCCTGTCCTTTCTAAAGACGGACAAGGACGTGCGCGCCAAGCTCACGGACAAGGAGCTCGAGGCCAATTTCAACCTCGATCACCATTTCAAGCACGTCGACACCATCTTCAAGCGGGTGTTCGGATCCGCCTGATTTCGTCCGAGATGCCCAAAGCACCCACGATATTGCTGTTCGACTCCGGTCTCGGCGGCCTGACGGTTTTCCAGGAGGTGCGGTCGGCGCGGCCTGATGCAAATTTCATCTATGTCGCAGATGATGCGGGCTTCCCTTATGGAAATCTCGACGAGGACAGGTTGATAGAGCGCGTCATCGACGTCGCCGGGCGCGCCATCTCGGACAGCAGTCCCGATCTTGTGGTGGTAGCCTGCAATACTGCGTCGACGCTTGCGCTTGGTGAATTACGTGCGCACTTTCGCGTGCCTTTCGTCGGCACGGTCCCCGCGATCAAGCCGGCTTGTGCACAATCGACGACAAAACGCGTGGCTGTGCTTGGGACGCAGGCGACCGTCGGGCGCGAATATACCCATGCGCTCATCCGCGAATTCGGCTCCGGGTGTGACGTGCACTTGGTCGGCTCGGCGCGGCTCGCCGCATGCGCGGAAGCCGAGCTCGCCGGTGCCCCCGTCGCCGACACGGCCATCGCCGGCGAAATAGCGCGCTGCTTCATCGACAAGGACGGCAGACGCACCGACACGATTGTGCTCGCCTGCACGCATTATCCACTTCTGCTCGCGCGCTTCCGGGCAAACGCGCGCTGGCCGGTCATCTGGCTCGACCCCGCACCAGCCATTGCGCGCCGGGTGGCAGACCTGATGCGCACGCGCCCGAACGGGAAATTGCCGGCTTCACCGCGTATCGTTTTTACGTCGGGACGCGCGCCCTCGCCCACGCTCGCTGCCTCGCTTGCGCGTTACGGATTCTAGCCGAGAACGTGCGGCTGGATTTCCCAAAATCCGCGCCAGATCATCTCGATCGCAACATAGAGAATGATTGCGAGTCCTAAATAGGCGATCCATCGGTGCTTGTTCAGCAACCGGGCGATAAAGGTTGCGGCAACGCCCATCAGGACAATCGAGAGGCCAAGCCCGAATATCAACGCATAAGGATGGTCACGCGCCGCGCCCGCCACTGCGAGCACGTTGTCGAGTGACATCGACACGTCGGCAATCACGATCTGCCAGGCCGCCTGCGCGAAAGTTTTGCGGGGCACATGTGCATTGTGCTTCAGGAGCGCCGCCTCGGTATCCTCGGCGCTCGGCCCGCGCAACTCGCGCCACATCTTCCAGCATACCCACAACAGCAGAATTCCGCCGGCCAGCAGGAGACCAACAATCGCGAGCAATTCCACTGCAATGGCGGCGAATGCCAGACGCAGCACTGTTGCAGCAATGATACCGACCAGGATCGCCCTGTTTCTTTGTGCAGGCGGCAAACCGGCGGCCGCAAGGCCGATGACCACCGCATTGTCGCCGGCGAGCACCAGGTCGATCATGATCACTTGCAGAACCGCGGTGATCGCGCCCTGCGGCAGCATGGAGAGATCAATCATTCATTTTGCTCCGGGGCCCCGATGGGCGGATGATTTCAATAATCGGCTCGAGCTCCCCGAGGATAGCCGCTGCACAGCCGACCAGAGTAAACGCGCCGGCCATGTCCCAGGCGGCACCCGCATAGGAGGGTTTCGTGCGAAGCGGAAAGATGGCGAGAAGAGCGGCGCAGACCGCCGCCGAAAGTGCCCACAGGCTGAACACCGGCAGCACGACGGAGTGCGGCAACACCAGAACGAATACGGCAAGCGCCACCACGAGGACAGACACAAACGCAAGGACAGGCGAGCGTGGGCCGCTACCCGGCGGCCGGGGTCGGAAGCGTGGAGACTGAGGGGAACCTGTCAGATGCATCGGGCCCACCGAATGTCGTCATCAGTCCGACATCGCAGCCACATGGCTGCCAGAGGGGCCCGGCCTGACGGGGTGAACATGATCATCGGAGCCCCGAAATGCAAGAAAATCCGGCTGCGGCGAGATGGCCCAGCTTTTTGGCGCGTTTGACAGGCCGTCCCGATGCCCCTAAAACCCGCGCGCCCGGCGATCCCTGAGGTCTGCCGGGCGTTTCGCGACCCGTGGCAAGACCTTGCGCTTTCGAGGCCCTGCCTGTCGGTTCCGGCCCTGCCGGGACAGAGGAGGGCGCGATCCTCAAGCCAACAGCAATGATAATCGAGGACGCGAATGACCAAGCGCATGGAGTCCAAGTACAAGATCGACCGCCGGATGGGCGAGAACATCTGGGGTCGGCCGAAGAGCCCAGTAAACCGGCGCGAATACGGCCCTGGCCAGCACGGCCAGCGCCGCAAGAGCAAGCTCTCCGACTACGGTGTGCAGCTCAAAGCCAAGCAGAAGCTGCGCGGCTATTACGGCAACATTTCCGAGCGGCAGTTCCGCGGCATCTACCAGGAAGCACGGCGCCTCAAGGGCGACAGCGGCGCGCACATGATCGGCCTCCTGGAGCGGCGCCTCGATGCGCTGATCTTCCGTGCCAAATTCGTGCCGACGGTCTTTGCCGCGCGCCAGTTCATCAATCACGGCCACATCAAGGTGAACGGCAAGCGCGTCACAATCCCGAGCTACCGGGTCAAAGTTGGCGACGTAGTCGAGGTGAAGGAAAAGTCCAAGCAACTCGCGCTGGTTCTGGAAGCACAGGCCTTGGCCGAGCGTGACGTGCCCGACTACATCGAGGTCGACGCCTCGAAGCTGACTGCGAAGCTCGCGCGCGTGCCGTTGCTCACGGATGTGCCCTATGCGGTACAGATGGAGCCGCACCTCGTCGTCGAATATTATTCGCGTTAAGCGATCGCCGCAGCGGTCGAGAAGCCACCGGCCGACGCTCCGCGTCGGCCGTTTTGTTTGCCGCAAGGTTCAGACCGGGCGAATCACCTGCGCCCCATGCCAACCCGCCGCTGATTCGCGAGTTATCCCCGGTTAAAGCGGAAGTGCACAGGTTATTTTGTGGCCGCATTGCGACAAATCTCTACATTTAGTAGCCGAAAAGCGCTAATAACGACGCGCGGTCCTCGAATCAGTGAGGACATGCCTAGGGAGACTCCGCAATGAAAGGGATCGATACTCTCAAAGAGTGGATCGGGGCGTTGACGGAATTAGCGCTGATGCTTTTGGCATTGGCGATTGTGCTCTCGTTGTTGGTTGGGGCTAACCTTCCCTTCTTCGGCGCCGTGACAGCGAACATCATGGCCTGGGTGAAGGACATGGGCGGCAACGGTCTCGTCGGTCTAATCACACTCGGGATCGTCCTCTGGCTGTTCTCGAACCGGAAAATGGCCTGACCCAAGCGTGCGTTCAGTCTAGACAGAATCGCTGACGCAATAAGGGTGGGGAGCGACGCTCCCCACCTATTGGTCGTACGTGTCATCAAGAGGTTCCGCCATGCGCAAATTCATGGCCAACATGGCCTACGCAAAAGAGATTCTGTGGGAGATCGTCGAACTCGGCTTCGTCAGCATTCTCGCGATCATGCTGATCTACCTGATCCTCGGGCAGGGCTCCGGGGGTTTCGTTCTGTCGGTCGCCGACAACGTGACAAAATTCGCAAGCTCCGTCCCGACGCCGAGCCTGGTCGGTCTGGCGCTCGTGCTGGGCGTTATCTACCTGCTGATGAACCGGCTGAAGTAGTCCGCGGGAACAGGCGCTAGCGCCCGCCTCACACAGGTGGCGGGCCTCGTGGCTTTGGCGTAGAAGGCAATCAGCCTCCGTCAGTGCGCTTGTCAGCAAATGCCGATATTCAATCGCCGCACGTTTCTGGCCGCATCCGCGGCGGGCGTTGTAGCGCGCGCCCTGCCCGCTTTTGCGGCCTCACCTTACGCGTTCAGGCATGGCGTCTTCGACGTAACTGTCGTGAGCGACGGCCACCTTGTGCTGCCAACGAGCTTTCTCGCGCCCGATGCCCCGCCGCCGGAGCGCGACGCCATCCTTAAGGTGGCTGGCCAGAGCGGCGAGCAGTACAATTCGCCGACCAATATCACGCTGATCCGCGCAGGCAACGACCTGGTCCTCATCGACATGGGGTCGGGCGACCGCTTCATGCCGACGGCCGGCAAGCTGTGGGACAACCTCAAGGCGGCCGGCATCGACAAAACGAAGATCACAAAAGTCATCTTCACCCACGGACATCCCGATCACCTCTGGGGGACCGTCGACGAGCTGGACGACCTGATGATCCCCGACGCGGCCTTCTACGTCTGCGCCGCGGAATGGGATTTCTGGACCGGCGAAAACGCGACACGCGGGCTGCCGGCCGAACGCGCCGGCTTCGTCACGGGCGCTCGGCGCAACTACACGGTGATCAAAGACAAGGTGAAGATGGTCAAGGCCGGCGATGACATCCTCTCCGGCTTGCGCATCATCGACACGCCCGGGCATACCCAGGGCCACGTTTCCATCGAGCTTGCCGGCGGCGACGGGCTGATTGTGGGTGGCGACGCACTCACCCACCCGCTGATCTCATTCCAGCACCCGGAATGGAAACCGATCGCAGATCACGTGCCGGATCAGGCGACGGCGACGAGGCGCAAACTGCTCGACCGGCTTGCCGCCGATCGCTCAAAGCTGATTGGCTTCCACCTGCCTTATCCCGGCGTGGGAACGGTCGAGCGCAAGAACAATGCCTATCGCTTCGTCGCGTCCGCTTAGGGAGACGCGCCTCAGGCGGTCTGGCGTACAGACACGCCTTTTTCTTTCAACGCCTGCTGCAGCTCGCCGGCCTGAAACATTTCGCGCACGATGTCGCAACCGCCGACAAACTCGCCCTTCACGTACAGCTGCGGAATCGTCGGCCAGTTGGAATAAGTTTTGATGCCGTTCCGAATCTCGTCGGACTCCAGCACGTTGATGCCTTTGTAGCTGACCCCGAGATGGTCGAGGATCTGCACGACCTGACCGGAAAATCCGCACATCGGAAACTGCGGCGTGCCTTTCATGAACAGCACGACGTCGTTTCCCTTCACTTCATTGTCGATGAATTGCTCGATTGCCATGGAGTTTTCGTCCTGTTGGGCGGCGTCCGCCCCCCTTGATCTTGGATATATGTACCAAAAAAGTTACCGCCAACCCAAGAGCCAACCTACGAGCGGCGCCCGAATTTACCGGCTTTTTGGGGCATAAAATGTGCCCTCGACCTCGAAAATATCGTCCTGGTTCAGTCGGCTGACCTCGATGATCGTGCGGGGCGGATACGGCCCGCCGCCCCATAGCGCCCCCTGAATCTTGTTCACCAGCGGACGCAGCCGGCCCATATCGGTGACGAAAACCGTGACGCGCACACAATCGGCGAGGCTTGCGCCTTCCGATTCGGCGATCAGCTTCATATTCATGAACGCTTGGCGGATGCGCGCTTCGTCACCCTCGACGAGTTTATTATCGACAGGATTGATGCCACGCATGCCGGCAATGAATACGAAATCACCGGCGCGGGCGCCGAGACTCCAGGTACCGGTTGGCTCGATCGCGCCTTCGGGCGCAAGCACGGAAACGCGGCTTGTCACGGCGTGCCGGTCTGCAAAGCGAGCGCATGCAGCACGCCCCCCATCTGCCCCTTGAGCGCCTCGTAGACCAGTTGATGCTGCTGCACCCGCGACTTGCCCTTGAACGATGGAGCGATGACGGTCGCGGCATAGTGGTCGCCGTCGCCCGCGAGATCCCGGATCGTGACCTCCGCATCGGGAATGTGCGCCTTTATCAAGCGCTCGATTTCGACGGCATCCATGGCCATCGGCAGGTCCTCGCAAACCTCACAGCTCTCCGGCCATGTAGGCCGGAAGCCATGATTCAAACCGCTCCCGCAGAATCGAGACTAGGATGGGACGCTCACCCGCAAGCGTCAATGTGTCGCCACCCGTTCTCCCGATTGCCCACACCGGTACGTTCACGGCCCTTGCCCGCTCCAACACGTTGGCCGCCTTGTCGGCCGGCACCGTGACAAGATAACGCGCCTGGTCCTCGCCAAACCAATGAGCATGGGTGGGAATATCCGAGGGAGCCGCATCGAGCCTGGCTCCGATCGCGGAGGCCATCGCCATTTCGGCGAGCCCGACAAGAAGGCCGCCGTCGGAAAGGTCGTGCGCCGCCGTCGCCGTCCCGTCGAGGATCAACGCGCGGACAAAGTCGCCATTCTCGCGCTCCTCGGTGAGATCGACCGGCGGAGGCGCGCCCTCTTCCTGACCGCACAATTCGCGTAAATACATTGATTGGCCGAGCCAACCCGTCGTCTCGCCGACCAGAATGATCGTCTCGTCCGCACGCTTGAAGGTCAGCGTCGCCGACTTTGCAAAATCTTCGATGAGGCCGACGCCCCCGATCGACGGCGTCGGCAAAATCGCGCGGCCGTTGGTTTCGTTGTAAAGCGACACGTTGCCGGACACGACCGGAAAATCGAGCCTCTTGCAGGCCTCCGCGATGCCGCGGATACAGCCCACGAACTGACCCATGATCTCGGGCCGCTCGGGATTGCCGAAATTCAGATTATCGGTGATCGCGAGCGGTTTCGCGCCGACGGCGGTCAGGTTTCGCCAGCATTCTGCCACCGCTTGCTTGCCGCCCTCGAACGGGTCGGCCTCGCAATAGCGCGGCGTCACATCGGTGGTGAGCGCGAGGCCCTTTGGCCCCTCTTCAATACGCACAACCGCGGCATCGCCGCCCGGACGCTGGACGGTATTGCCGAGAATGACGTGATCATATTGCTCCCATACCCAGCGCTTGGAGCAGAGGTCGGGAGCCGCGAGCAATCTTTCGAGCGCCTCCATTGTGTCAACCGGGGCCGGCACGCTTTCAGCATCGACCGCAGCTGGCTTCGCCGCGCTGACGAACGGACGCTTATACTCGGGAGCCTGGTCGCCAAGTTCCTTGATCGGCAGATCGGCCATCACGTCGCCGCCGTGGCGCACGATGAAGCGTTTCGATGGAGTCGTCTCGCCGACCACCGCGAAATCGAGACCCCATTTGCGGAAAATTGCCTCGGCCTCTTTCTCCTTCTCGGGCTTGAGGACCATGAGCATGCGCTCCTGGCTCTCGGAGAGCATCATTTCGTATGCGCTCATCCCCTCTTCACGGCATGGCACCCTGTCGAGGTCGAGCGTGACGCCGAGATCGCCCTTCGCGCCCATTTCCACCGCCGAGCAGGTCAGGCCGGCGGCGCCCATGTCCTGGATGGCAATGACGCATCCCTTCTGCATGATCTCGAGACAGGCCTCGAGCAGCAGTTTTTCCGAGAACGGATCGCCGACCTGAACGGTCGGGCGCTTGCCCTCAGAGTCTTCATCGAACTCCGCCGATGCCATCGACGCGCCGTGAATTCCATCGCGCCCCGTTTTCGAGCCGAGATAGACGATCGGCATGCCGACCCCCGAGGCCGCGGCGTAGAAAATCTGGTCCTTGCGCGCGATGCCGACCGCCATGGCGTTGACCAGGCAGTTGCCGTCATAGCGCGAATGAAAGCGCACCGAGCCGCCGACCGTCGGAACGCCAAATGAATTGCCGTAGCCGCCAATCCCCGCCACCACGCCCGATACCAGATGACGCGTCTTCGGATGCGATGGCGCGCCGAACGACAGTGCGTTCAGGCACGCTATCGGACGCGCGCCCATGGTGAAGACATCGCGCAGGATACCACCCACCCCCGTTGCCGCCCCTTGATAAGGCTCGATGTAGCTCGGGTGATTGTGGCTCTCCATCTTGAACACGCAGGCAAGCCCGTCGCCGATGTCGATGACGCCGGCATTTTCGCCGGGGCCCTGGATGACCCACGGACCCTTGGTCGGCAGCGTGCGCAGATGGACTTTCGACGACTTGTACGAGCAGTGTTCGTTCCACATGGCCGAGAAAATACCGAGCTCGGTGAGCGACGGCACGCGGCCGATGAGTTTGAGGATCCGGTCGTATTCATCGGGCTTGAGGCCGTGCTCGGCGACAAGTTCGGGAGTGATACGGACGTCGTTCGGGATCACGATTACGCCGCGCGCTCCAGTGCTTCGTTCAGCCCGGCAAACAGCCCGCGCCCGTCGGTCGGCCCGATAACGGCTTCGACGTGATTTTCGGGATGCGGCATCATGCCGAGCACATTGCCGCGCTCGTTCACAATACCGGCGATCGCGTTGATTGCGCCGTTGTGGTTCCAGTTCGGATCGATCATGCCGTCCGGCGAGGAATACCGGAACAGCACGCGTCCCTCGCCTTCCAGCCGCGCAATGGTTTCACCGTCGGCAATGTAATTGCCCTCGCCGTGCGCAACCGGCACTCGGATCACCTGGCCGGCATTGTAACCGCGCGTGAATGGCGTGTCCGAGCGCTCGACGCGCAGATAGACGTCGCGGCAGATGAAGCGCAGGTTTTCATTGCGCATCAGGACGCCGGGCAGCAGTGCAGCCTCGCACAGAATCTGGAACCCATTGCAGACGCCGAGAACCAGTCCGCCTTTTGCGGCATAGGCGCGCACCGCGTCCATGATCGGGCTGCGCGCCGCGATCGCCCCGCAACGCAGGTAATCGCCGTAGGAAAATCCACCCGGGATGACGACCAAATCGGTTCCGGCCGGGAGTTCCGTGTCGGCGTGCCACACCATGGCCGGCTCTCGTCCCGAGATCAGGCGCAGCGTGCGCGCCATGTCGCGCTCGCGGTTGATGCCAGGAAATACGAGAACCGCGGCTTTCATCCGATCACGTCCACCTTGTAATTTTCGATCACCGTGTTTGCGAGCAGCTTGTCGGCCGCCTGCCTGAGCAGGGCCTCGGCCTTGGCGCGATCGCCGCCTTCGATCTCAATGTCAAAGACCTTGCCCTGGCGCACGCTGGAAACGCCGGCAAGCCCCAGCGAGCGCAGCGCGCCTTCAATCGCCTTGCCCTGAGGGTCGAGAATGCCGGACTTCAGGGTGACGGTAACGCGGGCTTTCATAGCGGTTTTTCAGGCGATTCCAGGCTCGATGACCTGACCTAGCATCCGCCACAGGTCACCTCAACCGTGCAGAGGAACCCTACACAGGTCATCGCGCCCACACCGTTTTTCAAGACGGATTGCTGTGGAATTCGGCCGCACCTATCGCCCAGCGCCACGGAGCTCGTGCGCCATGGCGGCCAGCCGCTGCCGCTCAAGCTTCCCGTTCCCATTGCGAGGAAGCTCGGGGACGCTGATGAATCGCACGGGCATGTGCGTCTGGGTGAGCCTCTCCCGGCAATGCTTGTGAAGTGCCTCTTTGTCGAGTGCCTCGCCATGCACGATGAACGACCAAACCTCCTCGACACCCACGTCGTTCAGCATTGACAAGGCGCCGGCTTCGCGGATGCCTTTAAATGCCGCAACGGCAGCCTCGATGAACTGGGGACTGACCTTGTCGCCGCCGAGGTTGAGGACCTCTTTTTTCCGCCCTGTGATCACCAGCATTCTGTCCTGGGTAAGGTAGCCGACATCGCCTGAATCGAAATGCCCATCGCGGAATGCGGTTTCGCTCTGGCCGCTCGTGTCGAAGTAGCCAGTGACGCTGACCGGCGTCCTGACAAGCACCACGCCTTCATGACCGGCCGGCAGTGGCGCACCCGCCTCGTCGACGATTCTTACGGAGACGTCCGGCGCGACATGGCCGACTGCTCCGGCAACCCCGGTGAGCGCATGCGCCGGCGCAGACGAAATGGTCGATGTTTCGGTTGTCCCGTAATAGAAGATCAGATTCGAGCACAGCCGCGCGCGCACGCGCTCGGACAACGAGTTGTGCAATGGGCTTCCGGCCGCAATGATGACCTCGAAGCACGCGCGAAATTCACGATTGGCATCGTAGAATTTCAGAAATCCGCTGAGCCCGCCCGGCGACGCGATCAGCCCCTGCATCTTGTAGAGCTCGAATGCCTGCAGCGTATCCATCGGCGAGGCACCCGGGAAAAACATGGTGCCGCCCCGCGACAGCACGTAGAGGATATGCCGGAAGCCGCCGCTCGACCCGAACCCGTAATCGCTGAAAAAACGCGAGCACTCGGGAAAAATTCTTCCGAACACATGATTGTAACGCGCCAGCCGTGCCAGCTGGTTGTTGTGGGTGAATCCAACCGCCTTCGCTTCGCCAGTGGAGCCCGACGTCAGCGCGATCCGGCAGATGTCATTGCCGGCGCCACGATAGACATGGCGTTCGTCGACCGGGATGCCGTCGCCCGAGATCCATGCAAAATCGGCGGCAAGCACCTTTGTGCTCTTTCCATTGGCATAAGACCGCGGGGTATCCGTGATGATGAAGTCGCAAGGAAAATGCCCGGGCACGGCTCCGCTGGCAGAAACGGTTGCAATGCCGATGTACATCAGACCCAGCGCGAGTGCCGTGTGGAATATGTGGTCCTTCACTTGGAGGACAACAACATCTCCCGGTGAAATGCCGGCGCTTATGGCTCTGCGCCCGACATTGTGAATGAATCGCACCAGTCGCGCGTAACTGACTACGCCCATAGCAGTGCCGGACGCGCATAAAGCCGGCGCCGGTGGGTCGTGTTTCGCCTGGAAAAGAATCGGCTCGACGACGTTCATGTGAGTTCCGGCTCACGACGCTCGGCGTCCCCAGCGTTGCCGATACGGCACATACGCCGTGGAAAGAGCGCGCGCGTCCTCCGCTCAGACGACGCGTGTGAAAAAAACGCGTGGCAGGCAGAGCCCTCGGCAACTGGTGGACGAGGGGTTGAACAATGAAGAAATATTTTCTGGCGACGGTATCCGTTCTGGCGCTGTCGAACACCGGCCATGCATCAGATCTTCCTGCGAAGGTGAGCCCCTATGCGCCCGTTGCGGTTCCGACCTGGACAGGGCCCTATTTTGGCATAGTCGGTGGCGTCGCGCGTCACGACGCTTCGTTCAAAGACCTAGGCTGTGCATTTGAGTGCGGGACTTTCGACGGGAACAAGACGGGCGGCGCTATCGGAGGCCTGCTTGGTTACAACTGGCAAACCGGCAACTTCGTTTACGGCTTGGAGGGTGACTGGATCTGGACGGGGGTAAAGACGGCACCCCAGAACGGCATTTTCGGTTTCCACGCTGACAGCTCGTTTGATGTCCGTTGGATAGCGACAGTCCGCGGCCGTGCGGGACTCGCTCTGGACGCAACGCTCATCTACTTCACCGGAGGTGTCGCTTTCGGCCGTGTAAACAACGACTATTCGATTTTCAACGACCGGGCGGGCACCCTCTTCACACGCTTCACACAGAACCGAACCAATGTAGGTTGGACTGCCGGTGTTGGCTTGGAGCACATGTTTGGTCCGCATTGGACCGCGCGGGCTGAGTTTCGCTACATCGACTTGGGAACAAGAACTGTCGGATGCACTGAGGGCTCATTCACAGCTTGTACGGATTTCGGCTATCGAGGCGAATTCAGCAACACGTTGATGATGGGATTGGTCGGGCTGAACTACAAATTCTAGCATCAGCTCACCGAGACCTAAAGAAAATGGCCGGGTCATGCCCGGCCATCTTTCATTTTCGATTAGTTGAATTCTTCGAGCTCAACCCTTCACCAGCACCGGCCCCGTGCCTTGCGGCCGCTCGCCTTCGCTCATGATGCCGAGCCGTTTGGCGACTTCGGTATAGGCCTCGACCAGGCCGCCGAGATCGCGGCGGAAACGGTCCTTATCGAGCTTGTCGTTGGTCTTGATGTCCCACAGCCGGCAGCTGTCGGGTGAAATCTCGTCGGCCACGACGATGCGCATCACGTCGTTCTCCCACAGCCGGCCCGTTTCCATCTTGAAGTCGACAAGACGGATGCCAACGCCGAGGAAAAGCCCGGACAAAAAGTCGTTGACGCGGATGGCAAGCGCCATGATGTCGTCGATTTCCTGCGGCGAGGCCCAGCCGAAGGCGGTGATGTGCTCTTCCGATACCATCGGATCGTTGAGCTTGTCGTTCTTGTAGTAAAACTCGATGATCGAGCGCGGCAGCTGCGTGCCCTCCTCGATGCCGAGGCGCTGCGCCAGAGAACCAGCCGCGACATTTCGCACCACGACCTCGAGGGGGATAATCTCGACCTCGCGAATCAACTGCTCGCGCATGTTGAGACGCCGGATAAAGTGCGTCGGCACCCCGATATCATTGAGGTGCTGGAACACATATTCCGAGATTCTATTGTTCAGAACGCCTTTGCCCTCGATCACCTCGTGCTTTTTGGCGTTGAAGGCGGTCGCGTCATCCTTGAAGTGCTGAATCAGCGTTCCAGGCTCCGGGCCTTCATACAGGACCTTCGCCTTGCCCTCGTAAATGCGGCGACGGCGGCTCATGGGCGTGTACCGTGGTTTGTGAAAGTCCATCGGATTGCCGTGGCTCCTTGTTGTGCGACTTTGCAAGATCCGCGGCTGCGGGACCGGACTGGAAGTACTGGCCAAATTCTGGTCTGGGCCAGCGGTCCGGGCACAGAGGCAACCTAGCCGATCGGTCCGGGCAGCACAATCACGGCACGCCCACGTTTTCCACTCCGTATTTTCGCCGCAAAAGAGCGGCCCGATGTTGCCTTGACGGTCTGTGGACGATATGCAAGGCCGAACTCAATTGCATGCGCATGCAATTGTACCGATGCAGTACGAGGGGCGGCATGACGACATTCGACAAGCGCGAGGAAGGCTTCGAAAAGCAGTTCGCGCATGACGAGGAACTTCGCTTCAAGGCGATGGCCCGCCGCAACAAGATGCTCGGGCTCTGGGCGGCCGGCGTTCTCGGTAAAAGCGGCGCGGACGCCGAAGCCTATGCAAAGGAAGTCGTGCTGGCCGACTTCGAGGAGGCCGGCGACAACGACGTCTTGCGCAAGGTCACAAAGGACCTGCAGCCTAAAGGCGTCACGGAGCAGCAAATTCGAGCGCAAATGACCGAATTGCTCACGCAAGCCGTCGAGCAGATCAAAAAGAGCGGCTGACGTGCCGGCTTTTGCCCTCGCCCGGCGCCTTCGCGCGGGGGAAACGGTCTACGCCGCCTGGTGCATGATGGGCTCGCCGATCGTTGCTGAAACCATCGCGCGCGAAGGTTTCTCCGCTGTCGTGCTCGATGCGCAGCACGGGTTGTGGGACACCGCCTCGATCATCACCGGTATCGGCGCCGTCAGCCACGCGGACGCGACGCCCGTCGTCCGCATACCGCTCAATGATCTCGCATTGGTGTCGCGTGCACTGGATTTCGGCGCCGAAGCGATCATCGCGCCGATGATCAACGATGCCGACGATGCGCGCCGCTTTGCGGCCGCGGCGAAATATCCTCCCTCCGGCGAGCGCAGCTGGGGTCCGCTGCGCGCGATGGCACTGCAGGCGCCGCGCACCGCGCCTGCGGACTACCTGCGCGAAGCGAATGAGGGCACACTGACATTGGCAATGATCGAGACCGCGACCGCGCTCGGCAATGTCGATAAGATCGCGGCAACGCCGGGCATCGACGGGCTGTTTGTCGGCCCTTACGATCTTGCGACGGCACTCAGCGCCGGGAAAGCGCAGGACACCCAGGCCCCGCCGGTCGAGCAGGCCATCGACAAAATCTGCGCCGCCGCGAAAGCCGCCGGAAAGATTCCAGGCATCTATTGCCGGGATGCCGAAGGCGCCGTGGAAATGACAAAGCGCGGCTTCCAGTTCGTCGTGGCCGGCAATGATCACACCACGCTGCGCGCGGCCACCGTTGCGCAATTGAAGACGCTGACAGGGTGACGTACAGCGAGCGGTCGTCTCCGCGAAAGGGGATCCATACGCCCTGCACCTTCAGTAGGCCGCGGAGTATGGGTCCCGGACCTCGCTTACGGAATTTATTATCGGGCCGGCCCTTGGCCGGACCCACTGGTTCGCTCGCCCGGAACGACGTCAGAGAGTTGGTCCAACACCACGCTCACGTCTTTTTCCACCTCGGCAGCCTTCACCTCGCACACTTTGTAACCACGTTCCGTCAGATAGGCGCGCCTCTCGGCCCTGGTGTGCGCCGCGTCGCCGGTTTCCCCGGCCGGCATCAGATCAATCACGCACTTTAGGGGAAACGACACGAAATCCGTGATGTGCGGGCCGATCGGAACCTGCCGTTTGAACCCGCGGCCGGCAAAGCGACGATCGTTTACAAGCGCCTGCCACAACACGCGCTCGGCCTCGGTCGGATTCCTGCGCAGAAGTCGCGCGAGCCCCCGCACCGGGCCGCGCTCGCCCGGCACGCGGCCGCCGCCATGCTCTGCCAGAAGGTCGCGTAGTTTCTGAGCCTCCACGGGATCGAGCACGCCGCCCCGCGCCGGCCCCTTGCGACCCTGCGCGATCGCAGTGAGCACGCCGTGCAGTGTGCGAATGTCCTGCTGCGTCGGCGCCATCCGCTGGAAGATGTTGCGCAGATTGACGCTCATCGTGCCGCGTTTTTCCTCGGGACGAAAAAACTCGACCCGCTCAAGCTCGCGTTCGAGATCTGAAAAGAAAGCGTCGAGCTGCTGTTTCGGAGCAGGCGGCGATTTTTCCGGCATGGAAAACGGCAGATCGCCGCCGGTGACGCGCTTGAACCACTCGTACGCAACGATCACGACAGCCTGCGCCAGATTGAGCGACGCAAACGCCGGGTTGACCGGCAGCGTCACGATACGATCGGCCAGGGCGACTTCGTGATTTTCGAGGCCGATGCGCTCCCGTCCGAATATAATTGCGACGCTCTCTCCGCCGGCCACCCGTTGCGCCATTTCGCCGGCGGCCAACTCCGCCGAAATCACCGGCTTGGCCTGGTCGTGATTGCGCGCGGTCGTCGCCACGACGAAACTGCAGTCGCCAATCGCATCGTTGAGACTTTCGTAGAGTGTCGCGGCGTCGAGGATACGGTCGGCGCCGGCGGCCATCACCCTCGCCTTCTCGTTCGGCCATTTCTGCTGCGGCTTCACCAGGCGAAGGCGTGACAACCCGAAGTTGGCCATCGCACGCGCGGCCGCGCCGATGTTCTCGCCAAGCTGGGGCTCGACGAGCACCACGACCGGGGCCGGTGTTTCGATCCAACGCTTGGTCTTGTCAGTTCCGGCACCGGGCATTCGAACCTCACCTAGGCGCATATACCCTTCACAGCATGGTTGTGGAAAGAATGCCGCCAAATCGCGGCTTTCGTCCCGAGATTTTGGATGCTATAGGGGCCGCGCGCCGGACTTTCCTCCTGTCCGTGCGACTTTCAAAAAGGTTTTACCGGCAATGGCGAAGATCAAGGTGGCAAACCCCGTCGTCGAAATGGACGGCGACGAGATGACGCGCATTATCTGGCAGCTGATCAAAGACAAGCTGATCCATCCCTATCTCGACATCAACCTTCTCTATTACGACCTCAGCGTCCAGAAGCGCGACGAGACAGACGACCAGATCACCATCGACGCGGCGAACAAAACAAAGGAAGTCGGCGTTGCCGTGAAGTGCGCCACCATCACGCCGGACGAAGGCCGCGTGAAGGAATTCAACCTCAAGAAGATGTGGCGTTCGCCCAATGGCACGATCCGCAACATCATCGGCGGCGTAATCTTCCGCGAACCCATCATCTGCAAGAATGTGCCGCGTCTGGTGCCGGGCTGGACGCAGCCGATCGTCATCGGACGTCACGCCTACGGCGACCAGTACCGCGCGACCGACATCCGTGTGCCGGAAAAGGCAAAGCTGACGCTGAGCTACGTCGCCCCCGACGGCAAGAAGGTCGAGCACGAAGTATTCGAGTTTCCGACCTCGGGCGTGGCGCTGGCGATGTATAACCTCGACGACTCGATCCGCGATTTCGCCATGGCATCGTTCAACTATGGCCTGTCGCGCGGCTATCCTGTCTACCTTTCGACCAAGAACACGATTCTCAAGGTCTATGACGGCCGCTTCAAGGATATCTTCCAGGAAGTGTTCGACACCCAGTTCAAGGACAAGTTTGCGGCAAAGAAGCTCACCTACGAGCACCGGTTGATCGACGACATGGTCGCGGCTGCGCTCAAGTGGTCCGGCGGCTATGTCTGGGCGTGCAAGAATTACGACGGTGACGTGCAGTCCGATATCGTGGCGCAGGGCTTCGGTTCGCTTGGCCTGATGACCTCGGTACTGATGACTCCTGACGGCAAGATCGTCGAGTCGGAGGCCGCGCACGGCACGGTGACCCGCCACTACCGTGAGCATCAGAAGGGCAAAGAGACCTCGACCAACTCGATCGCGTCGATCTTCGCCTGGACACGTGGCCTCGCCCACCGCGCCAAGCTAGACAAGAATGACGCTTTGGCGAAGTTCTCAGCGACGCTCGAAAAGATCTGCGTCGATACCGTCGAGAGCGGGTTTATGACCAAGGACCTGGCGCTGCTGGTCGGCGCGGACCAGAAGTGGCTCTCCACGACCGCGTTTCTCGACAAGGTCGATGAGAACCTAAAGAAGGCCATGAGATAATTGTTATCCCGGCCGTCGGTCCCCAGAACATCCGCTAATTCGTTTCCGGCTCAGTCTCCGCCGCCGGCTCTTGCTTTGGGGCGGCTGGTCGCTTCCCGACGCGATGTTCCGCCACTTCCTTGATGCGCGCCGCAATTCGGGTGTCACGCCGCATCAACGCATGCAGATCGTGCGCGTCGAGTCCCAACAGGCTGGTGCGGGTGATCGCTGTTACCGTTGCGGTGCGACGCGTCCGCCGCAGCAGTGCAACCTCCCCGAAAAACTGGCCGGCGCCGAGGCGAACACGTTCTTTCTTTCCTTTGATCTCGATCTCGACTTCGCCGGCGGCAATGAAATACATCGAGCGTGCGGTGTCGCCGGCGCGCATGATGATTTCCCCGGGCTCAACCACCTGGGCCCTCAGCAGCTCCATGACATCCGAGATTTCGGTCGCATCAAGCTCGGCAAATAGGGGCACGCGCGAGATCATGCCCCAGGTCACGATGAAGTCGCGGCGCTGAATCTGCTCGGCAAATGCGGTGGCAATGATGCCGACCGGCAGCGCCATCAGGACCAGGCCGGCGAAGATCGTGCAGGTCGCAATGAACTTGCCGAGCGCTGTCACCGGCACTACATCGCCATAGCCGATCGTTCCGATTGTCACGATCGCCCACCAGAAAGCTTCGGGGATTGTGCCGAGCTTTGCAGGCTGCACACTTGCTTCGGCAAGGTGCATCATCGATGCCGCGACTAGCGCAATGCCGAGCGCGATAACGAGGCAGCCGAACAGCCCGCGTCGCTCTTTATACAGAACATCAAGCAGCGACCGCATCGCGGGCGAGTAGCGCGCGAACTTGAAGAAACGCACCATTCGGAAAACCAGGATCACCCGCAGCTCGCCCGGCAGGACCATGGCGAACCAGAACGGCAGCACTGCAATAAGATCGATGACGCCGGCCGGGCTCAGCACATATTTGAGCCGAGCGTGCCGTGAAGACAGATGCTGGTGCGGCCCGTGTTCGACGGCGCACCACACGCGGAGGCCATATTCGATCGTGAATACGATGAGTGACAAGAATTCGATTACGGCGAAGATGGTGGCATATCGTTCTTCGTATTTCGGGATGGATTCGAGGGAGACCGCAATCAAGTTGATTACGATCAAGGCGACGAGGAACCGATTGACCGCCTTGTTGACGCGATCACCCACGGACCCTTGTTCGAGTATTTGATAAACGCGCCGGCGCAAGCCTCTGAGGCGAATGCGTGCCATGCCGCGACGACCCCCCTGCCGAGTGTTAGCCCCCAAGCGCCGCTTCAATTGCCTTAAGCGCGTCTTCCGCCTTGGACCCATCCGGCCCGCCGGCTTGCGCCATGTCCGGGCGACCACCGCCGCCCTTGCCGCCGAGCGCTTCGGCACCCTTTTTCACCAGCTCCACCGCATTAAAGCGCTTGGTCAGATCGTCGGTGACGCCAACCACTATGCCGGCCTTGCCATCTGCGGCTGTAGCTACAATGGCAACGACGCCCGATCCGACCTGCCGCTTGCCCTCATCGGCGAGACTGCGCAGATCCTTGAGCTCGATGCCGGAAACCGCTCTCGCCAGAAGCTTGACGCCGCTGACCTGTCGTACGTCAGCGGCATCGCCGTCCGCCTTCCCGCCGGCGCCCATGGCCAGCCTCTTCTTGGCCTCGGAAAGGTCGCGTTCGAGCCTTTTGCGCTCATCCAAGAGCGTTCCGATGCGTCCAGGCATTTCTTCAAGTGGGACTTTAAGCTCCGCAGCCGCGGCTTTAACGACCTGAAGCTGTTTGTTAGCGGCCTTTCTGGCTGATTTTCCGGTCAGGGCCTCTATTCTGCGCACACCGGCAGCCACCCCGGATTCGCCGACCAGCGAAACCAGCCCGATGTCGCCGGTCCGGCGCACATGTGTTCCGCCGCACAGTTCCACCGACCAGCCCATGGTGTTGCCGCTACCCTCGCCCATTGCGACCACCCGGACTTCATCGCCATACTTCTCGCCGAAGAGAGCACGCGCGCCCGATGCGATTGCGTCATCGACCGCCATCAGGCGCGTCGTCACCGGTGCGTTCTGCAGAACGATATCGTTGGCAATGTCTTCGACCCGCTCGATTTCCTCTGCGGACATCGGTTTTGGATGCGAGAAATCGAACCTCAACCGGTCGGGTGCCACGAGCGAACCTTTCTGCGCGACGTGATCGCCGAGCACCTGGCGCAGCGCCTCGTGAAGAAGGTGCGTTGCCGAGTGATTCTGACGAATTGCGCCGCGGCGCGTGTGATCGACTTCGAGCAGCAGAGGATCGCCGACCTTGACTGATCCCTGCTCCACCTTCACGACGTGAGCGAACAGATCACCCGCTTTCTTTTGGGTTTCGGACACGGTTAGCCTGACGCCCTCGCGTCGCATTTCTCCCGTATCGCCGACCTGACCACCGCTCTCGCCATAGAAGGGCGTCTGGTTCATTACCACGGCACCGTTGTCGCCCTTCTTGAGCTCGGGCACCTCCTTGCCGTCCTTCACGAGCGCCGCAACAATGCCCTCGGCAGTCTCCGTCTCGTAGCCGAGAAATTCCGTGGCGCCGACTTTCTCGCGCAGGGCGAACCAAACGGTCTCCTGCGCCGCCTCACCCGATCCAGCCCAGGATGCCCGCGCCTTCTCGCGCTGGCGCTCCATGGCGTCGGTGAAAGAGGCGATGTCGACAGAAATCCCACGCGAGCGTAGCGCATCCTGCGTGAGATCGAGCGGAAAGCCATAGGTGTCGTAAAGCGTAAAGGCAGTGTCGCCGTCGAACATCGCACCCTTCTTGAGGCCTTTGCTCTTTTCATCAAGGATCGCAAGGCCACGTTCGAGCGTTCGCCGGAAGCGGGTCTCCTCCAGCTTGAGTGTTTCGGAGATTAGGGCTTCCGCACGCAGGAGCTCCGGATAGGCCTGGCCCATTTCGCGCGTGAGAGCGGGGACGACCTTCCACATCAGCGGCTCTTTCGCCCCGAGCAGTTCGGCATGGCGCATGGCGCGCCGCATGATGCGGCGCAGAACATAGCCGCGGCCTTCGTTCGAGGGCAGTACGCCATCGGCGATTAAGAATGCCGACGCCCGCAGGTGGTCGGCAATCACGCGATGCGAGGCCTTGTGCGGACCGCTCGGTGACACCTTGGTCAGATCGGCAATGGTCTGGATCAGCGCACGGAAAAGGTCGATGGCATAATTGTCGTGCGTGCCCTGCAGAACGGCCGCGATGCGCTCGAGCCCCATGCCCGTGTCGATCGACGGCCGTGGGAGATTGACGCGCTTGCCGCCCTCGAGCTGCTCATACTGCATGAACACGAGGTTCCAGATTTCGATAAAGCGGTCGCCTTCGGAATCGGGTGAACCGGGTGGACCGCCCGGAATCTTATCGCCGTGGTCGTAGAAGATCTCCGAGCACGGTCCGCACGGACCGGTATCCCCCATGGCCCAGAAATTGTCCGAGCCGGCAATGCGCAGGATCTTGCTGTCCGGCAGTCCGGTGATTTTCTTCCAGAGTTTGAAGGCGTCGTCATCGTCGACATAGACCGTAATCAGCAATCGATCCTTGGGGAGCGCAAAATCCTTCGTGACGAGCGTCCAGGCGAGCTCGATCGCCCGCTCCTTGAAGTAGTCGCCGAAGGAGAAGTTGCCGAGCATCTCGAAGAAAGTGTGGTGTCGCGTCGTGTATCCGACGTTGTCGAGGTCGTTGTGCTTACCACCGGCGCGAACACATTTCTGCGCGGTCACCGCCCGCGAATAAGGCCGCTTTTCCAGACCGGTAAACACGTTTTTGAATTGCACCATGCCGGCATTGGTGAACATCAGCGTCGGATCATTGCGCGGGACCAGCGCCGACGACGCGACGATCTGGTGATCGTTGCGGGCGAAAAAATCGAGGAAGCTCTTGCGGATGTCGTTGACGCCGCTCATGTCGGACCGTGCAGTTCCTTATTGGGATCGGGGCTAAATCCCCGTCCGGCTTATGTTTTCAGGCAGCTATTTAGCGGCGGGGTTGCGTTAAGTCTAGGAAGGGGCACGGCCCAATCGCAACCCGTGTCGCCGGCAGGCTGGGCCCGCCCAAAAACGCCTTCGCCCCCGTCCTCGGTGGCGGCCGCTCTACGCAGCCGGGTGCCGACGGGGGCGAACGCCTGACGCATCACACATGATACGCGTCACCAGAATGGTGCAGCGGATAACGCAGGCGCCGCCGCCTCGCCTTACTACTCCTGCTTACTGTCGGGCTATGAACGGCCCGTTTTTCCTTTGCGCTTCGAGCTTTTCACTTTCGAGGCTCTGGCCCTTGCAGCCACAGCCGTGGGTTCTTTTCTCTTGGCGCCAGCACTCCTGACTTTGCCTTTTGCAGCTCCGGCCTTTCGCGGTTTGGCGGCCTCTGGCGCTGCGATCGGCGCAACTGCTTCTGATGTTTCGACAGGATAGGTCGGCTTGGGCGGGGCAGGCAGCGGCTCTTGTAACGGTTCTTGCCGCACCTGCGCCGGCTCTTCGTTCTTGACGGTCACTCCCTTCTCACGAAGACCGGCTCCGGACGGCAGCGTCGCTACAACGCCGTCCGGCGGCCCATCATCCTTTCAAGCCTCAGCAGCCTCCTCGTCATCGCTATCCTTATCGCCCGCCTCCCCCGCCATGATCGCTTCGGCAATCAGGCCAGCATTCTGGCGTACGGCGGCTTCGATCTTGTTGGCGATGTCCGGATTTTCCTTGAGAAACTGCTTGGCGTTTTCGCGACCCTGACCGATGCGCTGGCTGTCATAGGAAAACCAGGCGCCGGATTTCTCGACGACGTTGGCCTTGACGCCAAGGTCAATCAACTCCCCTGTCTTGGACACACCCTCGCCGTACATGATGTCGAATTCAACCTGCTTGAACGGAGGTGCCAACTTGTTCTTGACCACCTTCACGCGAGTCTGGTTGCCGATCACCTCGTCGCGCTCCTTGATGGCACCGATGCGACGGATGTCGAGACGCACGGAAGCGTAGAATTTCAGCGCGTTTCCGCCCGAGGTCGTCTCGGGTGAACCGTACATGACGCCGATCTTCATGCGGATCTGGTTGATGAAAATCACCATCGTGCGCGACCGCGAGATCGAGGCCGTAAGCTTGCGCAGCGCCTGGCTCATCAGCCGGGCCTGCGAACCCGGCTGCACGTCGCCCATCTCACCTTCAAGCTCGGAGCGCGGTACGAGAGCAGCGACTGAATCGACCACCAGCACATCAATCGCGCCGGATCGCACCAGCGTGTCGGCGATTTCGAGTGCCTGCTCGCCGGCGTCCGGCTGAGAAATCAGCAGGTCATCCACATTCACACCAAGCTTACGGGCATAAATCGGATCGAGCGCATGTTCGGCGTCGACGAAGGCACAGATGCCACCCTTTTTCTGCGCTTCGGCAATGGTGTGCAGCGCAAGCGTGGTCTTGCCGGAGGATTCCGGACCGTAGATTTCAACGACCCGGCCGCGCGGCAGGCCGCCGATACCAAGGGCAATATCGAGCCCTAACGAGCCCGTGGAAATAGCTTCAATATCCATGGCCTTGTCGTTCTTGCCGAGCTTCATGACGGAGCCCTTGCCGAACTGACGCTCGATCTGGCTCAGCGCAGCTGACAGGGCTTTCGACTTGTCCATGGAAGATCCTTCAACGAGACGCAGGGCAGGCTGACTCATGATGTCGCGCTCCTTATGGCGGGGATTCGACCCCCCGACAACGCGGCCCCTGCCGCGCAGCCGGAATCGACTGAAGAAAAATACCGTACACTATTTGTTCTCTGTTCGCAATATGTTCTTTTCCAGCCTGTGAGAGAAATTCGCAGGGATGCAATCTTTGGTTTTGTCCAGCAGCCCGTCGGCGGCGTTCCGCTCGCCCGGTCTTCCGTCTCGGGTCAAACCAATGCACGGTTCAGATGTTGCGCCTCGACGACCATGCGCTTGCGGATTTATCCCATGATTGGAAAACGCGTTCAGTTTCACGACGAAACCTGGCAGGAGCTTCGGCTGCTCGCAGCCGAGAGCATGAAGTCATTCCAGGAGCTTGCCGATGAGGCCTTCAACGATCTGTTGAAGAAGCACGGTCGCCCCGCCAGCCTGAAAGAGGCCCTCCGCAAGAGCGCCGGGCAAACTGCGAAGGTCATTCCACTCAAAAGAAGGGGACGCGTGCCCAAGGACAGCCGTAAGACCTGATCCCTGGCTGCTTGCGGCTTCCTTCTTGTTTTTCGGAAACTTGGTCAGGCTTGCGCGTTGTCGGCCGGAGTCAGTACCGCAACACAATTTGCCATTTCGCATTGCAATAGATTATATATTGCATTGCAGTAATAGAGTGCCGCGGGGCTGGGGCGCTGCGGAGTGGAGCGTCATGCTGAAGTTCTTGCGTAAACTCACCGCAATCCCGGCGGTGAAGTATTCGATTATCGCGCTGACGAGCTTCCTCTGGCTGGTCGGATTTGCAGACCAACTTCCAGACGTCGAGCAGACAGCAAAATATGTTGGCATCTCGCTGTTGATGCTGGCAGTCGCCGCAACGGCCTGACCAAGAGGATGCCCGCACCTACACGCCCAGGTGCCGGTGCAATATTTCCGGTCGCGCTCTGATCTCCTGTGCCGAGCCTTCGTGCGCGATATGGCCATTATTGATGATGTAAACGCGGCTTGCCAGCGTGAGCGTCGCGGCCAAATTCTGCTCCACAAGTACGATGGTCTGTCCGGCGTCGGCGAGATCGCGGCAGGCTTTGACGAGATCGCGCACGATCACCGGCGCGAGACCTTCGAACGGCTCGTCGAGCAGGATGATCTTGGGGTCGCGAATAAGGGCGCGCGCGATCGCCAGCATCTGCTGCTCGCCGCCAGACAAATCTGTTCCGCGGCTCAGGCGGCGTTCCTTCAAGCGCGGGAACATTTCGTAAATGCGCGCGAGCGGCCAACGGTTGTCCGCCGTGAGGCCGGCCAGGATTATGTTTTCCTCGACATTGAGGCTGCCGAAGATGCGGCGCTCCTCGTGGACCAATTGCATGCCTGCCCGCGCAATGGCGTGGCTCTTTTGACCGGCAATCTCGGCGCCATCGAACATGATCGAGCCATCGCGCGGCGTCACGACGCCCATCAGACTCTTCAACGTCGTGCTCTTCCCGGCACCGTTCCGGCCGAGCAAAGCCACGACTTCATTCCGCTCGACGCGCAACGCGACGTCAAAGAGGATGTGACTGTCCCCGTAATAGGTGTTCAGGCCCTTCGCCTCGATCAAACTCATTCGGCCGCCAACACGTCGTGCACGCCGCCGAGATAGGCTTCCTGCACTCTGGTGTTGCCCTTGATTTCGTCCGGCGTTCCTTCGATCAGCACCCGGCCCTCCTGCAGAACGGTTACACGTTGTGCCAGTTCGAACAGCGAATCCATGTCGTGATCGATAATGATCATGGTACGCCCGCGGGCGATTGACTTGAGCAGCCGCACCGTCTCGACGCGCTCACCCGGACTCATACCCGCGAGCGGCTCGTCGAGCAGCAAAAGGCTTGGTGAGGTCGCGAGCGCCAGGCCCACCTCGAGCCGGCGTTTCTCGCCGTAAGCAAGATCCGATACCGGTGTGTCGGCGCGATTGACCAGATTGACCAGTTCGAGCGTGTGCTCGACCTGTTCGTCGAGGCCGCCCACGCGCTTGAGCGATTTGAACAGGTCGAGCCTGAACTTTCCGCGCAGCTCCGCCAGTGCCGCAATCGTCAGGTTCTCGCGCACCGTCAACCGATTGAAGAGCTGGTTGATCTGGTAGCTCTTGGTCAGCCCGAGTTGACAGGCGTCGGTCACGGTCTTTCCGGTGATGTCCCGGCCTTCGAACAGAATCCGGCCGGACGTCGGCGGTATTTCGCAGGTCAGCATCTTGAAGAAAGTGGTCTTGCCTGCACCGTTCGGGCCGATGATGCCGCGCAGCTCGCCGTGATTGACGGTGAAATCGATGTCGGAATTGGCGGCAAGGCCGCCATAGTGCTTGGTGAGCCCTTTGACCTGCAGGATAGCGCCGATCTTGCGGTCGGTTTCGCGATGACGGGCTGGCATGGCGGCGATCACGGGTTCACGCGCCACCTCCGCAGCGGCAGCCCGCTGCTCGTCTTCGGCAGTGATCCCCGCGACCGGCACATCCTCGACCGGCTCCACATTTCTTTTGCTTTTGGCAGCCGTGACGAGCACGAGAAGATCTTCGATCCCGCCGATCAGGCCGCGGCGCAGGAAGCAGACCAGAAGCACGAAGATAACGCCCAGTACGAGCTTCCAGGATGCGCCAAGGTTAAGCGTAGTTTGCAGGAAGTCGTGCAGATAGAGCCAGACAGTCGCCCCCACCAAAGGCCCGAACAACGTGCCGGCGCCGCCGATCGCCGTCATCATCACGAGCTGTCCGGAGGTGTCGAACATGAAGGCGTCGGGCGGCATAAAGCCTTGCATCAAGCCGAGCAGGCCGCCGGCAAAGCCGGCATAGGCCGCGGCAACGACGAAAGCCGTCAGCTTGTAACCATGAATGTTGTGGCCAACGGCGGCGGCACGCAGTGGATTATCGCGGATCGCGCGAAGCACGGCTCCAACCGGTGACCGTACGATGCGCAACGCGAGCATCGTTCCGATGA
>Ga0310810_10000431_pt1 | contig 43058 bp, 45 predicted proteins | sample NCmetagenome_FD_207641 | JGI IMG/M metagenome (GOLD analysis project Ga0310810, IMG submission 207641) | Soil microbial communities from experimental microcosm in Duke University, North Carolina, United States - NC | ecosystem: Engineered > Artificial ecosystem > Soil microcosm > Unclassified ...
GAAAAACAATGATTGTGCGGACGACTTAGCGGGGGCGCCGCTGAGGCTATTTTTTGTAGAGCTGCTTGATAAGTCCCGACGCTTCCAGTTCCTGAACCACGCTCATATCGACAAAGCTTTTAGGGTCCGCGGTTGCCGCTTTCGGCGTGCGCGGCGCCATATCGTCGAGCAGAGTTTTCACACCTTCGGCATTGGGGTAAGGCACTTCAGGAAACGCCGCGTTGTAGGCGCGGTAGGCGCGCTCCAGGCCTTCGGGATCGTTGGTTTTTAGATTTTTCGCAATGAGCGCTTTGGTCTCTTCTTTGTTCGCCTTGATGAAGTGCAGCGCCTCGGTGAATGCGCGCACGACTTTGAGAACGAACGGGCGGCGTTCCTTGACGGTTTTCTCACGGGTGACGACCGCATTCACGTGGTAGGGAATTTTCAGTGTGCCGATATCGTAGAGGTCGCGAAATCCCATTTTCTCCGCTTCTTTGACCAACGGCTCGCCGAGCAGTGTAAACTGCGTGATGTTGCGCGCCAGGGCAGCCAGCCGCTGCGGATTTTCCCCGGTGGCGATAATCTTGGTATCTTTTTCCGGATCGACGCCGAGCCGGCGCAGCGCCAGACGTAAGGTCATGTCCGAAGTCGTGCCCAGCCGATTGACGCCGCCGGTCTTACCCTTCAGCTGTTCGACTGAACTGACGTCGCCGACGGAGACGATGTGATCAATAAAGAGCGGCAGGTTGGTCGAGACCATCACCGTATCGGCTCCGGCTAAACGGGAAGTGACGAGCGTTGCCGACGGCGCGATAATGAAATCGACTTCTCCCGTGAGCAGCGCCTGGATCACGATGGTGCTCGCGCTGATCGCGATCACTTCCGCGTTCAAGCCGTTCTTCTTGAAGAAGCCCTTCTGATCGGCGACCCAGATCGGCGTGTTCGACGGCGTGCTGCCGGCCCAAGCGATGCGCATGCGCTCCTGGGCCGCGGCAGAATTTAGAAAGGCCAGGCACGCGGCGACGAAAACCGTCAATTGCAACAACCTGCGCATTATGATCTCCTCACGCTCGCGAATGGGCGAATATAGCGCCGGCGCAATTTTTCTGTCAATCGAGTGGCCTTCTGAGCAGATTCACAATGGCAAGGGTCTTGATTAAGCGAACCGCGAAAATCAGTGTGCTCGCCTTGTTCCTGTTGGTTGCTTTAGTAGAATTGCTCAAGGCCGCGGAAGCCCCGGCCGAATGGCAGCGTCTGACGGCCGCGGCCAAGAAGGAAGTCAAGGTGGTCATCGGCGCGCCGCCGGGAAACGATTTTCGCAGCGAATTGCAGGCGGCGCTGAAGAAGCGCTTCGACCTCGATAGCGAGGTCATTCAAGCTCCTGGTCCGAGTCTCATGAGCAAGATCGTCGCGGAGAAACAAGCCGGCGCGGTTTCCGTCGACGCATTTCTGGTCGGGCCATGCACGGGAAACACGCTGCTGAAAACCGATCTGTTCGAGCCCCTCGGCGCGGCGATGGTGCTGCCTGAAGTGAAAGATCCGGCCAAATGGTTCGGCGGTCATCTGTGGGCGGACACTCAAACCGGAAAAAATCTCCTGTACAGCTTCGTCGCGCAAGTGACGCCGTCGATCTACTACAACACGCAACTGGTCAAGCCGCAGGAAGTGCGAAGCTACAACGATCTTCTCGATCCAAAATGGAAGGGAAGAATTGGCCTGCGCGATCCGCGGGTACCGGGCGGCGGACTTGCGATGTGGGCGTTTCTGCTCGACATGAAAGGCGAGGAATACATCCGCAAGCTGGCGCAGCAGGAGATGTTTGTGAGCCGCAACGCGCGCCAGATCGCTGACGCGTTGGCGAAAGGAAACCTGGCTTTGACGATCGGCGTGGGCTACCGGGATTTCGATGCGTTTCTCGATGCGAATCTGCCGGTCAAACATCTGCCGACATTGAAAGAAGGCAGTTACGTCAGCGGCGGCAACGGCATCGTCGGCATTCTCAAAAACGCGCCGCATCCCAGCGCCGCCAAAGTTTTTTTCAACTGGCTCCTCAGCCGCGAGGGCCAGGAACTGCACGGCAAAACCGCGCAGCAGCCGACCCGACGCCTTGACGTTGACACGAAAGGTCTCGACGGCCTGGCGGCCAAGGACGTCATGACGCTTGAAGAGTTCAGGCGCTTTCAGAATTTTACCGAAGACAAATGCAACAATTCTTGGTTTCCCGGCGCGAAGCTGGCCGAGGCCGTTTTGAAATAGCGCTCTGAGAACAGATATCTAACCACAGAGGACCCAGAGGACGCCGGTCGTCCCAGTCGCTTCATTGCTGCACTACACCGCGCGTCTCCTATAAAAAATTTCGGTAACAATAGTTGATCGTTCTGCGCTCCTCGGTTAAACGATCTCAATGTCTTTCTTCGCGCGCTTTCGCCAGGGTATGCGGGCAGCGGTGCCGATTTGGATCGCCTTCGTGCCGTCGTCGATCGCGTGGGGCATCGCGGCCGAGCGGCGTGGCCTTTCCATAGATGAAATCCTTCTCCTCTCCGCGTGGGTTTATTCGGGGCCGGCGCAATTCGCCGTGCTCGGACCGCTGGCCGAAAATAAATCCGCACTGCAGGTTCTCGTTGCCGGATTCCTGATGAACCTTCGCTTCGTGCCCATGAGCACGGCGCTGGCGCCGTTTTTCCGCGGCGTGAAGCGCTTGCCCTTGCTTGCGTCGTCTCACGTAGTGAGCGCCAGCAGCTTCATTGTGCCCTACGTACAATTTCAAAAAGAACTCGACGCGCGCGCCGGCAAAGTTGAGACGGGCCGAGACGGTTACGGCAACCTGGCTTTTTTCCTCGGCGTCGGCTCGACCAGCTTCATCGTCTGGGTCGCCGGTAGCGGCGCCGGTTTCGGGCTGGCGCTGGGATTTCCCGCGGCCTTTGACGAAGCGTTGAAATTTATTCTGCCCGGCTATTTTGCCGGCCTACTCGTCGTGGAGATGAAAAGCCGTGGGATGGCTCTGGTCTGCTTGGGCAGTTTGCTCACTGCTCTCCCCGGCGCGCTCATGAATCCCGACTGGGGATGGCTGATCGCGGCGCTCGCCATCGCCACTCTGGTCTGGGGAACGGAACAGTGGGCATGACGCGCCTTTCAATCATACTTCTCATGGGTCTCATGGCCTTCGCGTTACGCGCCTTGCCGCAGCTGTTCTTCGCCGGCAGAAAATTTCCCGCGGCATGGGATCGCTGGCTCCGCTATGTGTCGTATTCGATGATTTGCAGCATCATCGCCGTCACGCTCTTTTTATCCGGCGCGCGTTTCGAAAGCGCGGCAGCGCCGCGCCGGGCGCTGGCGCTGGCCGTCGCCGTCATCGTCGCGCGCCGTTCGCAGAGCGCGGTGACCGGCATGATCGTTGGTGCGTTCGTAGTTTTGGCATTGACTTGGCTTTCTTGAATACATCGCGGGTTCGTTGACACCGTCAAGGCTCGGTGTTAGCTATCCATCGCTGCCGGGCGAAGGAGATGTCGATGGATTTACGAACGATTTCGAGCCGCGACCCGAGTCTCGGCGAGGAGCCGTCATGAGCCTGATCGATTGTCACGCGCATTGTTTGCCGCCGACGATACTGGATGCTCTCAGGGAATTTGCCTTAGGAAGCTATCTCGGCAAGACTCTCTTTGCCGACGAGGGATTTGCGTCGCTAGAGAAGCACCTGACTCTCATGGATCGCTTCGACGTCGAGAAGGAAGTGATCAATTACGGCAATCTTCTTCTGCCTGCGGCGCGGGCGCGCAAGCTGCCGATGGATCAGGTCGTCAAGATGGTCAACGACTACATTGCCGAGGCTTCACGCATCGCGCCAGGACGCTTTATTCCGGCGGCGGCCGTGGATCCCTACGGCGGCGACGCCGCGTTGGCGGAACTCGATCGCGCCGTCGAACGGCTGGGGCTTTTCGGCATCTCGCTTTCGACCAACATCGATGGGCGCGCGCTCGACGATCCTGTCTATGAGCCGATCTTCGAACGAGCCAAATCGTGGAGCATGCCGGTCTGGGTCCATCCCGGACAAGTTCCGCAGCCTTGGCAGCAAGCGCTCGGCCTCAACAATCGCTATCTCAACAGCGGTGTCGGTTTTCTGCTCGACGACATGCTCTGTCTGATCAAGATGATCACCGCTAACGTTTTTGACCGCTGGTGGGGCGTGAAATTCGTGTTCTGCCAGCTCGGCGGCTTTTTGCCCTTCGCTATGGGACGGTTCGATCAGCAGTTTTTCTTCGAACGGCGCGTCTACGAGCAGGAGAAAAAACCGCTACCCGACTATTTGCAGCGGCGCGTGGCTGAATACTGCAAGGCTTTCTACGTCGATACGCATACCGCCGACGCGTCGGCGATCCGCTGCGCGCTCGATTGCATGAGCGCAGACCGCATCGTGCTCGGCGGCGATTACCCGATCTCACCGCCGGAGGTCGGTCTCGGCTACACGATTCCGCAGCTCGACAAGGCGGGCTTGTCCGCTGGCGATCGCGCGAAGATCGAGCGCGGCAACGCGTCGAAGCTGCTCAATCTGCCGTAAACCTTTGCGCGAGGGTTCCGATATCGTTCTGAAGAGCCCGAGCGACGAAGAATCTCGCCTTAGATCAGAAGTCGAGATGCTTTGCCCACTCAGCATGACACAGAAGAAATTTTCTGATTTTAATATAGCCGCTAACGCAAATAGGGATCGGATCGGATTTCAAGGTGAAAGATGACTAACGACAAGCCGGCGGCACTCGTCACCGGCGCTGCCACAGGAATCGGTCGAAGCGCAGCTGTCGCGCTGGCGCGCCACGGTTACGATGTCGTTATAAACTACAGCCGCAGCGAAGACGCAGCACGAGAGACCGCTCGCCAGGCCGAAGCCGCGGGCGCCAAGACGATGCTTTATCGCGCCGACGTAAGCGATGACGCGAAAGTGCGCGCGATGCTGGACGCGACGGAGAAGGAATTGGGTCGCCTAGACGCGCTGATCAACAACGCCGGCACCACTGTGGACGTGGAGCCGAAAAATTTCGACGCTATGACCGTGGAAGACTGGAACCGAGTCTTTTCAGTCAATGTGCTCGGCGTTTTTCTAGTTACACGCGCGGCAACACCGCTGCTCAAAAAATCGCCCAACGGCTGTATCGTCAACACGTGCAGTATCGCCGGCCTGCGGCCAAGCGCGCAGCCGCTGCCTTACGCAGCGAGCAAAGCAGCGGTGGCGAATCTCACCAAAACCCTCGCCCACGCGCTCGGGCCGAAGATCCGCGTCAACGCGGTGGCGCCGGGTTGGATCGAAGGCGATTGGATGAAACGAACCCTGGCGGATAACTACCAGGGACTGATGGATCGGCGCGCCAAGTACACGCCGCTCAAGCGCTGCTGCACGGAGGACGATGTCGCCGACAGCATGCTGAGCCTGATCCTGCACAACCGATTCGTCACCGGCGAGATCATCATCGTCGACGGCGGCTTTTCGAGCACCACGTGATTTTTGGAAACCGGTCGAGGTTGGAGGATCGAGAATCGAGGATCGCCATCTTCTATCCTCTATCTTTTATTCTTCGTGATTTTCCATGTTAGACGGGGTCGTTCGTTTTCCGCCGGAGCTTGCCGCGCGGTATCGCGCGCGCGGCTATTGGGAAGACCGCCCGCTACGCGATGTTTTCGCCGAAGCTTTCACGCGCTTCCACGATCGCATCGCGGTGATCGACGGCGAGGGCTCGGTCACCTACGGTCAGCTGGATGAGCACTCCACCCGCCTGTCTTTAAATTTGCTGGACCTCGGCTTTCAGCCGCTCGACCGCGTGGTCGTTCAGCTGCCCAACGTTGCCGAATTTGTCTATCTCTATTTCGCGCTGCAGAAGATCGGCTGCATCCCGATCATGGCGCTGCCGACCCATCGTTACCGCGAAATGAGCCAGTTCGCCGAGCTATCCGGAGCAGTGGCCTGTGTGACGCCGGATCGCGCCAAGGATTTTGACTACACCGAGATGGCAGGAAGAATCCGCGCGGCAAACAAGAGAGTAAAGTTCAGCGTGGTTCTGGGCGAGACGCCGGCGGGCTTCGTTTCGTTGAAGGAACTTCTCGAGCGTTCGAGCCGCCGCTCCAAAAGCGAGCTGAAAAAAATCCGCATCGACCCGGAAGATCCAGCCGCGTTTCAACTTTCCGGTGGAACCACCGGCATTCCCAAATTGATTCCGCGCTCGCACAACGATTACCTTTACAATTCCAGATTGGCTTCGGCGGTCACCGGCGTCGGACCGGACGAAGTTTTTCTCGATGTGCTGCCGATCGCGCATAACCTGCCGCTCGCCTGCCCGGGATTGCAGGGCTATCTGCTGCACGGCGGGCGTTTCGTGATCTCATGTTCGACCCGGAGCGAAGATATTTTCGCGCTGATCGAGCGGCATCGAGTGACCCACATCGCGGTGGTGCCGGCGCTGCTGATTCGATTGATCAACGATCCGGCGATCGAAAAATTCAATCTGTCTTCGCTGCGCGTGATTCAGAGCGGCGGCCAGCGCTTGCAGCCCGAGGTGCGCTGGCGCACCAAGGAGCTGATTCCCAGCGTCACCGTGCAGGAAAATTTTGGTATGGCCGAGGGCATGCTTATGTTCGTGCGCTTCGACGACCCCGAGGAGGTGCGCATGGAAACCGTCGGCCGGCCGCTTAGTCCCGACGACGAAGTGCGTCTGGTCGACGACGACGACCGCGAGGTGACACCCGGTGAAGTAGGCGAGCTACTGGCGCGCGGACCTTACACTTTGCGCGGCTACTTCGGTGTGCCGGATTACAACGCGCGAGCGTTCACCTCGGATGGTTTTTATCGCTCCGGTGATTTGATGCGGCTGCATCCGTCGGGCAATTACATGGTCGAGGGGCGGAAGAAAGATTTGATCAACCGCGGCGGCGAAAAAATCAGCGCCGAAGAGATCGAAAATCTCATTCTCGCGCATCCCGCAGTGCAAAACGTCGCCTGTGTGCCGATGCCTGATCCCGTTCTGGGCGAGCGCATGTGCGCATTCGCGATTCTGCGCCGCGGCGCGGCCTTGAGCCTGCGCGAGCTTGCCGCGTTTCTCTTGGAACAGGAGATCGCCAAGCATAAGTTGCCCGAGCGTCTGGAAATTGTCAGCGAGTTTCCGCTCTCGCCCTTCGGCAAAGTCTCCAAGAAAGATTTGACGGAGAGAATTAGCCAGGCGCTCAAGTCTGAGGCAAAAATGTAGTCGCCAGGTTTGAACTTTCGTGCTATGTGAGCTGACGATGCAACTCACGCAGAGAAAATCCCCCTTCATCCACCTTTACTAAAGGGGGAAACAGGGGATTTTTTTTGATCGGTTTCTGAACGAGGAGCAAATAGTCACACGATAAAGGAGCGAACATCCATGTGTAGTGATTCTCGTGATCGGGTCGGTCGAGGTATAGCATGGTATTTCGTAATCGGATGGTTGATTACATGTGCTCCGATTGCAACGGCAGCCGACCGGCTCACCGGTCTTCATTCCGCCCAGGTCATGTCGCAGTCGATGCCCTGGATCGCGCAGGAAGCCGGGCTCTTCAAAAAATACGATCTGGATTTCCGACTCGTATTTATTCCGTCGTCGCCGGTGGCCACCGCGGCGACTTTGAACGGCGATGCTGAAATCGGCGTGACCGGCGCGGTCGGCAACGTGCGCGCCTTCGTGCAGGGCTTCACCGACCTGGTTTTCATCGGCGGCATGAAAAATATTCTTACGCACAGCATTCTCGGCAAACCGGACATCAAGCGTCCCGAAGATCTCAAAGGAAAAAAGGTCGGCGTCGGCCGGTTCGGCGGCAACACTCACTATTTCGTCATCCAGGCTTTGAAGCGCCTCGGCATGGACGCCAGCAAAGATATTCAAACGATCCAGACCGGTGGCGGGCCCGAAACAGTTGCGGCGCTTTTGAGCGGTAGCGTCGATGCCGCCGGCCTCGTGGCGCCGGGCGACTCGGCGGTCGCAGCGCGCGGCTTTCGCTACGTGATCAACGGGCCGGAGATGCGCATTCCCTACGGCGCCACGCAGGTCGTGACCCTGCGCTCGGTAATCAATAAGCGCGGTCCGGTGGTCGGCCGATTCATGCGTGCGATGGCCGAGGCTTCGCGCATCATCCACACCGACAAAACTTTCGTCTACAAAGTTCTTGGCAAGTATATGCGCATCACCGACACCAAGGTTCTCGACGCGGCCTATCAATCCGAGATCCCGGCTCTCGAACGGCGACTGGAAATCAGCGATGCCGCGCTGCAAGCGTCGCTCGACGAAATCGCGCCGCTCGACCCGCGCGCCAAAGCGATCAAGCCGGCGGAGATGATTGATCGGCGCTATCTGGCGGAGCTGGAGAAGAGCGGCTTGTTCGACGCGAAGTAGGCGCGCGGCGCGAGGGGTGAGTGAAGATCAGCGGTGTCATCGACATTCATCATCATTTTGTGCCGGAGAGCATTATCACCGAGGGAAAGCATCATGGTCGCGCTCTCGGTGTCGAGGTGTCGGAAGAGAACGACGGCTCGATTCGTTTCTCATTCAACGGTGGGCCGAAGTATGCGCTCCAGCAGGGGCTCACGGACGTCGAGCCGCGGTTTCGGATGATGGAGCGGGGAAAGATCGGTTTCGCTGCACTCGACCCGAGCACAAACCTGATTGGCTACGAACTCCGCGGCGAGCAAGCGGCGAGCTGGTGTGGTGTCTATAACGAGTGCGTAAATGAATTCATCCAAAAATATCCCGAGCGGTTTACGGCGATGGCTGCCGTGCCATTACAGGAGCCTGCGCGCGCGGCGCGAGTTTTAGAACACGCGGTCGCCGATCTCGGCTTTCGCGGCGCTTACATCCCGACCAACATTCATCACCGCTACTACGAGAGCGAAGATTTCGATCCGTTCTGGGCCAAAGCACAGGAGCTGGATACTCTCGTATTTATGCACCCGGAAAATCCCGCGGGCACTGAGCTGATGGGACCCTTCGGCCTTCGCCTCGTGTGCGGCAATCCCGCGGACACCACCCTGTCGCTGGGGATTCTTGTCTACAGCGGGGTGTTCGACCGTTTTCCCGATCTGAAACTCTGCGCGTGTCACGGCGGCGGTTTTTTCCCATACCATCTGACTCGTTTCGATCGTGAGTTCTTGACCGGCAAGCAAGCGACGCGGCGCGCCGACCGGCCCAATTCGCCACGCTGCAAGGCGCCGCCGAGCGCCTATTTGAAGAATCTTTACTTCGATACCTTGGTGTACGATGTCGATACCCTCGACTTCCTCCGGCGCAAGGTCGGCGCCGTTCATCTGATGCTCGGCACCGACTTCCCGTATATCCTCGGCGATTGGCAGGGCGTGGAAAAAATCGAGGCGCTGCCCTGCGGCGCTGAGGAGAAGACCGCCATTCTCGAAGCCAACGCACGAAGGGTGCTGAGACTCGCATAACTGTCATTACACATCTGCTGTCATGCTCCGGCTCTCCACTAGTCGCATCCGACCAAAAGCTCCTTTTAAGAGCTCTATCAACCTCGTCTACTGTTATCCCGCAATCGAAAATCCAAAATCTAAAATCCAAAATGATTCCGCGGGAGGTGCTTCATGTCCAGGTTTATTACGGCTCTGGTCTGCGCCCTGTTGATCCCGGTTGCGGCGCGCGCTTCGGATAAAATTAGATTGGGCTTTCCCGATCTCGCCGCGCAGTTCATTCCGCTGCCGATGGCGGAGAAAAGAGATTTTTTCAAAGAGCAAGGCTTGCAGGGCGAGTTTATCCGCATCCGGCCGGCGATTTCCTCGGCGGCGCTGGTGAGCGGCGAAATCGATTACGACATGGTGCTGGGCAACGGCATCGGCGCGGCGATTCGCGGTCTGCCGGTGAAAGTCGTCGCCTGTTTTCTTCCCGCCACGCCGATCGCGTTGATCGCGCGACCGGAGTTCAAATCCGTCCCTGACCTGAAAGGAAAAAACATCGGTCTCAACACCTTCGGCGGGACGCTCGAGTCGCTGTCGCGATTGATTGCCAAGCATTTCGGCCTCGATCCCGATCGCGACGTGAAATTTCTCGCCACCGGCACGGTGGATTCGCGCTTCGCCGCGATGAAGCAGGGACTAACCGCCGCGACCCTGGGCTCGCCGCCGATCGATTTTCTTGGCAAGAAGTTGGGCTTCGTTGTACTTGCCCGGGCCAACGAGCTTTTCAATTTTCCGGCCAGCGGTCTGGTGGCGAGTGTGAAAGCGATCAAAGAGAAGCCGGATCAGATCAAGCGCGTGATCAAGGCCGGCATCAAAGCCACCCGCTACATCCGCCAGAACCGCGAGGGCGTGTTGCCGGTGATGATGGAGTGGCTGAAGATCGACAAGGAGATTGCCGCCGTCACCTACGACTCGGTCTGGAAGGCTTTCACCGAGGACGGCAGCCTGCCCGAAAACGGTCTGCGGGTTGCCATCGAGGAAGCGAAGCGGGTCGGTAAAGTGGATCGCGACGTTCCATTCAACGAAGTCGCTGATCTTTTGCTGCTGCGGGAAGCGCAAAAAGAGTTGGGCATTGCTGCGAAATAGTCTTTTGGCGAGAAGCGGACAACTAGGGTTGTCCGTCACGCCCGCGGACGCGGGCATCCAGCTTTTGTAAAGAGGACCAACCTGGGTTCCCGCCTTCGCAAGAACGACGTTGTACAGCGGCTACTTCTTTTCCGATGCCGGCGGCCCGGCGAGATCGCGCTCGGAGAGATGCGCGACCGTCTCACCGGTTTCGACAAACGTGCGAGTGACTTCCGCGGCCGTGTAAATCCATAAAATCGCCAGCGGCGTGGTCCCGAGATTCACGAAGCGGTGCGGCTTGTTCGCCGGAACCAACGTGGTGTCGTACGGTTTGAGTCGGTGGCGCTCGCCTTCGATCTCGGCCTCGGCATCGCCCTCGAGGATCGTCACTTGCTCATCGCAGTTGTGCGAATGCATCGGCACCTTGGCGCCGACCGGAAAGCGCGTGATGCCGGTGGTCAGATGCTTTGAGCCCATTTCTTTGGTGACGAGCGGTGTCGTCCGAATGCCGTTGCCGCGATCGACCACCGGCAAAGATTCAATTCGCAAAATGTGCGTGTTTGGCATGGGACTGCCTCCTTTCTGAATCGACACATGCTCGATGTCGATGGACTAATCGAGTTGCTCCCAAACCGATTTCAACTCTTGCCCCAGAGCTTGTCGAAAAAGCCGCTCGATTTCATTTCGTCGAGGAAGCGGCGGTCGATGAGATCTTCGGCTTTGATCTTTTTGGCGCGCGGATCCACGCGCGCGACTTCGTCCAGGATCGACTGCAGCCCGTCGTTATTAAGCTCCAGGTTGTTTTCCAGAACTTTGACCTCGCCGTTATACGCGGCGTCGAGGACTTTGCGATCGGTCAAGCGGAGATATTTGCCCAGCACTTTGTAAACGAATTCCTTGTCGGTGTGGACGATCTTGCCGGCCTCGGCCATGGCGCGAAGAAACTGGCCGAGCACCTGCGGCCGTTTGGCGATGAGCGAACGCCGGGTAAAAAACACCGTGGCGGCGTAGGGCAGCTTGAGCTCCGGCCCGTAGATCACGTAATGAAGTCCGCGCGCGATGGCCTGGGCATCGGCGGGTGGATTGAGCGAAGCGGCATCGAGATTGCCGCTCAAAAGCGCGGCGAGAGTCTCCGGCGAGCCGCCAGACTGAATCAAATTCACCTCCGAAGGCTCGATACCGGCTCGACGAAGTGCCTGCACGGCAAAATAGTGCGGGTTGCTGCCGATGCGGTTGATGCCGACTTTTTTGCCTTTCAAATCGGCGGTCCGTTTGATTTCGGGCCGGCCGACGATGCTGTGGGTGAGAACGTTTTTGAAACCGGCGATAAAGACAAAATCGTTGGCGCCTTGCACGTAGGCGCGGATCGGTCCTTCGCCGCCGCCGAGGGAGACTTCCGCTTCGCCGCTCAGCATGGCCGCGGTGACCGAGGGCGACGAAGCGATGAACACGAGATCGAAGTCGAGATTGTATTTCTTGAACAAGCCGGCTTCGCGCGCGATCCAGGGCAGCGATTGGGAAAGCACGCGCGCGGAATGAATGCCGATGAGCTTGTCTGCCGCGATTAGTTGCGGCGCGATAACGAGCTGGAGAAAGCCGACGATCGCTATCAAAGTTGTTGCCAAGAGGCTGATTGATTTTCGTCGTCTCATGCTTTGTCTCCCCACAAACGTTTGAGAAAACCGCTGTCGCGTAAGTCGGTAAAGAAGCGCGGGTCGTAGAAATCTTGCGCCTTGGCCGACGCGGCCTGCGGCATGGATTTGGCGATTAAGCCGAGAATCAATTCAATGCCTTTCGGATCGACTTGCAAAGTGCGCTCGACGGCGTGCGACTCCGATTCGATCGCGTAGGCATTAATCTCGCGGTCTTCCACTTTGGTGTACTTGGCGACGACCTGCGCGGTGCCTTCGGCGTTGGTCAGAAAATAGTGCATGGCTTCGGCGTAGGCGCGCATGAATTTGCCGAGCTCTGTCTGCTTGCGCTCGACGGTGTTGCGCGCGGAGAGCAGCACGGTGGCGGCGAAAGGAATCTTCATGGCGGTGATGTCCAAGATCACCTTGAAGCCGAGCCGCTGCGCGAACAAATCATGGGGCGGGTTGGTAGTGACGGCATCGATGGTTCCCGCTTTGAGCGCGGGGACTCCCTGGCCGATGCTGCCGAGCTGAATGTAGTTCAGGTCTTTCAGGGGATCCATGTTGAAGCGCGCCAGCGAGGCTTGGGTGAACATATCCGGGTTGGAACCGACGCGATCGATGCCGAGCCGTTTGCCTTTGAGGTCCTGCACCGTGGCGATTTCCTTCTTGCCGACGATGGAACCGGTCATGCGGTTTTTTGTCTGGCCGATGATAACCAGATTCTTCGCTCCGCCGGCGATCGCCCGGATGGGCGCGAAGCCGCCGATGACGCCGACGTCGACATCGCCGGACAAAATCGACGTGGTGCCGAGCGGCCCGGAGGCGATGAATACCAGTCGCACATCCAGTCCCTGCTTCTTGAAAAATCCTACTTCCTTGGCGATCCACATGGGCGCCATCGAAACCACCGGCGCAGTGTAGAACGCGGTGAGAGTGGAGGTTTGAGCTGACGCCTGAGACGTGGCGATGGCGCCGAGGACAAGAAAAAGTACCCTCGACAGGAGCCGGCTTTTGAAAGTCGCCATAGCTTGCCTCCTTCCGTTTCACGGTCACAACTCGACGCGCTTGTTCCGCTGTCTCGACCCCAATATCCCAGGGCTGAAACAATGTCCATAAGCGGCGCAGCTCCTGACTCATTGCCGGCCCGAGATCGTGCGCTATTGTATTGACAGAAGCGGTGCCAACCACTAGTTTCGGCCCGAAGCTTGATGACAACTTTGGAGAATCCATCGTGAGCAGCGATGCAAGCCAACTCTGGCGTATCGACGTGCACCATCATGTGGTGCCGCCGCAGTACGCCGACCAATCCATGCCGATCAAGCCGCCGGACATCGACGAGCAACTCCAGTCGATGGACCGCTGGCACATTCAGACCGCGCTGACTTCGCTCACGCCGCGTGTGGTCCTGAAAAATCTTCATCGCCTGCGCCAGGTGGCGCGCGACTGCAACGAGTTTCAGGCGCGCATGGTGCGAGATCGGCCGGCGCGCTTGGGCTCTTTCGCATTACTGCCACTGCCCGAAGTGGACGGCGCGCTGGAAGAAATCGCCTACGCGCTCGACGTTTTGCGCCTGGACGGCGTCGGCCTTTTTTCCAGCGTCGCCGATCGCTATCTGGGCGACCCTGCCTTCGATCCGGTGTTCGATGAACTTCACCGGCGTAAGGCGGCGGTTTTCATTCATCCGACCCACTGCGAAGCGCCCGAGCGCACGCGCTTGTCGGCGCCGCCGTTCGTCGTCGAGTACGTCTTCGACACCACGCGCGCGGTCGTGAACCTGATCTATTCGGGAACGCTCCAGCGCTGTCCCGACATTCGCTTTATCGTTGCCCACGGCGGCGGCACGGTGCCGTTTCTCGCGCAACGAATTGCCATGATGGAAGGCCATCGCGGCGCCAAAGGCGTCACCGGGGTCATGCCGGCGCTGCGTTCGCTGTATTTTGAGACCGCAAGCACCACCTCGCGCTTCGCTTTGCGTTCGCTTCAGGAATTCGCCGATCCGGCGCGGATTCTCTGGGGTTCGGACCTGCCGTTTGTTTATGGCGCGAGGTTGGAGGAAGAAGTCGAACACTGGGAGCACTACGACGGCTTCGACGCTGACGCGCGCGCTGCAATCGAGCGGGAGAATGCGCTGGTGCTTTTCCCACGCTTTGGCGGTGAGAAATAAAAAAACCGCCAGTATTTTCACGCAGGGAGGCAAGTTGGTTATGATCGAACGGGGACGAAGGCTTCTGATGGGGTTGGTTGTGCTCGCTTGCCTGGCGGCCGGCGCGGTCTGGGGAGCGGCGGCGGAATCACCGCGTTTCCTGGTGAGCTATGGTGGCACCGCGGGCTATCAGTTGCCGCTCTGGGTCAATCGCGAGCTTGGTTTCAGCAAAAAATACGGTGTCGATCTAGAAACTATTCTGATCCAGGCCGGCTCGCCGAATATCCAGGCGCTTCTCGGCGGCAGCTTGCAACTGACCCAGACCGCGGCCTCTTCCGCGATCATCGGCGCCAATCAGGGCGCGCCCATCGTGATCGTCGCGACGATCGAAAACAAGCTGCCGATGCTGCTGATCTCGCGGCCCGAGATCAAAGAGCCGCAGCAGCTGCGCGGCAAGGTCATCGGCATCAATCGCTTCGGCGGCTCCAACGATGCGGCGGTGCTGATGGCGCTCAAGGCGTGGAAAATGGATCCCAAGGATATTTCCATGCTGCAGACCGGCGGCACTTCGGCGCGCATGGCCGCGCTGCTCAGCAAGAAAGTCGATGCCACGGTCCAGTCCTATCCGGAGATTTACCAGGCGCGCCGGCTCGGTATGAACGTGCTGGCGGATATCGGCGACTTCGGTTTTTATACCAATACCTCGAACATCGTCACGCGTTCCTATCTCCAGCAAAACCGCGCGGCGATCAAAGGCTTTCTCAAGGGGCAGATCGAAGGCATCCATTTCGTCAAAACCAACAAGGCGGGGAGCATCAAAATCCTGCGCAAGTACTTGCAGATCTCGGACAGCGAAGCGATCGAGGGCACCTACGAATTTTTCTCCAAACGCCTGCTGCGTTCACCGCGCACGGAACTCGAAGGGATCAAAAACATTCTGGCCTCGATCGGTTCGCCGCAGAAAAATCCCGCCGATTTCGTCGATATGAGTCTGCTCGAAGAAATCGAGAAAGAGGGATTTGTCCAGAAGCTGTACGGGAATTGAGACTGGAGTGTTGGAGTAGTGGAGTAGCGGTTTTCGAAAACCCAACACTCCCGTGCTCCAACACTCCATCATTCCAATCCTTTGAGGGGAGATTCGAATGGCAGCGAAAATCAGACTTTCGGTGGCGGTGGGCGATTACGAAATCATCCGCGCGCTCAAGGAAGGGGCGGTGGAAGCGGACGGCCTCGAGCTGGTCGTCTTGACCGGGCACGGACCGCGGGAGCGCCACTGGCGCATGGCGCGCAATCAGGAGTTCGATGTCTGTGAATTCAACATCGGCGGCTATCTGATGTCGCGCGATCACGGCGAGCCGCTGGCGGCGATCCCCGTATTCTTGCACCGGCGCTTTCGCCACGGCTTCGCCTTCGTTAACGTCAATTCGGGTATCAAAACGCCCAAGGATTTGATCGGCAAACGAGTCGGCGGCACCAATTTTCAGCCGGCGGGAAATATCTGGCTGCGCGGCATTCTCGAGGAGCATTACGGCGTGCCGCACCAGTCGGTCACCTGGGTGGTCGATCGGAGCGAAGACGTGCCGTTCGATCCGCCGCCGGGATTGAAAATCGAGATGATTCCTGCCGGCAAGTTCATGGACACGATGCTCGCCGAGGGCGAGATCCCGGCGATGATCAATCCCTACATTCCCGAGCCGATGACCAATGGCGACAAGCGGGTTGCGCGGCTGTTTGCCGATTACAAGACGGTAGAGCGCGAGTACTTTCGGCAGACCGGAATTTTCCCGATCATGCATGTCACCGTGATGAAGCAGGAAATCGTCGAAAAATATCCATGGGCCGCGGTCAGTCTGGTCAAAGCGTTCGAGAAGGCGAAACAGATCGCCTACAAGCGGCTCGCCAATCCGCGCATCACGCCGCTCGCGTGGGTAAGAACCGAGTACGAGGAAGAGCGTAAAATTCTCGGCCCAGATCCGTGGGTCTATGGCCTCGGCGAAGCCAACCGCAAGAACCTTGAGACGGTGATCCGTTACTGTCATCAGCAGGGTTTGATTCGGAAAGCGATGGCCATCGACGAGCTGTTCATCGACACGGATCCGGAAGACGGCGGCGACGTGGATCACGTCTGATCGATGCACACCGATTCGGCGGAGGAACTGAACATGTTTCACTCTTTGCGTCGCATCAAAATATTATTCACGGGTGTTTTCGTCAGTTTCTGGCTGTTCGCTCCCGCGGCCGGCGCGGCGGAAGCGCCACAAAAGCTCCGCGTTGCTTATGCGGCCGTCACGGCAGCGTTCTCGCTTCCATGGATCGCCAAGGAAGCGGGAATTTTTCAGCGCCACGGGCTGGACGTCGAGCTGGTTTATATCGCGGCGGGCTCGCGCGCCGTGCAGACCTTGGTCGGCGGAAGCATCGACGTGGCCTGCATCGGCGGGCCGGCGGGCGTCGATGCGAAGCTGGCGGGCGCCGATACGATCTACGTCGGGATTCCGGTGAACAAGGTCATCGTTTTCACCGTGGCGGCGCCGCAGATCCAACGGGTAGAGGATCTGCGCGGCAAGAGCATCGGCGTCACGCGCGTCGGCACGGTCACGGATTTTTTTACGCGCGTCTACTTGCGCCAGAATGGGCTGGTGCCGGACCGCGACGTCATGATTCGACAAATGGGCGGTCTGCCTGAAACCGTCGCCGGGCTCAAGGCCGGACAGATCGAAGGCGGCACCTTCGGGTTTCCCGCGGTGCTGCACGCGCGCGCCGCCGGCTTTCATGTGCTGGTGGATTACAATACCGCGGGGTACCGATATCCGCTTTCGTCGATCATCGTCACGCAAAAGCTGCTTCGCACCCGCGAGTCGGCTATCCGTGCTTTTCTCGAATCGCAGATCGAAGCGATACATCGGTTCAAGACCGATGCCAATTTCGCGATGCAAGTTGTTGGCAAATACACCAACACCACCGATCGCGCCATGCTCGACGAGACCCAGCGAGTTTACGCAGCCGCCTTCGAGCGGGTGCCCTATCCCAACGTCGAAGATATGAAGCTGGGCATCACCCAGGTCGCCGAAACCAACCCGCGCGCCAAGGGCGCCGATCCGAAAGAATTCGTGGATCCCCGGTTGCTGCGCGAGATCGAAGCGAGCGGATTCGTGAAAAAATTGTACGGTGAGCAGGGGAAGTAGGAAGATTGGAGTGATGGAGTAGTGGAGTGCTGGAGTGTTGGGTTCGAAACCATTACTCCAACATTCCAGTACTCCGGTTGGAACTTAGTCTTTCGTGAACATTCACATCGTCGGCGCCGGACCTGGCGGTTTGTTGTTTGCGCTGCTGATCAAGCGGCGCTGTCCGGCGTGGCGTGTTTGCGTGTTCGAACAAAATCCGCCGGATGCCACCTTCGGTTTTGGCGTAGTGTTTTCGCTCAACGCGCTCCAGTTTCTCGAGCGCGATGTGCCGGATTTTCACGCTTTGTTGATGCCGCATTTGGAGTCGTGGCCGATGCAGCGCATCGTCCATCGCGGCGAGCGGGTCGAGATCGACGGCAACGGCTTTTCCGCCGCCGGCCGGCTCGAACTCAATCAATTTCTTCAGAGCCTCTGCGCCGCCGCCGGTGTGGAAGTCGCGTACCGCCGCGTGGTCACCACGCTCGAAGAAGTCGACGACTGCGATTTGCTGGTCGGCGCCGACGGCGCCAACTCGATCGTGCGCCGGAGCCTCGATCGAGAGTTCGCGCCCCGGATCGATTGGCTGACCAATCGGTTTGCCTGGTACGGCACGCGGCAGATATTCGAATGCCTGAGCCTCACTTTTCGCGCCAATTCGGACGGGTTTTTTGTCGCGCATCATTATCGGCACGGCGCTACGATGAGCACGTTCGTGGTCGAGTGCGATGAGTCGACCTGGCGGCGCGCCGGGTTCGATAAGACGAATGAGGACGAGAGCCGCGCCTATTGCGAGCGCGTTTTTGCGCCGGATCTCGCCGGTCATTCGCTGATTTCCAATAAATCGATCTGGCGCCAGTTTCCCCTGCTCGCTTGCCGGCGCTGGTCGGTGGGCAAGGTGATTCTGATCGGCGACGCGCTCCGGACGGCGCACTTTTCCATCGGCTCGGGCACGCGGCTCGCGTTCGAAGACGCCATCGCACTCGACCGAGCTTTCGCCGATGCCGGATCAGACGTAATACTGGCGCTCGACCTTTTCGAGCGCGAGCGCCGGCCGATCGTCGACAAAATCATTTCCGCGGCCAACGCCAGCTCGTATTGGTACGAACGTTTGCCGGAGAAAATGCAGCTCGATCCTTGGGAACTTGCCTACGATTACATGACCCGCAGCGGTCGTATGACCGACGAGCGGTTGCACGAGCTTTCGCCACGCTTTATGACGGAATGGGAAGAAACTAAAAAGTCAAAATTAAAAAGTAAAAAGTAGAGTGCGATTTATTTCGACGTATGCCGTAGTCGTGAAAGATGACGCAGACGGAACTCGATGATCGTAGCGGTGCAAAGCCTGATGTCGGTGCAGACGATCCGGAGCCGCGCTGGCCGGCGTTTGTCGCCGTGATCGCGGTCGGCGGGCTTTACACTGCACTGCCCGACGTGCTGACGATGGGGCCGCGCTGGGCCTTCCCTTCTCTGGTGCTTGCGCTGCTGATTCCGACGGTCGTTTCACATCACGCCGGCAAGCATCATCTCAATATCCTGTTCGGCATTGCCGTCGACACGGTCCTGACCCTGGGGCTGATTATCTCCGTGATTCTTTTGATCGGCGCGCTACCGACTCACAAGGAAGCCCCGCTGGAGCTATTGCTCTCGGCAGCTTCGCTCTGGGCGACCAATATTCTGGTGTTTGCCTTGTGGTATTGGCGACTGGACGCCGGTGGTCCGCATCAGCGCGACAAGCGCGCCGGCCATGCGGAGGGCGCATTTCTGTTTCCACAGATGACCATGAGCGATCAGGCGCTCAAAGCGGCGGGGCAGGAGAACTGGTCACCAAATTTTGTCGATTATTTATTTCTCGCCTTCAACAGCAGCACGGCATTCTCGCCCACCGACGCGCCGGTGTTGGCGCCGTGGGCGAAATTGCTGATGATGCTCCAGTCGCTGCTGTCGCTGCTGATCATCGCGCTGCTGGCGGCGCGCGCGGTCAATATTCTCTAGGTCGGTGATTCGTCGGAAGGTTCACTTTTCGACTTCGAGGTGGTTCACGACGCTCTGCACGCCCCCGACATCCCAAGCTCTCTTGATCGCATCCTGACGCGCGTCCAACGAAGGCACAGGGCCGCTCAAGTAGACGGTGCCGTCTTTGGATACAACCTGCACGCGTTCGAACTGGGTCTTGTTAACGGACAACAGCCGTTCCCGCACGGTTTTTGAGAGTGCCGCGTCCTTTGGCGTTTCGGATGCAGGTATTTCGACTGTAATCGAGTCCGACGTCGTTTGGCAGCCGAAAATTGTCGGCATCAAAGATAGCGCGACGAAGAGTTTCAAAAGTTTGATGACTTTCATGGTGTTCCCGTTTCAAAGCCTGGCGATTTTCGACGCGGCTGAGAATAGCGCAGGATTTAAAAAAAGCCAGCAAATTTTTGGGATACCGATAGGGGCAGCTTCAATCGAACATGAGTTGGCGCGGCCGCCAATTTCCGGCTCGATGGGCGCGCAGGTAGTCGTCGCGCGTGAAGAACTTGATCAGCGCGATGCCGGCGATGAAGCCGCCGACGTGGGCCCAGAAAGCAACGCCGCCTTCGCCGACGCTGGACAGTCCGCTGATAAACTGGATGGCAAACCAATAGCCGAGCATGACCCAGGCCGGCATGGCGATCGAGGTAAAGATGATGATCAGCGGCACGAGGACATAAACCCTCACCCGTGGGAAAAGTATCAGATAGGCGCCCATGACGCCGCTGATCGCTCCCGAGGCTCCGACCATGGGCGTCGGCGAGGCCGGTCCGGCGAGAATCTGCCCCGTGGCCGCGGCCAAGCCGCAAACCAGGTAGAAAACGATGAAACGACCCCGACCCATCGAATCTTCGATGTTGTTGCCGAAAATCCACAGAAACCACATGTTGCCGATAATATGCATCCACGATCCGTGAAGAAACATGGATGTGAAAAGGTGCGAGACCTGCCGGCCGGGATCGGTGAGACAGGCGAGGTTATCGCCCATCGAAAATGCCGTGCCCACTGGCAGCGAGAGGGTCAGTTCACCGGGGATGAGGCCGAGTTCACAGACCGATTTTGCCAGCGCGAAGGTCGACCCGGCGCCCTGGACAAAAATCCAGACGACAAAATTCAGGGCAATGATCGCCACTGTGATAACGGCCGGCCGCTGGGTTTGGTTTTCGTCGCGGTAGGGAATCATCTGAGTATTTTGACGATCAGAAATTCCTGTTTCACAGAGAAAGCTTAGCGGTGGCGGGACTCCGGATCAAGGCTTGCCGGCTGAGAATTCACCGAGTTGACACGGCAACAGCCGCTCGGCTACCTTGAATTCGTCGGGGCGGCAGAGCGCCGCGGCATGATCCGTCAAAGGAGAGCGAAATGGCCAAGCCAGAGATAAAATCGGAATCCGACGCTTTTCGCGCGGCGTTTCACGAGCGCATGCACGCCAACCACATGTACGGCCTCTGGGAGCTGGCCAGCCAGATGACGCCGCAACCGCAGCCGAAAATGATTCCGCACCTCTGGCCGTGGGCGACCACTTCGCAGATCGCCGAAGAATCCGCTCGCGCTGTGCCCGTGGGTGACGAGCGCCGCGCCTTGCAGCTTTTCAATCCGGGCCTTCAGGGTCGCTGGGCGACGACCAACAATTTGATTGCCGCCGTGCAGATTCTTCTCCCCGGCGAAGTGGCGCGAGCGCACCGCCATACGCCCACCGCGATCCGTTTCATTATCGAAGGCAGCGGCGCGTACACCGCCGTGGACGGCGAGCGCGTCTACATGGAGCCCGGCGATTTGATTCTCACGCCGAGCTGGGCCTGGCACGACCACGGCAACGAGACCCAGGATCGTGTCGTCTGGATGGATGGGCTGGATATTCCGTTGATCGCTGCCGTGGAGGCGATGTTTTTTCAATTCTTTACCGCGCCCCAGGTGCCGGCATCGCGGCCGGTTAACGCGTCCAAAGAAATGTTCGGCCACGCGCACATCGCGCCGACCTGGATCAAGGAAAAACCGCAGTCGTCGCCTCTGTTGCTCTATCCCTGGCAGCAGGCCTGGGACGCGCTCAACGGGCTGCGCAAGCATGAAGGCAGTGCCCACGACGGTGTGCTCCTCGAATACCGTCACCCGCAGACCGGCGGTTCGGTGATGCCGACGATGGCCTGCATGATCCAGCTTCTCCGTCCCGGGGAGCATACAAAAGCGCACCGCCACACCGGTAGCGCGGTGTATCACGTCGCGCAGGGCTCCGGCGCGACGATCATCGACGGCAAGCGCTTCGAATGGCAAAAGGGCGATATCTTCGCGTTGCCGCCCTGGGCGCTGCACGAGCACGCCAACGCTTCGGTGAGCGCGGATGCCGTGCTGTTTTCGATCCAGGACCTGCCGGTGCTGAAGGCGCTCGGGCTTTACTACGAAGAAGAGCTCAAAGAGAACGGCGGGCATCAGGAAGTGAAGTCCATTTTCAAGGCTGCGTGAAAGAAAACTCTCCCCCTCTTTTCAAAGAGGGGACAACTCCCGATCCGTCATTCCCGCATGTTTTTAGCGGCAATCCAGGCGATCGAGCCCTACGTGCGGATTCTGTTTTGCGCTTTAGTGCGACAGGCCGAACGAGCTGATGTCGCCACCGGAAAAGAAAGTGCCGATGATGTTGCCGCGGGTGATCGGCAGATCGAGATGCGAGGGATGCGTCTCGTCGTGATGAATCGTGATACGCAGCGGGCGCGGGCGGCGCACGTGATTGCGCGCGAGCGCCTGCAATGAATTCAACGCCGGCTCGTCGTCGGCGCCTTTGATGCAAATCGCGATCCGCTCTCCCGTTTGAAACAGGCGCGCGGTCGCGACGATCGGGATTTTTAATTCGTAGATTTCTCCCGGTGCCAGCGGCTCGCGGCTTTCATGGGCCTGAACCGGCTCCCACGGCTCGCTGTCGTCGCGCAACTTGCGCTGCGAGGCGCGCAGCCAGCCGCGGGTCAGCTCATGCTCTTTTCCATCCCGATCGATCAGCATTAGGGTGATGAATAGCAGTGCATCCGTGTCGGTGATCGAAAGGTACAGCGTCAGAATACTCGGACCGAGCACTTCGGTGTTCTCCACCAGCAGCGGCGTCATGTAGGTGACGCTGCCATGCTCGAAGCTCGATTCGTCGAACGAGTCCGAACCTTCCGCGGGCCAGAGCTCATGCTCGCTCAGCATGCCATCCTTGTGCAGATAAAAAGTCGTCCAGCGCACCTCGCGCGGCGGCCAATCGTCCAAATTTTTCCACTCGCCGGTGGGCGGAATGAAGCAGCGGATCGGTGGCTCTTCCATCACGCCGGTGTCGACGCCCTTCAGCCAGTAGTCGAACCAGCGGAGCGACTCGTCCTGATACTGATAGAGGGGTCGATCGAGATAAACGCCGGGGCCAATCAGCATCTTTTTAGGTCCCCGCCATTTTTTCCAGGCTGAAAATGTCCCGGGCAAATGCAGACCGTAGTTGCCCCAGCAGGCGCCCAGGTAGGCGGGAATCGCGGCTTGCTCGTCGTGGGCGCTGTGCTCCCGCCAGAACGGGCCGTCGAAAGGTTGCAGAATGAAATCGACGATCAGCGCGTTGGTGCCGACGTCGGGATTTTGCAGTGCCTCGCGCAGGGTGGGTATCGCGCTGACTTCCTCGTCGCGCAGCGCCCGCGCGATCGCTTCTTTGTACGCCGCTTCGCCGTGCTCTTCCTTGTACAGGCTCCGATAGTTCGGTTTGTGCAAGCTGTTGCGCCAGTGACTGATGAAGCCGTGCGCGAGAATGCCGCCGTGATAACAACGATGGCGATAGTCGTCGGTGCCCGCGAAGGGCGCGAAGATCGCTTTGAGCGGCTTGGGCCCGCGCGCGGCGACCGCTTTTGCCAGGCGGGCGAAATAGGAGACGCCGAACATGCCGACCACGCCGTTGCTCCACGGCTGAACCGCAAGCCAGTCGATCAGATCGCAAATATCGCGGACTTCCTGCGGCCCCATCAATTGGTAGTAGCCTTCGGAGTCGCCGCTGCCGCGCACGTTGAACACCGCATGCACGTAGCCACGGCGGGCGTAAAAGGTCGAGTCACCGCTTTCCATGTAACCGCGCATGGGCGTGAAACCCACCGGCAGCATCGGCGGCGACTGCAGATTCTTATTGTAAGCGTGGGCGCCGAGAAGGACGGGAAATTTTTCTTCAGAGTCGGGGCGAAAAACATTGCCGTCCAGGTGAATGCCGTCGGGCATGCGCACTTTGATGTCGCGCTCGACGATGACGCCGTACTTGCGCTCCGAAGTGGACCATTGGCGGGTGAACATGGCTGTGACCTCCGCGACGGTTCAATTACTCCAGGCCTCGCTGGATGTCCAGCAGCGCGGAAAGATTTCTGGTTGTGCTCGAAATGATAGATGGTTAGTGCAAATTGGTAATCGAACCCGCCTTGACAGTTCGGAGTCGCCGACATAATCCTCCACGTTGAAGAGGAGATTCATGCATGCGCATCATCGATCTGCACTGCTATCCCAACACCGACCCCTGGATCAAATCGCAGGGGCCCTACGTCGAAGCGTTGGCGAAGTACTGGAACCGCGAGTGGACGTGGAAAAGCGAAGCTGAGGTCATTGAAGAATTCCATCAAGCCGGCGTCGAGGCGATGCTGGTCGCTTTCGACATCGAGTCGGTGACCGGATCTCCACCGTGCACCAACGAATACGTGGCTGCTCTGCGCGATCGCCATCCCGGCGTGATCCGCCAGGCATGGGGCGCGGTCGACCCGCTTAAGGGCGCGAAAGCGATCGAAGACGCAAAGAAGGCGATCCTGGAGCTGAAGCTTTTCGGATTTCATTTCCATCCGATCATGGGACATTTTTCCGTGAACGAGAAGAAACTCTACCCGCTGTGGGAGACGATCGACGCGCTCAAGGTACCTGTGATGATCGATGTCGGCACCACCGGCATGGGCGCCGGCATGCCCGGAGGATTAGGCGCAGTGATTCGCCACGCGCATCCGGCGGCGATCGATCAACTGGCGGCGGATTTTCCGAATCTGAACATCGTCGCGGCGCATCCCGGCTGGCCGTGGACAGAAGAAATGCTCGCAGTGGCACTGCACAAGGGAAACGTTTCCTGGGAGCTATCGGGCTGGGCGCCGAAATATTTTCCTGAAGCGCTGAAACGCGACATCAAAGGCCGGCTCAAAGACAAGATCATGTTTGGCAGCGACTATCCGAGCATTCCTTATGGGCGCATTTTCAGCGAGTGGAAGGAACTGGCTTATTCGGACGAGATCATGGAAAAGATTTTCCACGGCAACGCCGAGCGCATTCTCGGGCTGTGATCTTCAGATTGCTCGCTCGCGCACAGCGGCGGTGAGCGCGGCGTAGAAAACCAGCGGCACGGAAGAAACCAAAACCATCGCCAGCAAAATATCGCCGCTGGCGCCGATGAGTTTTCCCGCGATAAGCGGCGCGATCACTCCCGACGTGTAGTGCAGCGCCATGATGATGCCCGCGGCGGTGCCCGCGCTTCCGGCCGGGGCAGTCTCTTGCGCCAGGGCGACGACCAGGGCCGGCACTGACGCTTTGAGCACGCCAAAAACAAAAAGTCCGACGCCGATGGCAAGCGCGGATTCCAGCCAGTAAAAAACTACAAAGGCCGCAACAGCGCTGGGAACGGCGCTCGCCATGATGACGAATTTTCTGCCGAGCTTGTCGGAAAGGGAACCCAACGAGAAGGACCCGACCATGTTGGCGACGCTGAGCACGCTCATCACCCAACCGGTTTCTTGAAGGGTCAGCATCTTCGCGCCGCGCAGCGCTGTCGGTGTCCAGGCGGCGCAGCTCCAAAAGACCGATCCGCCGATACACTCCATCGCGGCGAGGAGAAGGAGCGAACGCGAAAGCGCGTCTCTGAAACCGCCGGCGCGCACGGCGCTTCGCTGTCGCTGGCTGTCGCGAACAACAGAGAGCTGCAAAAGCATGTCCGCCGCGGCGATGCATCCGACGGTGACGACCGCGGCGCGCCAGCCCCATGTTGCCGCGATGCGGCTCGCCAGTACTGCGCCAATGGCGCCGCCGATGCCGTAAGTTACCGAGATGAGGCTCGCGCCGAAACCGCGGCGATGCGGCAAGAGATCGGACATGATCGCGTAGAGCGACGGAGCGGTGAAACCATAGCCGATGCCGGTGAGTGCAAGACAGGCGAAAAACAAAACCGGCACGCCGCTCATTCCTGCGCCGCTGAAGCCAAGCGCGAGCAGGGTCAAGCCGGTGATCAGCACGCGCTTGCGTCCGAGCTTGTCGGCGAGGCGGCCGGCGATGCCGCTTGCCAAAGCGGCGACGCCCATCATCACGGAAAAAAGACTGCCGGCGGCGGTGGTGGAAAACTCGAAGGTCTGGCGGATTTCAGGCAAGGCGATGCCGAGGGTCGCCACCATCATCGACGGCATCAAGTTGGAGCACGGAACGATGCAAACGGACAGGCGATCCGTCCGTATTAAGGCTGAGTTTTGCTCCTCGATGGCTTTTCCTATTTGAGTGGGATGAACAAGTAGTGCCGCGGTTCGCTGCCAACTACCCGGGTGATGTGGCCGCGGCCGGTGGTGTCTTCGGCCAGCATTACGTCGCCGGCTCCGAAGGAGCGAATCGTGCCGTCGCCGGTTTCGATCTCGACCCGGCCGGAAAGTGTGATTACGTACTGGCGCCTGGGTGCGGGATGATAACTGCTCAAATGATTTGTCGATGCCGTGCGAAACATGACTCCGTGGGCGGGTTGAAGCGCCGATGCCTGCATGCTGCTGCCACTGGTGTTCAGCTCGACTTCGATGTCTTGGAAATGCGATTCGTGGTCCGGTCCGGTGTAAAGTCTGACAATCTTCATTGGCAATTTTCTAGGGGAATCGTTTTGGAAAAGCAAACCACGGCTCTCGCGGCGCGGTCTGTGCGGCTTTACTGACATGATGAAAATGGCCTATAAGCACTCGTAGGAAATTCTGCCGATCGGACGGAACAGGAGCATCGCCATGAGCGAAGAGATTTTGAATCAGCTTGCCGCGGATATGAATCGGCTGCTCACAGAGCCGGCAGGTAGCCGCAGAGTCGAGATCACCGATCTGACGCCGCGCGACGGGCAACAGTGCAAACTCGCCACCCGCGTGACCACCGACGATTTACTGCCGCTGTGCGCGGCCCTCGACGGCTGCGGCTTTCACGCTGTGGAAGTCTGGGGTGGCGCGACCTTCGACGTGTGCATGCGCTATTTGAGAGAAGATCCCTGGGAGCGACTTCGCCGCATCAAATCGGTCATGCCCAAAACCAAGCTGCAGATGCTTCTGCGCGGCCAGCACATCCTCGCCTATCGACCGTACACCGACAAGATCGTCTACAAGTTCGTCGAGCGCGCGATTGCCAACGGCATGAACGTGTTTCGCATCTTCGAAGCGACCAACGACTTTCGAAACATCGAGACCGCGACCAAAGCCGTGAAGGAAATGGGCGGAGAGGCGCACGTGGAAGTCAATTACACGGTGAGCCCGGTGCACACCTTGGAAAAATGGATGGAGTATGCCGAGCAGTTGGTCGAGGTCGGCGCCGACTGGCTGTCGCTCAAGGACGCCACCGGCATCATGACGCCGTTCGATTGCTACCGCATCGTCAAAGGCATCAAAGACCGGGCGAAAGGCAAACTGCCCGTGCTGCTCCACTGCCACGATATGGGCGGCACCTCGAGCATGTGCCATCTGATGGCGATCCTCGCCGGCGTCAACATGATCGACACGGTGCTTTCACCGCTCTCCTTCGGCTCCGCCCATCCGGCGACCGAAACGATGGTCGCGTCGCTGCGCGGCACGCCGTTCGACTCCGGCATCGATGTGAAGGTTCTCGAAGAGCCGACGCGGATCACGCGTGAGATCAAGGCGAAGTACGACAAATACGAGACCGGCTACACCGGCGTCAGCGCCGAGGTGTTCATTCACAAAGTTCCCGGCGGTATGATTTCCAACATGGTGGCGCAGCTCAAAGAAGCAAAGCGCCTGGATTTGATGGATGCGGCGCTCAAGGAAACGCCCAACGTGGAAAAAGATCTCGGTCATCCGCCGCTGCTCACACCGACGAGCCAGATCGTCGGTGTGCAGGCGGTGCTCAACGTGCTCGCCGGCGAACGCTACAAGATTGTGAGCCGCGAGACCAGCGACTACGTCAAAGGAAAATACGGGCGCCCGCCGGGCGCGGTCAGCAAAGATCTGGTCCAAAAAATCATGAAGGACAAAGAGCCGGATTATTCGCAACGCTCCGGGGAAATGGCCGATCCCGCCGATTGGGACAAAGCGATTAAAGACCTTGGCCCGCTGGCGAAGAGCGACGAGGATCTCCTTCTTGGCGTGCTTTTCCCGATGCAGGCGAAAGAATTTTTGACAATTCGCGAGCAGGCACAGCCGAGTTCCTGAAAGAGAAAGCTCCGCAATCTTGGCGCTAGAAATTGACAAGAGCCCATCCGGCGGACTAGACTTAGTCTAGTCATGAACAAGTTCAATATTCATCAAGCGAAAACGCAGTTTTCCCGTCTTGTGGATCTTGCCGCGAGCGGGAAAGAGATCGTTATCGCCAAATCGGGCAAGCCGGTGGCGCGGTTGATTCCCTATGCGCGAAACGCCGAAAGTCGGAAACTGGGGCAATTGCGCGGCAAGATCAAAATCAAGAAAAACTTTGATGCCGCGCTCTCTGCGCAGACGCTCGATGCGTTCGAAGGCAAAATCTAACCGGTGCGCCTGCTTCTTGATACTCATATTTTGCTGTGGGCCTTGTCCGACGATCGACGACTCGACAAGTCTGCTCGTGAACTTCTGGTGGATCCGCAACACGAAATCTTCGTTAGTGCCGCGTCGCTTTGGGAGATTGGAATAAAAGCGTCCTTAGGACGTATTGATATTGAAATGGACAATCTTGCGGCCGCCATTGATGACGCTCGTTTTGATCCTTTGCCGATCGACTTCTCGCATGCTGTGGCAGCAGGAAAGCTGCCCTTCATCCATCGAGATCCATTTGACCGCATGCTAGTGGCGCAGGCCGGTCTCGAAGAACTGCGCATCGTCACTCACGATCGGATCTTCGAACGCTATGGTCTCTATGCTCAAGGACTGTCCCCTATTCTCGTTTGATCTGGCCAGCCGAAGGAGCTGGATCGATCACGCCCATGCCCGAGCTTCCCGATGTTACCGTTTACATCGAAGCGCTCTCTGAGCGCGTCCTGAACCAGCCGATTCAAAAGATCCGTATCGGCAGCCCGTTTGTGCTGAGGTCCTTCGAGCCGCCGATCCGTGCGGCCGAAGGCAAGAAGGTTCTGGCCCTTCGCCGTCTCGGCAAGCGCATTGTCTTCGAGTTGGAAGCGAATCTATTTGTGATCGTTCACCTGATGATCGCCGGCCGATTTCACTGGAAACCGAAAGGCGCCAAGATCGCGCGGAAGTACGGCCAGGCTGCGTTCGACTTCCCCGACGGCACTTTGCTTTTGACCGAAGCGGGAACCAAGAAGCGCGCATCGATCAATCTGGTTCGTGGAGAAGGCGCACTCCGTGAACACGATCCCGGCGGTCTGGAAGTTTTCGATGCGACACTGGAAGAATTCCGCGCGGCGCTCGAGCGAGAAAATCACACGCTCAAACGCACCTTGACCGATCCGCACGTGTTCAGCGGGATCGGCAATGCTTACTCGGATGAGATCTTACACCGTGCCAAGCTTTCGCCGATCCGTCTGACCCAGCAGATGACCGACGCCGAAGTCGAGCGGCTCTTCCATGCGGCGCGAAAATCGCTGCTCGAATGGGTCGAGCGGCTGCGAAAAGAGCGTGGTACCGGTTTTCCGGAAAAAGTCACCGCCTTTCGTCCCGGCATGGCCGTGCACGGGAAATACGGCAAGCCGTGCCCTGTCTGCGGCTCGCCGGTACAGCGGATCGTACATGCGGAAAATGAGACCAACTACTGCGCGACTTGCCAGACCGGGGGAAAGCTACTGGCCGATCGTAGTTTGTCGAGACTACTGAAAGACGACTGGCCGCGGAGCTTGGAGGAGCTGGAAGAGGGGAAAACAAAAAAGCTAATAAACTAAGGCCTAGACTGCCTCCGTGGGTAAAGGTTCATTGTCGAGCTATATGGATGCTAACTCCAAAACAATTCTGATTGAAAGCGAATCAAGGTCAGGTGAATTCTACTCTGTAGACCTTCAATCAATTTCCTGTACATGCCCGTACTTTGCCAAGAAATTGGTAAATGTACCGTCGGATGATCCTCACAGACTTTGCAAGCACCTGACTCAAGCACTCTGCAAAACCGCTATTCCAAAGGTTTTTGAGCGGTATGCACAGGACATCGAATGGTTTGGAAAGCGCAATGCGGCTTTCTCGGATAAAAAGTCTATCAAGCCGGATAAAAACGTGGCTCTCCATGTAGACGAAGTGCAAACGACGTCCGTCGATAAGAAAAAGAAGTATTGCTATCTAACGGCCGTAGCTCGAGAGAAGAAAATATCCGCAGCCGTTCCTCTCGATGGCGGGTTGGTTACCTACACCCTCAATAATTTTCACGCACAATACAACACGATGACGCAAGAAAGTGTTATTCCGATAGGCTATCGGAATTTGGAACGAGCCGTCGTTTCGTGGATCGTCGATGAATATAACAAAGCAAAGAACATGACTGCCCCCATTGCAGTGAAACCGGAAATTGACTCTCAAGCGAACCCAGTTAACCTTCCGGAGGGCAGCGTTAAGACGATTTTGATGGAGAAGCGGGACGGCCCGGTTGAGCTCGGAAATGTAATTGACGATTTCGAGGACGCTGAACATTTTTTTCTCAAAGGGGAGGCTGTTAGAGAATCCATCGAAGCAATAATCAGAAAGAATCATCGAGTGATAATTTACAGAATTAACCGTTCGCGAGTGTACTCTTACGATTTGGCTCCAAATACGGAACAATCAACAGTTACCACTTCTCATGGAGATTTCACTATCACCGCTTCTTCGGCCATCTCTGATGACTTTCCACGCGCCTATAGATTTATGAAAAAGGCGGTTCTCTTCTGGCTAAGAGCTGAGCTTGATAGAATAAGGAATTTATAGCTAGGTCTTGAACATTTTCTAGCGGCCGGGTCTGAGGGCATTGATGTAGTGATATTGGGCCGTGGCTCAAACCCTCATTGATCAGAAATAAGTTTCCTGCGCCAATCGATAGAGTTTCTCGTTCACGAGGCGGATCCGGGTTTTTGAGATGTTTGCAAGCTTCCGCGCGATGCAGAATTCCTGAATTTCGTCAGCGGATAATCCGACGGGAGAAATAATTCGACCTCGAGCTAACAGCTCATCAACTCCTCGCTCCGCTTTTTGCCGCCATGCCCGCCAGGTAGTGGGGTAGCCATCGGCATCGTGGAATTCACGCTTCAAGCGTTCCCATTCGTCTTGCCGGTACCATGCCATTCCCATGATCATGGGTACGATGGAGCGTGATTCTGTTTGAGGGGCAAGTGCGGGGTTGTTGAGATAAATGCAAGAAACGAATGCATTAAGCCGAGTGCCGATAAGACAATTTTGAGTTGTGTGATAGGTATGCGCGATGCCGACAAGGCGACGCTCCTCTGGGTCGCCGCCGACAAAAGCATCTTTGCGCCAAGAGAAAACTCCCCCACCACTGACACCATGAGGAAGAGGCGGCGTTATGCGAAATCCGTCGCGAGAATAGGCATGCTTACGTTCGAACCGAATTACAATATGCATTCGCGGGTCATAGCCAAGTTTCTGATATGTTTGATCGTCAACCGCGCAACCAGCATATGAAAAAAATTCTGTTTCAATGCGATCTCCGCGAAGTCGAGTCTTGCGATATGGATAACCAGAAAAACTATAGATATCGCCCTCAGTCAATGAATCGAAAAGCGCGACATCCTCCCGTTGGAGCGGTTTTAATGTTGAAGGTAGCTCATTAAGAATCTCTCGATTTAGCCGGTAATAGGCGATATCCAACTTGTCATCAAGCCGCTTGCCTCCCGCGGCGACTGCAAGATGCGCGAAAGAACCGTGGGGCGCGATTAGTCCCTGAACACCAGGTATTAGAATTCTGCCAACTTGCTCGTAGTCGGTAACGTGAGCAGCAGTAAGAAGAAATAGCTCGCCCTGGATTTCAACAAAGACTCCGCTACCAATCTGATTGAGGTTTCCAGATGTAGGGTTTTCTATAAAAATGGGGCAGACTGATTGCTCGGAAATGGCCACCTCCATGCCTCCGAAACAGACTCGCTGTGACCACCTGTGTGCGCTAACAGATCATCGAAATAAATCCCGGCTGCGTTTTCATCCGTTCAATCCACGCTGTGATCCGCGGAAAATCATTCAGCGGAAAACCACCTTCGTCTGAGACGTGCGTGTAGGCGAAGAGGGCGATGTCGGCGATGCTGTAATCGCCGACGAGGAAATCATTCTTGGTCAGATGCTCTTCCATGACTTTCAAAGCGGCCCAGCCGCCGTCGCGCTTGGATGCGAGCAGAGCGGTTTTCTCAGGCGAGTCGGGCTTATGCTGGAGCCAGAAGCGAGACGTCGCGATAAAGGGCTCGTGGCTGTACTGTTCGAAGAACATCCACTGGAAGACTAGTCCGAACTTTTTCTGGTCGTCGGGCAGAAAATTTGTACCGCACGCTAGGTAAGCAAGGATGGCGTTGGATTCTGCGAGGATGAATCCGTTGTCGTCTAGCACCGGCGTGCGGCCGTTGGGGTTGATTTTCAGGAATTCGGCAGTGCGGCTTTCGCCTTTGAGGATATCGATCTCGACGATCTCGCACGGAATGCCGAGATGCGCCAGCAGCAGACGGACTTTGTAAGAGTTGCCGGAGTAAGCAACGTTGTACAATCTCATGCCAATAACCGTTCCAGCCGTTCCAATGGTTTCAAGTGTTCCAGCCGCTCTCAAGAATAACTGTGATATTTACTCGATCTTCCGGCAACCGATGGAACAACTGGAACGTTTGGAACTATTAAAACAGCGGTCATCGGTCAAATTTGCGGCTCCAAAATCTCCAACCCGTCGTACCGGTCCATGAGATACAGCTTTCCGTCTTTGTCGTGAAAGACGTCGTTGCTCATGACAACTTTCTGATCTTTGCCGGGGTGCGGTATGTAATATCCGACTTCCTTAGGCATATACGGATTTGAAAAATCCACGGCCCGAAGACCGCCGCCGAACCAGGTGACGTAGAGCGTGTTGCCGTAGACTTGTTCCGCCGGCTGGTGCGCGCCGAAACGGAATTGGGCCGTGGATTTGCCGTCGAAGGGCACGATGAACGTTGCGACGGGCAGCGGCAGCTCTTCCTTGGTGATGTCGACGACCCAGAGAAAAGCGTTGTGGGTTTCGTTGAGCTTTTCGCCGACTTCTTCGTCGGTGACGATCAGCCAGTCGCGCTCCATGATCGTATTCAACATCGGCAAGGTCGTGTGGGTCGGGCAAGGGTAGGGCGGACTCCAATCGAGCATGCTCACGGTTCTCGGTTTGCTCAAGTCGGAGATATCGACAATAGCGAAGCCGCCGTGCCAGTAGCTGATGTAAAGCCGGTTGTCGCGGCGAATCGGGTGATGGCAGCGGGTCGCTGTGCCATGCCACGTCGCGGTCTCGCCGCCGGCGGTCCACTGCCCTGGCATCCACCAGCGCATGACCTCTTCGGGCTTCTCGGGATTTTTCATATCCAGCATCATCGCGATGTTGCCGTTATAGCCTTCCACCGTGGGCGAGATGTAGGCGTAGCGGCCGTCGAAGGTGAAGCGATGGACGCCCTTGCCCGGCGTCTTATAAAAATAGATCTCCCGCGGTTTGGTGCGGTCGGAGATGTCGAATACTTTGAGGCCCGATTGCAACTGCTGCCCGCCCTTGTAGCGCTCGTAGTTGATCAGCATGATGTCGCCGCTGACCCGAACTTTGTGCGAATGCAGGCCTTCGGGAATTTCCAGGTGCGCGACGACCTTGGGGTGCTTGGGATCTTTGATATCGATGATAGAGGTGCCGTGCGGTGGATCCATGTGGCCGACGTAGGCGTAGCCGTTTTCAACGACGATGGAGCCGCCGCCCGGGAGATCCGTGCGGCCCAGTTGTTTGATGTTCTTGTTTACGCCGACGGGGGGAGTGCCGTTGGATGCCATAAGTCCTCCGTGAATTTATTTGTGCCGAGGGAATTCGGAAAGAGCTCTCACATCGTTCGAGATGACATTAGTTGCAATTTCTTATCTCGTCGCTTCATTCATCATTTCGCGCTTTTCAGCATTGCCAGCACTTGCTCCGTTGTACGCACCCGCGACATGCGCGGGAAAACCAGCTCCATCAGCATGTCATGGGCGCGCTGATCGTGGGACGTGCCGCAGGCGTCGCTGACAACGATCGCGTTATAGTCCAGGTCGCGCGCGGAATACAAAGTCGAAGTCACCCCGACGTCGGTAGAGCCGCCGGCAACGATGATCGTGTCGATGCCGCGAGTGCGCAGCGCCAGATCCAGATAGGTCTGAAAAAAAGCGCTCCAGCGATATTTGACGACGTAATAATCATCCGCCGACGGTTCCAGATCCGCGAGCACGTCGGAGCTTTTGTCCCCGGCGATCACGTGCATCTTGGTCTTCGTCACTTCGCCATTGGGCCACGGCGTCAATGAATTGTTCGTATCGGTAAGCAAAAGCGCGGTGGTGGCGTTGTCCGGGCGATGGTTGCCCTTGGCAAAAAAAATCGGCAGGCCGGCGGCGCGGCCCGCTTTGCCGAGTTTGACGGCATTTTGAATCCAGGGTTTCAAAGCCCGCGGCTTGCCGGGCTCCGGTTGGGCCACGTAGCCGTTCAGAATGTCGAAAAACAGCAAGGCGGTTTTCTTGGAATCGAATTGGCTGACGTTCATGTCTTTGCTCCTGTCAGGTTGTTTCTAGGTTGCCGGGTAACCTATCGGTTTGAATGTCCGATCCAGTTCCGCGAAGAACCCTCGCTGTTCGAGCATTTGAATGTAGCGATTTTCGATGAAGTCGGTCGGATTGGCATTGAGCGCCGCCGGCAGGGTTTCACCGACCTGACGCAGCACGGTCTGAATCATCGGCGGCGTGGTGTAAAATTTCTTCTGAAGAAACTGCTGCGCGTGCAGCTCATAGGCCGCGTCGACGATCGCCTTGTCTTCGACCCGGGAGACTTTTTGAATTACGCGTGTGCTGAAGTTCTTATCCACTGTCATGCGATAAACCGCTTTGGAAATTGCGCGCAGGAAGCCAAGCGTTTCGTTCTCGTGGCTTTTCAGGAATGAACGTTTGGCGGCGAAGCCCGCATGGGCGAAGGGAATTCCCAGATCTTTGAAGGCGAAAAGTTCTTTGAGGCCGAGTTTCTTTCCCTCCAGCATTCCCACATCCGTAGTGACGCCGGCATGGACTTTGGCCGTACTGACCGCCAGCACCGTTGCGTTGCCGCCCACGGTCTGGATCATTGCCACGTCCTTGTTCGCAACCAAGCCGTATTTTTCCAAAAGCAAACGCGCGGCAAAATCGGTGTTGGAACCGAAACGGCCAAACCCGATGGACTTGCCTTTGAGATCTTCGATCTTTTGGATTTCGGGCCGGGAGATCACATAGAAAATCAGAGTTGGAATCGTCGTCGCGATCATGGCGACATCGGCTCCGCGAAGATCCACGGCCACCACCGGCGCAGGGCCGACCATGGCGAAGTCGATTTCATCGGAGAGCAGAGACTGAATGACCGTGGAGCTGTTCTGAATAAATAAAGATTCGACGCGCAGCCCCGCTTCGCTGAAATAATTTGCTTCGCTGGCAATCCAAAGCGGCGCTTGGGGAAGGCCGAGACTGGGATAGGCTGCTCGGATCGATGAGCGATGATTGGCGAAAGCCGGGGCTTGGGTGAGAGCGAACAAAGCAAACCCAGCAAGGAGGATGGATACTGCTTTCATGAGTTCAGCCTTTCGGCGCGAGCGCGGCTCCTGGAATCAGAGCGAGAAGTACCGGACCAAATCTGACGGTTGATGTTTAGCGAATTTTGATTCCTTTCTTTTCTTTTTCCTCGACGACTTTCCAGCCTTCTTTCGCGTACCATTCGATTTGGCGAAACATGCCGGTCAGAATCCTCACGTCTTTTTCTTCTAAACCGCCGCGGCCGAAAATGCGCCGGAAACCGAGCAGCATGTGCTCGGGATTTTCCGAGTCGAGAAAGCCGATCTTTAGCAATGCGCCGCGCATGATGTCAAAGAGGCGCTCGACCTGTTCGGCCTCGGCGCGCTGGATCGCTGCATCTTCTCGCGGCCCCAGGGACGCGACATAAATTTCATAGAGGCAAATCACCGCGGCCTGGGCGACGTTGAGCGATGGGTATTCGGGATGGGTCGGAATCGTGATTAGCAGCTGACAATGTTCGAGGTCTTTGTTGCTAAGGCCGTGATCTTCGGGCCCGAGGAGAAGTGCGACTTTGCCGTTCTTCGCCGCGGCGACGATTTCCGGGGCGATTTCCCGCGGCGTTCGGCTGTGGCTTCGATAAAGACCGGCGCGGCAGGTGGTGCCGACAACCAGCGTGCAGTCGGCAACGGCTGCGCGAATCGATTCGTAGCATCGCGCGCTGCCCAGCACATCGCGGCCGTGCACGGCCATGGCGCGCGCCCAAAAACTTCGAGTGCGCGCTTTGCCGACAATGGCGAGTTCTCCCGCGCCGACATTTTTCATCGCGCGCGCTACCGAGCCGATATTACCCGAGCCGCGCGGCCGCACCATGACGACACGAAGATTGGTCAGCATGATATTCGTGAGGGATGAAGGGTGAGGCGTAAGGCTAAGCAGATTTTTAGGCTGCTCATTTGCAGTTCTGACCTGCGCATCATGCCTATCGTCGTTGGTTTATTTGGCGAACGCGCAAAACTTGTTTTTCTGGACCGTGGCACGGTTCTTCTCGTCGAATTCGGTTCGATAGCGGAGATCTTCGTTCATCAGTGAATTAGGGTCTTCCACATGCACGGCGCCAAAGACGTGTCCGATCTCGTGGATCAGCGCGATTTCGTCGAATTCCGGTTCGGTGTTGGGGCCGCGGTAACGAAACACTGCGGTGACCGGGACAATCACGTAATTGGCCAGACCTTGAGCGCAGTCGCCGATGCGATCGACGCGCGGTCGACCGGTAGTTAAAACCCGGCTCATACGTTCGGCGGTGAATGCGACGATCAAATCGTAGTTGCCGCTCTTCGCCGTGACCGCGAAATCCTTTTTTAGTCGGGTGAGCAACTCGGGGGTCGAGGCGATGCGCTCTTTTTCTGGCCAAGGGGAAACACTTTGACTGAGGAGTCGGATGTCGAATTCACGCTCATAGTAATCGGACGCGGCTTCGATCAGGCCACGGGCTTCGCGTTCCCAGTCCGGGTTGCGCGCGCGAAAGGAAACATCGGCGAGGATTTTGATCCGCACGACCCGCTGCTGGATGTCGGGTCCTGCGGCAGAGCACGATAGGATGAAAAACGCGCTAAGGATTGAGCAGATCGTCAGTCGGCGCGTAGTCATCGGTCAAGATCGGCACGTCTTCGGGAACCGGTCGGTCGAAATAGGCCACGGCGATGTCCTGAATCGGATCGGGAAACAGTCCTTTGTTGATCGCCGTGGCGCGCTTGACGATCTCCTTGATGTCGAGCCGTTGTTTGTCGCGGGTCGCGACCACAATGACATTCTGGATCGTATCCAGACTGACGTTGTCCGGCCGGCGCGCGGCGAAAACGTAGACCTGAGGAAAAATCTGACTTTGGGTGCGCACGAAAGCGCGGACGATCTTGCCCGACGGCCCGGTGACCGCGCTGATCAGGTTGGCGACGATGATGCCGTTGGGCGCGAGTTTTTTCTGGGCCAATTCGAAGAACTGCTTGGTGGTCAGGTGAAACGGCACGGCGTCGGTGAAGTAGGCGTCGAGCAGAATGATGTCGTACTGATTCTGCGTGCGGTTTAAGAACAGCCGGCCGTCCATCGCGTGCAGCCGCAGATTTTTGTTCTCTTTAATGTTGAAATAGTCCTTGGCGACCTTGATAACCTCGGGATCGATCTCTACCGCATCGATCTCCAGATCGGGAAATTCCTTTTGCACTTTCTTGGGTATGGAGCCGCCGCCCAGGCCGATGATCAGCATTTTTTTCGCGTCGGGCCGGAATGCGAAGCCGAGCGACGTGTAGCGTGAGTAGACCAACCGCAGTGCCGTGGGGTCCTTCAGATTCATGGCGCTCTGCAGGGTGCGGTCGAAGTACATGTAGCGCGCTTCGTCGTCCTCTTCGATGCGGATGCGGTGATAGAAAGTTTCTTTTTGCAAAAGGGTCTTTGTCCAGGCCACCGGCGGCCAAAATAAATTGAGCGATCCGAGAGCGAGAGAAACGGTGGCGACGGCCCGCGACAAGGAAACGCCCTGCAGCCGGATCAACGGTACTACAGTCAGGGACAGACATGCCAGTGTGATGCCGAGACTGTGAATGATATTGCTCACGCCGAGCACGGGGATCAAATAGAACGCCGTGAGGAGGGTGCCGAAGATGCTGCCGCAGGTGGACACGGCGTAAAGCGTGCCGGCGGTGCTGCCGACCGTGTCCAATTGAGTGGCGGCCAGGCGGATCACATAGGGCGAGATGGTGCCGAGAAAAATTCCCGGTAGAAGAAAGAGAATGCCGCAGGCGACCAGCGGATTGATCCGGTTGCCGAAATCGATGCCGGCAATCCAGTCGTTGACTCCGGGATAGATGAACGGAAGAAAGAAAATCAAGATTCCCGGAATCAGCAGCAGCAGGAGCAGTTTGCTGTAGGAGGGCTCGCGCGCCGAGAGCCAGCCGCCCCAATAGTAGCCGATGCTGAGCGCGGTCATCACGACCGAGATCAAGCTGCCCCAGACGAAGATCGAGCTGCCAAAGTTGGGCGCGAGCACGCGGCTGCCGACGATTTCCAGGGACATCAGGACTGCGCCGCTGATGAAGACAACCAGGTTGAGCAGCAGATGCACCATTTTTAATTCTCCCAGTCCCAATAATAGCCCTGCGGCACGAGGGCGACGGGTTCGAGCAGCCTGGACGAAATGCCGTCGATGAACTGCGACGGGCGCGACAGCACCATGCGCAGCGTTTTGTCGAAAACCCGGGTCGGGTAGCTCATAAAAAGATTTTGCTTGGCGCGCGTGGCTGCGACGTAGAGCAAACGGCGCTCTTCTTCGAGATCTTCCGGCGAGCTGTTGTAGAGCGACGGAAATCTTCCCTCCAAGGTCCAGATGATAAACACCGAGTGAAATTCCAGGCCCTTGGCCGAGTGAATCGTCGACAGAACCAGCGGCCCTTCGTCGGGATCGACCGCAAGGGTTCCCGCCACGCTGTCGTTGGGGGGCTCGAGCGCCATGTCGCTGAGCAGTCGTTCGAGGCTGCGATAGCGCTCGGTCATTCCCTGAAAATGCTCCAGATCGCGCAGCCGCTTGGGATGATCGTCCGGATGATTTTGTTTCAAGATCGGCACGTAATATTGCAGCAGGTACTGCATCTGCTCCGACGGCAGCTCCGCCTGTGCGGCTTCTTCGAGCACCTGCGCGAGCGTTTTGAGCTCCTGGGCGATCTTGCCCTTGGCGGAATAAGAGCGCAGACGCTCGACGGCATTGGCCCCGCCCGCGAGCCAGTTGGTGATTTTCTGCGCCGCGCCCGGGCCGATCCCTTCGAGCAACAGCAGGATGCGGTTCCAGGAAACAGCGTCCTTCGGGTTGGCCAACACGCGCATATAGGCCAGCAGATCCTTGACGTGGGCCGTCTCCATGAATTGAAAGCCGCCGCGTTTGACGAAGGGAATTTTATTGCGCGTCAGCTCGACTTCGAGATCGAAAGAGTGAAAGCTCGAGCGGAACAGCACGGCGATGTCCCAGAGCGGCACGCCCTCTTCACGCAGCTCGAGAATTTTCTGGCAGACGAACTGCGACTGCATCTGCTCGCTGCCGGCCTGAACGAGCTTGGGCCGGGCGCCGGTGTTTTTGCGGGTGAAGAGACGCTTCTCGTAGCCCTCCTTGGCGCGCTGGATGATCTCGTTGGTTAAATTCAGGATCGGCTGAGTGCTGCGATAATTTTCTTCGAGCTTGATGATGCGGGCGCCGGAAAAGTGCTTGGGAAAATCCATGATGTTGCGAAAATTGGCGCCGCGAAACGAATAGATGCTCTGGGCATCGTCGCCGACCACCGCTACATTGTCATGGGTTGCGGCGAGCAGCCGGACGATTTCCGACTGCAGGTGATTGGTGTCCTGATATTCGTCGACCATGATGAAGCGGTAGGTGTTGGAAAGCCGCTCGCGCGCTTCGGCGTGGTTGGCCAAAAGATCGCGCAGCCCGGTTAAAAGATCGTCGTAGTCGAGCAGGGACTTGCTGCGTTTGTAGTTGATGTAGCGTTGGAAAAGCTCGCTCAACTCGAAATTGACTTCGATCAGATGGGGGTACTCGAGCTCAAGCAAATCGGCCAGCGAGGTCTGCTTGTTCAGCGACATGCTGAAAATCTCACCCACCGTCTGCTTGCGCGGAAAGCGTTTTTCCTTGGTGTTGAGGCCCATCTCCGTGCGAATGAGCTGGATGACGTCTTCGCTGTCGGTGCGATCCATGATGGTGAACGACGGCGACAGACCGATGTGGCGGCCGGAAATCCGCAGCACGAGATTGGCGAAGGAATGAAAGGTTCCGCCGGCAACCTGACTGCAGCGGCTGTCGATCAGCAGGCTGGCGCGCCGCAGCATCTCTTCGGCGGCGCGGCGGGTGAACGTGAGCAACAGAATCGAACGCGGATCGACACCCTGATCGATCAGGTGCGCGACGCGATAAACCAGTGTCCGGGTCTTGCCGGTACCCGCGCCGGCAATAATCAGCAGCGGCCCCTCCATCGCGGTCGCCGCCTCATATTGGGCGGCGTTCAACTCCTTGCGATAGTCGAGCCCTGAACTGGTAGAACGGGTGGGTGCGGAATCCTTAAGAATGTACGTAGTCGTCAAGAAAACTCCAATCGTTGGGTAAATTACCTATTTTCCGATAGGCGGGCAAGGGTTGAAGCCGTGCGAGCATACGCCGTCGGCGAATTAATTTCCGTGGTGCTCGGCGCGAATCAGAAGTCGATTAAAATCAAATTTCACTTCAGTGCACAGTCCCGCACAGCGTCAGGATTACGCTGTGACACCAATCAGAGGGGTGAGCTGCGACATCCGTCGTAGGTGGTTTAGCTATCAAAGAGCGTATTTTAATCAGGACACTGCGCAGGTGATTTCATACAATCAACAGGGCTTGATTAGGCCGTCCTCCTGAAAAGCACTGCTTTTGATCGCAGTTCGGATGAGCGCTCGCCATTGGTATGGCGCTTGCGGACAACCCACTGCTGAGGCGCGTCGCTGCCGCGCATTTCTTCAGCCATAGACTTTTTATCGATACCGGGGTCCGTTTTTACGCTTACACGCTTTGCTGAAGCGGAGAAAAAGCCTTGGTTTTATATCGTCGTTCTCAGACCGGGCGAGAGTCTGGATAAAGCAAAGAAGGAGGAGCCATGGCTCGCAAAGGTAGGGTGGATACGACTCTGGGTGATTTTATCGTGGCTTTGACCGACGCCGCGGGGCACCAGCTTCACAACGATAAAATGACTTATGAGCTGGTCGCATATATCCTCACGGACTTGATCAACAGTTCCGAGGCGCGCAAGTTGCGCTGAACGAGCAAACCGAAAAACTTTCAGGAGGCCGATCATGAAAAAACGCACAAAACTGCTCTGGCTTGCGGGGGCGAGTTTGGGCCTGGCGTTATCGCTGAACGCCTGCGATAAAAAGAGCGAAGAACCGCCCGCTTCAGTCGGATCGGCTCCCGCTCCGGCTCCGGAAACTCCCGCCCCAAGTCAATCGAGCTCGCCGAGCGGGGACACCGGCGCCACCGGATCGGCGCCGCAGAAATCCAACGATGCTACCAAATCGGAGGGCTAACTTGCGCGAGCGCACAAACGGGAGCCGTTGATGCCCAACATCATCAAGGCCTCAATTCTCTTTCTATTGCTTGGCTCGACCGCCTGGGCGGCAGAGATTCGCGGCACTGTGCTCAAGGTCAAAAATGCCGAAAATCAGATCGTTCTCAAAACTGAACGCGGGGAAGAAACATTGCTGACAACCAAAGAAACCAAAGGTCTGGAGAACGCCAAAGAGGGCGCTAGGGTGCTGGTCACGTTCAGCGAAAAGGACGGCCAACCGAAGATCAGCGAGATCGCTCCGGAGAATTAATCCTTTTTGCGCGCGTCGCCCGTGCAGGCGGCGCGCTTTTGTAGTTTCAATCGGACTTGACCCGGTCGAGAAAGATTTCTCACTTCGAGCGAAGCGAGGAATCCTTCCTAAATTAACCGCCTGTTTTTTTACTTATTTTCTTTAACCGCGAAAATCAGAAACGACTGACGATCGAGAAAGTCGTTGTTCTTCTGCAACACGTAGCCCGCTTGTTCCATTTCACGTTGAATGAACTCGCTCGGCGTGTAGTGCCTCAGCAGTCCTTCGATCCAGGCGCGCCGGTCGAAATCGATGATCGCAACCCGGCCTCCCGGGTGCAGATATTTGCGCAGGTTGGTGAAATAGGCGACGCGATTGTCGAGATGATGGTAGGTATTCGAGGTGAAAACCAGGTCGACGGTGCCGGGCAGGACGGGATCATTCGGTTTCGCGACAACGGTTTCGACGATCGACGGCGCTTCTTTCTTGGCGCGCTCGGCAACGAGTGCGAGCATATCGCGGTCGACATCGACGGCGTAGACCTTGCCTTTGACCACCGCATGGGCGAGACGAAAGGTAAAGTAACCGCCGCCGGAGCCGAGATCGGCCACCGTATCGCCGGGCTTGAGGCCGAGAGCGGCGATGACTTTGTCGGGCTGCTGCCACTGATCGCGGCTGAAGCCTTCGTAGGCGCACTGCTTGAGCCGCGCGCAGCCGGCGGCGAGCAGCGCGGCCAAAAAGAAAAACTTTAGCGCGCGCGCCGTTTTGTTGGCGGTCGAGATCATCCTCTGTCCGGTGTTTTTGAAATCCTAAACTAAGCGGGTGGAGTTTCCGCCCCCACGTGCTCGAGCGCGCGCGCGACTTTCTGCCGCAGATCCACCACGTCGAAGGGCTTACCGACAAAATCAAAAGCGCCGAACTCCGAGGCTTTGGCGGCCAATTGCTGGGAGTTGACGCCGGTCAACATGATCACGGCGCACGCTGGATGAATCTCTTTGATGCGCTTCAACACCTCGATGCCGTCCGTCTTGGGCATTAAGACATCGAGCAGAACGACGGCAGGGCGGGCTTCGCGAACCTGCACGATGGCGAGATCGACGTTGTCCGCTTCTATCAGGCGGAAGGTTCGGCCGAACACCATCTTCAGGGATTCGCGCACGCCCATTTCATCGTCGACGAGCAGTAAAAGCGGCTGATCCGCGGGCATGTTTAGGCTCTCTCTTGAACGAGGCCGGTACGGTAATCTATTTTTACTCTCTCACTTACATGCGCTCCCCGCAACCACTTTTCACGACCGAAAAAATCAATGGCCGCACCGTGGGGGAGCGCGGTCACACGCTGTCCCTGCTCCAGTAACTAGGCGGGCATTTCATATTGATTGGAGCG
>Ga0310810_10000432_pt1 | contig 42996 bp, 37 predicted proteins | sample NCmetagenome_FD_207641 | JGI IMG/M metagenome (GOLD analysis project Ga0310810, IMG submission 207641) | Soil microbial communities from experimental microcosm in Duke University, North Carolina, United States - NC | ecosystem: Engineered > Artificial ecosystem > Soil microcosm > Unclassified ...
GGAGTGGTTGCCCATCATGAGCTGCAGGCCTCCGAACGTTGCATTTAACAGCAGCATCCTTGGCCTGCTTATAACCCCAACCTTGCACCGCCACAAGCCTCAACTGAGAGACTTTTTCAACAGACACAGGGGATATCGCAACTTTGCGCCTTCCGTTCGCCTTTTTTAAGGTCAATGAGTGATATGAAGATCTATCACCAACGACGGGCCGACTTTCTGCCAGGTTTTAAACGCGAGGAGAGAAACCCCGATTTAGTGGCGGTGCAGAAAATCACGGCAAGTGTCGCTTGAACTCGGTGTAGAGCGCATCAGAGTATTGCCCATGACCGGTCCAGCGAACCGTTCCGTCCGGATCGGCGAGGAGCAGGTAGGAATCACTCTCCTGGGAAACAGTGAATCCTGCAACCTGCTTCCATTGCTTTTCGTTTCGGAACAACGGAAGGAATCTGCCTTGTTCAGTTTTCGGGATGCCGCTCCGCATACCATGTAAGATCATCGGGCGGATGAAGCGTGGCGCTGACTCCAGCACTGCGATCTGATAAACAATGACCTTTCCCTCGACCACGCTCGGCTCCTTGACTAGCTTGCGTGCGAAGGAAGCGCACTGGTTGCCTCCGGCACGACTAAATCCGACAACGAGGATGGCAGATTTACCCCCGAAGTCCTCGGGAAGAGAAATGTTTTTGCCATTCAAGGATTCCGCAGTGAGCCTGGGAATCGACTGTGCGTCAATCCCGCCGCAGGTGACACCCACCAACAGGCAAAGCAGAATCTGCAAGCGAACCGTTTTCACTGAAATCCCACTCATTCCGAACGCCCATGTCTCATCCTTCTTGCGTTCCGTGCCGTCGAGTGCTCACGACGTGCCAGAGTATAGCTCAGCTTGCTTTTGTTTCGGAGGGGAGCTTTGTCGTCGATCGATAACAGGCGCTTTCAGTCGTTGACCTGACAGCCCCTCAATGAGTGATATCGCGAGTTATCAGCCAATCGTCGTGCTTTGAGCCCCGAGAACCGCGAGAGCCTGCGTTAGAAAAATGCGCACGCTTCGGTCAGGAGTCGGCATTGACAATGGCATTGGATGAGGCTAGGGTCGAGGATAGAGCGGATACTACTTGTCACTCATTCAGGTCCTCTGAGCTAGGTCAGCCCATCTGAAAGTTTCCTCTTAGATCACCCATCAACTCATGGAGGTTGACTATGTTCGTACGCAATGTTGCCATTCATCTAAAACCGAACGCCCTCGGCGAATTCACCCGGATTCTCGACAACGAAGTGCTACCCATTCTGCGAAAGCAGACTGGCTTTCGGGATGAAATCACCTTTTCCACTTCGCCGACAGGGATGGATGTGACCGCGATCAGTCTGTGGGACACTAGGAAGCAAGCGGAAGCATACAACGCCTCGGGGTACCCAGAGGTACTGAAGAGTCTGAATAAGGTGCTGGACGGCGCTCCAAAAGTGCACTCCTCGGACGTAATTAGCTCGAGTCTGCGCGAGCACGCCGGCATCACGGCATGAGCCGTTTGTCCATTGGTTCGGGGGCGGCTCCACAGCCGCCTCAGTTCCAATCATTGTGTTTTCGTCCCAACCAAATGAACAGCTCACAATTCTGGAAATGTGAGGTCTTCCTCTCAAACGGTCAATGAGTGATATGGAGATTTTGCGCCAACAATGAAGGCGCACTCCTACCTACAGGAGGAGGGATGATTCGAGCTTTCCGCCTGAAGGACTTGCTGCCAGTCTGTAATGCAACGCTCGTCTTTCGCGAGTTCGGTTTGGTCTTTAGACAGTTGGTACGTTTTTACATTCATCACATGGATATCCGCAAAAATCTTCAGCGACGCCGCCGTTAGATTATCAGGTAGAATCGGTCACTTCTTGTGGTTCTCAACGGACTTACGCCAGCACTGACTGGTACTCTTCGTAGGCACCTTTGAAGTCGGTGAGTTGATGATCACCCTCAAAGTGCCAGATTCTCGTGGCTACTTCGTCTATCAAGTCTTCATCGTGCGTAACCAGCAGGACGGTACCCTGATAGCGCTGCAGAGCGATGTTGAGGGCATTGATGGACTCGAGATCCAGGTGGTTTGTGGGTTCATCGAGTACGAGCACGTTCGGCTTCTGTAGCATCAGCTTACAAAAGAGAAGCCGGCTGGCCTCTCCACCAGAGAGGACGTCGGTACGCTTGTCGGCGTCATCGCGGGGGAAGAGCATTTGTCCGAGTAAGCCCCGGATCTCTTCGTGCGCGGCCGAAGGATCCCATTGATGGAGCCATTCAAATACTGATTTTCCGGGCTCGATTAAGGCTTTATGGTCCTGGGCAAAGAAGCCGACCGCGGCCTCGTGCCCCCAGATGACTTTACCTTCGTCGAGGAATGCTCCATCGTAGCCGCTGGTTTTGCGCAGTTCGGCATTCGTGACTGTAGGAGAACTCGACAACAGAGCATTGACTAGAGTTGTTTTGCCCGCGCCGTTGCGTCCCATGAGGACGACTTTCTCACCTCGCGCGACGCTGGCGGTGAAGTTGCGTATCACCGGAGGGGCGCCATACCTCTTGCTCACGCCCTCCACTTCCAAGATGTGCTTTCCCGAGGGACGCTTCTGTTCGAATTTGAGATACGGACGTTGGATGTTCGACCTTGCCAGCTCCGTAACCTGCAACCGCTCTACTTCCTTGCGGCGGGATTGCACCTGGCTAGAGCGTGTGCCGGCCGAAAAACGCGCGATGAAATCATTCAGCTGCGCAATCTTTTTTTCTCGTTGCGCATTCTGGCTCTCGATCTGCGATCGCCCCTGGGTTTTAGCGACGACCATGTCGTCATAGGTGCCGGTGTAAGTGATGATGGTCTCGTAGTCGATGTCGGCTATGTGGGTGCAGACCCGGTTCAAAAAGTGCCGGTCGTGCGAGATGACGATCAACACTCCTTCAAATTGATTCAAAAACCCCTGCAACCAGTGGATCGAATCCAGGTCCAAATGGTTGGTAGGTTCGTCGAGCAGCAGCGCCAACGGATGTCCAAAAAGCGCCTGGGCCAGAAGCACGCGAACTTTCTGGCCACCGGGCAACTCGGCCATCTTGCGCTCGTGCAACTCGTCAGGAATATCAAGGCCTCGCAGCAGGACCGCCGCGTCGGTCTCGGCGGTGTAACCGTCCTCTTCGCCGACGATGCCTTCCAGTTCGCCCAGCCGCATGCCATCGGCGTCGGTCATTTCGGTCTTCGAGTAAAGCTGATCGCGCTCTTCCAGTGCCGCCCACAATCGCTTGTTGCCCATGATGACGGTATCGATCACCCGGTACTGGTCGAACGCAAACTGGTCCTGGCTAAGGATGCCGAGCTTCTTCGGGCGCACGACCGTGCCTTTCTGCGGCTCGAGTTCGCCGGAAAGAAGCTTCATGAAGGTAGACTTGCCGGCACCGTTCGGCCCAGTTAGGCCATAACGCTTGCCCGGCGCAAAGCCGGTGGAGACTTCGTCAAACAGAATTTTGGCGCCGTAGCGCATCGACACATTACTGACTGAAATCATGATGTTTTAAGGGAACTGCTGGGCAGGATCTCGAATATCCTTCAATGCGAAAACGCAGCTGTTACCTCTAAGAATATCACGGTGCTTCCTCGTGTTTGCAACAATTGAGCTTGGCGCAAGTAGAATCACCATGAATCGTGTCGGAGGGAACTATGAAAGCCACTATTGCCGCCCTGGTGCTCTCGATCTTAGTGATCTCAGCCAGCGCCATCAGCCAGACTCGTACCACCGCTCAATCCATTCGTGGGCATTTTTCTTCGATCAATCAGAGAGTCCTGGAGATGGCTAAGGACTTCCCGGAGGATAAGTACGATTACAAGCTCAAGTCGGAGATGCGGTCGTTCGGCGCAGTGATCGTACACATTGCCAGCGGGAATGTGTATGCCGCGAAGGCGGCCAAGGGCGAGAATGTCAACTGGGACGAGCTTGATCCCAAAGACTACAGGACCAAAGCGCAGGTCGTGTCGCTCATGGAAAAATCGATTCGTGACGCAGAGGCGACGTTAAAGAGTCTTCCTGACGATTCGTTCGCGAAGACGGTTGAGCCGTGGATCAGCGTCACCGAGCATTCCGCGGAACACTATGGCTTGTTGGTAGCGTACTATCGGGCGAATGGGCTGGTACCGCCCCAATCGCGGCCTAAGAAGTAGGTCTTTCCGGAGAAACCCGTATAACACTGATTGGCTCCTTCTCACGGCAAAGAAATAGCTCAAACTTGTGGTAAGGCCTGGTTACGACATTTATCGTGCAGGCTGGTGCACGACCTGCAAGAATGCTTTAGTCGTGTTCGAAGAGATTCCACCTCGGAGAGCGCCCCGTAGCCAGCGGTTTTACATCTTTAATTTTGCGTTCGTCTCTGCATTGTTCCCGGTATTGTTGGCAATCACGTGGCCTCTGTGGCCGCATCCCCTGTCTCACGAAGGCAGGTTGGTTTTAGGCGGTTTTGCCTTCTTTTCATTGCTTTCTGGAACGTTACTACTGAATGCAAAGTCCGTCACGCCGAGGGATAACCAAGAGCGCCTTTGGTATCTACTCTCGGCCGCGATCCTAGTTCCACGAAACTTCGCTATTTTCAGCTTGGTCCTCCGATAGATTCCCGTTGGCCAACTGTCGAGTCATGCAAGCCGCCTGTCTCATCGCCTTGTCAATCTCATCATGTGCTGACTGCTGCAAAATCTCCAATATCACTCGTTGACCGTGTGCCGTTGGTTTTGCCCGTCAATCGAGTGTTCAGACTACGGACGCGGGAGGGCCTTCCATGTGGTAGCCTCCTTATCCATGTTCTTGGGACTCTTGCTTGTTGCAGCCGCCGCACTACCACGACCATGCACTTCCACTGCGTTAGATTGCACGGAATGGATAAAACCTGCGGGTCAATCGTTGCGCATACTGGTTTACCGGACCCACCCCTTCGAGACGCGAAATGAACACATCACACGCGCATTTGTTTTTGTGCACGGAATTCTTCGTGACGCTGACAATCACTTCCGTACTGCACTGGCTGCCGCTTTCCTTGCCGACACATTGGATCACACCATCATCGTCGCGCCGCGTTTCGCGTCGAATAGCAGCGTACACGGGAACGAAGTTGGAGATTGTCGCGACACACTCGGTCCTGACGAGGCAAATTGGATCTGCGAAAACCAGAGAGCGGACGCTTGGCGTTCGGGCGGTGCAGAAATTGGTGGCAAGCTCAGCTCATTTGATTTTATGGATGAAATTCTCCGCCGACTGGGGCGAAACGACGTTTTTCCCAACTTGAAGGCGATTGTTGTGGCCGGGCATTCCGCTGGCGGCCAATTCGTAATCCGTTACGAGATGCTGAACCAAATCCACGATAAGCTCGGCATTCCGATTTCATATGTCGTGGCGAATCCTTCATCGTATGCCTATGTAGACGGCCTCCGACCCACCGCCAGCGCGTTCTCTGCGACGGTCTCCGCACCGGGAACGCCTGCGTCGGATTCCGCAAATTCACCGCCGGCGTTCGTATCGTACGCCGACGCGAAGAACTGCACTCAATACGACACGTGGCCGTATGGACTGCATGGTCGAACTGGGTATTCTGCCGTTCTTACGAATGAGCAAATCACGCGACAACTCGTGGATCGGCCTGTTACATACTTGCTGGGTGAGGCGGATGTGCTGCCGCTTGGAGTCTTTGATACATCCTGCCCGGCGGTGGCACAGGGCCCTACCCGCTTGGCACGAGGAATTGGCTTCCACAAATACGTGAACGAAAGCCTGCATGGGCATCACGCCTTGATCGTTGTGCCTTTCTGCAGTCACAGCCAACGTTGCATGTTCACTTCTGACGCGGCATTGCCGGTTATCTTTCCCAAATGAACCCCTTTCCTTGCTCTGGGCTGCCAGAGTGACTGCCGCTGAGACGGGTGCGGGACCCACTGATGACTCGAGAGTTGTCCGCAAACCGGAACGCTGCAGCAGGTCAGTTGGCGTAACATCTCCCTATCACTCATTGAGGGAGGCGGACGACCACAGCCGAGATCGCCAATTCATTTTCGTCCTCAATTAACCAAAACGGCGTTGTTTCCTGAACTGGGATCATGATTGCTTGGGCCCGTGCGGAGAGAAGCGATCTTCTGATTTGGCGGCTTCCGCATGACCAGGGCTTTGGCCTTGTAGGCTTCCACCAGCGACCGGGCTAGTTTGGATAGTTTCGGCTTTGATGCGCGGAATTTTCTTCCTGACATAGATCACGAACTTAGATGCGGTTAGAGGAAAAGCGGCGATTCTCGAACCCCTAGCCCCGCCATTAACGACCCCACATCACTCATTGACTTGGAGAAGGCGATCCTTTGAAGCGCCCGGCTTCAAAATCGAGAAGCTTTTCATGCAGTTTTGACAATGAAAGCAAAGAGTAGCTGTCAGACTGGCGCGGTACATCTCCATATCACCTATGAAGAGACTTTTTCGTCCCGCGAGCGTTCGGTGATTAGTCGGCAATTCGGGCGAGGCCCTTTGCTACCAGCCTCATCAACTTAGGAGTGCTATAGCCGAAGATCAGGATCACACCTGTAATCACAATGCCGCCCTTATACGTGTTGGCTAGCCCGATTCGGTGAAGAAGGAACTTCATGTGGCTACAAAAGCCCTCATTCCGGAAAACCTCCTCGACTAACTGGCCTTTGCTTCGCCTGCGCCGGGATTGAACGATCGCACGGCATCTTGTGTCGAGGCGAAAGTCTCGAAAACTGTCATCAGCTTGGTTACGCCCAGAACATCAACGAGACGGGGCTTGAGGTTTGCCAGTTTGATGTTCCCTCCTGCTTTCTTTGCCGAGATGAGCAGTCCGACCAGAACACCCAGCCCGATGCTGTCGATGTAAGACACTCCTCCGAGATCAAGTACGATTTGGTTGCATTCGGTCAACACCTCTCTAACCTTATTGCCCAAGTTGGCAGACTCGTCACCAAGCACGATTCGACCATTGCACTCAACGATCCTAGTATCGGAAACGGAATGCGTAGTCATTTGGAACGCCATGTTGAACCTCCGAGGCATTTTGAATTGCAAGTCGTACGTGGGGGCAATTGACGATTATCGCCATATCGCTCATAAACCCGGTTTGAGGGGAAGAAATGACGCACACTTGCGTTATCGCCTGGTCACTTGCCTTGAGTAAATCTGAAGCGTACCGGTCGAGCGACTACTTTCCATGCATGCCAACCATTGTAGACCCAATTTCCCCACGCTAGCAAAAGGACGAGCGTGATAAAGATCAATAAGGTCGTCAGATCCATATCAGATCCATAAGCGTCCGCCTTGTTCCTGGTGGCTAACATGCTAAAGAAAGAGAGGATGGGAATCTGTGCAATTTTGGACATGTCGGGCGGGAAGCGCCGCGGGGCAGAAATCAATTGCAATTTCGCTTCCCGAACAGTGCTTAGGCTAATCGCTAGACCCGTGCGCAGCGTTTTTGAGATTGAGCAGTTTGAGAAGCAAGCACGAGGGGGAGTGCGTTCAGCGTTGAGTCGCCCACCGAAGGTCAATGAGTGATATGGTCTCCATATCACCCAAGATTCCAATTCGGGGCGAAACAAAAGCATTAAGATTGTCAATCGACCGCATTGCAACAACTGCGGCGTTGTCCGGCATCCAAGCCCACGTGACAATTTTTGAGGAGAAATACAAGGTGATTGATGTTGAGAGTCACTGCCTGACCATCCGCGGCGTGCTAAGCGGCAACATCCTTCGGATCAACACCGATTCTGAGCTTTGCCTTGATGGAGCTGAGTTTGCGGTGGGAAATCTGATTTTGTTGAGTGACCCTTCTGCCGCTCCTCCAAACTGAAGAAGAGTCTGTGCGCGCGCTCTCTAAAGATCTACTCATAGCTGGTGAAAAATCTCCATATCACTCATAGCGCAGGAATGCACTAGAATTCCGTAATGGAACCGCTGGCCGAGCGTAATCGGTTCTTCCTCGGAACTGACGTTGTAGGGTATTTCGATGGTGAACTGCCTTCATCACCCGGTCTGTGCCCGTACATGCCTTTTCGCGGATTGGTACATCTTCGCCTCGTCCAAGCGTTGGCCTCGTCAGGCCCACAGCACTGCTATTACATTGCCGAAGGCGAACCGCGTTACTTCGTCGTAGAGCGCATACCGAGCCTGCACGTCTTGCAGGTATCTGCATAGTTGACGATAAATCTCCATATCACTCATTGACGTCAACCCCGCCATCGAGAGGACTATTACCGCAACATTAAAAAAGCAATTTTCGGTATTCAATGAGTCGCATACCAAAAAATCGCGTGATCCTACCGGTACGTCGATAGCCGCTCTTTTCGTAAAAACGCATAGCTCTGTCGAGTGGTTCGGTGGTATCGAGCGTGACAAAAGAGCATCCCGAGGCACGAAGTTCCTGCTCCGCACGTTCGAGAAGTTGCGTGGCAACAGAAGATCCCTGCCAATCCGGCTTCACCGCCATTCCGCGCAAGTGCCCTTCTCCGTGATCCAGAACTCTGCATGCTATAGTTCCGCATACCTGTTGGCTCCCATCCTCAGCCACGAAGACAGTCATTTCTCGCATCCGCTTGCGAATAGTTTGGTCAGTTAGAACCGTGTCCAAGAACGCGTCAGGTGTATAGCGGTCCCGGTAGCCCGCAAACGCGGTCGCAAGGCAGTTAAGAATTCCGGAGCAGTCAGCAGAGGTTGCCGGTCGAATGATCGCGGAAAGATTGTCGGAGTGCATCACCGAAAACGTTATCGCCTAGCCGTGAATGGAGTCCAGTTTCTCAGAACCTGATTGCGACAGTTTGAGGACCAAGGGCCCAGAGCTCAAATCCTATACGACGGCGGCTTGATACCTTTATCCCGAAGGTAGATCTCTGCCTGACCGCGATGGTGGGCGACGTGAATGTACATGGCAAGCAGGATTTCGCGTCCGACGAGGCGTCCGTCGGGAGAGTTATGGAGAGAGTTCAGTTGCTCATCGGTAAGGTTGGGGACTATTGCGGAGCAGTAGTCGAAGGAATCGCTCAGGAACTTAACTATGGCGTCCTTGTCGGTAGGGGAAGGCAGGTTCGGAGGGGAAGAATCTTTGAGGCTGGCACAGAACTGATAGTTGGTGGTCGCGATGTGCGAAATCAATTGGCCGAAGCCCATGGATTCGGGGTGAGGACGAAAGCCGTAAAACTCAGGAGGCATAGCCTGTGCAACCTCGACGGATAGTCCACTGAGAGGCCCAAAGTGCTTGGCGTATTCTCCGGCATTCGCCGCTGCGGCGTTCACGGCCACGGTCGAAAGGGACAGCAGAACGACAGCACCAACGGAACGAAATGTCATAGCACGTCCTTAGGGTGGACCACACTTGCCGAAAAAGATTGTGACGATCTCCAAGCTCGTGGGTTAGCAGAATTCCGCTCAATACAGGTCGCGGCGAGCGAGATCTTGGCGATAAATCTCCATATCACTCATTGTGGGCGGCACTGGCAAACGCCCACTCATCGGTGGATTACTTTACGGTAGCGACACAACAGCCAGGGCCACTGGGTCAGACAGTGGATAGGGCGAAGCCTGTTTCCAAAAGTTAGGCGTAATCCTCCATGCGTGCACTCCTCCGTTTTCGGCGGCGTACAGATGGTTGTGTGTATCCCAGGCTAGGTCGTAATTCGTCCAAGCCAGCCGCTTCGTGTAGGGCGTGATCGGATTGCTTCCATTGAAGTGAAAGACCTGCAACCCGTTCGGCCCGCCAACTGCCAGGAGGTTTCCAGCAGGCGACGCCGACATTCGGGCAGGATAAGTGCCGGAAGTCGTCGCGGTCGTGTTGTTTGTCGTAAGGTTTCCAGAACTGTCGGCCGTGTAGGCTGCGAGTGCGTAGGAAACCGACTGGTCGCTCTGAAAGATAAAGAACGAGACAGCAAGGTTGTTCGCCGGATCGGCGGCTGCCCCAGATGGGGAGTAGTCTCCTGTTGGGCTGCTGGGAAGTGGCGGGTTTATGGAAAATGAGGACAGCGTCCCATCGCTGTTCCGTTGGGCGGCGAACCACGCACCGCTGTAGGCAAATTGATTGTTGCCGGTGAAAGTGACTCGAGATGTTATCGCCTGAGCGGGATAGTCCGTGCTACCGAGATAACTCAAAGTTCCTTTTGTGCTGTTTTTGTTGAAGGCCAGAATCAAGTTCCCCCCGGTGTTCACGTCATACACCCGAGCGTACAGTGTTGACCACGTGCGGTCGAGGACGAGGGCTGCTACTCCAGACGAGGGGGTGGCGAACTGCCGCGCATTGATCGATGACTTTAGCGTCAGGCCGCCATTCGAGGCGATCGAGAAAGAATAGATATTCACTCCATCCGAGGCGAACAGCCAATGTGCACTATGGGTGAGAGTAGACAGCGAGGCGACGCTTGATGTCCAAAAGGGCGAACCGGGCAACGGAGTTAAGGCGCCAGTGGAATCGGCGCTAAAGCCATCCAGTTCACCGCCGGGGAAAGTGAGTCTGTTCAGCACATAGACATATGCAGCGGGGGAAGTGGTTTGTGCTGCCGCGAACTGAGGCAACATTATCGCAGCACACAATGTGACGATGAGAAGGGCGGCAAACTTTCCTGACGGCTTCATATCGGCCTTTCATTCCCAGGATGAGATGCGGAGTGACCAAGCGAAATGCGTCAGACCAGCGTAGTGTACGCCGCTTCGCGACTAGGCCACAATTGATGAAAGATCTCCATATCACTCATTGACGACTGTATGGCCCCAAAAACACACTTGTGGGCATCACCAATGGAATTGTCAGCGAACCAGCAGATCGAGCTGGCGCGGATCAAGACCGGCATCCCGATAGTATTTCCGGCACAGTTCGAGAAGCGTGAACCCGTCCTCGTAAGCAGCAAAGGCACCGTGCTCCGGTTTGTCCAGGTAGATGAGGCCGCCTTCCACCACGAACATCGTTACCATCGGCTCCGGCGAGTCCTCGGTAATGACTAGCGTGTGCGCTTCACCTGCGGGTTCATAGATGTACGTTCCGGGCTTGGCAATCCAGTCGTGCTCCAGGTATCGCCAATGACCTCGTATTGTGTAGCCGTGAACCGTGCCGACGTGGTAGTGAGTTCCGATCCTGCGGCCGGGCATGCCTTTCAGAACGACGCTGAATCCGCCCGATGTGACGTTGAAGCAACAGGGCTGAAGCCAGACGCCATCCGCGTAAGGCACCCAGAGACGATCCTCGTTCAGATTGGTGTTAGCGATGAAATGTTCACGGCTCCTTCGAGCAGGATCGAGGCCGTCGGCGAAGCTGCTGAATGTAGTGATCGGCATAGATGCCGTAGATCATACGCTTCACTTTCTCGCCTGACGACCAATGACTGGTGATAAATCGCCATATCACTCAGTGACGACTGCTGGGATACCACGCGGTTCTTCACCGTCCAAACTGAGCCAGACCTGCAAGCAACAGAACGCGTCCGAAGACTACGCAAGCCCAGAGAGCGAATGCAGGCCATGTAGACATCCATGCTTAACGAAGCACATTCAAAAGCGGAGCATGGAGGAGCGGGCACGGTAGAGGCAATCGTGGTGGAGAGCGTCGCTGGTAAAGCAGAATCTCGCTTAAAAGTCGAGACGCCTTCATGTTTCTCATTGAGGAAGCCTGTTCCCCAACTAACATGTTACAAATTCGCCGCTCCCGGTTTGACGCGAGAGGCCGGATTTTCGGATTTGGGCTGGTTCGTTAGGGCTAGCAGTTCCCGTTTTCGGTTTCGCCTTGCGATCCTCTTCTTGCGGTCCCTGTGAAATCGGGCTTTGTCGCCATTGACCCTCGACATTCTTTTACCTCCGTTTAGCAGCTCCAGTATAGTCACTTTTCTCAGGCTGACGACAAATCTCCAAATCACTCATTGACCCAGATTTGGAGGAGTAAGCGCGATGTTGTGCTATTGCATAGTACGGCCGCGGAGCAACTACGACATCACTAAGTTACTGTTTGAACCAGTAAATCAGAATCCCGTAGCCAACACCGGCGGGATCGCCGGCTCGCGCGGTTTGGAATGCCATGAAACGCCCATCGGTCGAAAGCACCGGATTTGAAGCTTTGCCGCCTTCGTAGTCGTTGAAGTGGGTGAGGCGGGTGAAGTCTTTGCCGGTGCCGTCGAGTTTCAGTTTCCAGATATCAATGTTGCCTGGGCCGCATCCGCCGCCGTACTCCTGACACTGACGATCGCCTTCCACTGCCGTAAAAAGTCCGTCGGGAAAAATTCCTTCCGGTTCATTGTAGGTGTCGGGTGCTTTTGAAAAATTCGTAACTTCACCGGTTATGAGATCGATCCCCATCACTGACGCAGCGCTGTGGGGCTCGTAGCAGGTGAAGACCATCTTCTTATCATCATCGTAAAAATCCTGGGCCTCGAGAACACAGTTGTGGTTATTGCTTTGGAACACAGTCTTGCTATTGACCAGCTTGGGCGTTCCGCTGGATAGATCCAGATCGGCCACGACCAATCGCGAGTTTTCCGGAGCCAGATCGAGCGCCTGGGAGGAAGTTTGCGAGAAAGCAATTTTCAGTGACTTTTTGGAGATTGCTGCGCCTTCGCTCATTTTCTGTCCGAGCTTTACTGGCCTCGCCCCCCGCTCTTTACTGAGGAACCAGAGCTCGTTATCGCGAGTGCGGCTGATGTGCGTGTCTTCAAAGTGATCGGGGCCAATCAGAATATAGTCCCCCGTCACAAGGTGCATCACTCTGAGATATGCCGCTCCTGGCACGTTACAGGTGAGGCAGGTGATGACGCGCGTCTTCAAATCAATCAGCATGGCATCTCCGAAGCTTTTTGTCATAAACGCGACACGCTGATTATCGGGAGAAATATCGGCGCGCTCGCCAAAGTGCGTGAGAACTTCGACGTTCGGAGGCAGGTGATCGAGCGGATTGCCTTGCTTTCTTGCTTGCTGCGCCCAGTTCAGTGACAGCATAAGCAGCACGGCCATAAAAGTGAGCGTTGGTTTCACGCCTTGATGCTAACAAAACAGTTGAGGTCATCGCTTCGAGCACCGGCGATCTCGGCGAGTGAGTCCGAGGTTCGGTTGGCGATAAGCGAAAGATCTCCGTGTCACTGGGGATTTAACCTCGATTGAGCCAAGGCTGGCACTCTGCCAACCACAGGTTCGGCTTCCGCTTGACCAGCACCCGAAGTGATCGGGCGCAAAAAACGCGGCTTTGGACCGGTTAAGCAGTTGGAACAGCAAGATTAGGGGTCTCGGCGGTCCTGGGGAGTTCGTGCCGGAATTTAAAATGCTCCCACCTGGACACCGGTGGATCGAAAGGCAGACAATTTATCAATAGCGGATTTTTGGAGTACACGATGCATAGTTCGTCCTTGATTAAGCTCGCGCGGCTCACCGTAGCGATTCTATTTTTCAGCCCGTTGACTGGCTTATTAACCGCGCAAACCTCCGATGCCCGGGCCAATCAATCAGAATCCTGGACCAAGACAACCGAATCGCACCCCGCCAACATGAATCCGACCCGGATGACGCAGTCGCACCAGAAGTCGGCGAACGGGATGGTGGATCATCAGACGGTCGAACGCCTCGGACCTGACGGTCACTATGAGCCCTATTATGACGTCGAAACCGAGTCGGTTCAGGTCAATGGAACAACCACGCGAACGATCGAACGCACCTACGCTAGGGATGCTAGTGGGCAAAGAATCCTGACTCAAGTCACGGAAGAGGAAAGACAGAGTCTCCCGGCGGAGGCTGAGAAGCTGGTACGCACTACGTCGAACGTCGACCTGAACGGTCGTCTCCAGGTTGCGCAGCGGGAAGTGACGAACACAAGAAAGATCAACTCGGATGAACAGGAGAAGAACACGACCGTTTTCTTGCCTGACGTTCAGGGCGGAATGGCGCCGAGCATGCAGATCCAGCAGCATGAAAAGCGCAGCGCCGATCACTCGGTTGATATGCAGACCTCAACCCTGCTTCCCGACGGCTCGGGCAAGTGGCAAGTGCATGAACAGAAGCAAAGCACAATCAAGGACGATGGAAAAGAGCGGACAACCGATGAGCAGGTTTTGCGACCGGACGTCGAGGGCAAGATGACGCCGGTTTCTCGCACATTGGGCAACGAATCGGAGACTGCGTCCGGTGAAAAGAAAAGTACGATCGAAACTTACTCACCAGACCTTTCGGAATCGGCCGGTAGCAACCTGCAACTGAGCCAGCGAGTCACAGAGGTGAAACGGAAAGGCTCGAACGGCGATCAGAGCACCGAACAACACATCGAGCAACGCAGTCTGGCCGATCCTGCCGCCGGTTTACAAGTCACCACCAAAACTCTTAATACCGTGCAGCCCAGTTCTTCCGGAACGCGGGAGACGACTAGCATTGAGGCGCGGGACGGCAGCGGCAATTTCACAGTTGTCTCTTTCGAAATAGCCCCCAAGAAAGAGGCCCAAACGGCTCCTAAGAAAGACAAAGACAAGTAGAATAGGCGCGCCACACTCAGTTCTTGCTGACATCTACTCGTTCCTTGAGTTAGCACATACGAACCAGGAGCAAACGAGATGCTATTCATCCGAAGTTGTGCTCTTCTGCTCGCCTTCTTCATCATGGGTGCAAATGTTTTTGCAGCCCAACCCGCTCAGATCAGCGTATGGCCGGTTGATTCTCTGACGAAGGTGTTTCCAAATGACAGCCCTGGAACACATTTGGGGACGCTCGACTTTTGGGCCGCACGCGCACAACACGTTAGCATCCAGTTTGCGGTTCGGTCAGGGAAGGCGCAGAAGAACTTGTCCGCAGAAGTCAGCTTGAAGGGCGCGAATGGGCAGGTCCTCGATGGCATCACCGTGCACCAAGTCGGATACGTTGTTGTCGGGTCCCACACGGACAATACTCCTGCAGACGAACTCATCGGCGAGGCCCCGGGCTGGTATCCCGACCCATTGTGGAACTTGCCGATGGACTTGGACGAAAACCGAACGCACACCCTTTGGGTGACTGTGGCAGTTCCGGCAGACACCTCACCCGGTTCTTATAGCGGAACGCTTCTCGTGCATGTCGGCGAGAAAGTTGTGGCGCAGAAGGAATTTCGAGTACACGTGGTTACGGCAACGGTTCCCAGTGAGCGCACACTCAAGGTCACGAACTGGTTCAATGTGGATGACGCAGCGTCGCGGCAGTTTTACGGCGCACCGCAGTTTTCCGATGGGTGGTGGACGCTCATCGAGAATTTAGGGAAGGTCATGTCTGAACACCGTCAGAACATGGTGATCACTCCACTCATGGACCTTATCAGCCCGCACGTAGACGGCAGCACTCTCACCTATGACTTTTCAAACTTCGATCGCTGGGTTGAAACCTTTCGCAGAGCGGGAGTGGTTGGTTACATCGAAGGAGGTCACCTGCTCGGTCGCGCCGGAAGTTACGACGCAGCTCTCACGGTCCCAGCATTTGTGATTGAAAATGGCAAGGCGAGCCGGCAAGACCTCGCACCCGATGATCCTCGGGTTGAGCCGTACTTAACTGGCTTGCTCTCTGCTCTGAACACACACTTGACGGAAAAGAGTTGGAAATCAATCTATTTTCAGCACATTCTCGATGAGCCTCACGGCACGGAGCCGCCGCAATATGCTCGCGTCGCTGAACTTGTTCACCGAAATCTGCCGGGAGTGCTCACCATGGACGCGATCGATGCGTCAGAGATGAAGGATGAACTGAGGAATAATTGCGACATCTGGGTGCCGCAGCTTGGCAGGTTCGATTCTCAGTTGGACCTTCTCCGCGATCGTATTCAGAGCGGTCACGAGGTCTGGTTTTACACGTGCCTCTTCCCCAATAAGCGCTATCTGAATCGACTCATGGACTATCCTCTGCTCAAAGTTCGCCTTCTCCATTGGCTCAACTTCCGGTACGGCTTCACCGGATTTCTGCATTGGGGCTGGAACTTCTGGACGCCGGAGCCCGTGAAAGACACGCAGCCCGTGATCGATGCGAACACACAGTTGTTGCCGGCGGGAGACGCCTTCATTGTTTATCCCGATCGTGCGGGGAAGTCGGTTTATAGCTCAATCCGGCTGGAAACGATGCGGGCAGGGATCGAAGACTACGAGTTGCTGACGTTGTTGCGGCAGAAGAACCCAGCGGTTGCGGAGCAGCTTTCGCAAACGGCAATTCAATCCTTGACAGACTACGTGCGCGATCACGCAGCATTTCGAGCGATCGAGAGAAAACTGCTGGAGGCGCTTTCTGATTGACGGTCCTCGGAAGTCAGCGGCCTTCGATGGTGATCGGCGAGTCAGCCGACTTGTAGACCACTTCGCCATCGAGCAGCGTCATCACGCATTTCAGATCTTTGAGCTGCTCGGCGGGAACCGAATAGAGATCGCGGTCCCATACGGCGATGTCGGCTCTCTTCCCTACTTCCAGCGTGCCGATCTTGTCTTCGAGAAACATCTGGCGCGAACCCCATGCGGTGTAGCTGCGCAGGGCGGTGTGGATGTCCACGGCTTCTGCAGTCCCGAAGGGCTGATGACCATATGTGCCTTTTGCAGTTTGTCGTGTCATGGAGGCCCACAGTCCGTAGCGGGCCGCGACTGGGGTTACGAAATAATCCGAGCCGCCGGACCAGAGAATACCCTGGGATTGCAAGGTCCTGAGTGGCTCCAAATGCTGGCCCCGTTTGGAACCATAGCTGGCCGCGTAGATGTCCCCGATCCACCACAGAAACCCGGGCTGCATTTCCGGATAGCCGGAATCGTATTTTTTTTGCAGCTTGGCCATCACCTCGAGGGCGTGCGGAGTTGGCAGATTGGCGTGAATGATGCTGTGTCGCAGACCGGGGTGGGGCTGTTCTTCTTCCACTAGGGCATAGGTATCGACGACCCAGTCCATCGCACGGTCCCCGACTGCGTGCGTGCCCACGGGAACTCCGTTCTGGTGAAAGAGCCGGACCATATCGCGATAGATCGCTGGGTCGGTCTGTGGGTAGCCCTTATTGCCCAAATCCGCGGTCGTCGCGTTGCGCAGCCAGTCGTCATAAACCCAGCCGGTGCGGGCACCACCAGAGCCATCCATGTAGATCTTGACCCCGCAAGAAAGCAGGCGGTCTTCGCCGAGAGTCGCAGGCAACCGCGGAACGGCGTTGATCTCGGCAAGTGCCTTGCGTGCCGATTCCATCGTCGAACCCGCGTGCCATAAAACGCAGATGCGCTCCTTGAGTTGACCCTCGTCGAGGAGCGACTTATAGGCATTCCAGTGAATCTGTTCAATATCGGGATCTTTGACCGCGGTCATGCCTTCACTGTGAAGCACCTCTTGAATGTGGACAATGCCCTGGCGCATCTGCTCTGGGGTCACGGGCGGAATAAGACTCGTAACCGGCTTCATGGCGGATTCCTCTTTGAGGACGCCCGTGGGATTGCCCTGCGAGTCGCGGTCGATCGTGCCAGCTTTAGGCTCCGCTGTAGCGGCCGTTATGTGGGCCAGCTTGAGAGCGACCGAGTTAGCCACTCCGTAGTGTCCGGTCGTATGGGTCAGCCAGATAGGATTGTTGGGAGCAACGGCGTCGAGATCAGTTGCGGTGACGTAACGGCGTTCGGCAAGCTTGCCCTCGTCCCAGCCCGAGCCAGTGACCCATTCGCCGGGCTTGGCGCCGGCAATCTTGACTTTTACCCGGGCGACGATTTCCGCAACTGAAGTCGCGTCCGAAAGCTTGACACCATAAAGCTCTTCAACGCCTCCGTCGGCGATATGGGCATGGGTGTCGATCAGTCCGGGAGTGGCGGTCCTGCCATGGAGGTTGATAACGCGGAGTCCGGGAGGATTGCCCGCGAATCCCAAGACTTCTGCGTCACTACCGACCTTCACGATAACGCCACGGCGCACGGCAATGGCCTGGACAACTGAATCATTGGCATCCACGGTGAGAATGTGGCCGTTAATCAATACAAGGTCGGCAGTTGGGCTTTGTGCGGGAAGGGGCTGAGTCAGCAGCAACGAACCCAGCAGAATACCCAATGCAGTGAATGTGCGGCAGCGAAACATCGGATAATTCTAGTCGCGAGCGAAAAATTCAACCACGGTAGATTCGGCCGCAAGTTCGAAATCCCGTTAGCGTAAACGCCTTCTACCCGCGCACCTAAAGAGATACCCGTCTTCTCTCATCGGATGGGCCTATCATTTCCTAATATCAAGGCAGAGGCCTTTTGAACATGCCTCGAAGGATGGCGCCACAATGATACGAAACACAGCTCTGCACGTCGGTTTCGCCGTTTTGTTTGCTCTCATCGTCTGGAATGGGTACGTGGTCGTTAGCCACACGAAGCACATGCAGCGAAGCGCGGCGCTTACTGCGCGGAGTTCTGTGGTCCGTGCGAAAATTTCGGCTGTTCAAAAAGATCTCACCGACATGCAAGCAGGCCAGCGCGCATATCTGATCAGCCCTGACCCCTCGTATCTGCAGCGCTACGCCGACGCAAAGGAAAGGATCGCAACCGATTTTGGCAATCTTCGACAAGAGCTGGTGAATCGAAGCGAGCAGGAACGATCTCTCGAGTCCGAGATTGAGTCGCTGGTCAATTCAAAGCAATCTGAGATGGAGCGCTCCCTTGCGCTGCGAAAGCAAGGGTACCGCCACCGCGCATTCAAGATGGTCGACTCGAGCGAAGTCATGGATTACTTAGACCAGGCTCGCGAGCGTGTGCCTGCGTTAATTGCCGCGGAAGACAGCATCGTCGCGGGAATTGAGAACGAGAAGGCTGCTGGCCTTGCGAAACTTTTGAAAGAAACGATCATCTTTAATTTAGCGCTGCTTGTATTGGCCTGTGGTCTGTTTGTGCTCGTTCGCTATCACGCGCGGGTGCTGGAGCAGAAAGCCGCCGAGCGCGCGCAACGGTTGGCGTCGCTGGATTCCCAACTGGCAAAATTCACGTCTGCCCTTTCCAATGAAGCGCGATCTAAAACTTCGGCCATCGAAGCAAACGCCCATCTCTTGCTTCAAGAGTACGGCGGATTTCTCCCGCGGCACGCCCACGAATGCGCCGAGCAGATCGAAGAAGCTTCACTCCAGTTGGAGCAACTCCGGCAGGACCTGATCGGCGACTCACATTCCGGCAACGAGGAAGGCGCAATCTACGAAGCGGTAGCATAGGCTTTCGAGAATTCCTCTAAGCCAATGACAAGCCAAAAAAGATTCTTCTGCTTCGCATTCGTTGTCCTTTCTGCATGCTGCGATGCGAGCCCAGGTCAGGCCGCTCACCCGCCGAAAAAACGCCTCCTGATGATTGGTGAACAAAAGGGCTAGAGGCACGAGGCGGTCTCGCACGCCGTGGCGACGATTGAGCGACTGGGCGAACAATCGGGTTTGTGGGAGACAACCATCCGCACCGATACTGAAGCCCTGACGAAAAAGAAGCTCGAATACAATGCGCAAAATCTGCACGACTTCGATGCCGTGTTGTTTTTCACCAGCGGAGAGATCGGAGTACACAGTGCCAGCATCACATTTACGGAGTGGCCTGAGTTCGGCGAGATGATCGGAGGATACTTCGACGAGCATCCCTGGGGTACGTTCGACGCGCCCATCCTAGTCGAAGACCAGAGCTTCCCAGGCATGCAGCAGTGGCTACGTTCTTTTGTTCTGCGGGAACCTGGGCCAAGATGTATGGCAAGGGCCGAGTTTACTACTCATGCCTGGGCCAGGTGAAAGAGAACTGGGAAAATCGCCAACTCCAAACCATGTACACGGAAGCAATCAATGGGCAATGGGAATGCTTCTCGCAGACTCCTCCCCGCGACTCTAGTATCCCACTGAGTCATGCTGCATAGTAATGCGGCACAAAGCAGCCCGCGCCCAATTACGAAAGATTCAACTCGCGAATGGCTTCTCCCGCGCCGCTGAGGTTGGCAAGCCTCATCTCAGAATATTTGCGAGAGAGAAGCACGCCGGGCGCGCCGGCGTGGAGTGCAGCCAGCACAGCTTGCTTCACGCTTTGCGGCGTGCACTTGCTATGGTCAGCCTCGGTGGGGATGTCGATATCGATGCCGGGCCAGATTTGAGTGCGCGTGCCAGCCACTCCCGCCAGTGCCCGTTTGGTTTCTCGGTAGACATAGTCCGCAGAAAGTCCGGTATGGGGAATCTGATCGTAGCTGCCCTCCTTCAATCCCATGAACGCATAGTTCGTCTCTATCAGGCTTTGCTTCGACAGGTCCCGGTAGAGGGTTGAGCCGCTATTATCTGCATAAAGCGCCATCCGTTCGCCCCCGCAGTTGTTGTACATTACGACCTTAATAAAGTCGGAGTATCTCGATAGTTCCTGCAGGTCCTGCTCTGCGCGGTAAATGGGATTGAACGAGTTGTTGTGCCAGATGTGCCAACCCACCGGCACCGTCTCCTTGGCTGCTTTGACGGTTTTGTAGATTTCCGCGTAAGTTTCGCGAAGGCTGTCAGTCCAGAGCATCTCCCAGGCAGCCAACTCGGGATATCGCAACAGCAGCCGCCAGAACTGAACGTAATACCCGTCAATCGGGCGGTTGCCGGCGCGCGTGGATCGAACGTATTTTTCTAATTCCAGAAAACCCTGTTTTGCACGCTGAACATTAATGCCGCGGGCTGCTGCCTTGTGCTGACAAAATTCGCAGAAGCAGGTCACCTGTCCCGGGTCTATGGGCGGAGTGTCGTGGGTGGCCCCCAGGCTGTCCGAAAGCGCGCCCTGCCTTTCCGATCCCCACATGAGCCCGTCGATCTCGTAAGAACGCGCATAGTCTTCAACCAAGCCGGTAAGGAAATTTCGGTAGTCCGGGTTATTGACGCACAGGGTCTCGGCATTTCGGCCGTACAGATCCCGCTCCTGAAGCTTTTCAATGTTTGGCAAATCGGAGCGAAATACGTCTTCGAGCCAACAGATGACTTTCATGCCACGCTTTTTCGCGGCGGGAATGACTTCGGCCAGAATGTCGAGGTTGCCGTGGTCGGGCGCGCGTGTGTCTTTGAGAACCGTGTTCTTGTAGTACTGCGGATGCGGAGTGGCGAAGTTCCCGCCGTGAAAGTTCAGGTCGTATTCCTGTTTCCCGTGATCGGGCAGTGGCTGGCCTGGAATCTGTCGCCCGGCGATGCCTCGCCCGTAGGTGAAGACAGCAAGGAATAGCGTATTAACGCTGCCGCGTTCCTGGAGAATATCGAGAACCTTTTCTGTTCCTTCATCGACAAACGATATCGCTCCCACCTGGATTCCAATCATTTTGGACGCGACCGCGGCACGTCCGGTATTCGGCACGCCCAAAGCCGCAGTGGCGGCGCCGGCGATCTTCAAAAAATCGCGACGATTCACATCCGATCCCGACATAGTTTCTCCCTCCATCATTGACGAAACAAATTTACGTCGTGGCGTTCACTTTGCCGCGAGCTGCCAGTAGCTTTTCCGCGTTCGTACGATAAAGCTTTTGCAGGATTTCGTCCGAAAGCCCGAAACCGTTCAAGCTCCAGTGATAGCCGAACATGTCAGTTTCGTAGAAGTGCTCGTCCAAAGTTTCGAGAATTCGAAAGGTAACCTGGTACATGGGTTTGTCAAAACCCATGTCGGTCCCATAAAGCAAGCGGTCGGCGTTTTTTGCATAGAACTGCGATGTAAAGCGGGGAATAGGAGCAGTTTCCGCATATCGCGCGGAAATATCTGCGTAGAGATTGGGATGTCGTTCGAAGATTCCTCCCAGGCGTCCCAGATCGTAGTCGAGATTGGCGAAGTGGCAGGCGATGAAAGTTGTACTCCGGTGCTTCTGCACGGTACGTTCGAGAATATCGATCATCCCCGAATGCCCGACGATGCCTGGCTGATTGTCGAGCCTCCATTGAAAGGCATTCATCAGACCGTCATTTTCGTTGTCCATGGGTTGGTACATCCAGATGGGATCGGCAACGTGGAGATTCACGGGCATGCCGAGCTGGCCACATCGCTCAAAGACGGAGTCCATTCGAGGATCGTCCGGGTGCATTCCGGCGGCCGTCATCGTCTCTGAGCTGAGCCCTTTACCTTTGTCGTGAAGTTCGCCAACGCCTTGCGCGCCTGTCTGATGGCATCTCTCGAGTTCTGCTATGGCTCGCTTATCGAATCCTGACTGGTCATATCCGGTGTAATCGAAACCGCACCACAGTTCGAAACGGCCGCGGTGGAGAGCATATTTTTTGTAGACGTCATCAAACGCCGCGCCCGTCTCGCCCGTAAGAACGATGGTTTTGGCAACTCCGACTTCATCCATATTCTTGACCCACTCGGAAATCTCTTCTGGCGTCTTGGCGTACGCGTGGGAGTGCATATCGATGATGGGGAATTTCGCTTTGGCAACATTTGTAATAGGAATTTTGTAGAGAGACTTAGGCTTGTAGTCCTTGAGCAATATGGTTTCCGGCGAAGCCTGCTCAGCAGCTTTCGCACCTGAACTCGCCGAATTGTCTGCGCCCCAGGCGGTATTAACCCCGACCGCTAAGCCCCCCGCGGTAACCGTCTGCAGAAAGGTACGACGTTTCATAGGCCTCCTATCGATGACAACGAGTTGTGCAGCGACATCAGACATCGGCGCGAACGTTAGGACGGAGAGTCAGTGAACCATCCTCATTCAGACTCTGGTGGCAAGCCCATCGCACGGGATATCGCATTGCTTTGATCTCGATCCCTGCTTTCAGTTTCAGTCCCTTCCAATCCGAGATATTCGGCATGATGAATTGGGCCTGGCGAATTTTGCCCGGCACGGGATAACCAGGATCGAGGCAACCACCGGCCAGTTCTTTTCCGTCCGCAGTTTCGACGCTCACTCGCAACACACCCGGCACTCCCGCGATCCCGTCGTTGGCAAAGCCGATGATCAGTCCCAGCTTGCCGGCGTCCTTGTAGCTCCAAATAAACGACGGCCTTACCCGATATCCGATTTTGCGATTGATCTGGTCAAAGGCGGCAGGGTAAGCCTGGTAGTAGGCGCTCAAGTTCCTTGCGCTGATCTGGTGAAAGTTCCAGAGCGACCAGTAGTTCGCACCAATGTCCATCACATGCGCGATCATGTTCTCCGCAGGCGATATGCCATCGTGTGCGGTCGCGGGATCGGGAGGCTTGCCGGGAAGTCCCTGCTCAAGCAGCGCGCCAATCCACGGCGGACGATTGCTGAGTGCCTCAATCTGTTCGTTCTCAATAAAAATCGTATCGCTGCGAATCCAGTTGTTGCTGCGGACGGTGCGATCCAGCAACTCCGCATTGCCGACGCGGCTGAAGTCCGGTTGCGTGTTGGTTAAAAGAGGAGTCTTTTTGAAATTCTCGAGTTGCACCTCCAGCATGTTGACCCAGGTGCGTTCGGCGGTGACGTAATCCGGAAAGGGATTGTTGGCGAAAGGCCAGGTGTGGCCTTCTCCCCAGAAGCCGTACATGAAAGTATCAATGAACTCGATCTGCGGGTTGCCGTCGAATTCCGCGGCCAGCGCACCAACCAATTCCTTGAACGCATGCTGAAAAAAGGGGTCATTGTAGCGCGGCTGGTATTTTGAGTGCGGGTTCGCCAAATATCTTTGTGCCGACTTGCTTTCTTCCTGATCGGTGAGAACCAGATCAACTTTCGGGACTTTCTCTAGGACGAAATCCGGCAGGGCCGGTGCGTGTGTGTAATCCGGAGCGCACATCTGAATTCGCAGTCCGATGCGTTTGTTGTTTTTCTTTGCCAGGTCGAAGACTAATTTCAGATAATCGGGCAACTGAACGCTTCCGGGACGCGGCTGCACCTCTCTCCACGTAGGGCGGATGTAAAGCTGCTGGCCTAGAGGAAACTTGACTAAATCTTCGATTGCTTGAGGAATATTGTCAGACTTGATCTCGTCCGTGCCGCTGTCGGCGGTTATATAGGTGATGAGTCCCTTGCCGTAATTAGGAACGACTTCGTCGGTAGGAGTCGTTGCCATGACCACATCATCGGTGGGAATGATGGCGTCAGGCGGGTATTGCGGAAATGGTCCTTGATTCAACCGGTCATGCACTGGAGGACCCGATCCGAAATCGTAGTTTCCCCAAAGATGCGCTGGAACTTTTGCTTCAGCGTTCCCACGTCCAAGTTCCGCCGCCAGGGTCATCGCGATAGAGCTTTTCAAAAAAGTTCTACGATGCATAGGGTATGGTCTCCTCGGTCTCAATAATTGGGCTTTGTCCGAAACTGCGCACAAGTTGTTCGAAAACGTGATCAGCTTAAATCACATTGCACCAGCGCTACTGCCTGCTTCGGTAGAGTTAATTCCATAGCGTCGCCGCTGGCTTTGACCGCGAGCGGAGCCAGCGCGACTGTCTCCGGGTCGGCAAACGTGTTTGTCGCCCGCATCTCTTCATTGGCGAGCACGGTTCCTCGCGCTCCCGTCGCTCGTGCACCGCCAGCCAGGCGTAGCCGAACTTTGAGCGGTGACTGCGTAGAGGGATTGGTGAAGGTGACTGCAAGCTTTCGATCACGAATTGAAGCCGACGCAGAAAGTCCCGGCAATCTTCCCTCGCCGGCGAGTACCGGTACATTCAGTTCCGCCACAGGATTGGCCACCGGCACTTGTCGCGCTTCCATGTGCGAACGATACATCTCGAAGACGTAATACAGAGGCGTGCGCACGAATTGCGGTCCATGCGCCAGGAACAGAGAGTGAATGCAGTTGATGGTTTGGGCGACGTTGGCCATCGCGATTTTGTCGGCGTGTCGATTGAAGATGTCGAAGGTCAGGCCGGTGTGCACGGCATCGCGGAGTGTGATGGGCTGGCTCAAAATGTAATTCGGGGCCAGTTCTTCGCCGGGTTTGTACCAGACTCCCCATTCGTCCACGATCAGTTTGGTGCGGCGTTTGGTATCGACTTTGCCCATCTCCTGCCAGTGGCTCTCGATCACCTTGTCGATGCGAACTCCGCGCAGCATCACCTCATACCATTCCGGCTGATTGAAATCTGCAGCTTTTAAAGGTGTCTGGCGAAGGTCGGTATAAAAGTGAATTGAGAAGCCGTTAGGAAGCTCAAAGCCACGCATGCCTTCGAAGAAGCCAGTGGTCCAGCCGATGTCGCCGTCGGCAGAGTGTCCACGCGGGCCGGTCGCGACCAGGAAGGGTTCTTTGTAATTGGGAAATTGCGTGACAAACTGCCGGTACTTGGTGGCATACTCCTCGGGCCGCATCATCCCGCCACATCCCCAGGATTCGTTACCAACGCCCCAGTATTGAATGTTGAATGGCTGGGGGTCGCCATTCGCCGCCCGCTCATCGGCGAGGCTGAGCGTTCCCGCCGGTGCATTGCAGTACGAAACCCAGTCATGGAACTCGCTGGGGGTGCTGGAGCCGACGTTGGCGGCAACATATGGCTCAGCGCCAATCAGACGGCAAAGCTGGATGAATTCATGGATGCCGAATTGGTTTGTTTCCGTGGAGTCGGTGCCCGCAGGCATGCGGCGTTGCCAAAAATTGTAAGTGCGCGGGCGCGACGAACTTTTTCCTATTCCGTCGCGCCAGTGGTAGCCGTCGGCAAAACAACCTCCCGGCCAGCGCAAGTTAGGCGCTCCAATGCGCTTCATGTCATCCACGAATTGTTTGCGGATTCCATTTACATTGGGAATTCGTGAATCGGGTCCGACCCAGACGCCGTCGTAAATGACGCCGCCAAGGTGCTCGATGAAATGTCCATAAATATGCGGGCTGATGAGTTCGCCGGGCTGGCTCGGTGAGAGGACAATCTCCGCGTCGGCCCCGAATGCCAACCGGGATGCGGCGAGAGCACCGATGACTGCAGAGGTTCCAGATTGAAGGAACTTGCGACGATTCATGGAAGTGGATTGTAGCGTATGACAGTGTGCGGCAGAGCGGATGTGAAACGCCGAATGGTTATTTCGGCAATGCGAATGCGACGACTTCGTCGGCGGTCGTTCCCTTAAAAAAACCTCCTCCTCCTGCGGCAACAACTACAAATTGTTTGCGGCTCTTTTTGCCCAGATAGGTAACCGGTGCAGCGTGCGCGCTGGCGGCCAACTCTGCCACCCAAAGTTGTTTTCCAGACCGCGAGTCGAAAGCCCGGAAACGACTGTCTGTAGTCGCGCCGATAAACAACAGGCCACCCGCCGTGACGACCGAGCCCCCTAGATTCGGCGATCCCGTCTTACCTTGGATCCCCGACCCCTGACCTAGCGGCGTTTTCCAAATGATGTTGCCGGTATTCACATCGATTGCGTTCAACGTCCCCCATGGAGAGTTCTGGCATGGCCGCTGATTCTGGTCCCAGAAGCGGGCATATTCGCCGCCTGCCGCCCCGCGCCGATATGGAACCGGCGATCCCGCCGGTTGCGGCTCCATTGCTCCCACCGAACCCAGCTCATTCACATTCACAAACAGATATCCCAACGTTGGATCAAACGATCCTCCCGACCACGTCGCTCCTCCTAACGTTCCCGGCACAACCAGGGTTTGCTTCAATCCATAGGGCGTATACATTCCGCGGCTCGTCAGGGAATGAAATAAATCCGCGCAGTAAGCGTGCGATTCCGGAGTAGCGTTCGCGATATCGGCTTCAGTGAAGCTTTGCCGCACCAACGGGGGCGGCTTGGTAGGAAACGGTTGTGTCGGCCAGGCCGCCTCACCCGGCACGTCGCTCTGCGGGACGGCGCGTTCCTCGATCGGGAACAGCGGCTTGCCGGTGAGGCGGTCGAAGATGAACACAAATCCCATCTTCGTAACTTCTGCAACCGCCGGGATTGCCTTGCCATTCTGCCGCGCGGTGATCAGCGCCGGTTGCGCCGGTGGGTCGTAGTCCCAAATGTCGTGGTGCACCATCTGGAAGTACCACACCAGCTTTCCCGTCGATGCCTGCAGAGCCACCAACGAGTTCGCGAACAAGTCCTGACCTTTGCGATCGCCGCCGTAAAAATCATAGGAAGGCGAACCAATCGGCAGAAAAACTAAATCGTGCTTTACATCCACAGACATGGTGGACCATACGTTGACGCCAGTCCTGTTCTTCCACGCGTCCTCGGCCCAGGTGTCGTGCCCCGCTTCGCGAGGTCCGGGAATGGTGTGAAAGGTCCAAACCAGTTCTCCGGTACGAACGTTATATGCGCGCACCGCACCGCTCGGTCCTCGCGACGGATACTCAGGAACCGCGGCTCCGGTGATCACCAGGTCGTTGAAAATCGCAGGCGCCGAGGTCACAGCGTACTCCGCTTGCGGGAATTCATCTGCAACTCCCGCGCGCAGATTCACGACACCATCTTTGCCGAAGCCGTGACATGTCTTGCCGTTCTTGGCATTTAGGCAGATCAGGCGCCCATTGAATGTCCCGTAAAGAATGCGCCGGTCATCGCCGGTCTCGCTTTGCCAATACGCAACACCGCGGTGTTGAAAAAACTTGCGCTTGGGATTGCCCGCTTGTGGATCGAACTGCCAGATTTCTTTACCGCTTTCGGAATCCAGCGCGATCACCCGGTTTGACGGCGTGGTGAGAAAAAGCATTCCATTTACAACGATCGGAGTCGTTTCGAATGGCGCTATCTGATGGCGGTCGGTTTCATTTTGCCGATCTACTTCGCCGGTGTGATACGCCCATGTGCGCTTCAGCGCACTGACGTTTTGACGGTTAATCTGGCGCAGGGGAGAGAATCGTGTTCCACCGGAATCGCCACCATACGATCGCCATTCCTGCGTCCATCCGTTGCAGGAAATCAGCAAAACGATCAACACAGCTGATAGTTTTCTGGCCGTTGTGGATCGGTGATCTGTCATGTACTCACTATTTGCAATTCGATGACGGGCAGGCAATCCGCTCATATCCTCAAGAAGATCCTTCTTCGATACATCCAGAACAGGATGCACCAGAAAACCACTAGCACCGCGAAGCCTTGGAACACTGGCTGGAAAGTTGCTCCCGCGACTCCGAATATACCGCCGAGGTGCCGGTCAAGGGCGTCGCCGATGAAGTCCCTCATCGTCCAGCTCATTACATAGATTGCTATCGAGTTCATTCCTACCACAACCAGTGGAAATGACCATCCGCGCCAACCCTTCCAGTCGATCAGAGCGTAGAAGCCGCCGAGAATCAGTACGACCCAGCCTCCGCTGTAGAGGGTGTAAGAGGAAGTCCAAACTCGCTTGACGATGGGGCAAACGCCCGCCCATTGCAAAACCAGGCCGAGCAGTAGCAAGGCCACTCCGGCAATTGCCATCCCTTGCAGCTTTTGTAGTTTAGATCGGTCGCTCTTGAGCCATTCTCCTGTCAGCAGCCCGAGAATCATTGTTCCCAGTGTCGGAATAAAGCTCAAGGTTGACCAGCCGCCTTCGTTGAACACGAACGGATGTTCGCGTGGAAAGAGGTTCAGAAACCAGACGTCGAACGCCCACGCGAGATTCGAATTCTTGTTCCAGTGGGCAAGGAAGCCGGTGTAATTGTGCTCCCAGTTCGGCGGAACTCCAACCCGCGCATAATCGAAATTCGCCGGCGGCAGTGAATAAATCACAAATGCCGCCCAGAACAAAATCATAATGAGCGCAAATGCAATCACCTGCGTGCGGACCCGGGTGAAACCAAGCAGAAACAGAAAAACGTATCCCATGCCGATTTGCGTCAGGGTGTCTTCGAAGGTGAAATAAGTCTGATGGGCATGAAGCGAGCGCAGAAAAATTCCTAAAACGATTAATAAAAAAGCGCGCCAGGCCGCATGGCCGATCATCTGAAGGAAACTCTGGCCTTTTCGCCTGCGGCTCGCAATCGAAAACGGGAGCGCCGCTCCAACCAGAAAAGAAAATGCCGGCTGGATGAGATCGTGCAGCGAACAGCCTTGCCACGGCACGTGCTCGGTATTAAAGCCGACGATTCTCCAGAAGAGGCTGTGCGGAAAGACCTGCGCCACCCTCGGAAGCTGCATGACTTCGGCCAGCATCAGTACCATGACCAGGCCACGAAACGCGTCAACGGAAACCAGTCGAACGTTTGCGTCCGATTTTGTTTCTGCCGGGGTTATGATGTTCGGCGCCGAAGTTTCGGGTTGTGCCACTTCCGTCATGGGCCGTCCGTGATCAACTTCAGGTTCTCGCGAAGTCGCTACTTGCCCGCTTTTCCCAAAGGCCACGGGTAAAGTCAGGAAATTTTTGCGGCGCGCCGTTGGCAGCGACTGACGTCTGGCTCAAGGGCGTAGGCGCGCTCCAGGCAGCTGCGTCGTAAACATTAATGTCGGGACTCAGACCGCGCTTCAGGCAATCCATGAGGCGGTAGTTCATCACATAGTCCATACCGCCGTGGCCACCGGTTTTGCGTGCCATCTCACCGGTTTCTTTCCACAGCGGATGCTCGTACTTCTCCCGGAAGCTATCAACCGCCTGCCACTCTTCCTCTTTCTGCCCGTCCATAAACACCCGCGCCGGGTAGTCTGCGAACGCGCCTTTCGTGCCCTGGATCGAATTCAACCGGCTATACGGCCGGGGGCTGACAACGTTATGTTGCAGAAGGATGGTCCGCCCCTTCATCGTTTTGATTATGCTGGTGTTCATATCACCACAAACATACTTCTCGCCGCGTTTGGGGTCTGTGTCGGGGAATTTTTCTTTGACATATTCACTCAGCGAAGCTTCGGGAGAACTGACGGAAACCAGGTAGTCGAACCGATCGCCGCGATGAATGTCGAAGTAGTGCGCGACGGGTCCCAATCCATGAGTGGGATATAAATTCCCGTTTCGCTGCATGTGGGGGAACCGCCGCCACAGTCCCTCGCTTTCATTCGCCGTCAGGATGCCCCGCAGATCATGCAGATAGGCCGCCTCTGCATGGGTTACCTGGCCGAACACCCCGTCCCGGACCATGGCCTGCACCATCATCTCGGTTGACCCATAACAGCAGTTCTCGAGAATGAGACAGTGTTGGCGCGTGCTTTCTGACGTTTCAACTACTTCCCAGCACTCCTCGAGATTAGTGCATGCCGGGACCTCGACCGCCGCGTGCTTGCCATTCTTCATAACGGTGACCGCCATCGGCACGTGCCAATTCCAGGGCGTCGCGATATAAACGATGTCCAGATCGAGTTGCGTCAGATTTTTGAAGTCCCATTCTCCTTTACTGAACCCAGTTGGCTGGGGCTGCCCCGCATCGGTGACGGCTTTTTGCGCGTGCTCCACCTTTTCTGGGACCAGGTCGCAGATGGCCTTCACCTCGACGTTCTCGACTGCAAGCAGATCTCGCAGGAGACTGCTGCCTCGCCCGCCAACGCCAATGATCCCGAGTCGAACACGCTCTCTTGCCGCAAACGGAACGTCCATCATGGTCGCGCCGGAATGTTCTTTCCCCTTGTCTCCCTTCGTCTTCGCGCCAGCCTCGGCGCCCAGAAGTTCGTTCGCGACTAGCGCGCCCGCACCGCCAGCCACACTCTGCTTCAAGAAGTTTCGGCGAGAAATATTGTTGGTTGATTTTTCAATTGGCATGTTTCCTCTCCACCTGACTGCAACTATCGGGGCGCTTTGTGTTTCAATTTGCCAAGCTAGCCTATCACCCATTTCCCAGCAAAGCGGTGATGAGAAATAGAAGTCGGGCAAAGCGTCTTCCGTCAAGCGGCATCAAAATTTGCTAACCAAAAAGACTATACTTCTGTCCAAGCTTAATGGCGGAGTTCGCCTCTGCGACCAGGGAGATGGGTATGCCAGACGAAGAAAAAGACCAGCAGTCCCGTGTCTCGCGCCGTGATTTTCTGAAAATTTCTGGCGCTTCAGCTGCGACGGTTCCATTGATAGGGACCAAAGTGGTGCAGGCGGCGGGAACGCCGGTTAGAGTTCACGGGCCCGGCAAAACGCCAGTCACGCTGACGATCAATGGGCAGAAACACACGCTACAGATAGAGCCACGCGTCACGCTGCTCGACGCTATGCGTGACCGTCTGGCAATCACCGGCGCGAAACGAGTATGTGATCGGGCCGAGTGCGGCGCTTGCACCGTGTTGGTTGACGGCAAACTGGTCTATTCATGCACCCTGCTGGCAATCGAAGTTCAGGGCAAAGCGATCACCACCGTCGAATCGATTTCCAAAAGCGATACGCTCCATCCCATACAACAAGCCTTCGTGGACAATGACGCCTCACAGTGCGGTTTCTGCACTCCCGGTTTCGTTGTGGCAACGAAAGCACTTCTCGATAAGCACCCCAATCCCACTCCCGAACAAGTCCGTCGCGGCCTGAGCGGCAATCTCTGCCGTTGCGGTACCTATCACGGCATTCGCCATGCCATCGCGCAAGTCGCGCAGAGGGGAGCCTAAGCCATGCCTGATTTCGCCTGGCCCGGAGCAGATAATCGAAGCCTGATTGGCAAACGCATTTCGCGGCTGGATTCTCCGGACAAAGTCTCAGGACGCGCCAAGTACAACTACGACTACCATTCCTCCTCCGGGCAGATGTTGTTCGGCAAGGTCCTGCGCTCGCCGTATGCAAAAGCAAAAATCCTGAGCGTGGATACCTCGGCCGCTGAGAAGATGCCAGGGGTTGAGGCCGTCGAAGTGGTTCAAAAGATCGGTGGCACGGTGCAGTGGGCGGGAGATGAAGTTGCCGCGGTTGCGGCCATTGATGAAGGCACCGCGGAAGAAGCGATCCGCGCCATCAACGTAAAGTATCAGCAACTGCCGTATCTCGTAAGTGATGCCGAACCTCCCGCCGGATCGGCCGAGGCGCCGGGCCCCATGAGCGAGGACGACGTGTGGGATGCCATTGACAATCAAGTGCCAGAGAGACAATTCCTCGAATTTCTGACCGAGCACGGAGTCAGTTTTCATCCGGGAGAGGACCTGCTCAAGGAATTCAAAGGAGATGGCGCTTCCGATGCCATCCTCGATGCGCTGAGGAAGGCCCAATATCACGAGCCAAGTGGCTCAGGCACCCGTTCTCCGTATCAGAAGGCTGCCGCCAGTACACAAGGCGACCCCGACAAGGCATTCGCAGAGGCCGGCGTGGTTTCAGAAGGACTCTACGGCGCATCGGTCATTACGCACTGCTGTCTGGAGTCGCATGGCTCTACCGCCGAATGGCCTGACAAAGACCATCTGTTCGTGCATATTTCCACGCAAAATGTTTCCGGTGTTCCCTCGCAAATGGCAGAACCGCTGGGCGTGCCCGCAGCCAACATTCGGGTCCACCAGGACCACATTGGCGGCGGCTTTGGCAGCAAGTTTTCTGCGGACCGCTGGGACATCACTGCGGCCAAACTCTCAAAGAAAGCTGGAGGACGGCCCGTTCGCATCATGCTGGAGCGCGATTCGGAACTGAAGGTCGCGGGTGCGCGGCCATCTGCATATGCGCGAGTCAAGGTCGCCGCCAGCAAAGACGGCACAATTACCGGCTGGCAATCACAATCCTGGGGCACTGGCGGCCCCGGCGGCGGAGGATCGCCGCCCATCCCATACGTTTTTTCAATTCCAAATCAGCGTAAGGAACACACCGCGATTCGCAACAACATCGGTCCGGCACGAGCATGGCGCGCGCCCAACCATCCGCAGGCCGCGGTGATCACCATGGGTGCGCTGGACGATCTTGCGGCCCAGCTCAACATGGACCCGGTGGATCTCTGGCTGAAAAACCTTTCTATGACCGGAGCTCGCCAAAAAACATACGAGGAAGAATTTGGCGTTGCAACCGATCTGATGGGTTGGAAGCAGAAATGGCGTCCACGTGGGCAGAATGTTTCTGGAAATATCGCACGCGGCCTTGGCTTGTCATTGCATACGTGGGGCGGGCGCGGTCACGCCAGCCAGTGCGATCTCACCATCCACCCCGATGGTTCCGTTGATATAAAAATCGGAACGCAAGATATTGGCACCGGCACGCGGACGACGATTGCTATCGTCGCCGCCGAGACGCTCGGCCTTCCCATCGAAGCGATCAAACTCTACATCGGAGACACGCAGTATCCGCCTTCGGGCGCGTCGGGAGGTTCAACAACTCCGGGCGGAGTTAGTTCCTCGACTCGACGGGCGGCGGTGCAGGCCCGAGAGGAACTCTTTGGAAAGGTTGCTCCTGCATTGAATGCCACCCCAGAGCAACTCGAGTGCAAGGACAAGACCGTAAGAGTGAAAGGTGACTCCGGACGTTCGCTCAGTTGGAAGGAAGCCTGCTCAAAAATCGGGGCGGTGCCTATCACTGCTCGCGGCAAAAACCCCGATAAGGAGCATCCACCCGATCTCACCAACAGCGGCGTCGGTGGAGTGCAGATGGCCGATGTTGAAGTGGATATGGAAACCGGCATCGTTAAGGTAAAGAAGATGGTCGCCGTGCAGGATTGCGGACTGATCATCGACTTGAAAACCGCTGAGAGCAGTTGCTACGGCGCTCTGATCATGGGGATCAGCTATGCACTGTTTGAAGAGAAGGTGATGGATCAGGCCACCGGAAGCATGCTCAACGCCAACATGGAGTTCTACCGCCTTGCCGGCTATAACGACATTCCTGAACTGGTCGTGCACATGATGACCGGCAAGGGCTACGACGAGCGCGGCGTGATCGGACTGGGCGAACCGCCAGTGATTTCGCCCGGTGCAGCCATTGCGAATGCAGTGGCCAACGCTATCGGAGTGCGGGTTTCCTTCCTGCCGCTTACGCCGGACCGCGTGCTTGCCGCTCTCGGCCAGAAAGCAGGTGCGTGATGAGGGCCTTTGAATACGCGAGTCCAACCACCACGAAGCAAGCATTGAGCCTGCTCGGCACATCTTCCGGCGGCGCGGCAGTGCTGGCGGGTGGGACCGATCTACTTTCCTTGATGAAAGACGATGTCGTTCATCCCAAGCGGCTTGTCAACATCAAGGAGATCAAGGAGCTTTACGGAGTCAGCATCAGTTCACAAGGCTTGCGCATCGGCGCGCTGACCACATTGGCCGATCTGGCCGACAACGTAAATGTTGTGAAGGGTTACCCCGCGCTTGCCGATGCGCTGAACGAAGCCGCAAGCCCCCAGATTCGTAACATGGCAACGCTGGGCGGAAACCTGTGCCAGCGTCCGCGCTGCTGGTACTTTCGCAATGGCTTGGGCCTCCTGCCGAAAGATCAATCCGGTAAAGAGCTGGTTACGAGCGGGGAGAACCGCTATCACGCGATTCTCGGAAACGATGGCCCGGCAAAGTTTGTCAGTCCATCCAGCATTGCTCCGGCGCTGATTGCTTACGGTGCGAAAATCACTTTGGTCGGGTCGGGCGGCAAACGGGAAATACCGCTGGAGAAGTTCTTCGTTGCGCCGAAAACCGAAGATGAGCGTGAGCACGATCTAAAGCCCGAAGAGATCGTGACCGAGATTGTGCTAGCTCCGGCAGCAAGCCGGAAATCTGCGCACTACGAAGTCCGCCAGAAGGATGCTTTTGACTGGCCCTTAGCCACCGCTGCTGTGGTGCTTCAGATGAACGGCTCGAACGTGCAGTCAGCACGCGTGGTGATGGGTTACGTCGCGCCTACTCCGTGGGTATCGGAGGACGCCGCGCAGGCCATAGTCGGTAAAAGCATTTCTGAAGAGACTGCGAAATCGGCGGCAGAGGCAGCTGTACAAGGAGCGAAGCCGCTGAGTCAGAACGCCTACAAAGTCCAACTTGCGCGCGTGGCAGTCAAGCGCGCCATTCTAAAGGCGGGAGGTGCAGCATGAACCGCGCCATCAGCGAAGCTGAACGTTTCAATGTGAAAAACCCAAATCTGTGCCCTTCTCTGCGCTGGAAAGGCCAGTTCATCTCGGCTGAACCGGACCCGAGCGTGCAAGCTTCGAACGATGGCTTGTTCTGGTGCATTCACACGCAGAATTGCATTGGGCCTGACGGCGAATTGGCTGAACCTGGGAACTGCAGTTCGCGTGGACGCAAGTGCCATGGCACCGGAGTGTGCGAATAGATCTATTGAGCGGCCGTACCTTTAACGATCAGCGCAAACGCCAGGTCCTTCCCTGAATCGAGCTTCAGGACGCTCGAGAAAACCCAGTGTTCCTCCGCATCTTTGGCGAGTGATGTTGCCGATCCGGACGTTTGCGCGAGACTCAGCGGCGCGGGGTGGTTGCTTTTGCTGGCCTTCCGGCTCATTTGCACAAGCTCGTCAAACTTGAAGGCAGCGTTTGGATCGGTGTCGAGCCCTGCCGGCACCAGCAAGAGAAAGTCCCTATCGGGAGCTACCCCCAGGTGGTTCCCGTCGTCCGGCATCAATTCGTAACGCAGGGTATAGGCGCCCGCCGCGATCGGTTGACCGCGGAAATCCATGGTGGCCTGCTGAAATGAAATTACTCCGACCAGACTCGATTCGGAGAGTTCGGGATACAGCAATCCCTCCGTTTTCTTGGTTTGTGCCGGAACGCTCTTCCTGAGCCAGATATCGCAGATAACGCCGCCGTCGGCGAGTTTCAATCGGGTGCCGTGCGCCTCCAGAATTTGAGAAACAGCGGCAGCCAAAGATTCCGGCGGCGTTCCAATACTTTCGACGCCGCCCGTCTGCGCAACGCAGGCCAGGGAGAACGTCATCACCAGGGCGATTAAGGGAGCTTTGCGCATAGGTGTGTCGCTACAGGGCGAATGTTCCAACGAACGCGCTGCGTTTTCCGTGCAACTCCCAGTCGGTGTCCAGTCCCGGGCCGTGATAGGAATCCGTTACAGCCACGGCCGGCATAGCATGTCTGGTCTCAGTGAGCGGCGGGTAAAACGTAACCTCATTTCCGCAGAGATGGTCGCCTTCATTGAGCGAGCGGGTGCGCACTGTGGCGAAGCGTCCGGCGCGAAGCATTGCGACACCATGTTGCTCGTGATTTACGGCAAATTCAGTTGGAGCAGAGATTTCCTGCTCGATATTTTGCAGCAGCTTTCCCGCCATGTGCTGCGCAAAGGCACGCAATGCGGCACGTTGGCGATCGTTGGCCTGTTCGTCGAGAATGAGCACGGCTTGTGCCGGATACGGATTGGCGTAAGGATCACCCAGGGTTGCACGCGCCCGTACGGCGGCGGCGACGGTAAGACCGTCCAGCGAAACCCCGTTCCAGGTGCCGCTCTCCACGTGCCAGGCAAGTATCGCTTCATTGCCGACCAGGTTCATCTCGCCATTCGCGAAACACGATCCCGTGTAAATATCCGCGCTGCGGGTCTCCAGATAGTCGCCACGAATCTGCTCGCCAAAGACCAACGGAGAAAGAACCAGAACAAAGAACAGAAGACAAAGCTTTGGCATCGCGCACCTCTACCTTATTTTCTCTCATTTTCGGCCGTAAAGTGAAATGGAATGAGGATCTGTCCTTCTGCATGGCAGCACCTAGCCGGCCAACGATGCGGCGCGCGTAATCAATGCCGCAACGCTGTCGTGATACAAAAGTAGATTCCGCAATGCGACAAATTCCAATTCAGGGGCGTCAATGAGATTTCGCGCATGCTGTGTTGTTCTCGCAATGAGCCAGGTTCTTTTCAGTCAGGCTGAACAAAGTGCTGATTTGAAGTCCGCAGAAAACCCATCCTTGCTACTCGGCTATAGCAAAAAAACATCGGAACCAGAAAGGGACTGGGAACGAAAATATCGGGATCAGGTCGAGAGCAAGAATGTCCGTGAGAACATGCGGCGGCTGAGTGCCCGCCCTCACCACGTGGGGTCACCGTACGACAAAGACAATGCGGAATGGATCCTGGCGCAGTTCAAAAGCGCCGGCTTCGATGCCAGGATCGAGACGTTCAATGTGTTGTTCCCGACGCCGAAGGAACGTGTTCTGGAGTTGTTGGAGCCTAAGAAGTTCAAAGCAAAATTGCAGGAGCCGGTTTTGGCGGTTGACTCAACATCGAATCAGACCAGCGAGCAGCTTCCGACCTATAACGCATATTCAGCCGACGGAGACGTTACGGCTCCGCTCGTATACGTGAACTACGGGAACCGGGAAGACTACGAGCAACTCGATCGGATGGGGATTTCGGTCAAGGGCGCGATCGTAATTGCGCGATATGGAGAGGGCTGGCGCGGAATCAAACCTAAAGTTGCGGGTGAACACGGAGCCATCGGTTGCATTATCTACTCCGATCCGCGGGACGGCGGATTCTACAACGGCGATGATTATCCTTCAGGAGGTTGGCGGCCGCGAGATAGCGTGCAGCGCGGAAGCGTCATGGATACCGACCACCCTGGCGATCCGCTTACACCGGGCGTGGGGGCAACTGAGCAGGCGCATCGCCTGGACATCAAAGAAGCAAAAACAATTACTAAGATTCCAGTGCTCCCGATTTCTTATTCAGACGCGCTTCCTCTTCTTTCCGAGTTAAAAGGTCCAATTGCTACTGACGGCTGGCGCGGAGGCTTGCCCATTACATATCACGTAGGCCCCGGACCAGCGAAGGTGCACCTGAAAGTTGTGTCGAACTGGGACATCAAGCCGGTTTACGACGTGATCGCAACTTTGCGAGGCACTGATAACGCAGATCAGTGGGTGATTCGGGGAAACCATCACGATGCTTGGGTGAATGGCGCTGAAGATCCGATCTCCGGACAAGCTGCTTTGCTCGAGGAAGCACAAGTCTTGGGAAAGATGCATCGTCAAGGCTGGAATCCGAAACGCACCATCATCTACTGCGCATGGGACGGCGAAGAACCAGGGTTGTTGGGTTCGGTGGAGTGGGTGGAAACCCACGTGGCTGAGTTGCAGAAGCACGCCATCGCATATATCAATTCAGACAGTAACGATCGCGGATATCTATTCCCTGATGGTACGCAGGACTTGCAAACATTCATCGGTGAAGTAGCACGTGATGTTCAAGATCCGGAAACCCACATGTCCGTATTCCAGCGTTCGCATCTGGTCAGCATTTCGAAAGCGAAGGATGCGCAAGAGCGCGGAGATCTGCGTAAGCGAAATGATCTGCTGGTAACGGCGCTGGGAGACGGGTCTGACTATACGGCGTTTCAAGACTTCGCCGGCATATCTACTCTTAACCTCGAGTTCGGAGGCGAAGATGATGGCGATCAATATCACTCGATCTACGACGATTTTTACTGGTACAGCAAGTTTGTAGATACGAATTTCGCCTACGGACGAGCGCTTGCACAGACCGCTGGCAGCGCCATGATGCGGCTGGCGGATGCCGACCTGGTTCCGGTTGATTATGCTCCGCAAGCGGAAGCAATCGGCAAATACGAAGCTGAACTGGAAAAGCTGCTGAAAGACAAACAGGACGAATTCACGGAACGTAACCTCGAGCTTAAGGAAGGAGTTTTCACCGCCGCCGCTGACCCGCATCAGCCCTCTTTGGCTCCGCCGGTGGAAACGGTTCCGCCGTATATGAACTTCGCGCCGATGAAGAATGCGATCGAACAACTGAAGAAAAGCTCCGAGCACTACTCGAAGGCGCTTACTGCGTGGCAGGCGAAAGGAGCTCCTGCTTTGTCGGCGGAGGTATTAACTAGATTGAATTCCGAACTTCTCGGAATTTCGCGGCTGTTCCTCAACGCTAAGGGCCTGCCGGAACGCCCCTGGTTCAAGAATCAGATTTATGCTCCGGGTGCATATACAGGCTATGGGGCGAAGCCGATTGCCGCGGTCCGCGAATACATGGACGAGAAGAAATGGAAAGAAGCTGAGGGACAAATACCGCAAGTGTCTCAGGTGATCGAAACCGTCGCCGCCGGGATTGATAAAGCAGCAGCAGACCTGGAATCTTCTACGCAGTAACCCAGGGTTTACGGAATCTCGAAGGTGGCGACCAAAGGCAGATGATCAGAAGCGAGCAACGAGGTGCGCGTGCGATAAACGCGAAAAGCACTCAGTCGAAGGTGTTCGTCGTAGTAGAAGTGATCAAGGTGGAGCACGGGGAAAACCCCGGGGTAGGTTCGCGGATAACGCAAAAGCTTGCGGGGTTCGGCCGCTTCGAATGCTTGACTCATTAAGCGAGACACCAGGCCTCGCGTCCACTCGTTGAAATCACCGACTACGATCTTTGGCCCCGTGTATTCGCCTCGGCTCAGGACCTCATCGCCCAGCAGCTTTCGCCCCTGGTGGCGGCGCTCGACAAAGCTAGTTCCGAGATGAACATTAAACAAATGGAGAACGGCACCGCCGGGTAGAACTACGTCGGACCGCAAGCATCCGCGGCGTTCACGATGACGCCAGGTGATGTCGTAGTTTTCGCAGTCTTTCAGCGGAAGGCGGCTCAGCGTCAGGTTCCCGTAGCGGCCACCATGTAGAGTTCGATTTTCGCCGAAGCAGATTTCGTAGCCCGTCAACTTGGAGCGAATCCGCCGAACCTGATCGAACTCCGGCCGTCCATTCGGGGCATCCACAATCTCCTGCACCGCAACGATGTCTGCGTCCAGCTTCGAAATGACGCCGGCGATGCGATCTGGGTTGGTGCGGCGATCCAGCCCACGGCATTTGTGCACATTGTAAGTGGCGATGCGCACCGCGCGCTTCATTGCTGGCGCTCGAAGATCCAGCCAACGTCTTCCAATGCGCGTTCCATCAGGCTTCGCTTTTTCCAATCTTCCAGCGTGATGTGCCTCGAGTGGGCAACATCGTCTTCGAATGCCTGCGTGAGATGGGCTGCAACTTCCGGGTTGAGCACGGCGACATTGACTTCATCGTTGATGCCGAAGGAGCGATTATCGAGATTGGTCGAACCTACAATGCTCCAGATGCCGTCGATGATTGCGATCTTGGCATGGATCATGGTGGGCTCATACTCGTAAATCTCCGCGCCGGCGTTCAGCAGTTCTCCGTAGGCTCCGCGGCCGGAGCTGCGAGTCAAGGTATGGTCTGCGTGCTTGCCGGGAACGACGATTCTCACACTTACCCCACGCTGGCGTGCGCGCTGAAGTTCGCCGCGAAAACTACGGTCGGGCAGAAAATACGGCGTTGTGATCAAAATGGACTTTCGGGCCGCCGCCATCATGGTTTGGAAGAGCACTCGCGCGCGCGTTGATCCTCCCGAAGAAGGAGTGCTGGTGATGACGAGTGCGGTTGCGTGCCCAGCATCGTTGGGAAGCGGCGGGAAATAATCCGGGCCGTCGAGAATCTCTCCCGAAGCTTCCAGCCAGTTTTCTACGAACGTGCCCTGGATGCCGCGCACTGCATCGCCTCGTACCCTGACCATGGTGTCACGCCAGCGGAGTTCGTCCCCCTCAGCATAGCGCCACCAGTCGGCATAGCCCGCGCCGCCAACAAACGCAGTCGAGCCGTCAACCACCGTGATTTCGCGATGCGTGCGGTTGTTGCTGATAAACCAGTTGTGCAGCCGTAAGCGGTGATACCAGCGGACCTTGCCGCCCGCATCCTTCAAAGCCTGGAAAGATCTCTTGCGGGTTGAGAAGCTGCCCAGAGAATCAATGACGAGATTGACATGTATACCCGCTTTGGCCCGCTCTGTGAGCAGTTGAATGAGTTCGCCGGTTACACGGCCCTTGTGGAAGATATACGCTTCCACATTGATGCTGCGCTGTGCATGCCGCATGGCATCGAACTCGGCGGCGTAGAAGTTCTCTCCGTTTTCGATCACGTCAAAACTGTTGTTCCGCGTGATTTTGGAGCTGACGAGCGGCTCCAGTTCGTCGAGGAACTGCGGAGCATCGACGGCGTACTGGGGTGGCTTCGCCAGGGAATATTTCAGGCCGGGAGCGAAGAGTCCTGCGAGGATCAAAGTTCCAAGCGCGAGGATTGCGACCAAAGAAATAATCCGCAGGAATCGCGAGTGATCGAACTCCTCTTGAACCAAATTCCTGTGACGTGGGTTGCGCCGCGCTGGCGGATTTTGGGTTTGCGTAGGCAAGCCGCTGGCCTCTTTCCGGAACTCTGATGCACTCTGGTTCGCTCAGGATGGGTGAGATGGGGATAGGCCGCTAGAAAGCCGATGTTCCCACAACTTCGGAAAGCGAGTAAGCCGCATACCTGACCTGCTCCTCCGTCATTTCCGGGAACAATGGCATGCTCAGAACGCGCTGGCAGGCACGTTCAGTATGCGGCAGTGACCCTTCCTTAAAACCGAGGTGCGCCATGGCTTCCTGCAGGTGCACGGGAATGGGATAATGCACCGCGGTTTGCACGCCGCGCTCTTCGAGAGACTTCCGCACGCGGTCGCGGTCTTCGACATAAGCGACAAACAAATGATAGACGCACTCTGCATCCGGACTGTCTTGCGGAAGGTCGAGTTTTGCGTCCGAAACCAGCGTGCGATAGAGGGAAGAAAACGCCCGGCGCTTCGCCGTCCATTCATCCAGGTGCTTCATTTTCACGTTCAGCACCGCAGCCTGGAATCCGTCCATTCGGTAGTTGTAACCGAGATATTTATGCAGATAGCGCGTGGCTTCGCCATGACTGCGCAGAGCGCGCAACAGGGCTGCAACCTCGTCGTCGTTGGTAGTGAGTGCGCCGCCTTCACCATATGCGCCCAGGTTTTTCCCGGGATAGAAGCTGAACGCAGCCGAGTGGCCAAATCCGCCTACGCGCTTGCCTTCATAGCTTGCGCCGTGGGCCTGGCAGGCGTCCTCGATGACCAACAGACCGCGATCCGCGGCAATCTTCATGATTGCGTCAAGATTTGCCGGCCTGCCGTAGAGGTGGACGGGAATGATGGCGCGCGTCTTTTTCGTGATGGCGGCTTCAACTCTTTCGGGATCAATGTTTGCGGTTGCCGGATCGATATCGGCGAACACCGGCGTCGCGCCGGTGTAGCAGACGGCTTCGGCGGTGGCAAAAAATGTATTGGCGGAGGTAATGACTTCATCGCCGGAACCAATGCCAGCGGAGAGCATCGCAAGGTGCAGCGCGCTGGTGCCGGAGTTCAGTCCGACGCAGTGCTTCACGCCGCAGTAGTCGGCGAATGCTTTTTCGAATCGTTCGACTTCTTCACCCAGGATGAAGGCGGCTTTGTTGCAAACCCGATCAATCGCCTCGCGGATCTCATCGCGGAGATCGTGATATTGGGCGGTCAGATCGAAATATGGCACCTTGACTTCTGTCTTGGTCGTTGGCATCGCTAAAAGATTCTAACCGCAGAGTGCGCAGAGTTGGCGCGGAGATCGCAAAGAAAAACCGGATACAGGCGCGAGCTTGGGAGGACGTGGGCTGGCCTGACACCGTTCTGCTTCGGCCATCCCCTGGACAGGGAAACGGTAAAAACCTGTGCCGTCCTCCCAGGTGCGTTCAGCCTAGAAGGATGGTGCGCGCTCGACAATACGGTTATTCCTGTACCGCCGGATGATTCAACCCAAATCTTGCAGCAACGCAGACATCTCTGATTCGGCGTGCGAGTCGCCTTTACGCTGGGCCGCGACGATGCCGTTTTCGAGTATGGTTCTTGCTTCCTGCGCGCGGCCGGCTTTGACCAGCGTCTGCGCACACATGTGATAGCCCGGAACATAGTCAGGATTTGTCGCCAGAAGCTTGCCGAACTCTTCGAGGGCGTGATTAAAGTCGCCGGAATTGGAGTATTCCATGGCAAGGCCATAGCGGGCCAAGGCGTTGTTGGGGTCCTGGGCTAGGAGGTCGGTGAGGGCGGCGATTCGATCCATACAGATATTCTTACCTGAATTGAGTTCTTTGCGCTCTTTGCGGGGCCTTGGCGTACTTTGCGGTTAAAGTCTTCTTGATCTCTAACCGTCAAAGCTTGTAGCCGCAAAGGTCGCGAAGGCCCCGCAAAGTGCGCGAAGAAAATCTAAAGACTGATGGGTCCTTGCTGGATACAATCGAGCAGAACCTGAATTGAGGAGTTGACTTTGGCTTGTCCATTTTTTGCGCCGATTGAGCGGGCGAATGATCTGGCGCTTCCACACCCTGCGAGATTGCCTTTAGGCGCGGCCTGGCGCGGGACGTGTGCGGTCCCGGGCTGCGGCGATGTGACGCCAACTGCTGAAGAACTGGAAGGCTGTAATCTCGGATATGCGAAAAAGTGCTCGCGGCTGCCGGCGCAGCGCGCGCATGATGCGGTGCGCTTCGGCGTGGCCAACGATTCAGGTGAGCGAGTCTCGGTGCAGTTCGTTTTCGAGGTGGATTATCGGCCGGCGGGACAGGGGCTGCTGCAGTATGATGCGACGCTAAAACAATGGAC
>Ga0310810_10000438_pt1 | contig 42629 bp, 32 predicted proteins | sample NCmetagenome_FD_207641 | JGI IMG/M metagenome (GOLD analysis project Ga0310810, IMG submission 207641) | Soil microbial communities from experimental microcosm in Duke University, North Carolina, United States - NC | ecosystem: Engineered > Artificial ecosystem > Soil microcosm > Unclassified ...
CGAGGGCGGCGGCTCCCGCCCCGGCCGAGGGCCACGCCCCGCAGAACACGGTGATCGCCGGCACCAGCGACATCATCGTGCGCGTGCCGATCATGGGCGAGGGCCTGCGCTCGGCCCGGGTGGTTGCACTCAACAAGCAGCCCGGCGATCCCGTGCAGCACGACGACGTGCTCTGCGAGGTCGAGACCGACAAGGCCGTTTACCCGATCGAGGCGTCGTTCGCCGGCCAATTCAAGGGCTGGCGCATCAAGCTCGATGACACCGTGCTCATCGGCCAGGACATCGCGGTGGTCGCGGGCGATGCCGCCAGCGTCGCGGCGCTGCCGGTGGAGGGCGCCCAGCCCGCCGCCCCGAAGGCCACGGCAACGGCGCCCAGTGTTGCGCGCACGGCGCCGGCCGCCCAACCTGTCCATCAACCTCCGGCCACGCCCACCGGTCCCATGAAAGGCAACACCCGCCAGCCCGCCCTGCATCCGGCCATCACCAAGCGGCTCGATGCCGTCGTTCCCGCCACCATGCTCATGGACGTCCGCTGGGAAAACCTGCGGCTGGCCCGCGAGGAGGCGAAGAAGAAGTTCGGCAAGGATGCGCCGTCGCCCTCGACCATGATGGCGTGGTGCATCGTGCGGGCCCAGGAGAAGCACGCGGCCTTCCGCTGCATCGTCAATCGGGAGGGAACCATCCTGGAACAGGCCGACTTCGAGTGCGGGGTGGCCGTGGCGCTCGACGGCGACCGCCTCGCAACCGCCACGATCGCCGCCGCCAACCGCCTCGACTGGGCCGGCTTCGTCACCGCCTACAACCGCGCCGTCGAGGAGACCCGCGCCGGCCGGCTCATCGACGTGCAGGCGCCGATGAACATCACCAGCCTCGGTGCGTTCGGGGTGGAGAGTGCCACGCCGATCGTGGTGCCGCCGGCCATGGCGACGATCTTTATCGGCTCGGCGCACGAGCGCCTCATCAACGATGGCGGCGTCATCCATCCCGCCGAGGTCATCACGCTTTCGCTGACGTTCGACCATAAGGTCGTCAACGGCGCCGGCGCCGCCTCGTTCATGCGCGACCTGCGCGCGGAACTCGAGGGATTCCGGCTGCCCGCCTAACGAGGCGGTGGCGGGGACAAGATCCGGCCGGCCCTGCGCGGTCGGCATTATTACGCCGGTGCGTGGATCTTGCGAAAGACGTGGCATCGCCCGGCCGCGGCAATAGTCAGGCTCGCTTTTCGGTCGGGGCCGGGTATGGTTCCGCGCTCGGGACAGGGCCGGTCCCGGATCGTAGTATCATGACCAGTCCATCCCAGTCCGCGTCCGTGACGAGCCCGCTGCGGCAGGCTCTGAAGATCCTCGTGATTGAGGACGACGCCCGCTGGCGGACGCTCCTCGAGGTCCAGCTGCAATCCGCCGGGCACACCGTGCTCACCGCCGCCGACGGGCTGGCCGGGCTCGCGCTGGCGGCCGAGAAGCCCGACGTGATCCTGTGCGACGTGGAAATGCCGCGACTCAACGGCTACGGCGTGCTCGAGGCGCTGCACCAGCAGCCGGGCCTGAGCGACATCCCGTTTATTTTCCTGACCGGGCGCACCGCCCGCGCCGAACAGCGCAAGGGCATGGTCCTTGGGGCCGACGATTTCATCACGAAACCGTTCCAGCCGGAGGAACTGCTGGCGAGCATCCAGACGGTGCTGGCCAAGCGGCAGTCGCTCGCGCAGCGACTCCACGCCTACACGGAGGAGCACCAGCGCGAAATCTCCGCGCCCTGGGCGCATGAGCTCCTGACGCCGCTCAATGGCATCCTCGGCATGGCCGCGATGCTGGAAGCCGAGCCGGGGATGATCTCGCCGCTGGACCTGCGGGAGATGGCGCGGTCGATCCGGCAGTGCGCGCGGCGCCAGCAGGCGCTCGCCCAAAAGCTCGTCCGGCATTTTCAGCTCGAGCAGTTCCGACAGAACGGCTGGAGCGATCCCGCCGCGGAGGCGGAGGCCGCCGCCTGCCTCGAGGACGAGTTGCTCGGCGTCGCGGAACAGGCGGGCCGCCCCTCCGATTTGCAGCTGCGGTGCCAGCAGGGCCTCGTGCGCATCAGCCCGGCCTGGCTGCGGGTGGCCGTCGCGGAGCTCGCCGAGAATGCCTTCAAGTTCTCGGCCCCCGGCGCGCCGGTCACGGTGACGGCGGGACATGTCGAGGGCATTTATCGCATCGAGATCGAGGATCGCGGGCCCGGCATGGGCGACCGGGAGCGGGCCGGCATCGGCGCCTTCCGGCAGTTTGGGCGCGCGCAGCGTGAGCAGCAGGGCCTCGGTCTCGGGTTGTCGACCGTGCGCAGCATCGCGCAGTTGCACCGCGGCACGCTCGAGCTGCTGCCGGGCACGGGCGGTTTTGGCCTGCGGGCGATTCTCGCTCTGCCCCTGGTGGAGTGAAAGGGGTGGGGCCCGGACTTGTGCGGGCGGAAGCATTTTCCAGAAAGGGGTAGCCGCGCTTGAGCCGCTGGCGAAAGCGTGGTCCAGGAACTGCCACGTTGTCGCTGCGCTCCAACGCAGCCACGGTTCAATTCAATCTGCTCCAAGCCTGCACGGCAGTTCGACCTGGCTCGCGCTACAGCGGCAGCCCGGCTTCCTTGGCCACGCGGCGCAAGGGTTCATCCTGCGGATACACTTTCAGGAACTGCTGGAGGAAAAGATCGGCGCTCGGGCTGAAGTTGGCGCGGTTCACCTCCGCGCCGTCCCGGCTGACGAGCACGACGCGGCAAAGGAAACAGAAGTCGCAGGTCACGACATCGGCGCCGTGGTGGAACCGGAGCCGCAGGTAGAGCGAGGGCCGGCGTCCGCCGTGCGTCTTCCAGTCATAGCTCTTGTTGTCCAGCAGCAGGTCGCGCAGGGCACCGGCCACCTGCGCGGGCACGACGGTGAACGTGGTGTCCTCGTAGCGTTCGGTCTGCCAATCGATCCGGCCGTCGGGCAGTTCGGCCGCCGGGATATGCCTGAGCAGGCAGCTGTCCACCCGCTCGGCGGTGCGGACGATGCCCAGGTTGTCCGACGAGCCGAACAGGCGGGCGACGTCTTCCGGCTGGTCGGCGCCGGACGCGGCGCCGACGCCGAGCAGGGCCGAAAGGGAAAGGAGGGAGCGCTTCATGATCATACCATGGGACGGAACTTGCCGACGATGCCCGTGAGACAGGCGGTGATCTGGCCCAGGGAACACACTTCCACCGTCGACACGAGCTCGGCGAAGACGTTCCCGCCGCCACGCACGACATTTTCGAGACGCTGCAGCGCGGCGGGGGCCTGTTTCGCGTGTTTGCGCTTGAAGGCGCGCAGCCGCTCGACCTGCAGGCGCTGCTTGCGCGGCGGCGTGCGCGCCAGCGGGACGCTGGGCAGCGGCTCGCCGGTCTTGTAGCGGTTGAGGCCGATGATGGGGCGGGCGCCGCCATAGACCTGCTCCTCATAGGCGTGGCCGGCTTCCTGGATCTTGCTGCGCTGGTAGCGCTGCTCCTGGGCGGCGAGCACGCCGCCGAGGGTGTCCATCTCGCGGAACACGTCGAGGATCGCCTTCTCGACCTGCTGCTCGAGGACGAGCAGCCCGGGCGCGCCGCCGAACATGTTCATCATGTGTTTGAACACGCCCGACTCCTCGAGGATGATCGACTGGCCGTGCGACGCGAGCGTGGCGTATTTCTCCGTCGGCGTCGTGAACGGCTCGTCCGCGGAGTTGGAATGGCAGGAGTTCGTGTAGTTGAGATAGGCGAGCATCAGCTCGACCGCCGTGCGCGTGAGGTTGTTCTGGAACTCCGCGGCGATCAGCGAGCGGCCGGAAGTCTGCGTGTGGAGCTTGAGCAGCTGCGCCTTGGCCCCGGCGCCGAAGACGTCGCGCATGCCGATCGCCCAGATGCGGCGGGCGACGCGGCCGAGCACGAGGTATTCAACGTCGAGCCCGCAATCGAGGAAGAACGAGAGGCGCGGCCCGAACTGGTTGACGTCGGCCCCGCGCTGCTTCAGCAGCCCGACGTAGGTGAAGCCGTTGGACAGCGTGAAGGCGGCCTGCTGCACCGGCGTGGCGCCGGCCTCGGCGATGTGGTAGCCGGAGATCGACACGGGGTACCAGCGCGGCAGGTTGGGCACGCACCATTCGATCATGTCGCAGAGAAAGCGCAGCGATGGCTCGATCGGAAAGATGACCTCGTTCTGCGCCTGAACCTCCTTGAGCATGTCGGCCTGGATGGTGCCGCGGAGCTGGCTGACGCAGTCCGGCCCGAACCGGCGCTTCGCGGCGGCGATGAACATCGCGAGGATGACCGGCGCCGGCGCGTTCATGGTCATCGAGACGGAGGCGTCCTTGCGCGTGAGGTCGAAGCCGGCGAACAGCCGGGACATGTCCTCGACCGTGTCGATCGCCACGCCGCCTTCGCCGACCTTGCCGAGCACGCCCTCATGGTCGGAGTCGAGGCCGTAGAGCGTCGGTCCGTCGAAGGCGGTCGAGAGCCGCAGGCTTTTCTGGTGGGCGCTCAAATAGTGGAAACGCTTGTTGGTGTCCTCCGCCAGCCCGAGCCCGGCGAACAGCCGCATCGGCTCCTCGCCGGCGCCGCTGTCGCGATCGAGGTACATCTCGCGGTAGCCGGCATTGGCGTAGGGAAACTCGCCCGGCAGGCCCTGGCCGAGGAGGTACCCGGCGATGACGCCCGGATCGTCCGTCTGCGGCAGGGCGAGGCGCGGCAGCGGCGTGCCGGTGGGCGACACGGTCCAGTCGATCGATTCCTGGATGCGCGCCCAGCGCTCGCGGAGCTCGGCGGCGAAGCGCGCGTCGGTGCGCGCGCGGGCCACCTCGTCGGTGACGTGGGCGTTGTAGGTGTCGACGGCGTCGGCGATGCGTCCGAGCTGGCTCATGGCGTCACCTCCATCCAGCAGGCCTTGTCGCCACCGGTGGACGGAACCAACCCGGCCCGCTGCGCGAGGGTGTCGAAGAGGGCGTCCACGCCCGGATCGAAGTGCCGGGCGGCGGTGGTGGCGTGGAGCCGGCGGCCCTTGCCGTCCTGGTCCAGTCGCGCCTGGATCTCGGCTCGCGCGGTGTGCGCCATCGGGTGGTCGCATTTGTTGAGCGCGACGAAGTCGGCGCCGGCCAGCAGCGCGATTTTTTGCAGCTGGATGCGGCCGCCGTAGTGCGGTGGCACGACGAAGAGCGTGGCGTCCACGAGGTGCGGGCCGCGGCCGAAGGTACGGAACGGGTCGCTCTCCTGGCCGACGCCGACCGACTCGACGAGCACCAGGTCGAACTCGCCGGCCTGGCGCAGGATCTCGATGGCGGCGGGCGCGGCGGCCGACAAGCCGGTGAGGCTCCCGCGCGTCGCGAGCGAGCGGAAGAACACGCGGTCATCCTGCGCATAGATGGCGGAGACCCGGTCGCCGAGGATCGCGCCGCCCGAATCGGGATGTGACGGGTCGTTGGCGAGAATGGCGATGCGGCCGCCAGGGCAGCGCCGGAGGAAGCGGGACACCAGCTCGTCGATCAGCGTCGATTTTCCCGCGCCACCCGGCCCGGCGACGCCGAGGACAAAACCGCGGTGGCCGGAACCCGCCCCCCGGGCAGGTTTGCGCCGCCCGCCCGGAGGGCGGGCGCCACCTTCCGCCAGCGTGATGGCCCGGGCCAGGGCGCGGTCGCCGGTGAAGCGGCCGCCCGGCTTGGGCCGGCGCGCATAGTCGCGCTTGATGGTGGCCATGATCTCGGTGAGCGGCGTGCCGGCGAAAAAGATGCGGTCGGTGCCCTGGCGCTTCATCACGCGCTCGTCGGCCGCGGTGATCGTGCCGCCGCCGCCGCCGAAGACCGGGATGTCGCCACCGCCGCGCTGCCTGAGCTGGTCGACGACTTCCTTGAAGAAAACGATGTGGCCGCCGTTGTAGGAGCTGAGGCCGACGACGTTGACGTCCTCCTGCACCGCGGCGCGGACGATGGCCGAGACCGGCTGGTGATAGCCGAGGTAGATGACCTCGATGCCGTGGCGGGCGAGTTCGAGGTTGATGGTGGTCACCGCACTGTCGTGGCCGTCGCAGAGCGGCACGGCCGTCAGGATGCGCACGGGTGCGGGGGCGTGGGAACGGGCGGGCATTCCGGCAAAGCGAATCCGAGAATGCCGCCGGGCGCAATGGCCGAGGGAGCCGGCGGGGGGCGAATTCCTCCCTTGGGAGTAGGGCACTACTCGGTCGACAGCCCCGCGCATCCCGGCAAAATGGCCGCATGCACTTTCGCGACCTGAACGAGGCGCAGCTCCTCGCGGTGGCCATCGGCGCCGAGGAGGAGGACGCGCACATCTATCGGGATTTCGCCGCCTCGCTCGAAGAGGCTTTCCCCGCCTCGGCCGAGCTCTTCCGGCGGATGGCCGACGAGGAATCGAACCACCGTCACCGCCTCATCGAGGCCTACCGCCGGAAGTTCGGCGAACACATCCCGCTGATCCGGCGCCAGGACGTGAAGGGCTTCCTGGTGCGGCGGCCGGCGTGGCTGGCGCGCACCCTCCGGCCGGAGACGGCGCGCGAGGAGGTGGCGTTGATGGAGTTGGAGGCGCGGCGCTTCTACGAGGCGGCCGCGGCCCGGAGCACGGATGCCTCGATCCGCCAGCTCCTCGGGGACCTCGCCCACGAAGAACAGAAGCACGAGGCCACGGCCGAGCTGATCGGCGGGGCGCAGGAGGCCTCCGGGCAACTGCACGAGGAAAGAGTGGCCGCCCGCCGGATGTTCGTGTTGCGTTTCGTGCAGCCAGGCCTGGCCGGGCTGATGGACGGTTCGGTCTCGACGCTCGCGCCGCTGTTTGCCGCGGCCTTCGCCACCGGCAACACGACGGAGACCTTCAAGGTCGGCCTTGCCGCCTCGGTTGGCGCCGGCATCAGCATGGGTTTTGCCGAGGCGTTGTCGGACGATGGCAAACTCAGCGGGCGCGGCGCGCCGTGGCTGCGCGGCGTGGTCTGCGGCTTGATGACGACGCTCGGCGGCATCGGCCACACCCTGCCGTACCTCATCCGTGATTTTCACACGGCGACGTCCGCGGCGATCGCGGTGGTGGTGGTCGAGCTCGGCGTGATCGCCTGGATTCGCCGGCGCTACATGGATACGCCGCTGCTGGCCGCGATTTTCCAGGTCGTGGTCGGCGGCGTGCTCGTGTTCATCGCCGGGTGGCTGATTGGCGCGGGGTGAGCGCGGAAGAATTGTTGGGCGGGGTCGCCGAACCCCGCCGCGAGACAGGAAATGGCGGGATTTGGAAATCCCACCCTACAACCATTGTTCAGATCGGCAGCGTGACCTCGACCATCGTGCCGTGGCCCGGCTCGCTCTCGATCCGGAGCTGGCCGCCCAGGCGCTGCACGATGCGGCGCGACAACGCCAACCCGAGGCCCAGGCCCTGCTGCTCGAATTTCTTCCGGTCGTGTTGCTGGAAAAGCCCGAGCTGCTGGATCTGTTTGGGGGTCATCCCGCGGCCGGCGTCCTGCACCGTGAGGCGCGCATTCGTCCCCTCGGCGCGGAGGCGGACAGTGACGGGCGATTCCTTGCGCGAGAAGGCGACGGCGTTGTCGGTGAGTTCCTCCACGAGCGCGGTGAATTCGGTCGGGCCGCAGCGCAGGCGCATGGGCGCGAGCTCAACCTTGACATCGGCGGCGCGCCCGTGGCGGTCGGCGGCGGCCTTGACCCCGGCCTGGAAAGCCTCCGCGACCTGCTGCGCCTCGAGCCACGGCACCGCGGGCCGGCCGGGCGCGTCGAGCTGAATGATGTGGAGGTAGTTTCGCAGCGTGCGGTGCAGCCGCCGCGCGGAGGTGAGGATGTCGCGCAGGATCGCGCGGACCTCGTCCTGGTCGAGCTCGCCCAGTTCCTCCTCGAGCATCTCGGTCAGCCCGAAGACGCCGGCGAGCGGGGTGAAGAATTCGTGCGGCAGGGTCGCATGCAGGCTGGCACGCAGCTGTTCGATCACGCGATTCTCGAGGTGGCGGCTGACCTCGGCGCGCTTGAGGCGGGCGGCGACGGCGCGGGTGAGATCGCCGATCGAGAACGGTTTCAGGAGGAAATCATCGGCCCCGAGTTCCATGCCGGCCCGCGGGTTCGCGTAGGCCGGGTCGCCCGTCATCAGGATGAACTGGCGGTCGGCCAGCTCCGGGTCGAGCCGCAGCTGCTTGAGGTAGCCCTTGCCGTCGACGCCGGGCATGTCGATGTCGCACACGATCACATCGGGCAGGTAGGCCCGGGCCAGTTCCCCGCCCTGCACCGTGTCGGAAGCGCCGAGCACCTGGTAGCCGTGCGCTTCGAGGCCCTCGACCAGGACGGGCCGGAGACGGACGTCGTCGTCGATCAGCAACACGGTCTTGAGCGCGGCGCCGGGATCGGGCGGGAGGGGTGACTCGGGCATACCAGCGCCAGCCTGATGATTTGCCCGGCAGTGGCAATGCTTCTAACCGCGGGGTCCGGGCGCCCGCTGTCGCGGCGAGGGCTCAGAACTCGGCCGTGCCGGGGGTGCGGGCGAACGGGATGACGTCGCGGATGTTCGCAACGCCGGTCACGAACATCAGCATGCGCTCGAAGCCGAGGCCGAAGCCCGCATGCGGCACGGTGCCGTAACGCCGCAAGTCCAGGTACCACCAGTAGTTCTTTTCGTCGAGGTGGTGCAGCGCCATGCCCTCCCTCAGCTTGTCCAGGCGCTCCTCGCGCTGGCTGCCGCCGATGATCTCGCCGATGCCGGGCACCAGCAGGTCCATCGCCGCCACGGTCTCGCGGCCGGGGGCGCACCCGTCGGTCTGGCGCATGTAGAATGCCTTGATCGCGCGGGGATAGTTGAAGACGGTGACCGGGCACTTGAAGTGCTCCTCCGTGAGATAGCGTTCGTGCTCGGACTGGAGATTGTCGCCCCACGCGACCGGGTGCTCCCAGGTGCGGCCGGACTGGCCCAGGATCTCGACCGCCTCGGTGTAGCTGCAGCGGACAAAGGGCTTTTCCAGGACGAAGTCGAGGCGTGGCAGCAGGTCCTTGTCGACAAACTTGGCGAAGAACTCCAGGTCGGCGGCGCAGTGCGCGCGGATGTCGCGGATGAGGTATTTCACGAACTCCTCGGCGAGGTCCATGTCGCCGCTGAGATCACAGAACGCCACCTCGGGCTCGATCATCCAGAACTCGGAGGCGTGGCGTGACGTGTGCGAGTTCTCGGCGCGAAACGTCGGGCCGAACGTGTAGACGTTGCTCAACGCGCACGCGAAGATCTCGGCCTCGAGCTGGCCCGAGACGGTGAGGAAGGTCTTGCGCCCGAAGAAGTCCTTGCTGGCGTCGATCTCGCCCCGCTCGTTCTTCGGCGGGTTGGCGAGGTCGAACGTCGTCACGCGGAACATGTCGCCCGCGCCCTCGGCGTCGCTGGCGGTGATGATCGGCGTGTGGACGTAATGGAAACCGCGCTCCTGGAAGAACTGGTGGATGGCATAGGCCAGGCGGCTGCGCACGCGGAAGACGGCGCCGAAAAGATTCGAGCGGGGACGGAGGTGCGCGATCTCCCGCAGGAATTCCATCGTGTGGCCCTTTTTTTGCAGCGGGTAGGTGGCATCGGCCTCGCCGAGCAGCGTGAACTGCTCCGCCACGACCTCCCATTTCTGGCCGCCGCCCTTCGACTCGACCAGCCGGCCGCGGACCTCGACCGAGGCGCCGGTGTTGGTGCGGGCGACCTGGGCATAGTCGGGCAGCGCCGCGTCGACGATGACCTGCAGGCCCTTCAGGCTGGACCCGTCATTGATCTCGAGGAACGAGAAGGCCTTCGCGTCGCGGCGGGTGCGGACCCAGCCTTGGAGAAGAATCGCGTCGACCGGTGCGGTCGCATGGAGGGCATCTTTGACGAGCGTGCGTTGCATGGGGAGGAGTGCTGACGCAAGCGCAGCGGGCCAGGGTTGGCAAACCGGGAATCTCCGCGTGCCGGCTGCTCCATCGGGACGCGTCCGGGCCGGGCCCTCGGGGAATTGTCCGACGCTCGGGGCGCGACCGTTGGCGCACAATTTGTTGCCGGGCCGATTCCCCGCTCTCCGCCCGGGGTAGGTCTTTTCCGCGGCAACAAATCCACTGCGGCGATGATCCATTCCTGGTATGAAACCCAAATTAACTACATTGGCGGAGTTCGCCCGCGCGGACCGACGGATCGCGGGCCTGTCGCTCCTGGTTGGTTCTATGCTGCTGGTCGCCGGCTGCGATTCCTATCCCGAGTCGCACGTCGTCTCGGCCCCGCCGCCGGCGGCGCCCGCGACCACCGCGGTGGTGACGACGCAAAACGGCCAGGCCGTGGCCGTGGCGCCCGCCCAGACCACCGCCCCGGCCCCGGTTATCGTGATGTCGGCCCCGCCCGCAGTGCAGACGGAAGCGGTGACGGAACGGCCGAATTCCGACGACAAATGGGTTCCCGGTTACTGGACCTGGCGCGACCAACGCTACGAGTGGGTCGCCGGCCATTGGGAGCTGCCGCCGAGCCCGAGCTCAACCTGGATCGCCCCGCGTTGGGAGCGGTTGTCCGACGGAACCTATCGGTTCTACGAAGGCTACTGGGATTGATCCGCCCGTCGTGATTTCCGGCGCCGCCGCGGTTCCCGCGGCGGGCGCCTACCGCGTTTCGAGCCGGGCCACCGCGCGCCGGCCGAGGGCGATGCCGGGCAACTCCACGACGCGATAGGTCACGTACGAGATCGCGCCGCCGAGCGCGACCACGAGCGCGAATGCCGCGAGCGTGCCCCCGGCGGGCAGCCCAGCCGGCCACCGGAGATAGAGGAACTGAAACAGGGCGAAGTGAACGAAGTAGAGACTGTAGCTGACGCGCCCGAGGAAGACGATGGCGGGATTCACCAGCAGCCGCGAATGCGTCTGGTGCAGGGCGAAACCGAACAGCGCGAACGCGACGCCGTAGAGCGTGACGGCAGGCAAGGGCGGCGGCAGCGGCGGCTTCATCTGGTGGAACAGCGCGGCGCCAAGCAGCCCCGCCAGCGCGAGTGCGATCCAGCCGGCGGTGGCGTCGGATTTGTCGCGGCGGTCCCGCCAGACGAAATACAGGACGATCCCAAGCGCGAACACCGGCAACTCGCCAAAGATCCAATAGAACCGGAAATTCTCGGTGAGATACTCGAAGCCGGCGGGGTAGGGCGGCGTGAGCAGCGGCGCCAGCCAGTCGTCCGCGACGCGTCCCAGCGCCAGCGTGCCGACCACCAGGACGAGCGCGCGCGTCCGGCTGGTGACAAGGTGAAAGAAGAACGGCAGCAGCAGGTAGAACGACACCTCGGCGGCGATCGACCAGCCGCCGGGCACCACCGCGTTGATGGTTTCGGGGTGCCAGCCATGCAGGAAGAGCGCGGTCAGGCCGACGTCGAGCGGCGAGATCCCGCGCGGCGCCCACAGCCGCGGGCCCGTGCCGGCGAGCCAGAGGAAAAACAGCAGGCCGGCATAGAACATCGGCGCGACCCGGAAGAACCGGCGGAGGAAGAAATCCGCCAGCGAACGACGCTCGTGCCCGTGGCGCCGCTCATTCGACAGGAACAGCGCGAAGGCGCTGGCGACGAAGAAGAGCTGCACGCCCATGGCGCCGTTGGCGCAGAACTGGGCGGCCCAGGCCGAGGCCGGCCGCGTCCACTGGCCCGTGTGGGTGAGCACGACGCCGAGGATGGCGTAGCCGCGCATCGCATCGATGGCATCAAGGCGCGGACCTGGGCCGGGCGGGGCGGACATGGGCCCACGCTGGCGGCCGCGGCGCCGGTGGCCAATCCGAATCCGGTCGGCGCGGCCGCCGACTTGAAATGAGAGCCCACACACCCCGCCCTGCCAGGCACCCCTCTTGCTAGAGGGGACCTGCGGCGGCGTGGTATTGGCTCCCCTCTAGCAAGAGGGGTGGCGCGAAGCGACGGGGTGTGTGTCCGACAGGGCGCGGTGTGGTTGCGGGTGCTCCTTGGGAAACATCGATCGCAGTTTGATCCTTGCACCGCATCGGCGAACGCGTTCGCTGCGCAACGTCTGTCATGTCCGCACCGCTGCGCATCACCGTCTGGAACGAATTCCGCCACGAGCGCGAAAACCCGAGGGTCGCGGCTCATTATCCGCACGGCATTCATGAAACCATCGCCGGCTTCCTGCGCGTGGATCCCGGGCTGGCGGTGCGCACCGCCACGCTCGACGACCCGGAACACGGGCTGGCCCCGGCAGTGCTCGACGCGACGGACGTGCTGGTCTGGTGGGGGCACCAAGCGCACGCCGAGGTGGGCGACGCGGTCGTCGCCCGCGTGCAAGCGCGGGTGCTTGAAGGCATGGGCCTCGTTGTCCTGCACTCGGGTCACTACGCCAAAATCTTCAAGGCGCTGATGGGCACCACGTGCTCCCTGCGCTGGCGGGAAGCCAAGGACAAGGAGCGCGTGTGGAACGTCTGCCCGTCGCACCCGATCGCCCAGGGCCTCGGCGACCATTTCGAAATCCCGGTCGAGGAGATGTACGGCGAGCCGTTTGACATCCCCGCGCCCGACGAGCTCGTGTTCATTTCGTGGTTCAGCGGCGGCGAGGTGTTCCGCAGCGGCGCCACCTGGCGGCGCGGGCACGGCCGGATATTCTATTTCCGGCCCGGCCACGAAACCCACCCGACTTACCACCAGGCGGAAGTGCAGCGCGTGATCGCCAATGGCGTCCAGTGGGCGCGCCCGACGATCCGGCGGCCGGACGCTTGTCCGAACGTCGCGCCGCTCGAGCCGCTGCCGCCGGGCTGAATCGAAATCACGCGGCCGGAGCCAATCGGACGGTTCGATGCCGGCGCGCGCATCGGGTCTTTCCTTCGCGACCAAGCTGGGGGAGAAGGCTGCGCGATGACAGGCTTCCGTCTATTAATGTCCGGGCTCGGCCTGCTCCTGCTCGGCGGCTGCGCGTCGTTGCCGCGGGAGTACGTCATCACGGATTTCGGCGCGGTGGCGGGCGACCGGGAGCTTGCCACGCGCGGCATCCAGGCGGCGATCGACGCCGCGGCGCAGGCGGGCGGCGGCACAGTCGTGGTGCCGGCGGGCGTGTTTCGCAGCGGTTCGATCTTCCTCAAGCCCGGCGTCCAGCTGCACGTGGCCGAGGGCGCGGTGCTGAAGGGTTCGGAAAATATCGCCGACTATCCGAAGCGCCCCACGCGCATCGAGGGCCATGTCGAACCCTGGCGGATGGCGCTGGTCAACGCCGAGGGCCTGGCCGGGGTGCGCATCACGGGCCCGGGCCGGCTCGACGGCAGCGGCCCGGTCTATTGGCGCGCCTTCTGGCAGCGGCGGAAGGAAAACCCGAAGTGCACCAACCTCGAGGTGGAGCGACCGCGCCTGGTTTTTCTCGATCACTGCCGCGAGGTGCGCATCGAGGGCATCGCGCTCCAGGATGCCGGATTCTGGAACCTCCACCTCTACGCGTGCCGTGACGTCGTGTTGGAGAACTTGCGCATCACGCTCCCGAGCGCGACCGGCGGGCTGCGCGGCCCGAGCACCGACGGCATCGACATCGACAGCTCGCAGCGCGTCACCGTCCGCGGTTGCCACATCTCGACGAACGACGACGACATCGCCTTGAAGGGCAGCAAGGGGCCGCACGCCGACCGCGACACGGCCAGCCCGCCGGTGGAGGACATCCTCGTGGAAAATTGCGAGATTGGCGATGGCAACGGCCTGGTCACCTGCGGCAGCGAGGCGACCGTGGTGCGACGGGTGACGGTGCGGAACTGCACCCTGACGGGCCGCGCGACGATGCTCACGCTGAAGCTCCGGCCCGACACGCCGCAGCACTATGCGGATATCACGCTCGACGGCATCCGGCTGGCCGGCGAGGGGCGCCTGCTGAACGTGGCCCCGTGGACGCAGTTCTTCGACCTGCAGGGCCAGCCGCCGCCGGCGCGCACGGTGGAACGCGTCGTCCTGCGGAACATCACCGGCCGGTACCGCGCCTTCGGCACCTTGCGCGGCAATACCGGCGACACGCTGCGCGACATCACGCTGGAGAACTTCGACGTGCAGCTTGCGGACGAAACCTTTGCGCCGGGCCCGGTGGTGAACCTGGAGCTGCGCAACGTGATCGTGAACGGGCGGGTCGTTCAAGCACCTGTGACCAAGATGTAGGGCGGGGTCTCCGAACCCCGCCATGAAGGAGGCGGCATTCGGAGATGCCGCCCTACAAGGTTGGATGCCAGCATCGACGGTCGATCGTTTGACGGACTATGCCGGGCTGGCCGCTTGCTTTCGCCGTGGTCCGGCGCAGATTGGGCGCCACCCCTTACCCATGAATTCGCCCCACGCTCCACGTCCCGGGCTGCCGGTTTCCCGGCGCCAGTTTCTCGGTCATCTTTCGCTCGGCGCCGCCCTGCTCGCCACCGGCCGCCGCGCCCTCGGCGAGGAGATGCCGGCGAAGAAACTCGGCGTCGCCCTCGTCGGCCTCGGCAGCTACGCCACCGGCCAGCTCGGGCCGGCGTTGAAGAAGACGAAATATTGCCGGCTGGCGGGCGTCGTGACGGGCTCGCCCGAGAAGGGCCGCAAATGGGCGCGGAATTTCGGTTTTCCCGAGACGAGCATCTATGGCTACGACACGATGGCGCGGCTCGCCGACAATCCCGACATCGACATCGTCTACGTCGTCACGCCGAACAGCCTCCATGCGGAACACTGCATCGCGGCCGCGCGCGCCGGCAAGCATGTGATCTCCGAGAAGCCGTTCACCACCACGGTCGCCGAGGCCGAGCGCGTGCTGGCCGTGTTCCGCGAGATGAAGATCCGCCACTCGATCGGTTACCGGCTGCATTTCGATCCCTATCACCAGGAGCTCATCCGCCTGGTACGGACGAACGAGTTCGGTCCGTTCATGAAGACGAAGGGCGATTTCGGCTTCACCATGAACGGCCGCCCGTGGCGCGCCATCCGCCAGTTCGCCGGCGGCGGCCCGCTGATGGATGTCGGCATCTACGTCATCCAGGAAGGCTGCATGGCTGCGGGCGACGTCCCGCCCGTGGCCGTCACGGCGAAAGAGGGGCCGAAGACGCGGCCCGACATTTTTCAGGACGTCGAGGAGGACATCTCCTGGACGATGGAGTTTCCCAACGGCTCGACCTGCGACGGCCACTGCAGCTACCAGCACGGCGGAAACTGGTTCCGCGCCGACGCGGCGAAAGGCTGGTACGAGCTCACCACGGCCTACACCTACAACGGCCTCGCCGGCTCGACCAGCCAGGGCCCGCTGCATTTCCCCGGCGGGTTCAGCCAGCAGGCGGCGCAAATGGACGACTTCGCCCGCGCCATCCTGGACCACCGGCCGTCGCCCGTCCCGGGCGAGATGGGCCTGCGGGACATGAAGATCATCGCCGCGATCTACGAGGCCGCCGCCACGGGCAAACGCGTGACGGTTGCGGCCTGATGTCTCCCGCTCCTTCATGAAATTCCCTCGCTTCGTCCTGCTCCTCCCGCTGCTCGCCGCCATGTCCCTTTCCGGCCAGGAAAAACCCGCCGCCGTGCCGCCGCCCGTTTTCGGCTCGCGCGTCGTCCATTTCGCCGAACTGAAGGCCTTCGACACCGGCGTAGGCGAGCGCCGGGACGTGGCGAACAATCCCACCGCCACACTCGAGCGTTTCGAGTGCCACATCAGCGTGCTGAACCCGTCGCGGATTTCGCATCCGCCGCACACCCATCCCCAGGAGGAACTGATCATCCTGCGCGAGGGCACGCTCGACGTGAACGCCAATGGCAAGGTGCGGCGCGTCGGCCCCGGCGCGTTCTTCTTCTTTCGCTCGAACAACCCGCACAACGTGTCGAACAACGGCGCGGTGCCGGCGAAGTATTTCGTGTTCAATTTCGCCACCGCGCGCACGCACACGCCGCCCGCCGTCGGTGCGCCGACCGCGGCCGGCGAACTGGCCTCGACCGTCCTCGACTGGCCGCAACTGCCCGTGCAGCCAACCAAGAACGGCGAGCGTCGCGAGGTCGTGGATTCGCCGACCGCCACGCTGACGCACCTGGAGTGCCACGTGACGACGCTCAATCCCGGGCTGGCGCCCCACGCCGCGCATCACCATCCCGATGAGGAGATCATCCTGGTGAAGGACGGGCAGCTCGCGGTCACGATCAACGGCCAGACCGAGACGGCGGTCGCCGGCGATATCGCCTTTTTCTCGTCCAACGACGAACACGGGCTCAAGAACACCGGCGCGACGCCGGCCGTGTACTACGTTGTGCGCGTCGCCACGGAGAAGACCCCGCCGGCTGCGCCGAAGGTCGCGACCGCGAACTGAAAATGGTGGGCTTCGTTCGTCTGTCGGTAGGGCGGCGACGCCGTTCGCCGCCGGGGGCGCAGGCCGGCACACTAACGTTAGCACAATCCGCCGGGCGGAAAGTTTGACGCTGCCCGCGCGGCGTGCTCGCTTCGAGACCGTCGTGAACCCCGCCACCCCGAAAGTTCACCCCGCCGCGTGTTGGTTCCTGGGCCTGCTCGGCCTCGCGGGCCTGGCCGCCGCCGCCCCCGTCCCCGCGGTCGCGCCGTCCCCCACGCGCGCCTGGGTCGAGCAACTCTTCGCCTCGCTCAAGGCCCCGATCGCGCCGCGGCACCTGGTGGGCGACATTTACTACGTGGGAGTGAGCGGCGTCAGTTCGTTCCTCATCACGACCCCGGCCGGGCACATTCTGCTCGACACTGGGTTTGTGGACACGGAGCCGCAGGTCGAGCGCAGCGTGAGCCAGATTGGTTTCAAGCCAGCGGACATCAAATTCATCCTCAGCAGCCACGCGCACGTCGACCACGTCGGCGGCCACGCGGCGATGCGGAAGCTCACCGGTGCGCAGGTCGTGGCCAGCGCGGCCGACGCCCGGTTGCTCGAGTCGGGCGGAGCGGACGATTTCCTGGCCTGGCCGAAGGACACGCTGGCGTTTCCGCCGGTGCACGTTGACCGCATCGTCGGCGACGGCGACACGGTCTCGCTCGGCGGCGTGACGCTCACCGCGCACCTGACGCCCGGGCACACGCGCGGGGCGACGACGTGGACGATGGACGCCACGGACGGTGGCCGCACTTACCATGTCGTCTTCTTCAGCAGCACGACGGTGAACCCCGGCACCAGCCTGGTGCTGCACCCGGCCTACCCGGGGATCGTGGCGGATTACGAGCAGACCTTCGCCACGCTCCGGGCGTTGCCCTGCGACATTTTCTTCGCGCCGCACGGCAGCCAGTTCGGCCTGGTGGACAAATTCGTGCGGCAGGATCGCGGCGAGGGCAGCGCGGCGTACGTTGATCCGGCCGGCTGGCACCAGCTCCTGGCGACGGTCGAGCGGGCTTTCCGCGACCAGCTCGCCGCCGAGCGGGCCGCCGCACCGTGAACCACCCGTCGCCGACACCCATGGGCCGGTTGAAGATCAAGGGACTCCGCTGGTGGATGATCACGCTCATCATGCTGGGCGCGATCATCAATTACCTCACGCGCAGCACGCTCGCCGTGGCCGCGCCGACGTTGCTCACGGACCTGCACATTTCGGCCCGGCAATATTCGTGGATCACGGGGGCGTTCCAGGGCACCATCATGCTCCAGCCGCTGGCCGGCTACTGCCTCGACGTGATCGGGCTGAAGCTCGGCTTCGCCCTGTTCGCCACGGCGTGGTCGCTGACGACAATGGCGCACGGCCTTGCGCACAGCTGGCAGTCGTTCGCCTGGCTGCGCGGCCTGCTCGGCCTGAGCGAGGGTTCGGCCAATCCCGCCGGCATCAAGGCGCTCTCCGAGTGGTTCCCGGGCCGGGAGCGCGGGCTCGCCGGCGGCGTCTACAACATCGGTGCCTCCGTCGGCTCGATGCTCGCGCCGCCGCTCGTGGCCTGGGCGATTCTCGTCTACAACTGGCAGGCGGCGTTCGTCTTCACCGGCGCGCTCGGCCTGGTCTGGGTCGGTTTGTGGCTGTGGCTCTACCAGCCGCCGGAAAAACACCCCGCGCTCTCGGACGAGGAACGCGCCTACATTGCGGCGGGGCAGGAAGAGCACCTGCGGGGGGACGGCCGGCGACCGGCGATGACGGCCATCCTCCGGCAACGGAACTTCTGGGGCATCGCGCTCCCGCGTTTCCTCGCGGACCCAACCTGGGGCACGCTGACGTTCTGGCTGCCGCTGTACCTGACGAGCGTGCGGCATTTCGATCTCAAGCAGATCGCGCTGTTCGCCTGGCTGCCCTTCCTCGCGGCCGACCTCGGCTGCCTCTTTGGCGGCACGGTGAGCCTGGCGCTGCAGAAGCGCGGGGTGAGCCTCATCAACGCCCGCCGGGGCGCCTTCACGGTGGGCGCCATCCTCATGACCGGCGTCGGTTTCACCGGCTTCGTGGCGAGCCCGTACGCCGCCATCGCGCTGCTGTGCCTCGGCGGCTTCGCGCACCAGACGCTGTCGGTCACCGTCATCACCATGGCGTCGGACCTCTTCAAGAAGAACGAGGTCGCGACGGTTGGCGGCCTGGCGGGCACGATGGGCAACCTCGGCCTCTTGATTTTCACGCTGCTCATCGGCGCACTCGTGACCACCGTGGGATACGCGCCGTTCTTCGTCTGTCTCGCCGTGCTCGACCTCGTCGGCGCCGTGGTGCTTTGGACGGTCGTGCGCGACCGTCCGGCGGGCGGCGCCAAGACCTGAGCTTGCGCCGGCGGGGAGGCCCTTGGAAAGATCACGCCATGACTGAGCCCGCGCCCACCGTCCGCAATCCCATCCTGCCCGGCTTCAACCCCGATCCGTCGATCGTGCGCGTCGGCGATGACTACTACATCGCCACCTCGACCTTCGAGTGGTTCCCGGGCGTGCAGATCCACCATTCGCGCGACCTGCGGAACTGGCGGCTGCTCACGCGGCCGCTCCGCCGTCCCAGCCAGCTCAACATGCTGGGCGATCCGGATTCCTGCGGCATCTGGGCGCCCTGCCTGACGCACGCCGACGGAAAGTTCTGGCTCATCTACACCGACGTGAAGCGCTACGGCCGCACGTCGACCGGCGGCGCGAGCGGCGCCTCGCTGCGCGATTTCCACAATTACCTCGTGACCTGCCCGACGATCGACGGCGACTGGTCCGACCCGGTGTACCTCAACAGCAGCGGCTTCGATCCATCGCTGTTTCACGACGCCGACGGTCGCAAGTGGCTCGTCAACCAGCTGTGGGACCACCGCCCCGGCCGGAACCGTTTTGCCGGGATCGTCCTGCAGGAATATTCGGTCGCCGAGCGCCGCCTCATCGGCGAGCGCGTCAATATTTTCGCCGGCACGGAGCTGGGCTTCACCGAGGCGCCGCACCTCTATCGCCGCGGGGGTTGGTATTACCTCCTCACGGCGGAAGGCGGCACCGGCTGGGGCCACGCGGTTACGATGGCGCGCTCGCGCGCGCTGGCCGGCCCGTACGAGCTGCACCCGGACAAGTACATCCTCAGCTCACGCCACCGGCCCGAGGTGAAGCTCCAGCGCGCGGGCCATGCGGACTTGGTCGAGACGAAGACGGGCGAGCCCCTCCTGGTGTACCTGTGCGGCCGACCGCTGCCGAATCGCGGCACGTGCACGCTGGGTCGCGAAACGGCGATCCAGCCCATGGTCTGGGGCGCCGACGGCTGGCTGCGCACCACGGACGGGAAGGGGACCGCGCAAGCCGAAGTCGAACTCCCGCGCCTGCCTGCGCACCCGTTTCCGCCCGCGCCCACCCGCGAGGACTTCAACGGCCCGGCGCTGCCGATCGACTTCCAATGGCTGCGGTCGCCCTGGCCCGACGAGTTGTTCAGCCTCGCGGCCCGGCCGGGATACCTGCGGCTCTACGGCCGCGAGACCATCGGCAGCCTGTTCAAGCAGGCCCTCGTCGCCCGGCGCCAGCAGGCGCATTGCTACAGCGCGGCGACGATCGTCGAGTTCGAGCCGGAGCACTTCCAGCAGATGGCGGGACTCGTGTGCTACTACGGTGGCACGAAATTCCACTACCTGTACATCTCGCATGACGAGCAGGCCGGCAAACACCTGCGCGTGATGTCGGCGCTGCCGAACCACATGCAGGCCGACGCCTTCACTCCGCCGATCCCGATCCCGGCGGGCCGGCCCGTGCAGCTCCGCGTCGAAGTCGACTGCGAGCGCCTGCATTTCGCCTACCGCCTGGATCACGGCGCCTGGCAATGGCTGCCGCAGCAGTTCGATGCCAGTATCCTCTCGGACGAGGCCAGCGTGCCCGGCAACCCGAACTTCACCGGCGCATTTGTCGGCATGGCCTGCTCGGACCTCGCCGGCACAGCCCGGCCGGCGGACTTCGATTGGTTCGAATACCGCGAGCGGCCGCTCCGCGAAAATCCGTTCACGACCGAGCTCGGCTGAGGCGGCGCGGCGGTCGGGCCCGTCTTTGACCGGCCCCACACCGGGTGGTGCGCTGGTCAACGGCAGGCGCGCTTTTGGCAATTTCTGCGGGGCCGACCGGCGGCCGCGGGCCTAGAGTGGTGGCTCCGCCGCGCGGGATGTCCCCGCGTCGCGACCCCGCTGTCATGCCTACCCGCCGTGAATTCCTGAAGTCCGGCCTGGCGCTTGGTGCCGCCGTTTCGCTCCCGGGATGGCGCCGCCTCGCCGCGGCCGAAACCGCGGCGGCCGCCGCCCCCAAACCCATCCTGGTTGCCGTGCGCGACGGGACGCGCCCGGCCATGCTCGACGCGGCCCTGAAGGCCCTGGGCGGCCTCGGCGCCTTCGTGCGCCCGGGCCAGACCGTTTGCCTCAAGCCCAACATCGGTTGGGATGCCCCGCCCGAGCGCGGCGCGGACACCCACCCGGAACTGGTCGGGCATCTCACCCGGCTTTGCCTCGCGGCGGGCGCGAAGTCGGTCGCCGTGTTCGACAACACCTGCGACCAGTGGCAGCGCTGTTACGAAAACAGCGGCATCGAGCAGGCGGCCCGCGCGGCCGGCGCCCAGGTCGTCAACGGCAAGGACCGCAGCCTCTACCGGGAGGTCGAGATCCCCGGCGGCGTGAGCCTCAAGCGCGCGCTCGTGCACTCGCTGGTGCTCGACAGCGACGTGCTGCTCAACGTGCCCGTGCTCAAGCATCACAGCGGCACCGGCATGACCGCCGCGATGAAAAACCTGATGGGCTGCATCTGGGACCGCGGGTTCTATCACCAGAACAACGTCCACCAGGCCATCGCCGACTTCCTGCTGTTGCGCAAACCGACGCTCAACATCCTCGACGCCTATCATCCCATGGTCCGCAACGGCCCGCGCGGCAAGACGGTCGACGACGTGGTGGAAATGCGCCTGCTGCTGGCGTCCACGGATCCGGTCGCGCTCGACGCCGCCGCCGCGCGCACGCTCGGTCTCGATCCCGCGACGATCGCCTACATCCGGCTCGGCGCCGAATTGAAGCTCGGCATTTCCGACCTCGAGGCGGTGGACGTCCGCCGGGTCAGCCTGGCCTGAGCGGATGCGCCGGCGCGGCCTGAAATTCCTGCGGGTGGCGCTGGCCGCAATCGTCTTCGCCGGGCTGGCGGCGGCGTTCCTCGACTTCCGCGGGCTCGTGCCGCCGGGCTGGGCGCACCGCCTGGCGGCCCTCCAGTTCGTCCCCGCCACGCTGGCGCTGGCGACGGGCGGCACGGCGCTCGTGCTGGTGGCGCTCCTGGCCGTGACGCTGGCCTTCGGCCGGGTGTACTGCTCGGTCGTGTGCCCGCTCGGGATCCTGCAGGATTTGATCGGCCGGCTCGCGGCCGGGTTGGGTTCGCGGCGCCGCCCGATGCCTTTCGCCCGGGCGAATAACTGGCTGCGCTACGGCGTGCTGACGGCCGTCGTCGCCACGATCCTGGCGGGCGGCGCGTCGATCGCCGGTGCGTACACGGATCCTTACAGCAATTTCGGTCGCATCTTTTCCGGACTTTTCCGGCCGGTGCTCGTGGCCGTGAACAATGCCCTGGTCGCTCCGACCGGCGGCCTGAAACTCGCCGGGCTCTATCGGGTTGATCCGCCCTGGCCGGACCCCGCGATTCTCTGGCCGGCCTTGGCCGTGCTGGTCCTCGTCACGATCCTGGCCGCCTGGCGCGCCCGGATCTACTGCAACACGCTTTGCCCGGTCGGCACGCTGCTGGGCTGGGTGGCCGCGCGCGGTGCGTTCCGGCTGACGCTGGACCGCGGCGCCTGCGTGAAATGCGCCGATTGCCTGCGGACGTGCAAGGCCCAGTGCATCGATCTGCGGACCGGCGCGATCGACGCCTCGCGCTGCGTGGCCTGCTACAACTGCATCGACGCATGCGAGCGACACGGCATCGCCTATCGCTGGAGCTGGGGCCGGCCCGCGGGCGGTCCCGTGCGTCCGCCCCTCCCGGATGTCGGGCGCCGGGCCTTCCTCGCGCATGCCTCCTGGGCGATCACCGCCGCGGTTGGCGGCACCAACCGGCTGCTGGCGGTGACGGCGCCGATCGCCGCCGACGGGGACAAGGCGAGCCGGGCGATCTGTCCACCGGGCGCCGGTGGCATCGACCGGTTCGTCGAACGCTGCACCGCCTGCCAGCTGTGCGTCAGCGCCTGTCCCACGCACGTGCTGCAGCCGGCGCTGGCGGAATACGGGTTCGCGGGCTGCATGAAGCCGCGGCTCGATTACACGGCGGCCTTCTGCAATTTCGACTGCCAGCGCTGCGCCGAAGTCTGCCCGACCGGTGCCATCGCCCGCCAGACCCTCGCCGCCAAGCAGGTGACACGCATCGGCCTGGCGCGGCTTGATCTCGAGAGCTGCATCGTGAAAACCAAGGGCACCGACTGCGCGGCGTGCTCGGAGCATTGCCCGACGAAAGCGGTGGACACGGTCCCGTACGGCGATGGTCTCCGGCTGCCGCAGGTGACTGACGATCTCTGCATCGGATGCGGGGCCTGCGAATACGCCTGCCCGGCCGTGCCGCGCAAGGCGATCAAGGTCGCGGGCCGCCGCTCGCATGAAGTCGCCGCCCGCCGCGTGGAGGAGAAGGCGAAGGATCCGCGCAAGGGCGGCGGGTTTCCGTTTTGAAACGAGAGCGGGCTTGTCGTCGGTAGGTCGGGCTTTACATGCGACCTGCCTCGGTCCGGGCGGCTCCCTTACAGCCCGCCAGCCCCTGCGCCGACACAGTTTCGCGGCGGATTGACCGGCCGGCGCGGCCCGGGCACGCTGCCGCACCCCATTACCCGCCATGAATACGCTGCTCTCCGACGCCTCCGCGCGCGCCATCCGGTACCTGGAAAATCTCGACCACCGCTCCGTTGCCCCCACGCCGGCCGCGATCGCCGCGCTCCGCGCCTTCGATGAACCGCTGCCGGCCGGGCCCTCGGACCCGGCGCAAACTTTGCGTCTGCTCGACGAAATCGGCTCACCCGCGACGACCGCCATGGCCGGCCGGCGTTTCTTCGGCTTCGTGATCGGCGGGTCGCTGCCGGTCAGCCTCGCCGCGAACTGGCTCGCGGGCGCGTGGGACCAGAACACCGGCCTGTACAAGCCGACACCCGGCGCGGCCCACCTGGAAGTGGTGGCGCTGCGGTGGCTGCTTGACCTGCTCGGGCTGCCGGCCGACTGCGCGGGCGCGTTCGTGACCGGCGCCACCGTGGCCAACCTCACGGCGCTCGCGGCGGCGCGCCACGCGGTGCTGGCGCGAGCCGGCTGGAACGTCGAGGCCGACGGCCTTTTCGGCGCCCCGCCGATCACGGTCGTCGTCGGCGAGGAGGTCCACCCGACGGTCAAGAAATCCCTCGGCGTCATTGGCCTCGGCCGCAACCGCGTCATCAAGGTGCCCGTGGACCATCAGGGCCGCATGCGCGCCGACCGGTTGCCGGCGCTTTCGGGCCCCGCAATCGTGATCGTGCAGGCGGGCAACGTGAACACCGGCGCGTTCGACCCGATCGGCGAGATCTGCCGGCAGGCGCATGCCGCCGGCGCCTGGGTGCACGTCGATGGCGCGTTCGGCCTGTGGGCGGCCACGGTGCCGGCGCTGGCGCCGCTCGTCGCCGGCCTGGCCGAGGCGGATTCCTGGGCGACCGACGCCCACAAATGGCTCAACGTGCCCTATGACTGCGGCCTCGCGTTTGTCCGCGACACGAACGCCCTGCAGGCCGCCATGGCCATCACTGCGGAATATCTGCCCACGCAGGTCGAGCAGCGCAACCCCTCGGACTTCACGCCGGAGTTGTCGCGCCGCGCGCGTGGCGTCGAGGTCTGGGCGGCGTTGCGGGCGCTCGGCCGGTCCGGCGTGGCGGAGATGATCGGGCGAAACTGCCGCCAGGCGCGGCGGTTTGCCGAAAAGCTCGCGGCGGCCGGGGGCGAGATCCTGAACGAGGTCGTGCTCAACCAGGTGCTCGTGGCCTTCGGCGACGCCGAACGCACGAAGCGGGTCATTGCGGCCATCCAGGCCGACGGCACGTGCTGGGCCGGCGTGACCGTCTGGCAAGGCCGCACCGCGATGCGGATCAGCGTGTGCTCGTGGGCGACGACGGATGCGGACGTGGAACGTAGCGTCGCGGCGATCATTCGCTGTGCGGCGGGAGCCTGACCGACCCGCCTTCAGGCACCGCCAGCCGCAGCGGACGCCGCGCTCTAGCCGGCGGTGCCGTTCTTTCGACTGTGCAGGCAGATCCGGTTGCCGTCGGGGTCGGCGATCCACGCCATCCAACAGACGCGGGTTTCAACCGGCTCGATCAGGACCTTCACGCCACGGCGCCGGCAGACCTTGACCGCGGCGGGCACGTCGTCGACCGCCAGGGCCACACACGCCGCGCCCTGCCAGTCCCACGCGGCGCCACGTTCTGGGTCGGGGCCGTTGAGGCAGAGCGAGACGGGCTCGGTCACAAATTCGCTCCAGAAATCCTCCCATTCCTCTCCGGGCTGAAGGCCAAACAGCTGGCGATAGAAGCTCCGGGTGCGGCGGATATCCTTGGTGCAGTACATCACGAAATCGACGGCGCGGACCGGGATGGGCGCACGGCGGCGGTGCAAGCGGGGGCGGGGGCGTGGCGGCATGGGACGAAGGGAAGATGGCCGGAGGCTAGCAGGATGGGGTGACAGCGTTGTGTCAGCAGCCAGTGCGATTCTTTGGTCCGGTTCGCGATTCCGGCCAGGGTGTGGCCTCAGCCGATCTTGAGCAACATGTCGACCCGGTGCATACCCGGGCCCCAGCCGTCGGGAGTGCGACTGATTTCCCGCGCGCCGAATCGCGCGAAGAAGGGCGCGGATTTGTGGCTCGCGGCAATGCGCAGCGAACCGCTCTGGCGGGCCTCTGCCGACGTGATGGCCCGGTTCATGATGGCCCGGCCGAGCCCCTGGCCCTGCCTTTCGGGGGCGAGCAGGATCCAGCGCAGGCACGGGCCGCTGTCGGTCCGGAGCACGCCGAACGCGCCGGCGACCCGGCCGTCGACGAGGCACACCTCGTAGCCTTCCGGCCGGGCGTCGAGGAAGGATTCAAAGTCGCCGCGCTCGTTGGCCGCGAAATAATGCGGGCAGTTCGCATCGAAGAGCGCCAGGCACGCAGCGCGGTCGCCGGGCGCCCAGGCCCGGAATTGTGGTGTCAGGATCACGCGACCACCCAAATCCACGCGGGCCGGTTTTCAATCACGATGGGGTGAACTGCCAGCCGTTGCCGTCGAAGGCCGCGTGCGAACGAGCTTCAGGATGTCCGTCCCCCAGGTACCGGCCTCGCCGCGCGGCGCATTCGTTGAAAAATAATACGGATGGATCCGGAACACCCGGGCCACGCGATATTCCGCGAGGTGATCGGCGAGGAGGTAGGCCAGCCCGCCGCGAGGCACCGGCTGTGGCCCGTGGGGCGTCGCCGTCCAACTCACCTCGAGATAGATCGCCTGCGGCGGCGCGCCGGCGAAGGCGTCGCGTTTGACCTGAGCCTCGAAGGCCGCCACTTCCGCCTGGGCCTGGAGCGCGAGCGGGGTCGGGTCCTTGAAATATCCGGGTTCGGCGAGGGCCACCGCGGTGACGCCGCTGCCCAGCATGGTCACATCGCCGCGCCCGGCGGCGAGCGGTTCCATGATGAAATCGAGCACCAGCGGGCCCGGCTGCCGGCGGACGTCCTCGGCCAGGTCGTTCCACGCGGGATCAGGCGGCGGCGGGGCAGGGGCCAGGGCGACGACGGCCGCGAGATTGGCGGCGAGGAGGAGTTCGCGCCACGGCAGCCGGACCGCCGGTTGACCTCCGGGCGCGGGTCGACAGGCGAGGCCCGCCAGCACCAGCAGCGGCGGCAGCAGAAGATGAAAATGATAGGTGAGATAGGCTCCGATTCGCCAACCCGGCGGACCGAGCAAGGCGGCAAAACCGGCGGCCGCCGCCAGCGACCAATACCCGGTTGCAGCCTCCGCCGGCTCGGGGCGCCACAGCGCGTCGGGCAGGTGCGCGCAGAATTGACGGATCTCACGCGCCACCGGGACCGCGCCCAGCCCGACGACCGCGAAAGCCAGCAGCCCGAAGTCGCGCCACTGGTGCAGGAACCACGCGCCATCGTTTTCCGGCTTGGCGAGGTGCGAGAGAAACGCCTCGAAGAGGTAGTAGGGATTGGCGTGCGCGAAGGCCGCGACCCCGCCGGCGAGGATGGCTCCGCCCAGGATCGCCGTCCAAAAAGCCGGGCGGCGCGGTCCGCACCAGAGGCCGTGCAGGATGACGACGACACTGGCGAGCAGCGTATACGGTTTGGTCAGGTACGCGGCCAGCGCCGCGCCGCCGAAGAGCAGGGCGAAAATCGCCGGGTGAAACCGGGCGCGGACCGCCGGCTGGCCGAGTGCGAGGAGCGCAATTATTTCCGCGGCCACGAGGAAGTCCGGCCGCGCCTGGATCGAGTAGCTCCCCGCCTGCAGCGCATAAAACAACGCCACCAGGCCGGCCGCGACCGCCGCCGGGCAGCGGTTGGCGCGCAGGACCAGGCCGAGCAGCACGCACGCCGCGGCCAGCGCGGCGAGGTTGGCCACGCGATGGGCGACATACGGGTCGCGCACCGCCCGGAGAAACGGCCGCACGAAGGCCGGATAGCCCGGTCCGTAGGGATCGAAGCCGGCGACGAAATGGCCGGGCTGGTATTGGTGCGGCCAGGTGCGCGCAAGCGCGACATAGTTGGTCTCCCACATGCCCATCGGCTCGGCGAGGCTGACGGCGCGCGCATGGACGTACAGGTGATAACCCGCGGCGACGACGGCGGCGATCCAGAGGCAGGCGAGGACAGCGGGGCGCAACGGGGTCATCGGGTCTGGAAGCTCACGCGCCCGGCCAGCGTGCGGCGGCGGCGGAGGGGGCGCAACGTCCGAATGGCCGCGCGCCGCCGGGTCCGGGTTTTTGCGGGCGACGGCCAACGGAGGTTTGCATCCCGGCGCCGAATCCTTCTCGTGGGGGCCGTGCATGTCTCCACGCCAGACACGAGCACCCCGGCAGTTGAAGTGCGCGGGGTGGTGAAACGGTACGACAAGGTCGAGGCCTTGCGCGGCGTGGAGTTCACCGTGAACGCCGGCGAGAAGTTCGCGCTGCTCGGCCCGAACGGCGCCGGCAAGACGACCCTGTTCTCCATCCTGGCCACGCTGCGCGCGCCGACGGAGGGCTCGGCCCGCGTGCTCGGGCTGGACGTGGTGGAGCAGCGCGACGCGGTGCGGCGGGCGATGGGCATCGTTTTCCAGGAGCCGGCGCTCGAGCTTCGGCTGAGCGGCCGCGAGAATCTCGTCCTGATGGGCCTGTTCTATGGGCTCGGATCGGCGGCCGCCAAGCGCCGGGCGGCGGAAATCATCGCGCAGGTGAAACTCGAGGACGGGGCGGATCGGCCGGCGCAGACCCTGTCGGGCGGGCAGCGGCGCAAGCTCGAACTCGGCCGCGCGCTTGTCACCGACCCGCGCATCCTGTTCCTCGACGAGGCGACGCTCGGCCTCGATGTGGACGCACGCCGGGGCTTCTGGGCGCAGGTGACGGCCCTCGCGGCCACGGGCCGGACGATCTTCTTCACGACCCACTACATGGAGGAGGCCGAGGTGGCGGATCGCATCGCGCTGATCGACCGCGGCCGGATCGTGGCGCTCGACACGCCGCGCGCGCTGAAGGCGCGGATCGGCGGCGGGGTCGTGCGGCTGAAGACCGAGGACGACGCGCAGGCGCGCGCCTGGCTCGCCGAGCAGAAGTTCGAAACAAACGCCGGCGACGGCGACATCATGCTGGTGCACGCCGATCCCGCGGCGGCGCTGCCGGAAATCCTGCGGCACCTCCCGGTGAAGGTCCGGCGGGCAGAGGTCCACGAACCGAGCCTCGAGGATGTGTTCCTGCAATTGACCGGCCGCGGCTTCGGCGGCGATGCGCCGGCGGTGAACGGGCGGCCCGGTCGCGGGCCGGGAGGGATGCCATGATGCTGAAGGGCATCTATGCGGTGGTGCTGATCGACCTGAAGCGGTTCTGGCTCGACCGGGCCCGGATCGCGATGGGGTTGCTGCAGCCGTTGCTGTACCTGTTCGTGCTCGGCGCCGGCCTCGGGTCGAGCTCGCGGCTCGGCGGCGGAAATTACCAGCAGTTCATTTTTCCCGGCGTGATCGGGCTCTCGATGCTGTTTACGGCCACCTTCGCGGCCATCTCGATCGTCTTCGACCGCCAGATCGGCTTCTTCAAGGCGGTGCTCGTGTCGCCGGTCCCGCGGCCGGCCATCGCCCTCGGCAAGATCGCCGCCGGCTCGCTGCAGGCCGCGGTGCAGGGCGCGATCGTGCTGCCGTTCGCGCCGTTCGTCGGCGTGCCGCTCACGCCGCTCGAGGTGGTGTTCCTGCTCGGGGCGATGCTGCTGTCGAGCACGATGTTCGCCGCGATCGGGCTGGCGTTCGCGGCGCGGTTCACTTCCGTCACGGTGTTTCCGGTCGTCAGCAATGCGGTGCTCCTGCCGATGTTCTTCCTCTCGGGGGCGATGTACCCGCTGGCGCTGGCGCCCCGGTGGATGCAGGTGGCCGCGCACTTCGACCCGGTGGCCTACGCGGTCGACCTGATGCGCGGCGCGCTGCTCGGGCATTTCTTCTTCTCGCCCTGGCTGTCGATCGGCGCGCTGGCGCTCGTGATCGCCGGGCTCGCCTGGGAGTCGGTGCGCGTGCTCAACCGCGGCGAGGACGATTCCAGCCTTGGGGCCAACCGCGTTTGGGGCCGGCGCTGACCGGCGGCGGACCCGTTACTTTTTCGCGGGCTCGCGCCGCCCGGTGAAATCGGCGTCGCCGAAATCGCCGAGCTTCGCCTTGCCCTTCATCGTGTCGCCCGCGACGGTGCCGGTGTAGGTCATCTCGACCTCGCCGTTCTGGCCGCTGGCCTTGAAGGTGAAGGTGATGGCGTTGCCCTGGACCGAACCCGTGACGGGCGCCTCGCCGAAAAAGCCCTGATAATGGCCGGTCAGCTTCGTATCGTCCTGGGTAAAGGTGAACGTCGGCGTGCCCTTGCCCTGCGGCGTCTCGATTTCGCAATGCCAGGTGCCGGCGACCTGGGCCGTGGCGGCCGCGCCGGCGGGTTGATCGGCGCCGCGAACGACGACGAGAGCGAGGAGGGAAAGGACGACCGGGAGGAGGCGGGACAGGTGTTTCATGGATGAAGGGGTGGGGCGGACAGAAGCAGAAATCAATCGGAGGGTCGAGCCGGCTGTGCTAGGCTGCCGGCATGCTGAAGACAAAATCCGTACACGCGCCGATCGAGAAGGCGGACGGCCTGCGGATCCTGGTCGCGCGCTTCCGCGGCCGCGGACTGCCGGCCGACCGCTACGATGTCTGGATGGCCAGCCTCGGCCCGAGTGAGCGCCTCCTGAAATCCTTTCTGGCGGACCAGATCACCTGGAAGGAATTCGGGCGGCATTACCGCGAGGAGATGTTCGCCCCGGCGGGGATCGACCGGGACAACGCCACGATCAAGAACCACGGGCAGAAGTTCACGCTCCGGCTCATCGCGAAACTGGCGGAGAAGGAAGACGTCACGCTGCTCTGCCACTGCGCCGAGGACGCGGCGCAGTGCCACCGCTTCCTGCTGCAGGACCTGATCGCGCGGGAATCCTGACGGCCCTATTTGGCGAAGGCCGAGACGAACGCGTGCACCGGCATCGCCTCGAGGCGGGTGCGGTTGGCGAAGAGTTCCATCAGCCGGGCGGCCTTCTCGGCGCCGTAATGGTTGAGGAACGCGGCGTGCGCCTTGTGCTGGAGGAGCGGGATGCCTTCCTGGCGGCGGCGGCGGTGGCCGATCGGGTACTCGACGGCGATCTTCTCGGTTGCGCGGCCGTCGTCGAAGAACACCTGCACGGCGTTGGCGATGGAGCGCTTCTCGGGGTCGAGGTAGTCCTTCGTGTACTGGCGGTCCTCGGTCACGACCATCTTCGCGCGCAGCGCGTCGATGCGCGGGTCGGCCGCGGTGTCGTCCTCATAGTGCCCGGCGTGGAGCGCGCCATGGAGCAGCCCGATGGCGGTCATGTACTGGAGGCAGTGGTCGCGGTCGGCGGGATTGTGGAGCGGGCCGGTCTTGTCGATGATGCGGAGGGCGGATTCGTGCGTGGTGATTTCGATGCGTTCGATCTCCTCGATGCGGCGGCTGCGCACCTGCTGGTGAAGGTGGACGGCGCACTCGACCGCGGTTTGGGCGTGGAATTCGGCGGGGAAGGAAATCTTGAAGAGCACGTTCTCCATCACGTAGCTGCCGAGCGGCCGGCCGAGCTTCACGGGCTGGCCCTTGAATGCGACATCCTGAAAACCCCAGGTTTTCGCGGTGAGCGCGGACGGGTAACCCATCTCGCCCGTCATCGCGATGAGCGCCAGGCGCACGCCGCGGCTGGTGGCATCGCCGGCCGCCCACGATTTGCGCGAGCCGGTGTTGGGCGCGTGGCGGTAGGTGCGCAGCGCGGAGCCGTCGAGCCAGGCATGCGAGAGCGCATTGATCACCTGGTCGCGGGAGCCGCCCAGCAGCACGGCGGCGACCGCCGTGGAGGCGACGCGGACGAGCAGGACATGGTCGAGGCCGGCGCGGTTGAAGGCATTCTCGAGGGCCAGCACGCCCTGGATCTCATGGGCCTTGATCATCGCAGTGAGGACGTCGCGCATCGTCAGCGGCGACTGGTGCGGCGGCAGGAGCGAATGGTAGGCGGCGGGCGCGATGTGGGCCGCTTGGTGGCGTGAGAGCCAGTCGGCGACGCCGAGGATCGCGCCGAGGTTGTCGGACGGGTGGCCCCATTCGGCGGCGAGCCAGGTGTCGTTGAAATCGAGCCACCGGACGATGCTGCCGATGTTGAAGGCGGCGGCGACGGGATCGAGTTCGTAGGCGGTGCCGGGCACGCGGGCGCCGTGCTGGATGAAGGCGCCGGGCACCACGGGGCCGAGGAGCTTGGTGCAGGCCGGGTAGGCGAGCGCCATGATGCCGCAGGCGAGCGTGTCGGCGAGGCACCAGCGCGCGGTGTCGTAGGCTTCCTCGCTGGCGATTTGCGCGCCCAGCGCGTAGTCGGCGAGGTCGACGAGCAGCCGGTCGGGCGGCGGGCGGACGTTGGAGATGGGGGAGGACATGGCGCGGGTCTTTCTCGTTCGCGGCATCCTAGCCCCGCCCGCGCGGGGAAGAGAATGACAAAGAGGCCGGGCGGGCGAACGATTAGCGTTCGTCGAGCGGCGGATAAGGCCGGTCGGCCGGGCCGGTGTAATTCGCCGAGGGCCGGATGATCTTGCCGTCGGCCCGCTGCTCGATGACATGCGCCGCCCAGCCGGCGGTGCGGGCCATGACGAAAAGCGGCGTGAACATCAGCGTCGGCACGCCGATCAGGTGAAAGGCGACGGCGCTGTACCAGTCGAGGTTGGGGAACATCCGCTTTTCCGCCCACATGAATTTCTCGATGCGCTCGGCGACGTTGAACAGCGTGCCGTTGCCGGACTGGTCCGACAGCCGGCGGGCGACTTGCTTGATGATGGCGTTGCGCGGATCGCTGACGGTGTAAACCGGGTGGCCGAAGCCGATGACGATCTCCTTGCGCGCGACGCGGGCGCGGATGTCGGCTTCGGCGGCGTCGGGCGCCGGGTAGCGCTGCTGGATTTCAAGGGCCACCTCGTTGGCGCCGCCATGTTTCGGCCCGCGCAACGCGCCGATGGCGCCGGTGACGCAGGAATAGATGTCGGAACCCGTGCCGGCGATGACGCGCGCGGTGAAGGTGGAGGCATTGAATTCGTGCTCGGCGTAGAGAATCAGGGAGCGATCGAGCGCACGGACATGGGCGGCCGGCGCCGGCTGCTGGTGCAACAGGTGCAGGAAGTGCGCGGCGAGGGAGTCGTCGGCGGTCTCGGTCTCGATCCGTCGGCCCGCGGTCGCGAAGTGGTGCCAGTAGGCCAGCATCGACGGGAACGTCGCGAGCAGCCGGTCGGCGATCTCGCGCGCGCCCTCGGCCGAAGTGGGCGGGACCCGCTCCGGCTCGAGGTGGCCGAGCACCGAGCACCCGGTGCGCAGGACGTCCATCGGGTGGGCGGCGGCCGGAATTTCCTCGAGGACGGAGCGGAGCGACCGGGGCAGGCCGCGCAGCCGGATGAGCTTGGCGCGGTAGGCTTCGAGTTCGGCGCGGTTCGGCAGGCGTTCGTGGACGAGCAGGTGCGCGACTTCCTCGAACGTGGCCTGCGCCGCGAGGTCGGCGATGTCGTAGCCGCGGTAATGCAGATCGTTGCCGGATTGGCCGACAGTGCAGATCGTGGTATTGCCGGCGGGTACGCCGGAAAGGGCGACGGATTTCTTGGCCTTGGGCGCGGGGGTGGGGTCGGGCATGGGGCAACGGGGTGGCGCACCGGAGGGCGCGATTACTTCGGCGGGGTGTAACCGAGAGTGGCGTAGAGGTCGGCGCGCGTTTGCATGCGGCCGACGACGGACTGCTGCGTGCCATCGCGGCGGATGGCAGTGTAGACCTCGAGCGTGGCGGCGGCGGCGGCGCGCGAGGCGGACAGCGGATAAAGGGCCATGGCGACGCCGGCGGAGCGCAGCTCGCCGGGCGTGAAGAACGGCGTCTGGCCGAACTCGGTGAGGTTGGCGAGCACCGGCACTTTCACGGCTGCAGTGAAGGCCCGGTAATCGTCGAGCGTGCGCAGCGCCTCGGGGAAAATCATGTCGGCGCCGGCGGCCACATAGGCCTGGGCGCGCGCGATGGCGCCGGCCACGCCTTCGTTGGCGGCGGCGTCGGTGCGCGCCATGACGACAAAGTCGGGGTCGGGCTTGCCGGCGACGGCGGCGCGCACGCGATCGATCATCTCGGACGTGGCCACCAGGTGCTTGCCCGGCAGGTGGCCGCAGACCTTGGCCGGGACCTGGTCTTCAAGGTGGACCGCGGCGGCGCCGGCCGCCGCGAGCGCCCGGACCGCGGCGGCGGGATCATCCCACCCGGTGTCGATGTCGACGAGGAGAGGCAGCGGCACGCGCCGCGTGATGCGACGGACGTCGGTCAAGACATCGTCCAGCTCGGTCAGGCCGACATCGGGCACGCCGCAGGAGTGGTTGGCGACGCCGCCGCCCGACAGGTACAGCACGCGGAAGCCGGCGCGTTGCGCGAGGAGCGCGGCGTACGCATTGATCGCGCCGGCAATCTGCAGCGGCTGCTCGGCCTGGAGCGCGGAACGAAACTGTGAACCGGGCGAGGACATGGAGGGGGAGGGCCGAGGGGGCTTCGGTGGCCCGGCAATCTACGACACGACCCGGCACGCTGTCGAGGGCGGCCGTCGGCGTCGCCAAGGGCTTTGCGCCAAAAGGAGGACGACGGGACCGGGCCCGGCCGGTCGCTTCAGGTGAGGTCCGACAGCCGTCGGGCGGAGGCACGCAGCGGCACGAGGCTGGCGAGGTCAACCGGCAGGTTGGTGCGGATCGACTCGACGCCGGCGATGCCGACGAGGATCGAGGCGGCGCCTTGTTCATGACCGGCGAAACGCCCCCAGGGATCGGTGGCGGGCGCATCGGGCGCGTAGAACGAGCGGCAGAGGATTTCATCGGCGCCGCCATGCGCGCCGGCCACCGGCGGCACGGGTACGACATGGCTCTTCTGGAAATGCGGGTAGACCTTGATCCACTCGCCCTCGGCCTCGGCGCCGGGCTTGTCATCGAGCTTGAAATCCTTCGGGCGGACGGCGCGGTTCATGTGCGTGCCGATGAACTCATGGTACTCGATCCGGCCGCGGTCGCCATTGAAGCACACGCGCATGCCCTCGCGCGGGCTGTAGCAGACGAGCGAGTAGGTGAGCAGCTCGCCGGTGCGATAACGGACGTTGAGCGACATCTGGTCGGGGATGTCGATGTCGTCGCGAAACACATTGCGGTCGCGGATGTAGCCGGAGTCGGCCTCGCCGGCGCGGTAGATCCGGCGGAAGGGTTCGCTGGCGTCGAGGTCGAGGTAGAACGGATCGGCCTTCGCCTCGGGGTGGCCGGTGTAGCGCGGATAGGCCGCGAGGGCGCCGTCGCCGCGGGCCTCGGCGTTCTTGCGGCCATAGAAGACGAGGTCGCCGTACGCGAAAACCTGCGCCGGGATCGCGTCCAGCCACCAGTTCACGAGGTCGAAGTGGTGGGTGGCTTTGTGGACCAGCAGCGTGCCGGACTCGGCGGCGTGCGCATGCCAGCGGCGGAAATAGTCGGCGCCATGGTTTGTATCGAGCAGGTATTCCAGGTTGACGGAGCGGACCTTGCCGATGACGCCGGTGGCGATCAGCTCCTTCACCTTGGTGCGGAACGGGGCCCAGCGGTAGTTGAAGGCCACGCGCACGCGGCGGCCGGTCGCCTGCTGGGCGGCGAGGATCGCCCGGCATTTCGGGGCGTCGATCGTCATGGGCTTCTCCGTGATCACGTCGCAGCCGGCGTGCAGCGCGCGCACGATGTAGTCGTGGTGCGTCGCATCGACGGAGCAGACAAAAACGGTGTCGGGCTTCTCGGTCCGGAGCATCGCGTCGAACTGCGCGGCGGGATAAGCGGGCACGGCATGGTAGCCCCAGTCACCGGCCAGCATCTCGTTGTAGTAGGCCATGCGCGCCGGGCTCAGGTCGCAGATTCCGACCAGCTCGTTATGGTCGCGGTAGGTCGTGACGAGCGGCTCGATGAAGCTGATGGCGCGGCCGCCGGTGCCAACGAAGGCAAATCGCTGCTTGCTCATGTCGTAAGGTCCAAAACTAGGGGCGCGGCCGGCGGAGGGCAATCACGGCGTGAGCTGCCGGAGCGGCGTGAGCGTCACCGGCCCCAGCAGGCCCGATGGCGCCAGCGGCCACCCGGACGCGTCGAAGGGACGATAGCGCAAATCGACCAGGTTGATTTCGCGCATGATCTTCCAGTCGACGTGGCGACGGTCGAGGTCGCGAATGCGGTTGGCCGCGAGGTTGGTCACCTCGAGCTCGAGCACGTTGCGGCCCGGGTGCAGCGCCGGCCCGGTGCGAATCCGGAACGGCAGGCTCCAGGCGGTGCCGAGTTCGACGCCGTTGAGGCGGACGCGGGCGCTTTCGCGCACGTCGCCGAGGTCGAGGAACCAGTCCTCCGCCACCGTCGCGGGCGCGTCGAACTCAAGGCGATACCGCGCCGTGCCGCCGAAGCGCTGGGCGTCCTCGCCGCCGAGCTCGGTCCAGGATTTCAGCTCGTGGGTCTCCTGCGGCGGCGGCAGGTCAGGTCCGCCGGAGACAAACTCGATGTGCCACCCGCCCGCCACCGGTGCTTCCGGCCCGGCGGGCGCGGCATAGGACCAGCCGGCGACCGCGTCAGGTTCGGTCGTTTCATACGTGCGCAGCAGGAGCGATTCACCCGGAAAGAGCTGCAGGTACACTTCCGGATTGGTCCCGCTGCGCACGGCAGCGCGGCCCATGCGCCCCGTCAGCGGATCCGTGATCACCGCGGCGTGGACGGCGGTGCCGAGGACCAGCCAGTCGGCAAACGGCTGGGCGCCGAGATTGGCGAGGAAATAGTCGTGGCCGCCGTCGCGGGCGCGGCGGATGAACTCCAGGCCGGCGGCCGCCGCCGGTTCGCGGATGGCGCCGCGCTCCGCGAGTTCCGCCGGGATATCGCCGGCCGGGCGCCCGCTTCGGCTGATGTCCGCCTTGATCTCGTTGAATTGCGCGCGGCGTTCCTCCAGGCGGCCGAGCCCCGGCACGTCCTCCGGCGGGGCTTCATAGATGACCGCGCCGCCCGCCTGCTGGAGCGCGAGCAGCTGCCGCAGGGTCGCCAGCGGCATGCGACGCGTCGCCGGGATCACGAGCGCGCGATAACGGGTGCCGCCGGGCGTGACGAAGGCGCCGGCGGCGACCCGGGTCGACTGCAGCTGTGCGTCCGAGATGTAGTCCGGGCTATAACCGGCCCGGAGCAGGTTCGTGGCGATGCGCTGGAAGGCGGAGCCCTCGAGCCAGGCGCGGTCGTGCACGCCGTACTGCTGCATCAGGCCGTCGGGCCGGTCGATCACGTCCTCGAACGGCCAGTACACGAGCACATCATTGTCGGGTCGGCCGGACTGCAGCACCGCCTGGATGCGGGCGACGTAGGCATTGAGCGCGCCGAAATCTCTCCACCAGGTGTTGTTGGGATTGAACTGGGTGGAGGCGTAGAAGAACCAGCCGGGCCACGCGGCATCCGGCGGGGAGTAGACCGTGCCATGGTAAACGATGTGGTTGATGCCGGCGGCGAACAGGCGGTCGATCTCGGGCTTGGCGAAGGCGAGGGCGACATGCCAGTGCTCGCGCAACCAGGTGCAGGTTTCGCTGGACGCCAGGGGGCGGCCCATGACGTGCGCGGCGGACGAGGCCATCCGCAGGACCAGCGGGTTGGGTACATCGCGATCGGAGCTCCAATCGGTGCGCAGGCCGGGGAGGGGGAAGGGCGTCGAGCCGAACGTCTCCGTCTCGGGGATGTCGACCGTGCCGTAAAGATCGAGGAGGTTGGCGGGGGCGCCATGTGACTGGTTGCGCACGAGAAAACCGTGGTCATGCGACCATTGTTTCCACCGTTCGAGATAGCCGAGGTGGAGCCGGGCGAGGGTGGCCCGGTAATCGGATTTCAGCCGACGGAGGCGATCGGAATCCGCGGGGACTTTGCCGAGCAGCTCGGCGGCGTGCGCTTGCAGGTCGTAACCATGCATGGACTGGAAGGTCGCGGGCAATTCCGGCGTCCAGCTGGCATCGTAGTATTCGAACGAATCGTGGAACTGCGCCCGCACCAAATGCGGCGGGAAGCCGGCGAAGGCCTGCGTGAAAGGCGCCAGGTAGCGGTCCAGCGCGGCCGTCGAGTAGGGATCGAGCACGAGGCCTTCGCCGCCCGGCGCGGCGCGCTTGACCTTCATGCCGGTCGGGCTGCCGCCGAGGCGACCATCGGCGAGCACGAGTCTGGCGGATCCGTCCGCCGCCTGCACCCACGGGCCGCCGAAGGGCCAGCCGGTCCCGGTGACCATGTCGACGCCCAGCCCAAGGCGGCGGGCCTCGCCGGCGGTGTATTTCAACATTTCCATCCAGCGCGGCGAAAGGAATTCGATGTAACGCCCTTCCGCCCCGCGGGCGCCGTAGATGGGCGTGATTTCCACGCCGCCGAGGCCGGCGGCGGCAAACGCCTCGAGCTGGTGCGTGATGCCCGCCGGATCGACCGCACTGCCCGGCCACCACCAGCGAGTCCATGGTTTCGCGGTGTCGAATGACGCGGCGGCCGGCGCGGCAGGCGAGGGGGCGGCTTGGGCGGCCAGAACGAAGCACGCAAAAAGCGGGGCAATCTTCATGGGGCGGGAGGGCGAATCTGGCAGTAAGGCCGGCGGCAGGCCGACGCAAGCGAAGCGCCCGCCGATTTGCTCGGACTGTCAAGAACGCGCGGCGATGACGTGCCATGGGCCGCGGCTAGTTTGCCGTACCCAGCAATCCCCACCTGCGCTCCGCCGCGCCGCGCCATCGCCAAGGGGCACCACGCGGACGGCTGGCGGAATCCCCAGCCAACGACCCCATGCCAGCAACCCCCGCCCTTCCGCGCATCGCGATCATCGGTGTGTCCGGGTACGGCAGCGTGCACCTGCAGCTGGCGCGGGAGAGCCGCGATCGCGGCGCGGTTCGGATCACCGCGGCCACGATCATCAACCCGGGCGAGGAAGCCGCGACCGTGGCTGAGCTGCGGGCCCACGACTGCGAGATTTTTTCCGATTACCGGGAGATGTTCCGCGCCCATGCCGGCCGGATCGACCTGTGCCTCATCCCGACCGGGATCCACTGGCACGCGCGGATGACCGTGGCCGCGCTCGAGGCGGGCGCGAATGTGCTGGTGGAAAAACCGCTCGCCAGTTCGATGGCGGAGGTCGAGGCCATTCGCCGCACGGAGCAGCGCACCGGCCGGTTTGTCGCGGTGGGTTTCCAGGATCTCTACGAGCCCGGCACGCGCTGGCTCAAGGAGGAGCTGCAGCGGGGAGTGATTGGCGACATCTGGTCGGTGCGGTTCCTCGGCGTCTGGCCGCGACCGCGCAGTTATTTCACCCGGAACAACTGGGCCGGCCGGCTGCAGGTCGACGGGGTGCCGGTGATGGATTCGCCGCTGAACAACGCCTTCGCGCATTTCGTCATGCTGAGCCTCTTCTTCATCGGGGCGGACCGGACCGAGGGCCCGCCGGCGCTCGAGGGGGTGGAACTCCTGCGCGCCCATGCAATCGAGAGTTTCGACACCGCGGTGGTCCGCTTGCGCACGGCGGGCGGGGTCAAGCTGTGGTTCGGCGCCAGCCACGCCTGCCGCGAAACCATGGAGCCCGAAATCGTCATCACCGGCCGCCACGGCCAGGCCTGCTGGCGCTACGAGTCCGAGGCCTGGTGGCGGGCGACCAACGGCGACACCACGCGCCACACGGTGCTCGACATCACGGGCGCGCGCCGCGCGATGTTCCGCGCCGCCCTGCAGCGCCTGCGCGATCCCTCCGCGGCCATCTGCACGAGCGAACTGGCCAGCCGGCATACGGCCTTGATCGAGGCCATCCATCGCCACGCGCAGATCGGCACGGTGCCGCCAAGCCAGGTCACGTGGTCGAGCGTGAACGGTGCCGGGATGCAGGTCCCCGAGATCAAGGGCATGTCCGAGGCGTTGCGCCGCTCCTATGTGACCGAACAATCGCTGGCCGCCGCCGGCTTCACCCTTCCGACCGCGACCTGATGTCCTGGCGTGTCCCGGTTCCTGCTTGTCCCCCGCGTCCGGCGCGCGGCGCCGGCCAACCGTTTCAAGCCGTTGTCTCTGACTGTCTGAAAGCTGCGTCCATTGTATCCACTTTCGCGGTGGATTGTCGTTTAGCCGTAGTCATCCCCCTGTCGCTACCCCACGCCCCGATTTAACCTCAACCGCAGCCGGCGCATCATGCGGTCGCAGCCTGCGCCCTATTCACACCGACCCCCAAACCTAACATGACCCCACACAATCCGTTCAACCAGGATTCTGTCCGGCGTATCCTCACGCCGTTGCTGGCGTTGTCGTTGGCGCTGCCCGCCTTCGCGCAGGTGGCTCCCCAGCCTGACCAGACCCTCAACAACGAAAAGAAGTCCACCCTGGTCCCGGTGGCCCCGAGCGAGGAGAAGAAGGCAAGCGAGGCGCCGCTCGAGCTCTCGCCCTTCATGGTGACCACCGCGAAGGACAACGGCTATTTTGCCGCCAACACCCTGGCCGGCACGCGCCTGAATACGAATGTCGCCGATCTCGCCTCCTCCATCACCGTCGTGACCAAGCAGCAGTTGGTCGACACCTCGTCGGTGGATATCAACGACGTGTTCATGTACGAGGCCAGCACGGAGGGCGCGAACACCTACACGCAGACGGACGTGAGCCGCAACGGCGTGCCGCGCGACACCATCGCGGGATACAGCTCGGATTCAGGCGATCCGTCGACCCGCGCCACGGCGAACCGCGTGCGCGGCCTTTCCGCCGCCGACCCGTCGCAAAACAACTACGCCGCCCTCGGCCGCGTGCCGTTCGATTCCTACAACACCAACTCGCTCGAAATCAGCCGCGGCCCGAATTCGCTGATTTTCGGCACCGGCAGCGCCGCGGGTATTGTCAACCAGTCGACCGCGCAGGCGGTGCTCAACCAGCGGCAGACGCATCTCGAGGCCCGCTACGGCAGCTGGAACGATCGCCGGTTCGCCTTCTCGCACAACCAGCCGTTGCTCAAGGACCGCGCCGCGATCTACGTCGCCGGACTCTGGTCGGACACCGGCTTCCGCCGGAAGCCGTCGGATGACACCCGCCGCCGCCAGTACGTCGCCTTCACGGCCAAGCCCTTCGAAAAGACCGTCATCACCGCGAGCTACGAGCACTACGACGAATGGAACAATTCGCCCAACGCCCAGACCCCGCGCGACTACGTCACGCCGTGGCTCAACGCCGGCCGCCCCGGCTATGATCCGCTGACGCGCAGCATCACCATCATGGACACGGGTACCGTGGTCGGGCCTTACGTGACCAGTTCGCTTTCGCCGGGCTATATCAACGCCACCGCCACCAGCACCGGCACCACGGCGCTCACCAGCACGACCTCGCCCCAATACATTCCAGGCATCCAGTTCGGCATCACCGGCAGCACGCGCGTCACGCTGTACCAGGATCCTTCCAGCATCCTCTATTTCCAACCGGTGCAGGGAGTCCAGTCGACCAGCTACATTGCGCCCTACACCGCCTACAACGCGCCGGCCACCGGCAGCCGCACGGCGGCCCAGTGGATGGTGGCCGACCGCCGCCTGACCTCGTCCGCCGGCCCCCTGGCCCCGGCCGGGATCGGTACGTACATCCAGCCGTCCGTGACGAACAAGGCGATCTATGACTGGGAGCACATCAACCTGCTCCAGATGAATTACGGCATGTACGATGCCGGCACTTCGAACATTGAGATCCAGCAGCAGATCCTGCCCAACCTGTTTGCCTCCGCCGGCTGGTTCCGCCAGGCGCTCGATGCGGACGAGAACTACACGGTCTCCAACGCCAACGCCATCACGACCCTCTATGTCGACACGAACCTGAAGACGATGGACGGCCAGCCGAACCCGCACTTCGGCAGCCCGTTCCTGGCCGACATTTCCCCCGACAAGTTCCTGACCCCGGAGGTCACGGAAACCTATCGCGCGATGCTGGCGTATGAACTCGATCTGACGAAGTTGTCCGGCTGGAAGCATTGGCTGGGCCGGCACCGCATCCTCGGCCTGGTCAGCGACCAGACCAACGAGCGCAAGACCTTCCGCTATCGCTACGCGATGGACGGCGGCGACACCCGCTGGCAGGCGAACCCGACCGCGGCAAACTCCATCGTCGCCTCTTCGAACTTCACCCGCCTGTTCTACGTCGGGTCCAACGACAAGGGGGTGGTGGACTATTCCCCGGGCCTGCTCCGCAACCCGAACGACGGCGGCCCGAACACGGCGGTTGCCAAGGCCTACAACTGGTCGACCGGCACCTGGGACCAGTCCGACATCCACATGGACCAGCTGCTCTTTTATGCCGGCAAGTACGGCCTCGACCAGCGCGAGATCCTCGGCAAGAGCGCGGCGATCTCGAGCTATTTCTGGGATGACCGGATCGTCACGACCTTCGGCGTGCGCAAGGACAACTACAAAGCCCGCACGACAAACACCGCGGGGAAGACCACCACGAACACCGGGCTGAGCACCGACCTGTACAAGAACGGCATCGCGATCGATCCGGGCTGGACCTTGAACACGCTGACGGACTTCTACCACCTCGACGGCACCACCCACACCTCTGGCATCGTCGCCCGGGTCTGGCGCTTCAACGGCGGCGAGGTGTCCCTGCACTTCAACAAGTCGGACAACTTCAATCCTCCCGCCGGCATCCCGGTGGACTTCTTCGGCGTGCCGCTGCCGAAGTCCACGGGCCACGGCAAGGACTACGGCCTCGGGGTCTCGATGTTCGACAGCAAGCTGGTGGCGACGCTCAACTGGTACGACAGCGACAACAAGAACGCCCCCGCCACCGCCGCGACCACGGCCATCGGCCGCGTCTCGCGCATGGACACGTCCAGCTTCCGTTCCTGGGCGGAATACGTGGTCCGCATCCGCACCAACCTGAATGGCGAGGCCACCATGGACGCCAACCGCCAGCTCGTCGACCCGCAGTTCGCGAACAACAGCGCGGCCGGGCATGCCCTGACGCAGCAGATGAAGAACGAGATCGCCTCGCTCATGCAGATCGCGACCGTCGACAACTGGCCGCCAAGCGGCATCGGCGGCACGCAGACCAACAAGTCGAAGGGCCTCGAGTTCCAGCTGACCTACAACCCGATCCGGAACTGGAATATCAAGGTTACCGCCACCAAGGTGAAGGCCACCTACCAGGACGTGGCCCCGCAGATCGACGCGTGGCTCGGCGACGCCAACACCGCGGGCAGCCGCCTCTACACGTGGGAGCACGCCGGCGTGACCGACATCCCGGACTTCACCCTCCAGAACGGCACACCGATCCGGCTGAGCAGCTTCTGGAACGGCTATGGGTTCAACGCCGACGCCCGCCTCTCGAACGCCTCGACCGCCAACCCGACCTGGACCAGCCCGGCGGGCTTCTACGAGTCCGCGGTCGCCACGGAAATCAACACGGCGAAGGCCCTGCAGGGCAAAACGGTGCCGAACGAACGCGAATGGAGCTTCAATGTCCTGAGCAACTATACCTTCCTCAGCGGCCGGCTCCGGGGCGTCAACGTCGGCGGATCGCTCCGCTGGGCGGACCAGGCCATCGCCGGATTCTACGGCGACCCGC
>Ga0310810_10000439_pt1 | contig 42529 bp, 48 predicted proteins | sample NCmetagenome_FD_207641 | JGI IMG/M metagenome (GOLD analysis project Ga0310810, IMG submission 207641) | Soil microbial communities from experimental microcosm in Duke University, North Carolina, United States - NC | ecosystem: Engineered > Artificial ecosystem > Soil microcosm > Unclassified ...
GTGGAAGCGCCTGAACCTGAAGGACTACGCGGAGTAGGCCGTCGGAATCGCCCGGGCGCGCTCACCTCGTGACGACCGAGCGAAGTCCCAACCTCGCCGCGCTCCTCGCCGATGCCGCGCGCCGGCGGCCCGATCACCCGGCGCTGCTCTGGGACGGGGGCGCGCTCTCCTGGCGCGATCTCGAGGCGCGCGCGGCCGCCATGGCGCGGCGGCTCGCCCGCGAGGGCGTGGGCGCGGGCGACGTCGTCGCGCTCCTGCTGCTCAACTCGTGGGGGCTGGCCGCCGCGCTCTGGGGTGGTCTCGCCCTCGGCGCGACGGTGGTGCCGCTCAACCCGCTGCTGGCCGCCGACGAGCGCGAGCGCATCCTCGGCCACCTGGGCCCGCGGGCGGTGGTCGACACCGCGCCCGCCGAGGAGACCGCCGAGGCGCCGCCGATCGCGGCGGTCACCGCCCCCGGCATCATCCTCTACACGTCGGGCAGCACCGGGCAGCCCAAGGGCGCGGTGCTCTCCCACGCCGCGCTCGCGGCGGCCAACGAGTCCTGGGCCGGTCCGGTGATGGGCCTCACCGCGGCCGACCGGGTGCTGGCGGTGCTCCCGCTCGCGCACTCGTTCGGCCTCAACGGCGCGCTGCTCGCTCCGCTCCTCGCCGGCGCGACCGTGGTGCTGCAGGAGCGCTTCACGCCGGAGGGCACGCTGCGGGCGATCGCCCGGCACCGGGCGACGGTGTTCCCCGGCGTCGCCACCATGTTCGCGCGCATCCTCGAGTCGCCCGCGCTCGACTCGGCCGACCTGTCGAGCCTGCGCCTGGCCGTCTCGGGCGCGGCGCCTTGCCCGTGGACGCTGGCCAGCGAGTGGCGCCGGCGTACCGGAGTGCGCATCGTGCGCGGCTACGGCATGACCGAGCTGTTCCGCCCGATCTCGTACCTCGCGGCGGAGGCGACCGACCGGCCGGACTCGATCGGCCGCGCGGTGCCCGGCGTCGAGCTGCGCGTGGTCGAGGACGAGCTGTGGATCCGCTCGCCCGCCGCGATGGACGGCTACCTGCGCGCCCCCGAGGAGACCGCGGCGGTGCTCGCCGCCGACGGCTGGTTCCGGACCGGCGACCTGGCCACGATCTCCGCCGACGGCTACGTCAGCATCGTGGGGCGCAAGCGCGAGCTCATCCTCCGCGGCGGCTACTCGGTGGTCCCGGGCGAGGTGGAGCACGCGCTGCTCGCGCATCCCGCGGTGGCGGAGGCGGCGGTGATCGGCGTCGCGCACCCGGAGCTGGGCGAGGAGGTGGCCGCGTTCGTGACGCTGCGGACGGGGGCGCGGGTCGAGCCGGAAGATCTGATCGGGTTCTGCCGGGAGCGGCTGGCCGGCTACAAGTACCCGCGGCGGGTGACGGTCGTGGAGGCGATGCCCCGGAGCGCGACCGGGAAGATCCTGAAGGCGAAGCTCGGATAGGGAGGCGAGCGGCGTGGAGGTGCTCCCCCCACGCCGCCCCTATGTGAACGCGCGGCTCTCGTCGCGCGGCTGGTTGGCCCGCCTACTTCTTCGGCTGCTCGGGCGCCTTCGTGTCCGGCGCCTTGGTCTCGGGGGTCTTCTCGGCGGCCCCCTTCTCGGTCTTCTTGGACGAGGCGTGACGCTTCTTGGTGCCGTGCTTGGCCGCGCTGCCGTCCTTCTTGTCCATCTTGTCCATCTGGGTGTCGCCCTTCGCCGGAGCGGGCGTCGTGGTCGGAGCCGGCGTGGTCGGGGTCTGCGCGAGCGCGGGACCGGCCACCCCGATGGCGAACACCGTCGCGGCCACGAGGGACATCACGTGAGTCGTCTTCATGGAGAAGCTCCCCTCTCTCTTCGTTGAGTGTGCTGGTGAGTGCTGGTTGGTTGAGTGCGCAGTGGTTGCGCTAGTTGAACAGATTCGTGAAGAAGCTCTTCACGCTGTGGCCGAACGATACGGCCCCCTCCTTCGTCCTGGTCCAGGCCGACTTGGCCTCGGGCTCCGCTGCCCGTCCCGCCTCCTTCATCCGCTCGCCCGCGGTCTCGGCACCGCCGACCACCGTCTTGCCGATGCCTTTCGCGGTGTCCTCGACGCCGCGACCGATCTGCTTGGCGCCGCTCTCGACCTGCGCGGCGCCTTCCCGCGCCTTCGTGTCGTCCGCCGCGCCGACCGGGGCCGCGACCGCGACCAGCGCCAGCAGTGCGACGAATCCCGTGAGCGGGTTCTTCACTGCCCTCCTCATCACCGTCCTCCTTATCTCGTGGGTGTAACTTTGTGAACCGCGAGAAAGTTCACCGGCAACCCACATGCCAGCGAGGACGGGGAGCGGGCGCCGCGAATCGGGCGCCTGTACGCCGGTTGGCGTGACGCCGCCACCGGCGCCATGGAGGAATTACACGCCGGGCGTGTAAGGATTACCAGGAGAAGACGTGCGTGGGCGTCAGCTCGACGATGACGGAATCCGACTCGCCGAGCGCGGCCTCGCGCGGGTACTGCGGATACTTCGCGTAGAGACGGCGGCGGAGCCGGCGAAAGTGCGGGCCGCGCTCGATCACGCGTCCGGTGCCCTGCACCATCACCCCGGTGATCTGAGACCAGTCGTCCGAGTAGACGTCGACGGTCAGGGCGAGGCGTGCGTTCGCGCGCACGTTGCGAACCTTGCGGCCGCGGCGGCCCGAGCCGAAGTAGATCTTCCCGCCCACCACCACGTGGCAGACCGGCACGAGATGCGGCATCCCGCCGCCGACGGTGGCGACGTGCGCCACCCGCTCCCACTCCAGCAGCTTCGCCTGCGCCTTCGTCAGTCGCATGTGTCGCCTCCGTGAAGATCGAGTGTACTGCACGGGTGCATTGACCCCCGGTGAAGCCTTGTTGTAGATTCCACCGCATGAAAAGCAAGGCATCGACCAAGAAGTCCAAGACGTCGTCCGCTCGCGCCAAGGCCAAGCCCCAGCCGAAGCCGGCGGCCCGGAAGGCGGCGGCCAAGGCCCCCGCGGCCCGGGCCACCGTCGCCGCGGCTCCCAAGGCCGCGGCCTACACCCCGAAGCCGATCGAGGGGATCGGCTGGGCGCCCTTCCGCTACAGCCGGTAGCTCCTCCCTCGCGCGCCCGGATCTCCGGGCGCGCCCGGGTCGGGCGGGTGGCCGTGCTGGGCGCCCTCCTGCTCCTGCCGCTGGGCGGGGGCTGCACGCCCCTGGAGCGCCTCGGGCAGAACTGGTGGGAGCTCCGCCGCGACTCGTCCGGCCAGGCGCCGGACCCGAGCACCGCCCCCGACGCGGTCATCCAGGTCTACGCGGCCCGGGCCGTGGGCTGGCGCGGGGTGATGGCGGTGCACACCTGGGTGGCCGTCAAGCCGAGCGGGGCGCCCGCCTACACCCGTTACGAGGTGATGGGCTGGGGCGTCGGCCGCGGCGCGCCGGCCATCCGGGTGAACCGCGCCGGGCCCGACGACTACTGGTTCGGCAGCCGCCCCGAGCTGCTGGTGGACCGGCGGGGCGAGGGCGTCGATGCGCTGATCACCCGGGTCCGGGCCGCGGTCGAGGCCTACCCCTACCCGGCCAGCTACTGGACCTGGCCCGGCCCGAACAGCAACACGTTCACCGCCTACCTGGGACGGGCCGTGCCCGAGCTACGCCTGGGCCTGCCCGCCACCGCCATCGGCAAGGACTTCATCCCGGGCGGGCTCCCGGTCGCCATGAGCCCTTCCGGCACCGGGTTGCAGCTCTCGCTCCTGGGGCTCCTGGGCGTGACGGCGGGCGCGGAGGAGGGGCTCGAGCTGAACGTGCTGAGCCTCACGTTCGGGGTCGACGTGAAGCGGCCGGCGCTGAAGCTGCCGGTGGTGGGCCGGCTCGGCTTCAGCCGGCCGCCCCCGCCCCCGGCCCCCGAATAGTGTGACCGGTGAGGCGGGGCTGGGCTCTAGTTGCGACGCTGACCGTGGCGCCGCCGGGAGGACATGCCGATCCCGGCCAGGCTCGTCCCCAGCAAGAGGAGGGTCGAAGGCTCGGGGACCGCGTCGACTAGGAGCCCCGAGTCCACGATGGGGTCCCTCACGTCGACCACGCCGAAGGCCAGGGTGACATTCCCTCCGGTAAGCGGGTCGCTGAGGAACGTGTGCCAACCCGTTTGCTGAAAGAATCCGGTGATCGAGAGAAACGCGTCACTGGTCGTGGCGTTCGTGTCGGCGAGCTCCGTGTAGGACAAGTCGATAATGGCAAACGAGGTGTCGTTGAAGGCCGACGGACCCCCGAACGACGGAGTCGCCTCATTGGTGAGGAAATTCCAAGCGAACTGAATCCGGTCTCCAGAGTTGACCGAGAAGGTCTGCTTGATCCCGGACCCTTCAGTGGCAAATCCGCCTCCAGCTCCGCCTCCCGGGGGAAATGCGCTCACGAAATTGCTGAGGCTACCGGCGGCAAGGCCGAGGAACGACTCCAGCGAACCCACCGGAACCGCACCCACGCCGGTACTCAGGAAGCCTTGAAAATTGCCTTCCAACGGGGCAATCCCAAAATCCTTGTTGAGGACCGATGTCGAGCCGATTGTGCTCCACCCTGTGAAGTCACCTGTCTCGAAGCCCGGGTTGATGATGGCCGCCGGGAGCGGACTGGCGGACAGGGCGAGTGCGACCACGACCAGGATAGCGATGGTGCGGACCTGCATGGCGTGTTCCTCCACTGCCCGCCCGACACATCAACGACCATCATTCGGGCGCCCGCTGAGGCGGTGGGCTCGGGGTGGGATCGAGCGGCCATCGCGTGCTGCCCCGCCCGACTATGGCTGCCGTCGCCGGCCGGGCTTCAGCCGGCAGCCTGCGCTCCCGGCCCTCGCGTGATCGTCTCCCAGCCGGCCTCGGCCAGCGGCCGCGCCCGCTCCCCGCGTGCGCGGGCGTTGACGTCGTTCGCGGTGCCCGCGATCACGCGCCCCATGATGCCCTGGGCGATGGCGGCCAGCCGGAACATCGCGAAGGCCAGGTAGAACTCCCAGTCCGGGATGCCGGAGCGACCGGTGCGTCGGCAGTAGGCGGCGACGTAGTCGGCCTCCGAGGGCAGGCCCATCTCCGCGAGCGGCGCCCCCAGCACGCCGCCCAGGGTGCTGGGCCCGAGCCGGTAGGGCATGCAGTTGTAGGCCAGGTCGGCGAGCGGGCTGCCGAGGGTCGAGAGCTCCCAGTCGAGCACCGCCGCCACCCGCGGCTCCATCGGGTGCAGGATCAGGTTGCCGGGCCGGAAGTCGCCGTGGACCACGGTGGCCGGCTCCTCGGCCGGCACGTGCTCGGGCAGCCAGGCGATGAGCCGCTCCATGGCCTCGATGCGCTCGGTCTCCGAGGCGCGGTACTGCGTGGTCCAGCGGTGGATCTGCCGCGCGAAGTAGGAGCCCGGCCGCCCATAGTCGGTGAGCCCGGTCGCCTCGAGATCCACCCGATGCAGCGTCGCGAGCACCTCGTTCATGGAATCGTAGACCCGGCCGCGGTCGGACGGGCTCATCCCGGGCAGCAGCGGGTCGGCGACCACCCGGCCCCTGACCCACTCCATGATGAAGAACGCGGTGCCGATGACCGCGTCGTCCTCGCAGAGCGCGTAGGTGCGCGGCACCGGCACCCGCGTCGGGGCCAGCGCGGTCATGATCCGGTACTCGCGGTCGACCGCGTGGGCGGAGGGCAGGAGCTTGCCGGGCGGCTTGCGGCGCAGCACGTACTCGCCGCCGGGCGAGGAGAGCCGGTAGGTCGGGTTGGACTGGCCACCCTGGAACTGGGTCACCTCGACCGGCCCCTTGAAGCCCTCGACGTGCGCGGCCATGTACCGCTCGAGCGCGGCCACGTCGAAGCGATGGGTCTCGCGTACCGGGATCGTATCGGTGGTCGAGCTCACCTCGGCGGCGTTGCGCGGAGCGTGGTCCGTGGTCATGGGCGGCGGGTTCCGATTATGCGGCGCGCGCCCGGTGTGGGCAACCGCAAAGCTTCACTCGATCACTAGGTCCGCCCGCACGAGCAGGGATCGCGGGATCGCGAGACCGAGGGCCCGCGCGGTCCTCATGTTGATGACGAGCTCGAACGCGGTGGGCTCCTCGACCGGGAGGTCGGCCGGTCGCGTCCCCTTGAAGATCTTGTGCGCGAACCGGGCGGCCCGACGATACATCTCCGGGTAGTTGACCCCGTAGGTCACGAGGCCGCGGGCGAACTCGGCGGACGCGTAGATCGCCGGCAGCCGATGCCGGAACGCGAGATCGACGATGACCAGCTGATTCGCCTGGGTGAGGGTGTCGAGTCCGACGATCAGCGCGTCGGAGCGCAGCCGGGTGGCGGCGCCGAAGGCCGGCTCCAGGTCCTCGGGCCTGCGCACGTCGAGCAGGTGGGCCTCGATGTCCAGGGATCGCGCCGCCCGCTCGATCTCTCTCCACTGGGCCGGGAGCGCCGGGTTGCTCATGTTGAACAGGCCCCCGATGCGGGCCGCGCGGGGAACCAGCTCCCGCAGCAGCTGCACGCGCTTCGGGTATACCTCGGTCACCGCGGCGCTCAGGCCCGTGACGTTGCCGCCCGGGTGGGCGAGGCTCGCGACGAGGCCGGACCCGACCGGATCGCCGACCCCGATGATCACGACCGGGATCGTCGCGGTGGCATTCTTGGCCGCCAGCGCCGCCGGCGTGCCCCTCGTCAGGAGCAGGTCCACCTTCAGCCGGACCATCTCGGCGGCCAGACCCGGGAATCGCCCGTCCTGGCCGTCCGCCGAGCGGTACTCGAGGGCGAAGCTCTCTCCCTCGACGTATCCCAGCTCCCGTAGCCCCTGGCGAAAGCCCTGGACGTTGGCGGCGTTGATCGCGATCGACGTCCTCTCGATCATGCCGACGCGATGGAGCCGCTCCGGCTGCTGCGCGCCGACCGCGAGCGGCGCGGCGAGGCCGGCGCCGGCCAGGCTACCCAGGAACGCACGTCGGCTCATGACGGCCGCCATCCCGCCTGCGGCAGGCGACGCGGGCCTCGACCCGCTCGTGCTCACGATGCTCCGGATCAACGCGTCCTCCTCATCACGTCGGTCAGCCTGCGCAACCTCCACCGCCGCCGCGGAGAACCGCAGGCAAGCGAGATGCCATGGGCAGCCCCTCGCAAGTGCGGCTGGTTGGGCGGCGGGCGCCACGTCGAGATCAGGCAAAGATGACTCTCGTCCGGGAGTTGTGCCCGAGCGAGCCCCGCGACGAGAGCGACGGGCCGGTGTCGTGCGCTTACTGGGCGCTCCGGCCGCCGCGCCTCGCTACGTTCGCGGAACGGCCGACGCGCCTCCGTCCGGCGAAGCCTCTCCCGCGCGCCCCGGGCGGTGTCGCCAGACGAGCGTGAGCGTCGTGATGAGCAGCAGGCCCATCGTCCCGCCCACCGCGCAGGCCCGCAGGACGCCCCAGCGCTCCGCCACCGTTCCCATGATCAGCGAGCCGATCGGGACCATGCCCGCGAAGACCAGGGCGTAGAGGCCCATGATCCGCCCGCGCAGCTCGTCGGGCACCGTGATCTGCACGGTGGTGTTGCAGGCGGTCATGAAGGTGATCTGGGCGAAGCCGAGCGCCATCAGCACCGCGGCGGCCAGTCCGAAGCGGTGCACGAAGGAGAGCACGAGCAGCAGCGTGGCCGCGGCCAGCGCGGGGGTCACCACCGCCCAGAGCGGCGGGCGACCCACCGAGAAGGTGGCCACCGCCAGCGCACCGATCACCGCCCCGACCCCGAGAGACGCCATCAGCAGACCGAAGCCGTGCGCGCCCTCGTGGAGCACGTTGCGCGCGATCAGCGGCACCAGCACGTTCATGTTGACCACGAAGAGGCTGACCGAGAGGAGCAGGCCGAAGACCAGCGCGATGCGGGGCGTGCCGAGCGCGTAGCGCACACCCTCCGCGATCTCCGCGCCCATGCCGAGCCCGCTCCGGGGGCGTGGCGCCCCCTCGGTGCCGATCGCCATCAGCGCCGCGATGACCGCGAGGAAGCTCAGCGCGTTGAACAGGAAGGCGGCCGCGGTGCCGTAGCGCGCGACCAGCAGGCCGGCCGCGGCCGGGCCCACCACCCGCGCCCCGTTGAACACCGCGGAGTTGAGCGCGATCGCGTTCATCAGGTCGCCGCGAGGGACCAGGTGGGCGAGGAAGGACTGGCGCGCCGGCATGTCGAGGGTGTTGGCGAGGCCGTAGAGCGAGGCCAGCACCGCCACGTGCCAGAACTGCACGTGTCCGCTCGCGACCAGCGCGGAGAGGGTGAAGGCCTGGAGCATCAGGGCGGTCTGGGTGCCGATCAGCATCCGCCGCTTGTGCACGCGGTCGCTGATCGCCCCGCCCAGGAACGAGAAGAGCAGGATCGGGCCGAACTGGAGCGTGCCGATGAGGCCGAGCCGGAAGGGCGAGTCGGTCAGCTCCAGCACCAGCCACGACTGGCCCACGCTCTGCATCCACGTGCCGACGAGGGAGACGAGCTGCCCGCTCCAGAACAGCCGGAAGTCGCGGTGACGGAGCGCGCGGAGACCCGCGGGAACGGCCATGGCTCGCTATTTTGCGGCACCCTCGGCGGCTGCGCGACGACGAAGTGACCGCGAGATCCGCGACGTCTCGCGCGCTCGCCCGGAGCGCTCGGCCCGGGCGGTTCCCGAGGCACCTCCCCGGAGCTCGGAAAGCTCTAGGGACAACTCACCCCGTCGCGCTAGCTTGGATCATGACCCATCGTCCGGCGCGGTAGGAGACGACTCCTGTACCTCGCAAGGCTTCGCCGAGCGGCTCTGATCGCTTCACTGCTCGCCACGGTTCCCCTCGCCATCTCCGCCGCCGGCGAGGGCACGTGGGTGCTCTGGGGGCAGACCGTGGACCCCTGGAACGGCCTGGCGGCTCTCCCGCTCGGCGGCTGGCCGTCGAGAGACGCGTGTGAGCAGGAGCGCGCCAGGAGAGAGCAGGCGCCGCCCGAGCTGCGGATGGCGGCCTACACCTGCCGGCTCGACACCGCGGACGACCGGCCAGGTCACTGAGCGAGGGATGGGCCGGGCCGGAACGGGCGCGCGAGATCCGGCTCCGGGACCGCGGTGGGACTGGCTCGTCCTCGGAGGCGCTCTCCTCGTGGGCATCGGTTGCGCCTGGCTGGCCTCCGACAGTGAGGTCGACGACGCCCTGATCGTCCACCGATACGTGGACCGCTTTCTCGCGGGCAAGGGCCTCACCTTCAACGACGGCGAGTACGTGGAAGGTTACACGAGCCTCCTGTGGATCCTCCTGCTGTCGCTCGGGGCACTCTCGCATCTCTCCATCGAGTCGACGTCGCTGGCTCTCTCCTATGGATCGCTCGCCTTGATGATCCTGGCGGTGGGCCGGCTGATCCGAGTCCTGCGGCTGGGTCGAGCCCTCGAGATCCCGGTCCTGGCGCTGCTGGCCTGCAACTTCCTGTTTCAGCGCACCGCGTTCCTGGGACTCGAGCTCGGGCTCTTCGCGGCTCTCCTCGCCCTGTTCGTCTCGGCCTGCTTCGATCTCCTGACCGCCTCCCCGGCGCGGACCGCGCCCGCGCCCCTCTGGGCCGGCGCCCTGGGCGGCCTGCTCTTCATCACCCGGCCGGAGAGCGTCGTGCTCGTTCCGGCATTTCTCCTGGCCGCGGGGATCGGCGCCGGCCGCCGCGCCGCACGTCCGCTCGCCGTCGCGCTGGGGATCTTCGTGGTGGCGGTCGGTGCCGTCACGGTCTGGAGACTCCAGTACTACGGCGCGCTCTTGCCCAACAGCGTGGTCGCCAAGTCGGACTCGGTCCATCTTCGCGGCGCCCTGTTCGCCCTGAGATCACACGTCGTGGACGGGGCCGACTACCTGGCGGCGGCGGCTCTCGAGAATCCGGTGCTGCCGATCGTCGCGGCCCTGTGGCTGCTCACCACGCTCTCGGCCGGATCCCGTCGGCTCGAGCTCCGCCTTCTGCTGATTCCGATCGCCTGGTCTGCCGTCGTGGTGGTCGGCAACGGTGGGGACTGGATGCCGTCCCATCGGCTGATCAACATGTACTGGCCCATCTACGTCGTGGCCCTGGCCGCCGTGCTGGCGGAGGCGGCCGCGCGCATTCCGCGGAAGGCCCTCGTGGTCGGGCTGGTGGCCCTGTGCGTGCTGGAGGTGGGGACCACCGCGAGGGCCGCCGGCGTCGGGCCCTTCCGCGACCCGGGCCGCGGTCTCTGGTGGACGACCTACGGCGACATCGGCCGATCGCTGGACGGGCGGTGGATCAAGGGCGACATACTCGCCGCCGAAGGCATCGGGCTCGTCGGCTACCGGGGTCCCTCGATCTACGTGCACGATCCGTCCGGACTGACGGACTACCGCCTCGCCCGAGACGCCGCGGCTCAGCGGAGCGTCTACGGGCGGACGGACTGGAAGTACTCGATGGCGCTCGACCCGGCCGTCGTCATCCTCCACTCCATCCCGCTCGGACCCCGATGGCGGAACGTGGCCGTTCACTTCCGGTCCGACTACCGGCTCTTCCTCGTTCCTCCGCCGGAGGGACGATCGGAAGGCTGGCTGTACCTGATCATCCGAGAGGACCGGCTGCCCGTGTACATGCCGGCCGTGGCCCACCTGCCTCTCCGGGAGGTGGACTGCCCCGAGTGTCGGGCCGGCGCGCCGAGACGCTGAAGCCGCGGGATCTCGCCGATCGAATCGCGCCGGCGGGCCGACGCCCGCTATACTGGGCCACGGATGCTCCGGGTCGTCGCCGTACCGTTGGGCGTGCTCCTGTGCGCGCTCGCGCTCCTCGCGCCGGCGGGTCGCGTCCGCGGCGTCGTCCCGGCGGCCGCGCAGGCGGATCGGAGCCTGACCGGGCAGCTCCTGGTCGCCACCGAGGGGCTCCAGGACCCGCGCTTCGCGCACACCGTGGTCTACGTCGTTCGGCACGACGCGGACGGCGCCTTCGGGCTGGTGGTCAACCGGCCGGGGCCCGAGATGCCGCTGGCGCCCCTGCTCCGGCAGTTCGGCCTCGACGACCGGGGCGTCACCGGCGGGATCCGCGCGCACTACGGCGGGCCGGTGGAGCCAGGACGCGGATTCGTGCTGCACACCGCGGAGTACGCGACCGCGGGCACCGAGCGCCTCGCGGGCAGCCTGGCGCTCACCTCGCAGCCGGCCGTGCTGGCCGACATCGCACGGGGGACGGGGCCGCGCCGCTACCGGCTCCTGCACGGCTACGCGGGCTGGCGCGCCGGGCAGCTCGAGGGCGAGATCGACGCGGGCGCCTGGATCACCGCGTCCGTCGACGCCGACATCCTCTTCGACGACGACTACGCCACGAAGTGGGATCGGGCGATGGCCCGCCGTCGCCTCACCATCTGATCCCCACTAGTAGGTGGGAGCGGCGAGGCCGGTGATCGAGACGTTGACGATCGCGGGCATCCCGGCGCTCAGCGCGCGGTCGAGCGCGGGCGCGAGGTCGGCGGCGCGCTCGACGTGCTCGCCGTGGGCGCCGAGGGCCGCGGCCATCTGGTCGTAGCGCGACGGCCTGAGCTCGCAGCCCACCGTCCGGTCGGCGCCGTAGTGCTGGAGCTGGAGCTGATGCTCGGCGTTCCAGCGCGCGTCGTTGCCGATCACCGTCACCACCGGCAGACCGTGGCGCGCGGCCGTATCCAGCTCGAAGGCGTGAAAGCCGAAGGTGCCGTCGCCCAGCGCCGCGATCACCGGGCGGTCGGGATGGCGCAGGCGCGCCGCCACGGCCATCGGGATCGCCGCACCGATGGCGCCCGCCACCCCATTGATGAGCCGCGGCGATGTCTCGACCCCGGCCTGGACCCACTGGCCGAACTCGCCGCCGTCGACGACCAGGATCGCCCCGCGGTCCACGTGCGGCTGGAGCGCCGCGCATACCCGCAGCGGGTGGATGGGAGCCTGATCCGATCGCCGCGCCGCGTCCCACCCCGCCGGAACGGTGGCGCGCGCCCGCCGCACCTCCTCCCCCCACGCGTAATGCGGCCACGTCCGCCCGCGTGCTGCGACCGCGAGCTGGTCCGCGATCGCCGCGGGATCGGCCGCGATGCCGTGCGCCGAGCCACCACGCAGGGCCGCCGCGTCGGCATCGACCTGGATCACGCGGCAGCCGGGCCCGAAGGCCGAATCCTGGGCGAAGCGGACCGTGAAGTCGGCCTTCTTGCCCAGCAGCAGGACCAGGTCCGCCTCCTTCAGGAGGGGCGCGGCCAGGTGCAGCCACGGATCGTTGAAGCCGCGCGGGCTCTCCATCGCGAGCGCCGGCACGCCGGTCGCCGCGCTCAGGCGCTCGACCGCGGCGGCCCGCGCGCCCCGCGCCATCGCGGGCCCCAGCAGCACGAGCGGCCGGCGCGCCTCGGCGAGCAGCCCGAGCACGCGCTCCACCGTCCCGGCCGGCGCGGGGGCGGGCGCGGCGATCCGCGGCGCGCGCGCGGGCGCGGCGTCGTCGACCTTGGCCTCGAGCAGATCGCCGGGCAGGCTCACGTGGACGGGCCCGGGCCGACCGCTCCGCGCCAGCTCCAGCGCGGCGGTGATGTCCTCCCCGAGCCGGCGCGCGTCCTTGGCCATCCACGAGGCCTTCGCGACCGGCGCGGCCACCGCGGCCTGGTCCACCTCCTGGAAGCCGCCGCGGCCGAGCTGCCCGACCGGGGCGTGCCCGCTCAGCAGCACCAGCGGCGACTCGGCCATGAGCGCGGTGTAGAGCGCGGAGACCGCGTTGCAGTGGCCGGGCCCGGCGGTGACGAGGGCCACCGCGGGCTCGTCGGTGAGCCGGCCCCACGCGTCCGCCATGTGCACGGCCGCCGCCTCGTGGCGCGTGTGCAGGATGGAGAGGTGGCGGCTGTCGAGCGTGGCGTCGTAGAGCGACAGGATGTGGTTGCCGGAGAGCGAGAAGAGGTGGCGGATCCCCGCCGCCTCGAGAGCCTCCACCACCAGGTGCGCGCCGGTGCGAGCCATCGGAGTCCGGGCCGGCCTCAGCGCACCCGGCCGCGCGCCGCGACCGGCCACACCACCTCGACCGCGCCGCCCCGCACCCCGTAGATCTCGTCCACCATGTTGGTGACCACGCAGCAGTGGTTCGGCACCACGCTCACCACCTCGCCCACCTTGGGCCGCGCCGCGCACCCGGAGAAGTCCACCACCGCGTGCTCCTCGGAGAGGTGCGTCACCTGCGCCTCCGGGAACTCCATCAGGTGGCCGTAGCCCTTCATGTGGTAGAGGTCCGAGGTCAGCACCTTGCTCCCCGCGTCGAGCACCCCGCGGTCGTCGGTGGGCCGGCTCACCACCGTGGCGCGCACCCGCATCGCGCACTGCTCCCACGTCGCGGTGCCGCTCGCCACCACCATCGCGTCGTTGTAGACGCAGGTGCCGGCGCGGTGCTCGGTCAGCATCGGGAAGCGGTCCACGGTGGCGAGCGCGGGCGTGCCGCCGCCCGAGACCACCTCGACCGGCAGCCCCGCGCGCGCGAACAGGGGGAGCGCCCGCTCGAAGAACTCGCGAGTGTCCGGGTCGCGGTTCGGGAACGTCATCAGGCCCTTGAAGTGGAGGCCGGGGCGCGCCAGGGCCTGCCGCGCGAGGGCGAGCGCCTCGTCGGGGGTCTGCACGCCGGTGCGGCGGAAGCCGGTGTCGCACTCGATCAGGAACGGCAGGTCACGCTGGGCGCGGCGGGCCGCCTCCGACAGCTCGCGCGCCACCACGTCGTTGTCCAGCACCACCGCCAGGCGCGGCACCCGGCGGGCCAGCGCCATCAGCCGCTCGGTCTTGGCCGGGCCCAGGATGTTGTAGGTCAGGAGCACGTCGTCGGCCACGCCCGCGTCCGCGAAGACCTCGACCTCGCCGAGCTTCTGGCAGGTGATGCCGACCGCCCCCGCCGCCATCTGCATCTTGCCGATCGCGGGGATCTTGTGGGTCTTGATGTGCGGGCGGTTGGCGATGCGGTGCCGGTCGAGGTGGGCCTGCACGCGGCGGATGTTGTCCTCCATCACGTCCAGGTGCACCGTGACGGCCGGCGTCTCGAGATCGGTGATCGTGGTCATGGACGGCTCTCTCCTCGTGGCCGGACGCGGCGCCGCGGGTCCCGGCCCGCTCTCTTATACCAGAACCGGGTTGGCCCCGATCGGGCAACGACGTAGACTCGACCCATGCGTGCCGGGAGACGTGGTGCCCTGATCGGCCTGGGCTTGCTCGGCGCGCTCCTCTCCGCGCCCCCGCCGGCGGCGGGCCAGGAGAACTTCGAGATCCAGGTCTACGGGTCCGAGACGATGCCGCCCGGCACCACCATGGTGGAGCTGCACAGCAACGTGGCCGCGGTCGGCACCGCCCGGACCGTGGACGGCGTGCTCCGGACGCAGGGCGCCTTCCACGAGACCCTCGAGATCACCCAGGGCTTCACGCCGTGGCTCGAGACCGGCTTCTACGTGTTCACCTCGATCCAGCCCGACACCACGTGGGAGTGGGTCGGCAGCCACATCCGGCCGCGCGTGCGCGCGCCCGAGAGCTGGGAGCTGCCGGTCGGGCTGAGCCTCTCGGCCGAGATCGGGTACCAGCGCCGGGCCTTCTCTCCCGACGCGTGGACGGTCGAGCTGCGCCCGATCATCGACAAGCAGTGGGGGCGCTGGTACGTCGCGCTCAACCCGACCTTCGAGCGGGCCATCGAGGGAGACAACGTCCGCCGGGGCTTCGAGTTCTCCCCCGCCGCCAAGGTCGGCTACAGCGTCACGCCAAAGGTGGCCGTCGGGCTCGAGTACTACGGCGCGCTCGGACCGGTCACCCACATCGACCGCGACCAGCAGCACCAGATCTTCCCGGTGGTCGACCTCGACCTCGGACCCCGCTGGGAGTTCAACGCCGGCATCGGCTTCGGCCTGACCCCGAGCACCGACCGCCTGATCATAAAAATGATCCTCGGCTACCGCTTCGACTGGGGCGCCACCCCCAAGTAGCTCCGAGACGGCCGGACGACGCCGGTGCCCGTGCCTGCGTTCCTCACCCCGCACGCTCGGCGGCCGACAAAGGCCCAGCGGCGAGGCGGCGAAGCAGCTGGGCCTTTATCGGCCGCCGAGCTTGCGCTTCCAGAGGTCCCAGGGGCGGCTCAGCGTCCCCGCGATCGACGCCTCCGCGCGCGTCGCCTCCTCCGGGCTCAGGTAGGTGACGCCGCCGCCGAGGGCGAGGGCCTGGCCCTGCAGGCGGGCGTTGACCTCGGTGTACACGCTGCGGAACACCACCTGCGGCAGGGAGGTGCCGACCGCCACCACGCCATGCCCCCGCATGAGCACGACCGGCCGCGCGCCCAGGGTCTGGGCCAGGGCCCGGCCGAGGGCCGGCGTCCGCACCAGCATGTCGGTGTCGCCGCCGGCCGCGGCGCGGATGTCCCACACCGGCACTCCGCCGGAGAGGAACGCGCTCATGTGATAGAGCGGCCGCAGCGGCACGCCGGTCACCCCGAACGGGATCACCGAGGGCGAGTGACTGTGGACGACCGCCCGCACGTCGGGCCGCGCCCGGTAGATCGCGCCGTGGATGAAGCGCTCGAGGTAGCTCGTGCGGCCGGCCGCCGCCACCGGCTCGCTGTCGAGGTCGTACTCGAGCACGTCGGCCGCGGTGACCAGCTCCGGCGCGATCGAGCGCGACATCAGGAATCGGTTGGGGTCGCGATCGTGCCGCGCGCTCACGTGGCCGTAGCCGTCCAGCACGCCCTGATCGACCAGGATGCGATTGGCCGCGACCAGGTCCTCGAGGAGCTGCGGGTCCGGGGGCCCCGCGGAGACGGCCTGCGCGGCGCCCGGCCGCGCCGCGGCGAGCCGGGCGCCGAGCGCCGCCACCGCGCCGGCCACGAAGCCTCGGCGAGTCACCACGATCATGGAGCCTCCTAGGGCGCCGAGACGGTCTGCCCGTTCCCGCTCGACGTGACGGTGAACGAGTCGCCCTGCCGCGTGTACGCGTAGGCCGACCAGCCGGCGGGCGGCACGGGAATGGAACCGAGCACCGCGCCGCACGGCGCGCCCCCCACCGTGGTCTGGGTCACGAGGGCCTCGAGCGAATCGGGCAGGGCCCCGCAGGTGACGCGGTACGTGTTCACCGCCGTCGCGATGGTCTGGGCGTCGGTGCGGGCCTTCGTGGTCCGCGCCAGCGGCAGGTCCTCGCGCACCGCCTTCTCCTCCCGCTCGCACGCGGAGAGCGCGAGCAGCAGCCCCACGACGATCGCCGTCCGGCCGGGAACCTTCACGCACCCGTCCTTTCCCTCGAGAAAATCCGACACGCCCGCCGACTTGTGACAGAATCATACGCCGCTCGGGCACGTCCGGCCAAGCGGCGACCCCTCAATCAAAGGAGATCACGATGAGCATCAAGCGGCACGGCGTCGGCCCCCGGCTCAGCCAGGCGGTCGTCCACGGCAATACGGTGTACCTGGCCGGCATCATCGCGGGCGATCCCTCCGTGGACGCCAAGGGCCAGACCGAGCAGATCTTGAAGAAGATCGACGAGCACCTGGCCGCGGTCGGCAGCCACAAGTCCAAGCTGCTCTCGGCCACCATCTACGTCGCCAACATGGGGCTCTTCGGCGAGATGAACTCGGCGTGGGACGCGTGGATCGACCCGGCCAACACCCCGGCCCGGGCCACCGTCGAGGCCCGGCTGGCCGCCCCCAAGTACCTCGTGGAGATCATGGCGGTGGCGGCGATCTGATGGCCAGCCCGGCGGCCCGGCGATTCGAGGGCAAGGTGGTGCTGATCACCGGCGCCGCCGGCGGCATCGGGCGCGCCGCCGCGGTCCGCTTCGCGGCAGAGGGCGCGCGCCTCGGGCTCGTGGACCTCTCGCGCGACGGGCTGCGCGAGACGCAGGCCGCGGTGGAGAAGGCGGGCGGGGTCGGCCACGCGGTGGGGCGGCGTTCTTCAACAACGCGGGCATCCTGGGCGACGTACGGGCGCTCGTGGACTACCCGGAGGAGACCTTCGACCGGGTGCTCGCGGTCAACGTGAAGGGCGTGTGGCTCGGCATCAAGACGGTGGCCCCGCTGCTCCGCACCCGCGGCGGCGGCGTCATCGTCAACACCGCCTCCATCGCGGGGCTGCGCGGCTCGCGCAACCTGGTCGCCTACACCGCGAGCAAGCACGCGGTGGTCGGTCTCACCCGCACCGCCGCAGAGGAACGCGAGACCCATCACCGGATACGTAAACAGCGTGGGCTTCCCTTTGCGCACGGTTATCGCCATCAGACCGGCCAGGGGCACAACGACGAATGAGAACACGATGGGGGCCGCCATGTCGGCGATGAATAGGACGACGATGAAGCCGAAGAGCGTCCCTTCTCTGGCGGCGATGTCGGCCCTGGAACAGCGTGCGAGGAGCAGCATACACAGCCCGACCACCGTTAACCGCACCATGGCCCTCCCTTCACTTCCCCTTCGGCCCACGCGGGTCCACGGTGTCGGGGAGGCAGACGGATGAATCCTCCCACCAAACCTCGTGACGCGCCTCGCGGAACACTCCGGCTCCTTGTACTTCACCCTCGACTTCGCTTGGTTCTATCTCGCGCCGGCGGACGGCGCAGGGTCCGCCGGGACTTGGACTAAAGTCCAATAGACCGCCTCCGGGCGCTAGCAGGACACTGACGCGCATGGTGTCGGGGATCATGGTCGGCGTCCTCAAAGAGCAACATCCCGACCATCTCCTCCTTGCTGACAGCACGCGTATATCGCTCCCGGAGGGCCTCATCGTAGAGCGCTTCGGCCCTGCCACTTCCATCACAATCCTCTACCGCCGTGACGGCGCCGCCGAGAGGGTCGTCCAGAGCGTTACCCGCAGCGCTACGTCGTACCTATTGACCTCTCACCAAGAACGATCCCAAGTGTCACCGCCACACCCGCCCACATCCGTAACTGGACGTCCTTGACCTCCTCGGGGCTCGCGCCCAGGAACCCCCGGATCACCTCCCACTCGAACTTGGTGGTGTCCGCCGGGTCGGGCAGGTCGTCGCGGTACAGGTCGCCGAGCACGTCCTTGAGCTTGGCGGGGTCATGCTCGGACAGCTTGCGGAGGATGAACGTGCCCTTGGTCGAGAAGGAGCCGCGGGCGGCGTGATAGGCGGGCTCATCCCACCAGGCGTCGAGGCCGAGCCCGTCGCCCATCACTTCCCCATCGCGCTTACTCAATCACCTGATCCGCCCGCTGCAGGAGCGACGCCGGGATCGTCAGGCCGAGGGCCTTCGCGGTCTTGGGGTTGATCACCAGCTCGAACCTGCTTGGTCGTTCTATCGGCAACTCTCCTGCCCGGGCACCTCTTAAGATCCTGTCGACATAGGTCGCGGCGAGCCGGAACATCTCAGGCTGACTGGGACCATAGGCCATCAGAGCTCCCGCGCTTGGAAAACTCGTGAATGGACTGATGGTCGGCAAACGGTACTTCTGCGCCAGCTCAGCGATCTGGCGCAGGTTGTTTGAGATGAGCGGAGATGTGAGAACCACCATCGCTTGGGCACGTCCCCCCGCGGCGCGGTCCAGAGCCGCGGCGAGTTCCCCCCCACGCCTGATACCGACCGCATTCAGAGTGAGGCCGGCCAATCGCGCCGCCCCCTCAGTGGCCCGGAGCTGCGGCTCCCCGACTTCCGGCTCCCACAGCACGCACACACGTGCCAGACCGGGCACCGTTTCCTTGAGTAGCTGGAGCTGTTTGCCGCCGATCTCCGGCAGATCCAGAAAGACCCCCGTGAGGTTTCCCCCCGGTCGCGCCAGGCTCGCCACGAACCCGTTCGAGACTGGATCACTCTCGAGGTCGAGCCCCACGATGGGAATGGTGCTCGTCGCATTTCGGAAGGTTCGGATGGTCCAAGGTGCGGTGGCGAGAATGACATCAACCTTGAGCGCGACAATCTCCGAAACCATAGCGGCAACTCCCGCCCGTTCGCCTTGGGCGGAACGACGCTCGACCACTGCGTTCTGTCCCGGAACCCAACCCGCCTCCCGCAAGCCCTGCAGGAAAGCCGCGTAGTTGATGTCGGAGCCCACCGTGGCGCCAATCCGATACACCTTCCCCGCCGGCTGCGCCTCGGCGGCGAGCGGCGCGGCGAGGAGGCCGCCCGCCAAGCTACCGATGAACGCCCGCCGGTCCATCACTCAATCACCTGATCCGCCCGCTGCAGGAGCGACGGCGGGATGGTCAGCCCAAGCGCCTTCGCGGTCTTCAGATTGATGACCAGCTCGAACTTGGTGGGCTGCTCGATGGGGAGGTCAGCCGGGTTGGCGCCCTTGAGGATCTTGTCCACGTAGGTCGCTGCGCGACGAAACGAGTCTGTGAAACTCGGCGCGTAGGACATGAGACCTCCGGCGTCGACGAAGAGTCGCTCGTCATAGATGCTGGGGAGCCTGTTTCTCAGGGCGAAGTCGGCGATAAGCTGCCGACCCTTGAAGTTGATCGGGTTGCCGAGAGCCAGCATGGCATGGACGCGACTTGACGAGACAGCCGCAAAGGCCGCCGAGAAGGCGTCCGGGCTGCGTACCTCGACTGACTGGATCTCGACGCTGACCGCCGGAGCCGCGGTCATTAACTCTTGGAGCGCGAGCGGCTCGACCGTGCTGGCCGGGTTCCAGAGAACGGCCACGCGGGAGACTTTCGGGGCGATCTCCTTGAGAAGCTCGAGCTTCTTGCCGCTCAACTCCGGACCGACGTTGCTCAGGCCCGTGACGTTTCCACCCGGACGTGAAAGACTTTTTACGAGCCCAATCTTCTCGGGATATGAGGAGGTCGTCATCACGATTGGAATCGCGCTCGTCGCCTCCATGGCAGCCCGTACTGCCTGTGTTCCCGACGCGACGATGACGTCCGGCCGGAGGGTGACAAGCTCCTTCGCGAGGACGGGGAGGCGATCAGGCTTGCCTTCCGACCACCGCCACTCCATCGAAAGGTTGCGGACCTCAACGTAACCCAGGTCACGCAGCCCTTGCCGGAACCCTTCCCAGGGCGGGTTGTTCTCGTTGCCGAGAACGCCGATCCGGTAGACCCTCCCCGCCTGCTGCCCCTCGGCGACGAGCGGCGCGGCGAGAAGGCCGCCAGCCGTGATGGCCAAGAAGGAGCGTCGAGGCATCTGGGGCAAGCAGATCTGCTCCCTCCGGTGCGCCATCGCGGCGGGGTCTCCTTTCGTGCAGCCGGTCGGTCGCGGACTACGGTAGGCGGCCGGCGCGAGCCCTGTCAATCACGGTCGGCGTCCGCCTTCAGGGCGAGCCCGGGGTCGTGGGGCGTGGGGAGCGATGTGGGGACTCGCCGGGCGCGAAAGGCGCCATTTGCCCGGTCTGGTGCTGAGTGGTCGCCTCGGGTCAGCGACTCCCCCTAGGTCGAGAAGTGGCTGATTCGACGTACATCTCCGCGTCGCTCCACGCGTCGAGCGCACCGGCTCCCGCCCCCGACGGTGCAGTAGTGGCGTTCCTCTGCAGCGCGGACGCGGGCTATGTCACAAGCGGGATCTACACGGTGGACGGCGGCTCGATGGGCCTGAGCCGAGGGAGCGGGCCCGGCTACGAGCCGAGGAGCCCCACCCCCGGCTTCTCGGCGACCGGCACCGGCCGGGCGTCGGCCGCGCCGGTGTCGAGCGTCTGCAGCACCGGCATCACTTCCCGGGCGAAGAAGCGCAGGTTGCGCTCCGCCTCGTCGTACGGCATGCCCGCGTAGCTGAAGACGCCGACGTAGTGGCTGTTGCCGGTGCGCGCGTGGATGTCGAGGATCTTCTCGTAGCACTGCTCGGGCGTGCCCCACACCTGGAGGTTCATGAAATAGTCGACGACGGTGTCGGTGCCGTATTGCTGGATCTTCTCCGCCATCTTGCCGTAGTACTCGTAGCCCTTGGTGTGGGCCAGGTGGTCGCCCTGGAACTGGTAGTGATCGAGCACCGTCTGGTAGTAGCCGCCGATGTAGCGGCGCGCCATCTCGTGGGCCCGGTCGGCGCTCGCGTCGCAGAAGGTCCAGCCGGCCGAGATCGGGGGCGGCGCGTCCACTCGGTTGACCCGGCGGTAGACCTCGCGATAGGCGTCGAGCTCGCGCGCCACCTCCTTCCACGGCTTCTGGGGGATGATCAGGATGCCGACCCCCAGCTCGGCCATGATCTGCACCGACTCCGGGGAGACCGCGGCGGCGTAGGTGCGCCCGCGGAAGCTCTTGAACGGGGCGGGGCGGATGGCCGCGCGCGGCTGCTTGACGTAGGCCCCGTCGTACTCGCAGTAGCCGCTCTCGAGCCCGCGCAGCAGCATCTCGGCCGCCTCCACGAAGCGCGGGCGCGACTCGTCCATGGACAGGCGAAAGCCGTCGAACTCCACCTTGCCGGCGCCGCGGCCGAGCCCCAGGATGAGCCGGCCGCCCGACAGGTTGTCGAGCATCGAGACTTCCTCGGCGACCCGCATCGGGTCGTGCCACGGGAGCACCACCACCATGGAGCCGAGCTGCGCGTGACGGGTGCGACCCGCCATGTAGGAGAGGAACTGCAGGACGTCGGGGCACATCGTGTAGTCGGTGAAGTGGTGCTCGACGCCCCACACCGACTGGAAGCCCAGCGGCTCGGCCAGCTCCGCGAGACGGAGCTCGTTCAGGTAGACGTCCCGGTCGCTGTGGGCCTTGCCCGGGTTCTGGAAGACCGCGGCCATCCCGACGTGCATGCTGGGTTCCCCCTCGGCGGGATGGTACGCGAGGGGGAACCCAGCGGGCAAGCCGGGGTCCCGCCGGGAAGCCTAGGTCAGGCGACGCGCCGGAGCGGACGCGCGGTCGCCGGGGCCTCGTCGCCCCGCCGCACCACGAGCTCGTAGCCCCGCGGCACGCGGGCCAGCAGCACCGGCCACACGTCCTCGAGCATCCATTCCCAGCCCCCGGGGACGGCCACGATCACCTGGCCCCGGCCGAGGAGCGTGCGCGGCGTCACGTGCACCGACACGAAGGACTCCCCGCCGAGCTTGCGGTCCACGAGCGACTGCACGTAGGCACGCGTGGCCAGCGCGCGCGACTCGCTGCGGTCCCGCTGCACCCGCCAGGCGAGCGGGCCCACCACCAGGATCAATCCGACCACCGACGCGATGACGATCTCGAGCATGGCTATCTCCTTCCGCCCATTGAGATGCAGGCCCGGGGCCGGGGGATTCCACGATCCCGACAGGGAAGGGTGGAATCCCTTGGCCGCGGTGCGGCATCCAAAGAGCGATCAAGGAAGGAGAAAGACCCATGGCAAAGCGCATTCTTGTTCCCTTGGATGGCAGTGAGGCCGCGGAGGTCGCGGCCAGCCTCGCCGCGGATCTGGCGCGGAGCAGCGGCGGCCACGTCCGCCTCCTGCAGGTGCATCCCGTACCCGAGCACCGCGTGAGCTCGGCGGGGCGCGTGGTCGCGTTCGCGGATCAGGAGATGGAGCGCGTCACCGCGGAGGGCCGGGACTACCTCGAGACCGTCGAGACGCGGCTGGGTGCGGTGCCCACCGAGAGCGTGGTCCGCTTCGGAGCGCCCGAGCAGGAGATCCTCGTCGAGGCCGAGGCATTCGACGCCGACCTCATCGTGCTCGCCGCCGAGCGCCGCGGGTGGCTGGCCCGGCTGCGGGGTGGCGGCCTGGGCGAGCGACTCCTGCAGGCCTCGCCGGTCCCGGTCGCGCTGATCCGCGCCGCCTGATCCTCCGCGCGCTCCGGCTCCGGCCGGTGCGGTGGCTCAGTCGTACAGGCGGCCGCGCTGCAGCCGCCGGTGGCAGTGGAAGAGCGTGTACTCGACCGCTCGCGCGGACACGCCCAGGGCGCGGGCGTGCCCGCGCAGCCGCGCCAGGTACTGGGCCCACTGGGCGAGCGTGAAGGCGCGGCCGCGCCGGTTACCGGAGACGGAGCGGATGCTGAACAGGAGCTGCCAGCAGCGGATGTCGAGCACGCCGTAGCGGGCCGGATCGATCAGGGTGAGGATGGCGGAGGCGGTGGCCACGCTCACCCCGGGCAGCGCGACGAGATGCGCGATGCGCTCCTGCTCGTCGCGCGCGGCCAGCGCCGCGGCGGAGACCCGGCGAATCGTCGCGGGCGAGCTTCGCTCGTAGTGGCGGCAGGACCGCGGGCTCTTCCACCGGCACATCGCGAGGAACTCGCCGCGCGTGAACCGTCCCGCCGCCTTGACGTGGGCCAGGCGCCGGATGAGTGCCGCGGTGCCGGGGTCCTCCCGCGTGATCAGCTCGCGCCGCAGCAGCGTGCGCAGGCTCCGGTAGGGCACCCGCCTCAGCGGCATCGTCGCCGGCCCTCGCCGTTGCGCTCACGTGGCGCAGGCATTATCGTACCCGCCATGACCGAGCCCTTCGTTACGCTCCCCGAGATCCACCGCGCGGCCCGCGCGCGCCTGCCCCGCACCTCGTACAACTTCGGCGCGGGCGGCACCGAGACCGAGACCACGCTCCGCCGCAACCGCCGCTCGCTGCGTCGCCTGGCCATCCGCCAGGACATCCTGGTCGACGTGCGCCAGATCGATCTCTCCACCTCGCTGCTCGGCGTGCCGCTGTCCTGGCCGGTGGTGATCGCGCCGATGGGTGGGCTCGTGCTGTTCCACCCCGAGGGCGACTGCGAGATGGCGCGGGGCGCGGCCAAGGCCGACACCCTGCAGTTCCTCAGCGGGGCCACCGGCTGGTCGGTGGAGGCGGTGGCGGCGGCGAGTCCCGGGCTCAAGATGTTCCAGCTCTACCACATGGGCGATCGGGCGTGGGTGGCGGATCTGCTCGCGCGCGTCGAGGCGTCCGGCTATCTCTGCGTGTGCCTCACCGTCGACGTCCAGGTCTACAGCCGCCGCGAGCGCGACATCGTCGCCCGCTTCACGCCGCGCGAGGCGATGCTCAAGGCGCCGAACCCGCGCCCGCCCGACTCCGAGTACCCGGCCCGCCTCACCTGGGCCGACGTCGAGTGGCTGCGCAAGACCACGCGCCTGCCCATCGGGCTCAAGGGCATCATGACCCCCCGCGACGCCAAGCGCGCGGTCGACGCGGGCGTCGAGCTGATCTGGGTGTCCAATCACGGCGGCCGTCAGCTCGATTCGACCCAGGCCAGCATCGACGCGCTGCCCGCGGTGGCCGACGTGGTCGGCGGCGCGGCCAGCATCGTCGTCGACGGCGGATTCGCCCGCGGCACCGACGTGATCAAGGGCATGGCGTGGGGCGCCAACGCGGTCGCGGTGGGCCGTACCGCGCTGTGGGGGCTGGCCGCCGACGGCGCGGCCGGGGTGGCGTGCGCCATGGACATCCTCCGCCGCGAGCTGCGCACCTCGATGGCCCTCGCCGGACGGACGAGCGTGCGTGGGCTCACCCGCGACGCGGTCTTCCGCGTCGATTGACGCCGCCGCCCACGCTAGAGAAACCCCGGCGCTTCGAGCTCGCAGAAGCCCCCCCGCAGCTCGTCGGGGCGCCACCAGCCTCCGTGCCGGACGCAGATCTGGGCCAGCTCGTCCTCGGTGTAGGCGGGCCCGAAGGCGACGGACCCGCAGCCGGAGAGCGCGAGCGCCAGGAGGAGGCCGGCGGCGCCTCGCATCTACTTCATCGGCGAGTATGCGGTGGGCCGGAGGATCTGCGCGGTGAGCCGCCGCACCAGCGGACCGTTCTTCTCCGTCTCGGCAAACTTGGCCAGCCGGTCCGGGTCGGCGAAGAAGCCGCTCCATTTCTTCTCGCGATCGGCGAGGCTATCGTACGCCAGGATGTAGATGAGCTGGTCCGAGGAGCCGCCCAGCTCGTTGGTCCAGAAGCCCACCACCTGGATGTTGTGCTTCTTGAAGAAGTCCATGGTGATCTCGGCGAAGCGTCGATTGAGATCGGGGAGCCGGCCGGGCATGGCGGAATAGGTACGGAGCTCGTACAGCATCGAGTTGGCCTCCTGAGGCGCGCGGTAGGTGCTGTCTGCCGCGACTCTAGGGACCCCCACCCATCGTGTCAAGTCACGGCCATCGGTTGTCCGCCGCCAACGAATGTCCGCGGATTGGGGGAGTGCGGGGGCCATTTCTGGGCCCCCGCAGATGAAGAAGGAGTGGCATGACGATTCAAGACCAAGCGCTCGACCGGCCTACCCGTCTCACCCGCGCCGCGTCCCTGACCGCCCGCGCGGGCCTCGCGCTCACGGTGGCGGGCTCGCTCGCGCTCCTGCTGTCCGGCGTCGGCACCCGCTGGGACTGGTGGGATTACCGCACCGGCTTCCTCATCCTGCGCTGGACGCTCTACGGGGGCCTCGCGGTCATCGTGGTGGCGCTGGCCGGGCTGATCGTGGGCCTGCTCGCCCGGACCGGCCGCACCCTGCTCGTCTCGCTCGTGACGCTCGCCCTGCTGGCCGCGATCGCAGCGGTGCCGGTCGGCTACCTGCGCTCCGCCGGCCGGGTCCCGCCGATCCACGACATCACCACCGATCTCGATGATCCGCCGCGGTTCGTGGCGGTGCTGCCCCTGCGGCGCGGCGCGCCGAACACGGCAGAGTACGCCGGCGCGGCCCTGGCCGCCCAGCAGCGCGCGGGCTATCCGGATCTGGGGCCCGCGCGCTTCGCGGCGCCCCCGGAGCAGGTCTTCACGCGCGCGGTCGAGGTCGCACGCGGGCTCGGCTGGCAGATCGTGGCCGCGGTGCCGGCGGAAGGCCGCTTGGAGGCGACGGACCGCACCCGCTGGTTCGGCTTCCGGGACGACGTGGTGGTCCGGGTCGCCGGCGAGGGCGCGGGCACCCGGGTCGACGTGCGCTCGGTCTCCCGAGTCGGTCGGAGCGATCTCGGCACCAACGCGCGCCGGATCCGCCGCTTTCTCGAGACTCTGCAGACCGCGGTCGCCCGCGACGCCGGCGCCGCCAGGTAAGCCGGCCCGACCACGGACGGCCTTCGTCAGGCGGTGACCGCGACCCGCGCGACGAAGTCCTTCCGCAGGGTGAGGCCCAGCCCGGGCCCGGTCGGGGCCAGCACGTGGCCGTCCTCGAGATCGACCCGCTCCTCGACCAGGTCGTTGAGCAGCGGGTTGTGGCCGCGGGAGAACTCGAGCAGGTTGACGCACGGGGTGGAGACGGCCAGGTGCAGGCCGGCCGCGAACAGGATGGCCGAGCCCCAGAGGTGCGGGGCCACCGTGAGCTCGTGGGCCGCGGCGAGGGCCGCGATGCGCTGGGTCTCGGTGATGCCGCCCGCGATCGCCACGTCGGGCTGACAGATGTCGACCGCGCGCGCCTCGATCATGTCGCGGAACGCGAAGCGCGTCTGCTCGCTCTCGCCCGCCGCGATCGGGATGTCGGTGGAGGCGCGCACCTCGGCCTGGCCCGCCAGGTTCTCGGCGGACACCGGCTCCTCGAGCCAGCCGAGATCGCAGTCCTCCACCTTGCGGGCGAAGCGCTGGGCCTGTCGCACGCTCCACGTCCCGTGGGCATCGACCATGATGCCGACGTCGGGCCCGAGCGTCTCACGCACCTCGCGCACCCGCGCGGCCGAGTCGTCGACGGTCTTGTCCTGCAGCCCCACCCGCAGCTTCACCGCGCGGTGGCCCCGCTCCACGTACTGGGTCATCTGCTTGCCGATGGCGCCGACCGGGGCCCAGCCCCCGCTCGCGTAGGCGGGGATGCGGTCGCGGTACTTGCCGCCCAGCAGCCGCCACACCGGCTGGCCGAGCGAGCGGCCGAGCAGGTCCCAGCACGCGATGTCGATGCCGCTGATCGCGCAGATGGCCAGCCCGCGGCGCCCCATGGTCGGGAAGGTCCGGCCCTCGCGGGTCGCGTAGTGCGCGCGGGAGCCGTTGTAGAGCGTCTCCCAGATCCCGGTGATGTCTCGCGGGTCGCGGCCGATCAGGACCGGCGCCATCTCCTCGCGGATCAGCGTGACCATCGCCGCGTAGTTGCCGAGGTTGCCCACCGCGGCCTTGGCCTCGCCCAGGCCGGTGAGCCCGGTGTCGGTGTCGATCTCGACCAGGCACATGTTGAAGGTGTCGTTGCGGCCGAAGTCACTCACGTGGGCGTGCTCGGCGGGAATGGGCGCACGGAGCCAGGTGGCACGGACAGCGGTGATCTTCATGGCGGAGCGAGCGTACGGCGCCATCCGCCCCGAAGTCAATTCCGGGTCCCCGCCGACCCCGCACCGGTCGACGTTGCGAAGGCGAGCGGGATGGCGGCGCCCCGGTCAGTCGAGGCCGGGTGCGCCCCAGAAGATGGGCTCGGGGTGCAGCCGCACGCCGAATCGCCGCTCGACGCCCGCTCTCACCCGTCGCGCGAAGGCGACGACGTCGCGGGCCCGCGCCCCGTCGTGGCAGACGATGGCCAGCGTGTGGCGGGTGGAGAGGCCGACCGGCCCGTCCGCCTGCCCGCGGGTGAACCCGGCCCGCTCGATCAGCCACGCCGCGGAGAGCTTGACGCGGCCATCGGGCTGCGGCCAGCGCGGCATCGAGAGGCCGGTCGCCCGCGCGTCGATCGCGGCCAGCGCGGCAGCGTCCACGATGGGATTCAGGAAGAACGAGCCGCAGCTGCGCGCGTTGGGATCGCCGGGGTCGAGCACCATCGACTTGGCGCGGCGGACCTTCAGCACGGTCTCGCGCACCTCGCTCAGCGACGGCCCTGCGACGCCCCGCGCCTCGAGCTCGCGGGCGATATCCGCATACCGCACGTTCGGGGCCCCGCCGGGCGCGAGCCGGTAGGTCACCGCGAGGACGACATAGCGGCCGGGGGCGCGGCTCTTGAAGAGGCTGTCGCGGTACCCGAAGCCGCAGTCGGCGGGGCCGAGGGTCACCACCTGCCCGGTCTCCCCGTCGAGCACGCGCACCATGGTGACCGTGTCGCTCACCTCCTGGCCGTAGGCGCCCACGTTCTGGATGGGGGTGGCCCCGACCAGGCCGGGGATGCCGCTCAGGCACTCGAGCCCGGCCCAGCCCCGCTCGACGGTGTGCCGGACGAGCGCGTCCCACGGCTCGCCCGCGGCGGCGGTGACCTCGACCCCGGCGCCCGCCGGCCGCACGGTCACCCCGCGCAGGGCGATCTTGAGCACGAGACCGTCGACGCCCTCGTCGGCGATGACCAGGTTCGAGCCGCCGCCCAGCACGCGCACCGGCAGCCGACGGGCGCTCGCCCACTGGTGGGCTTCCGCGACGGTCGCCTCGTCGGCGGCCTCGATCAGGTAGCGGGCGGGCCCGCCGATGCGGAGCGTGCAGTGGGGCGCGAGGGGAGCGTGCTCGACGGGGGAGAGCATGGCCAGCCACCATCTTACCGTGGGCCCCTCCCCCTGCTCTCTCCAAAGGAGAGAGCGAGAGGTCAGTCGGTGATGGGGAAGAGGCCCTGGTAGGCGAACTTCTGGACGCGCTTGGCGTTGTCGACCTCGGCGGTGTAGATGTTGCCGCGCGAGTCCACCGCCATGTTGTGCACCCAGTGGAGCTGGCCCGCGTAGCGCCCGCTCCGCGCGAAGCGCGAGAGCACCTTGCCGCTCACGCGCGAGAGTGTCCAGACGTGGTTGTTCTCTCCGTCGGCCACGTAGAGGTAGCTCTGGGCCGGGTCGCGCGAGAAGTCGAGGTCCCACACCGAGCCGTTGCCCGCCGTCGACGTGGCCAGGGTGAGCTCGCTCACAAAGGTGCCGTCCTTCTTGAAGACCTGGATCCGGTTGTTCGTCCGGTCGCAGACGTAGACGAGCCCGTCGCTCGCGATGCGCACGCAGTGCACCGGGTTCCGGAACTGCTTCACGCTCGCGTCACCCGGGGGCCGGCCGTTGGCGCCCCAGTGGCGCCTGTAGGCGCCGGTGGTCGCGTCGAACACGATGACCCGGTGGTTGGCGTAGCCGTCGGCCACGTACAGCTCGTTGGCGGGCGCGTCCACCCGCACGTCGGCGGGCCGGTTGAGGTTCCGGGTGTCGGCGTCGCCGCCGCTCGAGGCCGGTTTGCCGATCTGCATCAGGAACCGGCCGTCGCGGGAGAACTTGAGGATCTGGTTGTCCTTCTCCCCGTTGCCGGCCAGCCAGACGTTGCCGGACGGGTCCACGAAGATGCCGTGCTCGTTGGCCGGCCAGTCGTAGCCCGGCCCGGGCCCGCCCCAGGCCTGGAGCAGGTTGCCCTCGCCGTCGAACTCCATCACCGGCGGCGCGGGCACGCAGCACTCGTTGCGCGGCGGGTTGAGCGTGGCGCCCTTCTCGTCGTCGGTCAGGGTGCGCGGCCGCTGCACGATCCAGACGTGGTCGAGCGGGTCCACCGCCACGCCCGCCACCTGCCCGAGCAGCCAGCGGTTCGGCAGCGGCTTGGGCCAGAACGGATCCACCGTGAACTTCGGCGCCTGGCCGTCGGCCAGCCGCTGCGCGGTCACCGAGACCGCGGAGGAGACCGCGAGGAGGACGAGAAGCGCGAGGGCGACGACGACGCCGCGGGAGACGGGAGAGCGCGAGCCAAGCACGGCATTCCTCCTCGGGTGAGCGAACGGGAGCCGGTGCGACCTTATGCCGGGACGAAACCGGGTGTCAAGCGTGGGCGCCACGTGTCCGGAGCGCTAGCGCCAGAGGAGCCAGCCGATCGCGCCCGCGGCCAGGACCGCCACCACCGGCGGGACGCGATCCGTCGCCACCACGATCGCGGTGGCGCCCGCGAGGGCGACGGTCGTCTCGTCGTGGATCGCGGTCCGGGCGAGCGTGTAGACCCCGCCCGCCATCAGCCCCACCCCGACCGGCAGGAGGGCCCGCTCGGCGGCGAGCGCCCACGGGCGGGCGCGCCACTGCTGCCAGTGATGCGAGATCACGATGGCCAGGACGGAGGTGGGCACGAACATCGCGAGCCCGGCCAGCACCGCGCCCAGCAGGCCGTGGGCCCGGTGGCCCACGAAGACCGCGACCAGCATGCCGGGGCCCGGGGTGAGCTGCGACAGCGCGTAGCCGTCGACGAACTCGCGGGCGGTGAGCCAGTGGTGGATGGTGACCGCCTGCCGCTCCATCTCCGGAATGACCCCGAGCCCGCCGCCCACGCAGAGGAAGCTCAGCCAGAGGAAGGTCCAGGTGAGCAGCGCCAGCCCCGCCATCATGCGCCCTCCGGTGGCGGGCTGGACGGGGGGATCGGCGGCAAGACCGGCCGCGCCGCGGGCGCCGACCAGTACAGCCCGACGCTCAGCGCGGTCATCACCAGCACCACGCCGACGGTGGGCAGGCGCAGCGGGCCGACCGCCACGAAGGTGATCAGCGCGATCGCGACCGCGCGTCCGCCCCGCAGCGAGCCGCGCATGATGCGGAGCGACGTCACGAGCACGAGCCCCACCACCGCGGCGCTGAGCCCGCGCATCAGGAGACTGGCGCCGCTCCCGAAGGCGCCCTGCGCGTAGAGCGCGCTTACGCCGAGGAGGATGACCGCGCCCGGCAGCACGATCGCGAGCAGCCCCCACACGCCGCCCGCGAGGCCAGCCAGCCGGTAGCCGAGCACCACCGCCAGGTTGCTGAAGTTCGGACCGGGCAGCACCTGGCTCAGGGTGAAGTCCTGGACGAACTCGTCGTGGCGGATCCACCGCCGCCGTCGCACGAGCGCGTCGTGGAAATAGGCGCTGCGGCCGCCACCCAGGCTCGAGAACCCGGTCCAGGCGAACACCGCGATCAGCCGGAGGAGGGAGACGCGTCTCACTCGTCGAGCTCGAGCGAGCGCGCGGGCGACATGACCTCTGGAGTGTAGCACCCTCTCCCTCCGGGCTCCGGAGGGAGAGGGCGGGGTTTATCCGATCATCGGGCCGGACGTGACGGACGGACGGGATCAGTAGCGCCAGACCGGGCGCACCGGCGCGGGATAGCACCAGCCCTTCCGGGCGTGGCCGGGCGGGCAGAACACGGGCCGCTCGTGGACCACCACGTGACGCGGCGCGGGCACGTAGACCGGATAGGACCGGGCGACGACGCGCGGGGGAGGCGCCACCACGAGGGGAGCGGGCACCGGGGCGGGTACGTAGACCGGAGCGGGCCGGGCGACGACCACGGGCGCGGGCACGACCACCGGGCCGCGGTGGAAGATGCCGACCCCGCCCAGGATCTGATTGAACACCGCGAAGGCGCCGAGCCCGAGGGCCGCGTCCGTCGACGCGCCCGCGAAGGCCAGCGTGGGAGCAAAGACCGCGACGGCCAGAACCAGCGCGATCAGCTTTTTCATGTTGGGTCTCCTCACGAGGGGCCATGGCTGCCACCCCTCTGCCGCAATAGACGAGCGCGGGCCGCGATCTGTTTACCCGGGTGGCGGAGACACCCCGATTGCCTTACGATACGGGGCCATGGCGACCACCGAGCACGCGAGCGTCTGTCCGCTGGACTGCCCCGACACCTGCAGCCTGACCGTCACCGTGGAGGACGCGAAGATCGTGAAGATCCGCGGCTCCCGGGCCAATCCCTACACCGCCGGCGTCATCTGCACCAAGGTGGCCGGCTCGTACCCGGACTGGGTGCACGGCCCCGGACGGCTCCGCACCCCGCTCAAGCGAGTCGGGGCCAAGGGCGAGGGGCGGTTCGCGCGCGCGTCGTGGGACGAGGCGCTCGACATCATCCACGACCGCGTGACCACGGTGATCGCCGCGCACGGCCCGCAGGCCGTCGCGCCGCTCAACTACGCGGGGCCACACGGCATGCTCGCCTACGCCTCCATGGATCTGCGCTTCTTCCACAAGCTGGGCGCCTCGCTGCTCGATCGCTCACCGCTCTGCGGCGGCATCCGCACCCAGGCCTGGCTCGGCACCTTCGGCAGCACGCCGGGCATCGCGCCCGAGCAGGTCCGCCACTCCAAGCTCATCATCGCCTGGGGCAACAACGTCACCTGGTCGAACCTCCATCTGACCCCGCTGCTCAACGCGGCGCGACGGGACGGGGCCAAGGTGGTGGTCGTCGACCCCAAGCGCATCAAGGTCGCCGAGCAGTCGGATCTGCACATCGCGCTCAAGCCCGGCACCGACGTGGTGCTGGCGTGGGCCGTCGCGGCGGAGCTCGAGCGGCGCGGCGCGCTCGACCGCGCCTTCATCGAGCAGCACGTGGAGGGCTTCGAGGAGTTCATGGCCGGCGCGCGCCGCTACTCGGTGGTGGACGCGGCCCGCATCTGCGGGGTGCCAGAGGCCGACATCCGGCGGCTCGCCGAGTGGTACCACACGCTCTCGCCCGCCGCGATCAGTGTGGGCAACGGGCTCGAGCGCAACCAGAACGGCGGCAGCGGCATCCGCGCGATCTTCGCCCTGCCCGCCCTGGCCGGGAAGTTCGGGGTGCCGGGCGGCGGGCTCGTCAACGGGGCAGGCTTCGTGTTCCCCAAGACCCCGGCCAGGCTGCAGCGGCCGGACCTGCTCCCGCCGGGCACGCGCACCCTCAACATCGTGGACATGGGCAAGCACCTCCTCGACCCGACGCTGTCCCCGCCGCTCAAGGCGCTCTTCATCTACAACCACAACCCGCTGGTGGTGCACCCGGACCAGAACCGGATGCGACGCGGGCTCGCGCGCGAGGATCTCTTCACGGTGGGCTGCGACGTGGTGATGACCGACAGCCTCGCCTACGCGGACGTGGTGCTGCCCGCGTCGAGCCACTTCGAGTACCACGACATCTACGCGGCCTACGGGCAGCACTGGCTGCAGCGCGCCGAGCCGGTGATCCCGCCGCAGGGCGAGTCGCTCCCCAACACCGAGATCTTCCGGCGGCTGGCCGCGCGCTTCGGCTTCACCGACCCCGCCTTCACCGCCAGCGACGCCCAGCTCATCGACGACGCGGTGGACGGGACCGACTCGCGGCTGGGCGGCGTCCGTCCGAGCCGCCTGCCCACCAACCGGGCCACCGCGATGACGGTGGGCGGCGAGCCGGCCATCCTCTACAAGAACGTCTTCCCCAAGACGCCGTCCGGCAAGGTGGAGCTGGCCTCCGGCTACCTCGAGCAGAAGTACGGGAGCCGGCTGCCGACCTTCCGCGCCTACGAGACGCCGTTCCCGCTCGTACTCATCACCCCCGCGTCGGACGAGCGCATCACCTCCACCTTCGGCGGGCTCAAGCCGGGCGACGTGACGCCGCCGCTCGAGATGCACCCGGATGACGCGAAGGCCCGCGGCCTGCGCGACGGAGTCATGGTGCGGGTGTGGAACGAGCTGGGCGAGGTGCACCTGCCGCTCGCGGTGTCCGACGCGATCCGGCCCGGCGTGGTGTGCAGCCTGAAGGGCGCGTGGATGCGGACCAGCGACAACGGGCAGACCGTCTCGGCGCTGGCTCCGGGACACCACGCGGACATCTGCGGAGGCGCCTGCTACAACGACTGCCGCGTCGAGGTGGCCGCCCTCTAGCTCTCCCTCTCCCCCCTGGGGAGAGGGCAGGGCCGTCCCGCGGTCACTTCCGCGCGCTCACCCGGCCCAGCTCGGTCGTGAGGCAGCGCGCGATCCACCCGTCGCGCCGGGCGGGCGTGATGACGTCGTCGGCTCCGCGCGGGGTGTAGCGCGCCAGCGCTTCCCAGCAGCGCTCGCGCGCCCGGGCGATCTCGAGGTCGGCCTGCAGCACCCGCACCGCGCGGCCCCGCTCGAAGTCCCAGCGCAGCGCCACCACCACCACCGCGAGCGCGGCGCCCACCACCATGAGGATGAAGAGGATGGCCGCCACGCCCTGCCACTGGCGGATCCGTCGCTCGGCGCTGTCGATCAGCCCGGACACCTTCACCTCCACCGGACCATTGGCGTGGCGGACGATCTCCACCGCGCCGCTCGGCGAGCGGGCGAGCAGCCCCCGGCTCGGCCGGGACCGTGGCGCGCGCAGGGGCGCGGGCCCCTCCAGCAGGGAGGGCTGTCTCGAGTCCATCGCTCTCATCATCCGGTCTCCTACCGCGACGCCGCGCCGCGTCGAGTCACGAGGTGAACGAGCCAATTCCGGGTCCCACTCTTCTAGCGCACTCGGAGCCGCGGGTCCAGCACGTCCCGCAAACCGTCCCCAAGGAGATTGAGGCTGAGCCCGGCGATCGTCAAGGCCAAACCGGGGAAGAGGCTCACCCAGAACGCCTCGCGGATGACGTTCTTGCCGCTCGCGATCACGTTGCCCCACGAGGGCACGTAGGGCGGGACGCCGACGCCGAGGAAGCCCAGGATCGCCTCGGCCAGGATCGCGTAGGCGAACACGAAGCTGCCCTGCACCAGCAGTGGGCCCACGCAGTTCGGCAAAATGTGGCGCAGCGCGATCCCGCCGTCGCGCCGACCCAGTGCGCGCGCGGCCTGGATGTAGTCGAGCTCGCGCAGGCTCAGCACGGTGCTGCGGATGAGCATGGCGGTGCGCGGCATGTAGACCACCGAGAGGGCCAGGATCACGTTCCAGACCCCGGGCCCCCGCGCGGCCATGAGCGCGATCGCGAGCAGGATGGCCGGGAAGGCCATGAGGCCGTCCATGCAGCGCATCACCGGCACGTCGAGCCTCCGCGAGTAGCCGGCGGTGAGCCCGATGACGACGCCGCCCGCGGAGGTGATCAGCATGGTGGTGAGCCCGACCAGGAGCGACACCCGGCTGCCGTGCAGCACCAGGCTATAGACGTCGCGCCCGAACTCGTCGGTGCCGAGATAGTGCTGCGCGCTCGGCGGCTTGAGCCGGTTGGCCGGGACCAGGCGCGTGGGGTTGTAAGTCGAGAGCACGTCGGCCAGCAGCGCGGCGCCCACCAGCACGAGCAGGAGGGCGGCCCCCGCGACCACTCCCCCGTTGCCGGCCAGCCGGCGGACCCAGCGCTGCCGCTCGGTACGCTCAGTCATAGCGGATGCGCGGGTCGATGAAGGCGTAGAGCAGATCGACCACGAGGTTGATCAGGACGTACGTCGCGGCGGTCACCAGCACCACGCCCTGCACCACCGGGTAGTCGCGGCGCAGGATGGCCGAGATCACGAGCCGCCCGAGGCCGGGAATGTTGAAGACGATCTCGGTGATCACCGCGCCCCCGATGAGCACCGCGGTGGTCACCCCGATCACGGTCACCACCGGCACCAGCGCGTTGCGGAACGCGTGCACGTAGGTGACCGCGCGCTGGGGCAGCCCCTTGGCCCGGGCGGTGCGCACGTAGTCCTGCTGGAGGGCCTCCAGCATGCACGAGCGGCTGATGCGGGCGATCAGGGCCGACTGGTTGAAGCCGAGCGAGACCGCGGGGAGCACCATGTACCGCAGGGCGGTCGCGGGCTCGGTGAAGAGCGACGCGTAGCCCGCGGCGGGCAGCCAGCCCAGGCGCACCGCGAACAGGTAGATGAAGTTGAGACTCAGCCAGAAGCCGGGGACGCAGACCCCGAGCAGCGAGCCGATCATGAGCACCCGGTCCCAGATCGAGCCGCGGTGGGCCGCGGCGACCACCCCGGAGGGCACGCCGATCGTCACCGCGACCAGCAGCGCGCACGCCATCAGCACCAGGGTGGGCTCGGCGCGCTCCAGGATCGCGGTGGTCACCGGCCGGTCCAGGAAGTAGGACTGGCCGAGGTCGCCGCGCAGCACCCGGCCGTAGAAGCCCAGGAGCTGCCCGAGCAGCGGCCGGTCGAGCCCGAGCGCCTTGCGCGTGGCCTCGATCTGGGTCGGGGTCGCGTCGGGCCCGAGCATCACGCTCACCGGATCGCCGGGGATCAGGTGGATGAGCAGGAACACCACCGTCACCACCACCGCCATCACCGGGATGACGGCGAGGAGGCGCCGAACGAGATACGAGAACATGAGGGCGGATCAGGCCGCCCTGCGAACGGGCCGCCGCCTCAATTGCTTATCCGCTCGGCTCGCCTTCGGCTGCACCTCGCCAAGCTATTTCTCGAGCCACACGTTGTAGAAGCGCACGCGCTCGACGGACTCGTTGAAGCCCTTCACGGTGTTGCGGGCCGCGCGGAGGCCGAACAGATCGCCGTAGCGGATGACCGGCACCTTCTCGTAGAACTGGCGGGTCTGCTGCTCCCACAGGGCCAGCCGCTTCTTGGGGTCGGTCTCGCGGGCCATCTCCGACTGCAGCTTGGCGATGCCCTCGTCGGTGGTCCAGCCCGGCCAGCTCGGGGTGAGGTAGATGTGGTGGGTCGGGTCGTAGAAGGCGCCCATGCCGGTGGTGAAGACGTCGTACTCCTTGGAGTTGTTGCGCCGCTTGACCAGGGTGGCCCAGTCCACCACCTGCAGGTCGATCACGAACCCCACGTCCTCGAGCTGCTGCTTGGTGAGCAGCGCGAAGTCGTACATCCACTTGTACTCCTGGGTGGTCATGAAGCGGATCGGCTCCTTCTTGTAGCCCGCCTCCTGCAGGAGCTGCTGGGCCTTGGCCCGGTTGTGCTCGTTCCAGGGCAGCCCGGACATCTTGGTATGCCACGCGCTGATCTCCACCGGCGCGAGGCTACTGTCCATCCGGTAGAACTCCTTCTTGCCGCCGGCCACGTTCTTCATGATCGGCTCGATGTCGATCGCGGCCTGCCAGGCCTGCCGCAGCTTCTGGTTCGTCATCAGGCCTTCCTTCTTGTTGAAGACGGCCACGAGCCAGTAGTACGGCTTGGAGATGATCGGGTGCGCGTTGGGGTTGCCCTTCAGCCGATCGTAGGCGTCGAGGTTCAGGTCGTCCGCGAAGTCGAGCTCGCCGGTCTCGACCTGGGCCACCCGGGTCGCCACCTCCGGCACCGGCACCCAGCGGATCTCGTCGAGCCACGCGGTCTTGCCCCCTCCGTAGCCGTTGGGCTTCTCGCTGCGCGACTTGTAGTCGTCGAAGCGGACCATGCGGATGTACTGGTCGGGCTTCCACTCCGCGAGCTTGTAGGGCCCGGTGCCCACGTACTCGGTGACCTTCACCTCGGGCGCGAACTTCTCCGCGATCTCCTTCGGATAGATCGCGCCGAAGTTGTTGGGCACCGCGAGCGAGATCAGCACGATGGCCGACTTCTCCTTGAGCTTCATCTCGACGGTATAGGGATCCACGCCCCGCAGCTCGGCGACCTGGGCGAAGAGCGCCTTGCCGTAGATGGACTGCTTGCCCCAGCGGTTCAGCGAGGCGACCACGTCCTCCGAGGTCATCTCCTTGCCGTTGTGGAACTTCACCCCCTGCCGGAGCTTGAAGGTATAGGTGAGGCCGTCCTTGCTGACGGTGTAGCCCTCCGCCAGCATCGGGATCGGCTTGTTGTCGCGGTCGAGGCTGAAGAGCCCCTCGTAGATGTGGTTGGTCAGGGTCTCGGTGATGCTGGCGGTGGTCCAGTGCGCGTCGAGCGCGGGAGGCTCGCCCAGGTTGCCGACCCGCAGAACGCCGCCCTTCTTCTGCGCGTCGGCGGGGGGTGCTCCGAGCGTGAGCAGCGCGACCATCGCGAACGCGGTGAGGAGCCCCAATGAGAATGCTCGACGCGCCATGCCTGCACCTCCGAGAGTGAGAGGGGTTGTCGGGTGCCAAGACTCTGCGACGCGAGCCGCGCCTTGTCAACGGCTCTCGCAGATTGCTAGACTGCCCGCCGACATGGGCGTGACCTCGATCCTGCACACCGGCCTCACCGTCAGCGATCTGGACCGATCGGTCGCGTTCTACCGCGACCTGCTCGGCCTCGAGCTGATCAGCCAGTGGGACAGCCGCCAGCCCTACCTGCGGGCCATCGTCGGCTACCCCGACGCGGAGCTGCGTATCGCCCTGCTCCGCGTGCCCGCGGGGCCCGACGGGGCGCCCGGCCACCACATCGAGCTGCTGGAGTACCGCCGGCCCCGGGGCGCGCGCGGCGACCCCAACACGTTCAATCCGGGCAACGGCCACGTGGCCTTCATGGTCACCGACATCGACGCGACCTACGCGGATCTCCGGGCCCGCGGCGTCCGCTTCAAGTCCGCGCCGGTGCCGATCACCCACGGGCGCAACGCGGGGGCCAAGGGCGTGTACTTCCTCGACCCGGACGACATCACGCTGGAGCTGATCCAGCCGGCCCCGCGGGCGTGACGAGCCTCGACCTCTTCCGGCTGGACGGCCAGACCGCGGTGGTCGTGGGGGGCGCGGGCGGGCTCGGCGCGGCCATGGCGCGCGGCCTGGCCTCGGCCGGCGCGGCGGTCGCGGTAGCCGACGCCAACGCGCCTCAGGCCAAGCTGGTCGCCGACGGCATCGTCGCCGCGGGCGGGCGGGGCCTCGCGGTCGCGGTGGACGTGGCCGACGCGGCGAGCGTCGAGCGAATGGCCGCGGAGGTGGAGGCCGCGCTCGGCCCGATCGACGTGCTCGTCAACAGCGCGGGCATCACCCACCGGAGCCCCGCCGCCGATTTCCCCGAGGCGGCGTGGCACCGGGTCATCGCGGTGAACCTGACCGGGGTGTTCCTCGGCTGCCAGGTGGTGGGCCGGCGCATGCTCGCGCGCCGACGCGGGCGCATCGTCAACATCGCCTCGATCGCGGGCCAGATCGGGCTCACCGGGACGGTCGCGTACGCGGCGAGCAAGGGCGGGGTGGTCATGCTCACCCGGGCGCTCGCGGTCGAGTGGGCGCCCCACAACGTGCGGGTCAACGCCATCGCCCCGTCGTGGTTCGAATCCAACATAGGCGACCTGATCCACCGCGAGCCGGGCTACGCCGAGCGCGCGATGCGCCGCGTGCCGGTCGGCCGCATGGGCGCCCCCGACGAGCTGGTCGGCGCCGTCCTCTACCTGGCCTCCGACGCCTCCACGATGGTCACCGGCCACGTCCTCGCCGTCGACGGCGGCACCCTCGCCTCCTGATCCAGGGTCTAGCGCTGGAGGGATTCGTGGACGGCGAGGGTGAGGGCGCCGAAATCGGGGTGGGCGCGGGAGGCGACGGTGCGGGGCCGCGGGTGCGGGACGTCGAAGACGCGAGCGAGGCGGCCCGGGCGCGGGGTCATCACCACCACGCGGTCGGCGAGGAAGACCGCCTCGGGGATCGAGTGGGTGACGAACACGATGGTCTTGCGGGACCCGCTCGCCTCGCCCCACACCCGCAGCAGCTCGAGGTTCATCTCGTCGCGGGTCATCGCGTCGAGGGCGCCGAACGGCTCGTCCATGAGCAGCAGCGGCGGATCCAGCAGCAGCGCACGGCACAGCGACGCGCGCTGCTGCATCCCGCCGGATAGCTCGCGCGGGAGCTTCTGCGCGAAGTCGGAGAGCCCCACCAGACGGAGCAGCTCGGCCGCGCGCTCCCGATAGGCCCGCGGATCGAGCTGCGAGAGCTCGGCGGGCAACAGGACGTTCGCCTCGATGCTCCGCCACTTCAGTAGCACCGGGGCCTGGAAGACCATGCCGACCGACGCGAGCGGGCGCACCACCGGCCGGCCGTCGACCTCGACTCGGCCCCGGCTCGGCGACCGCAGCCCCGCGATGATCCGCAGCAGGGTCGACTTGCCGCACCCCGACGGCCCGACGATGGCCACCAGATCTCCGCGACCCACCACCAGGTCGATGTCCCGCAGCGCCTCGACGGGGCCGGACGCGGTGGGGTAGGTCATCCCCACCCCGTCCAGCCGGATGAGATCGGCCACGCCGGCCGGTCAGCGCACAGACTTGGGCAGCTCCACCTTGGTGAGGAACTCGTTGGTGTAGACCGCCTTGCACTCGACCTTGGTGGGCACGCCCATGTAGGTGTTGACCAGGTCCACCGAGTCGCACATCTTCTTCTCGTCCATCCAGCCGATGCCGTTCTTGGCGTAGCGGTCGGTCTTCATCAGGTCGAGGCCCATCATCATGTTCGGCTCGATGATCGAGAGGTCGATCTCGGGCACGCGCTTCTTGAAGATCTCGAGCGCCGACTTGGGATCGCTCATGACGTCGCGCCAGCCCAGGTAGGAGGCCTCGAGGAAGGCCCGCAACATCGGGGCCCGCTCCTTCATCGTCTTCTCGCTCGCGATGATCGACATGCTGTACATGTCGAAGCCGTGGTCGGCCCACGGCAGCATGATCGCGTTGCCCTTGCCCACCGCCTTCTCGTAGAAGGGCAGCCCGGTGGTGTAGTCGGCCACCGCGTCCACCCGCTTCTCGGCCAGCGCCGGCACCTTGGCCGCCGGCTCCACGTTCACCCACGTCACCTTGGTCGGGTCGATCCCGTTCAGGCGCGCGAAGGCGGGGAACATCTGCCGCTGCCCGTCGCCGGGCGGCGCCGCCACCGTCTTGCCCTCGAGATCCTTCGGCTTCGTGATCGGGGCGTCCTTGCGGCTCCACACGTTGAGCGGGCTCTTGTCGAACACCATCCCGACCACCTTCACCTTGGTGCCGCGGGCCGAGGACGCGATGACCACCGCGCTGTCGGCCAGCCCGACGTCGGCCCGGCCGGTGTCCACCTTGGCGATGGAGTCCCCCGAGCCCTTGGAGTTCTGCATGTCGACGTCGAGGCCCCGCTGGCGGTAGTAGCCCTTCTCGAGCGCCACCCAGTAGGCGGCGTGGTCACCGACCGGGAACCAGTTGAGCGCGAAGACCACCTTCTGCGGGGCCGGCTGCGCCGACGGCGCGCCCGAGCCGAGCGCCACCATCACCGCGGTCACGAGCAGTCCGATCGAGAGCGAGAGGCGTCGCATGGCGTGTTCTCCTTTAGTCCACGGTTTCCGCCCACGGCGCGATGCGCCGCGCGGCGAGCACCACCAGGCCGTACACCGCGAGGCCGACCACCGAGATCCATACCAGCGCCGCGAAGGCCACCGGGGTGTTCATGCTCCCCTGCGTGGTGATGATCACGTAGCCGAGACCCTGCTGCGAGGCCACGAACTCCCCCACGATGGCGCCCACCACCGCCGCGGTCGCGGTCACCTTGAGCGCGCTCAGGATGTAGGGATAGGCGTTGGGGATCCGGATCGTCGCGAAGACCTTCCACTTCGGCGCGTTGAAGACGCGCCCGAGGTCGAGCAGCTCCTCGTCCACCTGCGAGAGACCGACCGCGGTGTTGATCACCACCGGGAAGAAGCCGATCAGTGCGCCGATCAGCATGTTGGGCAGCACCCCGTAGCCGAGCCAGAGGAGGAAGAGCGGGGCCACCGCGACCTTGGGCAGCGTGTTCACGAACACCAGGAAGGGCACCAGGGCCCGCGACAGGGCCGGCGACCACGCCACCGCCACCCCCAGGGCCACCCCGACTGCCCCGGCGAGCGCGAAGGCGCCCACGATCTCGACCGAGGTGATCCCGAGGTGGCGCAGCCACGGGATCTCGTCGCCCATCATGGCCCGCGCCACGCTCATCGGCGCGGGGAGCAGGTACTCGCGCAGCCGGAGCACGGTCACCGCGAGCTGCCAGGCGACGATCAGCGCCACGAAGAGCGCGGCGGCGGGCAGGTAGCGGTGGAGCGCGCGTCCGGTCCCGGTCATCGGCGAGCACGGTCATAGTACTCGACGCGCCCAGGTCCCCGGCGGGCAATGTACGGCGGCCGGCCGCCCTACCCCGCGCGCCCGGCCGAGCCCGTCTCGAGCGAGTCGCCCCTCTCGAGAGAATCGCCCATCTCGAGAGAATCGCCCATCTCGAGAGAATCGAAGGTCCAGCGCTCGAGCGGGACCATCGCGTCCAGATCGGGATCGAAGGCCACCCCGTAGCCGGCGGCGGCGAGCGAGCCCACCCGCAGCCGGCCGCTCTCGATGCGCAGCCACGCCTCGCGCTCGTCGCCGATGTAGAGGTCGGGGTGATACCGCAGCGCAGCCGCCCGCTCCCGCCCCGAGCAGTGGGCGAGGCCGCGCACGTAGTGGTGCCCGTTGCGCTCGACGTGGGTGATGCCGAGCGCCCGCACGGTGGCGAGGTCCTGCTGCAGCGGCACCACCGGCACGTTGGTGAGATCCTCCGCGCTCATGAAGAGGCGCGCCGGCTCGGGCCGTGCCGCGTTGAGACACTCGACGAGCGTGCGGTTCAGGAACGACTTCACGATGCCCTTGCAGTTCTTGGTGGACACCCCGCGGTAGCCGAGCGCGATGGCGCGCGGGAAGGCCTCGAGGTCCCCGTCGCTCTCATCGATGATGATCGGCACCTGGCGTCCGAGCGCCTCGAGCCCCTCGGTGGCCGTCGCGTCGAGGGCGATGGTGCGGTCGAGCGGCTGCTCGATGAACGCGATCGAGCGCCAGAGGCGTGCCAGCGCCGGCGTCCCGCGGATCGACTCGACCAGGGCCGCGAAATCGCTCATCGCCTTGTACTGCTCGTTGCCGTCGAGGGTCACCAGGTACGGATCGGGAATCAGCCGGTCGAGCGTCCCCGCGATCCGGCTCAGGCGGTCCACGTCCGCGTCGATCTGCCCGCCCACCTTCAGCTTGAAGTGACGCAGGCCGTGCCGCTCCACGCACTCGGCCAGCGTCTGGGGCAGGCCGTCGCCCAGCCAGCCGTCCGCCGGCACGTCGCCCGCGACGATGGGATCGAGCAGCCCCACCGTGTGGCGCACCGCGATCGACTCGGGAGCGGTCCGGCTCGTCCAGGCTCCTAGATGGTCCCGGGTGAGCCCGGGGTGCACCGCGTCGGGACGGAGCCCGAGCACGTCGGCCCGCAGCATGCCCACGAGATCCAGCCCGCTCAGACGCCCCGCCGCGTCGGCCAGGGCGCGCTCGAAGAGGGACGATCCGAAGGCGGAGGTGAGCCCATTGAGCCCAAGCGCGAGCCCCCGACGCGCGCACTCCGCGTAGGCGTCCTGCCAGACGTCGAACACGGGCCGCGGCGTCCGCGCCGCATCGAGGTAGGCGGCCTGTGCCGCACGGATCGCCCGGAGCTCGTCCTCCACGTTGTCGCGGGAGCTCCGGGCCGGGTCCTTGTCGAACCACTTGGGCGGGAGGTTGTCGGCCGCGAATCC